>ERZ773067.280-NODE-280-length-32746-cov-10.457221_pt1 | contig 32746 bp, 32 predicted proteins | sample MGYA00580622_ERZ773067 | MGnify/ENA primary metagenome ERZ773067 (study PRJEB29015, sample SAMEA2737998) | human oral metagenome | biome: human oral; feature: human-associated habitat; material: dental | place: China | collected 2113 ...
TCTCTGCGTCATCGGGGCGATGGAATATGTTGCTATGTAACTCACGGCGGCAAAGGTATACTAATCAATCTTTTCGAGCAAGAAAGGAGCTATCTTTTTGATTTTATTGGTGTCTGGTAAACTGAAATAATCAATGATAGCAGGGATGCAAACGCACGATGTAACCACATAGCAAAGGGTAGATGCTTCCAAATGAGCATCTACCCTTTGCTATGTGAATTACTTTATCAAGACCGTTAGAATTCTTGTAAAGCGCGTGTCGACTAGTTTTTTATTGCTTTATGTTCGGCTCTTCGAGTCCAAGATGCTTTTTCTTGTCGACAACCTTTAAGGTTAGACCGATGAACAACGCTATACCACCCAAACCGGCGAGCATGATTAGGGGAGCAGTGTAGTTGAGCTGGGTAGGATCGGTTATGCCAACATTTGTTTTGTCGAGTACCTTACCGATAAGCAATGGGAATAGCCACAGGCCGATGTTCTGAATCCAGAAAATCAAAGCATAGGCCGAACCAATGATTTTTGCATCGACCAACTTCGGAACGCTGGGCCACAAGGAGGCTGGAACAAGGGAGAATGATGCTCCGAGAACAAGTATGGTTACATAGGCTACGATGACTCCGCCTACCTGACTGTCTTTGAACATCGGCAGAACAAAGGCAAACGTGAGATGGCAAAGAATAAGTAACATCGAACCCAGGACTAGCATCGAAGCAGCCTTTCCCTTATGGTCGACATAGCTACCAAGAATCGGGGTAATACCAACTGCCAAAAGTGGGAATACTGCGAAAATAGATTCGGCCGACTGACGCATATAACCCATATAACAGTAAAGCACAAGGCTGGCTACTGAGAGAATGAGCATGGAGTTCTTCATTACCTTTTTCTTCATGAAATTGAACATGAAAGCCGTAGCTGCAACCAGTAGCATTATAATATATTGAACGATGGTTACACTAGAAGATGCCCAGAATGAGTCGGCGGGAATATCAGTGAACGTGAGATTGCACTGGAGCATATTCACGGCATATTTCTGGAATGGGAATATAGCAGAATAATAGAGCACACATAGTAGAGCAACAAGCCAGAATCCCATGCTAGTTAGAATCTTTCCGAGGTCGCTAATCTTGAATGGGTCTTCTTTCTCTTCGGCTTCACCTGTTTGTGAGTCGAGTTTCTTGTCCATGAAGAAATAAACAACGAACATCATCAAGGCTATGCAGATGAGTACGACTCCGAAAGCTACTGAGCGCGAAACGTCGATGTTACCGCCTAGCTTGGCGAAGAACGGTGAGAAAATCATACATGTTGCCACACCTAAACGTGCAAGAGCCATTTCAGAACCCATCGCAAGGGCCATTTCGCGACCTTTGAACCATTTAACTATACCGCGAGAAACTGTGATACCGGCCATCTCGGTTCCGCAACCGAATAGCATGAAGCCTATGGCTGCTACTTTGGCCGAAGCTGGCATTCCCTCGTAGAAAGGCGATACACCAAGCTGTTCGAACACTGGAATATGGTTCAGGTTGTTTGTGAACCAAACATCAAGAGCGCTTCCTTTGAACGCCTCGCTGATGGCGTAGTATTTAATTAAGGCTCCTATTAGCATAACCGTTCCTGAGAGTACCGCTGTGAATCGCACTCCCATCTTGTCGAGAATTATTCCGGCGAAGATGAGGAAGAATACGAATACGTTCAGGAAGGTTTCGGAACCTTGCATAGTTCCAAAAGAGGTGGAATCCCATCCTCTTTCGGAGAGCATCAAATCTTTGATTGGCGAAAGAATGTCTACGAAGATATAGGCGCAGAACATTGCGAGTGCCAAAAGGAGTAGAGCCGTCCAGCGCATTGCAGCGGAGTCTCTGAGAGTTGCTTTAATCTTGTCTGTCATGTTATTTTGATTTTTATAAGTTCCGTGTGTTTTATTTCTTCAGCCAGCGGTCGAGCCAGTTGAAGAATGTTCTTTGCCATAGGATTCCGTTTTGCGGTTTAAGAACCCAATGGTTTTCGTCGGGGAAGAGTAGTAACTCTGCCGGAATACCACGAAGGCGAGCTGCATTGAAAGCTCCCATACCTTGGTTTGCGTTTATGCGATAGTCTTTTTCGCCGTGTATGCATAGAATTGGCGTGTCCCATTTGTCTACATCTAAGTGCGGACTGTTTGCATAGGTTCGTTTTGCGGCTTCGGTTTGGTCTTTGTTCCAATATGCGTCGTCGTATTCCCAATTGCTGAACCATGCTTCTTCGGTGTCGGTATACATGCTTTGAAGATTGAATGCGCCGTCGTGAGCAATGAAGCATTTGAAGCGTTTATTGTGATGGCCTGCCAAAAAGTAAACCGAGAATCCGCCGAAGGATGCGCCTACGGCTCCGAGTTTGTTTTTGTCCACATAGGGCAGGTTTTGGCAGGCGTCGTCGATGGCCGAGAGATAATCTTTCATGCACTGACCAGTCCAATCGCTACTTATTTCTTCGTTCCATTCACTACCGTAGCCAGGAAGTCCACGGCGGTTGGGGGCAATGATTACATAACCGTGGGCGGCCATTATTTGGAAGTTCCAACGGAAGCTCCAGAATTGTGATACGGGGCTTTGTGGGCCGCCTTCGCAATAGAGTAGGGTGGGATATTTCTTTGTGGGGTCGAAATGCGGCGGGGTAATTATCCATACTTGCATGTCTTTGCCGTCGGTGGTTTTAACCCAACGGTCTTTAACTTCACCCAGAGCCAATTGGTCGTAAATATGTTTATTCTCGAAGCTGAGTTGAATTTGCTGGCTGGCCTTTTCTTTCTTCGAAAGAATTACTGCATAGATTTCGTTTGCTTGCGACATGCTGTGGCGCAGAGCCAGGAGTTTCTTGCCGTCGTTGCCTAGGAGAGCAACCGAAGCATAGTCGTGCTGTCCGTCGGTGAGCTGTTTCACTTCGCCCTTCAAATTAGTTTGATAGATATTCACCGTTGCATGCCAACAGCCAGTGAAATAAATATCCTTTGAGTTAGGAGCCCAAACGAATGCATCTACATTAGAGTCGAAACGTTCAGCTACATAGGTTTTCTTACCTGTTGCAAGTTCGTATACGCAAAGACGATTTCTGTCGCTTTCATATCCGTTGTTCTTCATGCTTTGCCAGGCTATGTATTTTCCGTCGGGTGAGAACTGCGGATTCACATCGTAACCCACATTGAAGTCGCCGTCTTGATGGTTCACTTTTTGGTTGCGCATTGTTTTGGTTGCGTCAATCTTCGGCTCTACATAGCCCTCGGGCTTGCATAGGTTTATTGTTTTGCGGGTGTCGATGTTGTATAAATAAATGTCGGCATCGGTTGAGATTGCATAGTTCACACCTTCTTTTTTACGACATGTGTAGGCTATGGTTTTCGAGTCTTGACTCCAATCGAACTGCTCGATTCCACCGAACGGAGCCAGCGGACTTTCAAACGGTTCGCCTTCTAGAATATCCTTCCCGTCGTTAACGCCCGATGCGGTTACATCGGCAACAAATGGGTGGGCAATGCTTTGTACGTAATGATCCCAGTGCCTGTAGTTCATGTCGGTTATAACCATACCGGTTGTTTTCGGCAGGTCGGCGGGATTCTTTTTTATAGTGCCGTGATAGGGCAGGCTCTTAATAAGGATTACACGCGCCTTATCAGGCGAGAAAAGGAATCCTTCGATATCGATTTTCGAGTTTGTGAGCTTTTTACGATTTGTCCCGTCGGCGTTCATTGTCCATAGTTGCCCTTCGGATAAATAGGCAATAGTATTATCGTCGAACCAGGTTGCGTCGGTTTCGCTTTTGGCCGAGGTTGTTAACTGTCGCACATTCTTTCCGTCGGCATCCATCGTGCAAATAACCTGATGACCTTTGTTTTCGGCCACACTGTAGTACCCAACCTGGTAGACAATTTTCTTTCCATTGGGCGATGCTTGTGCGTTTCCAATTCTTCCCATTGCCCAAAGAGCTTCGGGAGTCATAAGGTCGCTGCTTAACGTAATGTTGTTCTTTCCAATGTTCACGTTTTGTGCATTTAAGGTTCCACCGTTAACCAATAAGGCTGTTGCGATGGCGATAAAAATATTTCTGTTCATGGCTTTAATATTTTTTCTTTCTATTAAGTTCGTCTTGTTTTCGTTTAAGTTCATCTTTTTGTTGCTGCTGCATTTGTTGCAATGCCTGCATTCGAGCCAAAAGACCGCTTGCTTTCTGCGGATTCTTTTTGTTTTCAGCTCTGCGATTCTCTAAGATAGCCATGAGTTTTTCTTCGTTTGTCGTTTTGCGAAGAGTCCACATAATAGCTGCCGAGAAAAACAGCGAAATAAAGTAGTAGAAGTTTAGGCCCGACGAATAATCGTTGAACATGAAGAAGAAGAATACCGGCATGAGATACATCATCCATTGCATCATCTTCATCTGGTCGGCCTGTTGTCCAACCATCTGATCTTTCTGTTGCTGCATTGTGAACCATGAATAAAGAACGTTGGCTCCGCAGAACAGAATACAAGTAAGCGATAGGTGATCGCCAATAAGCCATAGGTCATGACTCCAGGTAATAATCGGATCGTAGGTGCTCAAATCGTGCATCCAAAGGAAACTTTCGCCGCGAAGCTGAATGGCGTTTGGCACGAAGTTGAACATTGCAATCCAGATGGGCATTTGTATTAGCATAGGTAAGCATCCAGACAGCGGACTCACGCCGTATTCAGAATACATCTGCATCATTGCCTGCTGCTTTTGCATTTGGTCTTCGGGCTTGTTGTATTGCTTTGTAGCCTCGTCGAGCTTGGGTTTAAGCACGCGCATCTTGGCCGAACTCATATAGCTTCTCTTTACCATTGGGAACGTAATTAACTTCAATAGCAAAGTGATAAGAATAAGTACAACGCCCATTGGGAAAACCTTGCTAAGCCAATCGAAAACGTAGAGTGTAAACCAGCGATTTATTATCCTGAACAAGGGCCAGCCAAGGTAAACCAGGCTTTGCATGTCGAGATTCTTACCGAAAGCGCTTTCTTTTTCGACAGCTTGTAGAAGCTGGAAATCGTTGGGCCCGATATAAAACTCGAATTGAGAAGCTTTACGACCACTGGGGTCGAATGCCGTTTTCATCTTGGCCTGATAGCTCTTTAAATAATGAGATTCTTTATTTAGCGGAGTGCTTTTGAGTTCGGCTCCTTTGGCGAATCCGTCTTTCGAGATGAGAACGGCCGAGAAGAATTGATTCTTGAATGCGACCCAGTCGAGAGCCTCCTCTGTTTTTTCTTCGCTTTCTGATGTTTCGCTCAGTTTGTCGGTGCCGCCCGCAGTTTCTTTGTAAGTAAGAGTTGAATATCGATTCTCGAAATTATATCCCAATTCCTGTTGCCTACACCTGTCTTGCCAGTCGACATAAATCTGGTTGTATCCGGGATTAAACAAGCCGTTCATTCCTTCGGCGCGAACATTCATTGAGAGAATGTAGTTCTTTCCGAGCTTGTAATCGATTATTAATTGCTGTTTTTCACCTGCTTTTGCAGTAAGAATGAGCGTTGAATCTGTAACGGCTGACGGAACGAAATAAAGGTCTTTCGTCTCTAAATTCATCTCCTTTGTTGCCAAAGAGAAGTTCAAGCTCTGCTCGTCGCCGCTAAAAAGCGTGACGTCTTTCTGTGCTTTGGTTCTATCGCCCGACTTTACATCGTGCCCCACATAATTCTTTATAACGGCCTTTCGCAGAACGCCGCCTTTTGTGTCGATTGTTAGCGCAACCTTACTGTTTGAGAGTACAATTTCTTGCGATTTCCCTTGCAGAGCGGAATGAAACAAAGCCGACGTATCGGAAGCGATTACTGCCCGTTGTTTTGTTTGTTTTTGCTTTGCAATTTTTTCGGCCTGTGCTTTTTTAGCTGAAGCTATTGAGTCTTTAACAAATTCTTGTCGTTGCTTTTCAACTTGTTCGGCCGAGGGCTGTTGCCACCAACCGAAGCCAATAAGTACAAGGGCTATTAAGGCAAACCCTATGATGGTGTTTCTATCCATTTATTTGTTCTTGTGTTGTTCTATTGCTGTTTTCACGAAGTCGAGGAACAAAGGATGCGGATTCAGAACCGTTGATTGATATTCCGGATGGAACTGCGTGCCGATATACCATTTCAAACTGGGAATCTCTACAATCTCAACAAGCTCGCTCTCTGGATTCCTACCAACGCACTTCATTCCGTTTCGTTCGTATTCTTTCTCGAAGTTATTATTGAATTCATAACGATGCCGATGACGCTCTTGTATGTGTTCCTTCTTATATATATCGAACGCGCGAGAACCCTGTCTTAATAGGCATTCGTAGGCCCCGAGTCGCATTGTTCCGCCCATGTTCGTTATGTTTTTCTGCTCTTCCATGATATCAATCACGTTGTGAGGCGTTTTCTCGTCCATTTCGCGCGAATTTGCATCGGCATATCCCAGTACGTTGCGCGCAAACTCAATAACCATCATCTGCATGCCAAGGCAGATGCCGAACGTAGGAATATCGTGTGTGCGAGTATAATGCGCAGCGATAATCTTACCCGCAATTCCGCGCTGCCCGAATCCAGGACAAATAACTATTCCGTCCAATCCAGCCAGCTTTTCAGTCACGTTCTCTTCGGTTAACTTTTCAGAATTTATGAACGAAATGACCGTCTTATGGTCGTTATATGTTCCGGCTTGCGATAAACTTTCGCGTATGCTCTTGTAAGCGTCCTGAAGGTCGTACTTGCCCACCAGCCCGATGTTAACTGTCTTGGTTGCCTTTTCGCGACGCTCAAGAAAAGCCTTCCAAGGCCCCAATTGCGGAGCAGGCTCAATAGGCTCATTGCATTTGCGAAGCACAGCCGCGTCGAGCCCCTGATTTTGCATATTCACCGGAACTTCGTAGATGCTCGGCAGATCTTCGCTTTGCACAACGCAGTCGAAATCTACATTACAAAAAGCTGCCACCTTTTTTCTTATGCCATCGCCAAGATGTTTCTCTGTTCGCAGCACCAAAATATCGGGCTGTATTCCTATGCTTTGAAGCTCTTTAACGCTGTGTTGTGTAGGCTTTGTTTTTAGTTCGCCCGCTGCTTTCAAGAAAGGAACATAAGTAAGATGCATATTTATAGCCCTCTTGCCGAGTTCCCATTTCAGTTGCCTGATGGCCTCAATAAACGGTGCCGACTCAATGTCGCCAATTGTTCCGCCTATTTCGGTTATAACAAAGTCGTAGTGAAATTTCTGTCCAAGTAGTTTTATGTTTCTCTTAATCTCGTCGGTTATATGCGGCACAACCTGGATGGTTTTACCAAGATAATCGCCCCGCCGTTCTTTATCGATAACGCTTTTGTAGATTCTTCCGGTAGTCATTGAGTTTGCCTTTGTTGTTTGGATTCCGGTAAAGCGTTCATAATGTCCCAGGTCGAGATCGGTTTCCATTCCGTCCACCGTTACATAGCATTCACCGTGTTCATATGGGTTTAGCGTTCCCGGGTCTATGTTTATATAGGGGTCGAATTTTTGTATTGTTATATTATATCCTCTCGCTTGCAAAAGTTTTCCGAGTGACGACGATATTATGCCTTTTCCAAGTGATGAAACCACACCACCAGTAACGAAGATATATTTTGTTTCAGCCACAATTAAGTCTGTATTTAAAGTTGTTTATTTTGCTTGGATTATGTTCATGATAACCAGTTTGCAAAGGTAAACGAAAAGTTTTATTACTGTGCTTGGTTTATCTATGTTATAATTCATGGTTCTAGAGTCTATCTCTGCTTGTTGAGGTTGTATGAAGTTGTTCACAGTATTAAAATTCAATGAGTCGTCTAAAGTTTCCGATGTTTATTTTATTTGCTACACTGTAGAAAAAGCTAAAAAGATAGGATAGCTTCAAAATATTGGAATAAGCATTGATTGAAGTCGGTAGACAGAGATTTTAATTTCTGATTTGACAATAGAACATCTCTGCAGAATGCTACTAAATCTCTTTTTCTATATCATACTTTCGTCTTGTGAAAATCCCTTACAAGAGGTTCCACTCTATCTTTTTAAGTCAAATCACAACAGAAACACACTGTAAGCAATTAACTTTGCAAACAACAAACAATCGCCTTACAACAACAAGAATCATAAACTAAAATCAAATAAAAGCATATGAAAAAAAATCTTATTATCACCCTTATGGCAATCACCAGTCTGGCAGCAAATGCACAAACGCCAGTATGGATTAACAACGTTAAAGTATCAGGATTTGGAATGCTGCAATATCAATACAGCAGTCAGAAAGATTCAAAAGCAAATTCTTTCAATCTGCGAATGGGGAGACTAGCTGTAGATGGGAAAATTCTCAATAACTTCTACTGGAAAGCGCAACTTCAGTTCAACGGCAATACATCGACTCTTGGGGCATCGCCGCGAGTTGTTGACCTCTTTGTTGAATGGCAACAATACGACTTCCTGAAAATCAAAGTAGGACAATTCAAGAATCCTTTCACCTTCGAAAATCCAATACACCCAATAGAGCAAGGATTCATGTCGTATTCGCAAGCTGTCACAGCATTTGCTGGATTTAACGACCGAAGCGGAAAACATAGTTCAAACGGTCGCGACATAGGTTTGCAATTGCAAGGCGACCTATTCAAAAATCAGGATGACCGGGCAATTCTGCACTATCAAGTCGGAGTGTTCAACGGACAAGGAATAAACGTGAAAGACCTCGATCAACAAAAAAATCTTATCGGTGGTCTGTGGGTTATGCCCATTAAAGGAATGCGTCTAGGATGTTTCGGATGGATTGGTTCGTATGCACGAAAAGGAACCTGGACTAATCCAGATGGAACCGTACAAACTGGAACACGAAGCCTGCAGCAACGCCGATATGCCTTCTCAGCCGAATATTTGTTGAACGACTGGACATTCCGCTCGGAATATATTCACTCTACAGGCGGGGCCTTCTCCAAACCGCTAAACAACACAAACGACGAAACCTCGAAAGACTGTAACCTAAGTACTGCAGGCGATCAGTCACAAGGAGTTTATGCCATCGTTATAGCCCCAATTGTGAAAGAGAAACTTCATATCAAAGCTCGCTATGACATGTATCAACCAAGTAAGGAAAATAAACAGCAGAAAACAATCTACGGAATCGGAGCGAACTATCATTTCAACAAAAACCTGCTCCTCGAAATTGAATATGCCTATGTGCACAATAAAGCGCTTCCAAATCCGAATCATTCGATAGTTGATGTGCAGCTCAACTTTAGATTCTAGATAGCTCACCTCACTCGTGCATACAAACAAAATGCGGAGCAACAAGCCATTGCTATGCATTTTTTGATACCTTTGCCGACAGAAATACCGGTTTTAAACCATAAATAAACAACAAAATGTCACATAAGTCAAAATCGCACCGCAGACGACACTACAACGAACACACAGGTTTCGACCTGTCAATGCATCGTTCAGCAGCTAAGCGTCGCCGAATGTGGGCACGATTCTTCCTCTTCCTGACAATTCTGCTGGCAACCGTAATCAGTCTTTGGGTCTACTGGGTCTACACACACTAAGCTAAAAAAAGATTCAATAAATCTGTATCTTTCAAATAATCAATAGAATAAGAAAGAATAAATGATAAATGCGTTACGAGTTAGAAACGAGCGAGTTTCTTTCCCTTTCTTTATTCTGCAATGCCTCAAAGAATACTTTAATTGATGGGGCAAAGATAGTAATTTATTCCCAATAATCCAAGAATTCTAAGGAGTATCTCGGTACATGAAGTGAGAAAACTCAGAAAAATGATGAGATTTGCGATATTTTGCCATATTGAAATGTTAAAAGTTGTCTTGTGTGGATTTTTTCGAAGTAAATATTTGCAAAATCAAGAAAAATTATTTAAGTTCACAGCATATAAGTAATTATTAATCATAGTATAATGGCGGGTATGTTTAATGACGAAAATAACACTTTTATAACCAAGTTGCTCTTATGTAACAACACTCTTTCTTGTACACCTCCTGAAGTGTATGAGGGATGTTTTTGTGCGTCATATTATGTATTGGTAGTCAAATTAATTTCAATCTCGTTAAAAGATACTCAATGCCTAAATAAAGAGTGCATAAACGATGTTGTATATCAAATTGTAAGGTATGCTTATTCAAATTATATGGATTCTGCTTACAAATACGAGTTAAAATTAGCTGTAAACTACAATTTGGCAAAAGGGCCTAATCAAAAAGAGAAAGAGCTTATTTTTATAAACACTTTGTCACGAAATGATGAATGGATTAAATATTTTTTTGAGAAATATCCTAATCTTACCCATCTGTTAGAAAACTATACTTACAGGATTGTTAATTATGTTACTACTTTCTCCCACAAATTTGAGAAAGAAAAGTCTCAATTAAATGATTTCTTTGAATTAGAAAAGTCAAATATAGAGAAGATTAAAATGTTCTCTGGAGACATTCACTTTGGCAAATGTGTTATGGCGGTGGATTTTGATTGTGGGAAGAGACTTTATTATAAGCCGAGGCATGCAGACAACGAACAATTTTTAGTAGATTATATTTGTTTCTTATCTACTTTGGGGTTGAAGATTAAACTTAGGATTCCTGAATTCAAGAATTGTTAGAGAAAATGCTTTCGGAAAATATAAAAAACAGATAGTGCACTCTATTTCAGAGCAAATTGAGAATGGTGATATTCCTTATTTTTATACTCGATTTGGAGACTCTGGATTATATGTTAATCAACGAGTATTAATTAAAGAATGGTTAGATGAGAAAGGGAGTCTTTTGACTTTCTTATTACAAAAAACAAAGAAGGCTTCATTAACAGATTGCCGTTACCAATGTAACATAATCATTGAGATCCTCCATTTCTTTCTGGACGTCATAGACGACACCAGCGATCTTTATCGGTTAAAGCCCTCGAGATTTGACAATTTCCAAACAATCAAATTAGATATTTTGGATGCCGTAAAACAAATTTCAGAGAGAATCACGAAAAAGGTTATATGGAGCAGCAGGCATTGCGCTTTCACGTATAATGCTAATTTCTTTTTTTGAAAAAGACCATTTGATATTTAAGGAATTAACTATAGCAGAATCTCAAGTGGAAAAAAGATTAGGTTATAACCTATCTATTTGTCATGGTACAATGGGCAATATTGAGATACTAAAAGCTATAGACTCCGCTCTATATGATGGACACAAATATGAAGCAAGGATTCGAGAATGGGTAAGTTCCATTGTAAAACTTATAAAAGACGAGGATAGAATCTTATGTGGTGATGATAATCTTGATAGTCAATTAAGTATGTTTATGGGATATGCCGGAATAGGCTACCAATTATTACGAATGTATGATTGGCAACATATACCGAGTATTATGTGTTTGGAAACCAGTCCGTTTATAAATCATCTTCATAAATAATAGCGGAAGCCGAAAAGCTATAAAAGAGTAGGCATTTATTCAAATCATCTATAATTATGAACATTTACGATTTCCTAAAATCAAATGTATCAAGTGGAATGTCTGTCTTGAACGAGGAATCTATGATTCTTGTTATGGGCGGGAATGGGCATACAGTTTCGGTAGCAGCCTCATGTGGTTCAACAGGCAGCACCAGTGATTGTGATGGTACAGCTGTGTGCAACTGCGAATGCCCCATTGTGCATCCCAAACCCAAGCCAGAAGAACCAATTAAGCCTGTAGATCCAGGAAAGCCCCTAAAGCCTTCTATTTTATAGTGCTTATCTGCGTCTTTAAGACATAGGTTCGGTACTTTAATTTGAAGTAAAAGGATATGGCATCGTTAGTATGCCATATCCAATTAAATAGTAACCACCAGAGATGGAATTGCAATATTATATATGAAATTTTTTTTCAGCAATAATTATCTTGATTTGTAGTCTTGATTCCTTTGCTCAGAGTCAGGATACATTGCAGGCTAAAAGCTTACCAGAAGTAATCGTTAATGGTGCCAATCAGATAGAGACTACAAGAAAAACCATTTTGCGCCCAACATCATTGGAAAGGAAGCACGCCACTAATGGATTTGAACTGCTGGATGTGATGAACTCTCCCGAATTAGAAATTGATACCCACATCTATAACATTACCACAAAAAGTGGCGGAAGTGTAGTGATATGCGTTAACGGAATGGAAGTGTCAAATGAAGAAGTAGCTATGCTCCGGGCAAAGAATGTGTAATCTATTGAGTATGTTCGTACACCTGGAGGAAAATATGCAGGGAAGGCAGGTGTTCTCAATTTTATTACAATACAATACGAATATGGAGGAAATGTATATTTCTCAGCAGAGGAAGGATTTGCTTACAAACAAGGTAATTATCTCGGCTATATAGACTACACTCATAAAGGCCTGACACTTTCGCTTACAACCTCGTTTGACTGGAACCATGACCACAGCTATAGTGAGGGTGTGGACCGGTATATTTTCTCTGATGGTAATATGCTTGAAAGAAACTATACCCCAATATCGTCATTCTCTAAGACTAACAATCAAGGAGGAAGGCTTAAACTTACATCTATCGGCAGCAACCATCGACTCAATATATATGCTTCTTTTGTTCGCCAAGCGGAACCGCAATCCGTTTCAATTAGCGATGTTACATATAGTGGGATGTTTATGGGCGCTACCCTGAAGAGTGTTACGACCCAGAGCAGAAATATTTCTCCTTCTGTTTATGCAAACTATACACTGTGGCTTCCTAAAGAGCAGACGCTTGATTTTACAGGTTCTTTCTCTTATGGACATAATAGATATTCAAGTTTATATGACGAGACTGAACATTCTTTTATTTCTACAAAAAGTCATGAAAATAACCATGTAATAATTGGAAGGATCCAATATTCCAAAACATTAAGAAACAACTATACTCTGACAGCAGTTGCCTCTCACGACCATAACTATTATAAAGACACCTACAATGGGAATTTGAGTAGCAATCAAACACTTATAACAGATGCCACTACGGGAATGCTTCAAGTTAGCAAAAATTCAGAAAAATATTATTTCTACCTATCTGCTGGAATTTCCAATACTGCAGTAAGTCTGAATACAAATCATTATGACTATTTCCATCCTATAGCTTTTTATGGGGGAAACTACATAATAAACAGTCATAATTCACTGTCGTTAAATGGATTCTACACTCACACTCTCTTTGATCCTTCAAACAAAAATAAAATGGTGATAAGGAAAACTTTCTTTGAAGTGGTAAAAGGAAATCCTGATCTTGGGACATTGCGTGTGCTTAATAATACCTTATCTTATAATGGGCAATTCGGGAAATCGAGAATATCTGTATCCTATAATAACTTCATATACTTCGATAATATTTGTCATGTGTATGGTGCTGATGAGCAGACTGTATCCGACACGAAAGTTAATGAGGGTACCCTTTATGGAAATATGCTTACGGCATCCTACTCATATAATGCTTTTAACGATAAGTTGCGCCTGAATTTTACGGCTATAGAGGAATACAATGCTCTTAAAGGCAAGCATTATGATATTTCAAAAAACACCCTGAGAGCTCGTTTGTCTGCCACTTATCTTATCGGTAATCTACTACTTAAAGCTACTTATAAGACCCCATATACTACTCTGTTTGTGAGTGAACCTTGTTTTACACATAGAAAGTCCGTGTATGAACTTTCTGTAAGTTGGAAGCATAAGGCCTTTTCTGTCGAAGGGGTGATACGAAATCCTTTCAAACGTTATAATGTATCACATACTTCAATGAATTATGGCTGCTACAATCAAAATAGCTGGAGTTACAGCGAAAATAATGGAAGATGTGTAAATCTAAAATTGACATACAATATTGGTTATGGTAAGAAAACAGATAAAGGCGAAATAAATATTGATAAGTCTATCAACAATGCACTTCTGAAAGCATATTAACGTTACCTACCAACTCATAGGCGGTATGCAGGAAATCAAGTTACAGAGTTGTGCGGAGCCGTGATGCAGGGGGGATATCTATTCTCCGATACCATTGCGAGAAACATTGCCGTTTCGGACGATGAACCCGAATCGAACGTATCCGCCATGCTGCCCGTGTGGCAAACATAGCCGATTATATAGAAGCCCTGCCATTGACTTACAATACGATGATTGGACAGGATGGGCAGGGCATCAGTCAAGGGCAACGGCAACGCATCCTTATTGCGAGAGTAATCAATAAGAACCCGATGTTTGTATTTTTGGACGAAGCTACCAATGCTCTTGATGCGAACAACGAGCGAGCCATAACAGAAAACCTTTCGGAATTCTATAAGGGAAAAACCGTTATCGTGGTGGCACACCGTCTTTCCACCGTCCGCGATGCCGACCAAATTTTGGTACTACTCTACGACAGACTTGTCCACCGTTATCACCTTGAAATGCTCTCCGAATAACCTTGCACGCACAAACTCGGACTTGGACATTGAGCCTGACCTGTGATAGAGGTCTATCACCCGAAGTTGCTCTTTCGGGTCGGACAGGCGGACGTGCCAGTCGCCCCACTTGTCGGGCATATCACCATATTTTTTGCTACTCTTTTCCTTGATTTATCGCTTGCCCTGCTCTCTCCGCTTTGGGGTACGTGAAGCACGGCACCATCGCTTTTGAATTTGAGCAGAAAAAGAAGCGAATATTTGACAAATATCATACCGGATCTTAACCTGTTTATACCCTTTCGAACTATCCTCGTAAGTTATTGAGAATAATTAAGTTACAAAAAGTGCCAAAGTGATTTTTAAAAAGTACTATCGTTTTACCCAAAAAGTACTATCGTTTTGCCCAAAAAGTACTATCGTTTTACTCAAAAAGTACTATCGTTTTTATTGAGAAGTACTATCGTTTTTCTAAGAAGCTAATATTGTTATGCCAAAAAGACTATAACTTACAGAGAAAAAAGCAGTATCGTTCCTTGTTTATTGTTCTGTTTCATAATCGTTTGGGGGCAATCGTGAATAATCAATGCTTGGTAATTACATTCCTTGCGTTTCCCTTTATTTCCCTTAATTCTTAGCTACTGATTATGCCCGCAACATGATATATTACAAAAAAGAGAATGCAAGGGCATTCTCTTTTTCCATTTCTACACTTGTTACAAACAGTTTAATAAACTCGGTGGCCAAAAATAGCTGTGCCGACACGAACCATAGTTGAACGGCATTCAATCGCCGTTAGATAATCATTGCTCATTCCCCACGAGCGCTCGCAGAAGCGGGCATCAGAAGCGAAATACTTCTCTTTGATTTCGTCAAAGAAGTTGGCAGCAGTAAGCATTTCGCGACGAATTTGATTCTTGTCGTCAACATTTGAAGCCATCATCATCAATCCCGAGATATGAACATTCTGTAGCTCGCGCCACTGACCTTCAGCAAGCAGTTGGCGACAGGCATCGAGCGTGAAACCGTATTTTGTTTCCTCTTCTGCAATGTGCAACTCAAGTAAAACATCTATTGTTCGCTCGCACTTAGCTGCCTGCTTATTGATTTCTTTCAAAAGTTTGAGAGAGTCGACAGCCTCAATCATGGAAATGTAAGGCGCAATGTACTTCACCTTATTGGATTGGAGGTGTCCGATAAAATGCCATTCGATGTCCTTGGGTAGAGACTTTGCTTTGGCCGACAATTCCTGTTCATGACTCTCTCCGAACACACGTTGACCCTCACTATAGGCAACCTCGATAAACTCGGCTGGATGAAATTTGCTCACAGCGACGAGCTTTACATCTGCAGGAACGGTTTCTCGCACCTTGCGAAGCCTCTCGACGCAAAGTTCAAGTTCGTCATTCATTTTCTTTGCTCTTGTTCTTATGTTCGAACACGTCCATAATCTTCGTTTCGGAGATGGCCACTATCTCGTAGTCAATCATTGTGCTGTTCATTACTTCTTCGATATGTTTCATAGCGCCGTTTACCGAATGAGCTTGCACAAGATAAGTGACGTATGAGCGTTTTTCTTGTTCGCTTTTCTCGTCGATGGTGATGAAGGATAATCTTGTCTTAAACCAGTTATCATCCGTATCGGCGTCGCTAAAAAAAATCTCCCCATAGGCCGCGGGCGTTATGCCTTTCACCTCAAAGTCGCCTGTGATGTAATGTGACATCTCTTCGGTAATGAAATTTTCGGCTTCTGAAAAGCTCAGGGCGTCTACAGTATAGGTTTCTGTGACTTTTTTGTTACTTCCGTCTTCCATTGTTTTGTCATAACGCACTCGGGTTTCGAACCACATGCTTGTTCTGCTTCTCATAAATTTCAGTGTTTGTTTATGCGCTTTTCCAGGCATTGTTTTCTGGTCTGAAAAAGGCGCGGTTTGTTAGTGCGACAAAGGTATCAAAATCCTTGATAACACTTGAAAGAGTGCCATCTGAATGAAAAATGGTTTAACTTTGTCTGCCGCAGAAAACATATGTCATGTTTATTCTATAAATCTTTAAAACCATATTATCATGCCTAGAATTTCAAAGCGCGGACTCGAAATGTCGGAGTCCCCAATTAGAAAACTCGCTCCATTAGCCGCAGCTGCAAAGAGCCGCGGAGTAAAAGTTTATCATTTAAACATCGGACAACCCGATCTTCCTACGCCGCAGTGTGGTTTGGATGCACTCAAGAAGATTGATCGAAAGGTTCTCGAGTACTCGCCTTCGCAAGGTTATCTCTCCTACCGTGAGAAATTGTGTTCGTATTACGACTCGTTCGGTATCAACCTCACGCCCGACGAGATAATTATTACAACCGGGGGCTCTGAGGCTGTGCTTTTTGCGTTCATGGCGTGCCTCAATCCGGGTGACGAAGTGATTGTTCCGGAGCCGGCTTATGCCAATTACATGTCGTTTGCGATTACGGCGGGCGCGAAGGTTCGCACGATTGCCACATCTATCGAAAATGGGTTCGCGTTGCCGAAGGTGGAGGAATTCGAAGCCTTAATCAACGAGCGAACACGCGCTCTCCTCATCTGCAACCCAAACAATCCTACAGGAACTTTGTACTCTCGCGAAGAGCTTGACCAGATTTGTGAGCTCGTAAAGAAGTACGACTTATATCTTATCTCCGATGAGGTGTATCGGGAGTATGTCTATGCCGATGTTCCATACATTTCTGCGATGACACTTCCCGGTCTTGAGCAGAACACGATTCTGATAGATTCGGTTTCGAAGCGTTACAGCGAGTGCGGAATTAGAATCGGAGCATTGATAACCAAGAACCGCGAGGTGCACGACACGGTTATGAAGTTCTGTCAGGCACGTTTGTCGCCTCCACTTGTGGGTCAGATAATTGCAGAAGCCAGTCTTGACGCCCCCGAGAGTTATGGGCGCGAAGTTTACAACGAGTATGTTGAGCGCAGGAATTGTCTCATTGAGGGATTGAACCGCATCCCCGGTGTGTTCTCTCCGATGCCGATGGGAGCTTTCTACACGGTGGCTAAGCTGCCGGTTGAAAATGCCGAAGATTTCTGCAAATGGTGCCTGAGCGACTTCAATTATGAGGGCGAAACAGTGATGATGGCGCCTGCAAGCGGCTTCTACGCAACTCCGGGAGCTGGCAAGAACCAAGTACGAATTGCATATGTGCTCAAGAAAGAGGACCTGCAGCGCGCACTAGTGGTTTTGGAGAAAGCGCTAGCAGTCTATCTCGGAAAGACAATGGAATAGGAAATGAATTTTGCACTCTTTACAGCAACAAGAATCTACGGCGGGGGAGAGAATCGGAAGGTCTCGAAGCCCGCCGTTAGAATTGCGACCGCTGGAGTGGCAATCGGACTGGCCGTGATGATAATTTCGGTGGCAGTTGTGCTCGGATTCAAGCATTCCATCCGCAATAAAGTTGTTGGATTCGGCAGTCACATAACGGTTGCCAACTTTGTGACGCTTCAAAGTAGTGAGCAGTACCCTATACAACTGTCTGATTCGATGATGAAGGCACTTGCGCACACTCCGGGAGTGCGACATGTGCAGCGATTTGCCTATGCTCAAGGTGTGTTGAAGACAAACAACGACTTCCTGGGGGTGACGCTCAAGGGGGTTGACCGCGATTTTGATTCTACTTTTATACATGAGTGCATGGCACAAGGCCAAATTCCGAAGTTTGGAACGGAGGCGAGCACTCAACAACTACTAATTTCCAAGCACATTGCCGATAAGTTGAAGCTCACAACTGGCAATCGAATATTCGCTTACTTCTTGGACGGACAGCATCTGCGCATTCGGAGGTTTACGATTGCGGGCGTGTATGCAACAAACATGAAACAATTCGATGAACAAATGTGTTTTGCTGACATCACGACCGTTAACAAAATAAATGGATGGAAGCCTGACCAGTACACGGGTGCCGAAATTATCGTGGAAAGCACTCATGCGCTCGACATGACTGCAAAAAATGTTCTCAAAAAGGTGAAGAACAGAACCGACAAGTATGGCGAAACGTATTCGTCGGCAACCATTTTCGAGCAATACCCGCAAATTTTTTCGTGGCTGGGACTCATGGACCTCAACGTTTGGATAATTTTGGCGCTGATGCTTGCTGTGGCGGGTGTGACTATGATTTCTGGATTGTTGATTATAATCTTGGAGCGAACACAAACCATAGGATTGCTCAAGGCATTGGGGGCGCGCAATGCACAAGTGCGTCATATATTTCTTTGGTTCTCTGTGTTTATAATTGGAAAGGGATTGGTAATCGGAAATCTACTTGGGATGGGTGTATGTCTCCTTCAAAAATACACAGGACTAGTCAAGCTCGATCCACAAACCTATTATGTAAGCACGGTTCCGGTTGATGTTGACTGGTTGATTGTTGTAATTCTCAATATTTCCACTCTCTTAATATGCATCTTCGTTCTCATTGGTCCCAGTTACCTGGTGAGCCGCATTCATCCGGCCCGTTCGATGCATTATGAATAACTCTCACTGGCGTGAGATTCAGAAATCACCCCTATTGTAGTATCATGTTTATTTGGGGATTCGGTCAATTTGGCCGAATCCCTTTTTTTATCCCTACATGAGTGGGAAATTTTCTCCAAATTCCATTCATGTTTATTGCATGAGTGGAAAATTTTCTCCAAATTCAATTCATGTTTATTACATGAGTGGAGAATTTTCTTCAAATTCTATTCATGTAGTATTCATGAGTGGATAATTTGAATAAAATTCCATTCATGTAGTCTGCACAAGTGGAAAATTTGGCCAAGAAATGACTCATGCAGTGTGCACAAATGGAAAATGATAACAAAAATCCACTTGTGCAGTCTGCACAAGTGGATTATGTGAATTAGATTTAACACGTGCAGTCTGCATAAGTAGATTATGTGAATCAGATTTAACATATGCAGACTGCATGAGTCGTTTCTGTTAACTGTATTAACTTTCTGCAGACTGCATGAGTCGATTCGAGGTCTTGTTTTTCATTCCTGCAGACTGCACGAGTCGATTCGAGGTTTTGTTTTTCATTTCTGCAGACTGCATAAGTCAAATTTGAGGCTTCGAATTCATTCCTGCAGACTGCATGAGTCAATTCGAGGTCTTGTTTTTCATTTCTGCAGACTGCACAAGTCGAATTTGAGGCCTCGAATTCATTCATGCGCACTGCATGAGTCGATTCGGGGCTTTGAATTTGATTCTTGTGTACTGCGTAAGTGGTTTATTGGCAGAATTTTCGAGTCATGTAATATATATGATTTATTTTCGGGTAGATTTTTTTAGTCGTGTAGTTTGCGCGTGTGCTTTTTGTTTTGATTTTATGGGGGGTGTAGTGGGGGAGTGTTTATAATAGCGGACTGAGGAGGCGGACGATTGATTCCCAAAGGCGCTGAAGGAATGAGCGGTCGGTTAGGCTGCGAACATGTTCGAGCGGAATGCTGTTTTGTTCATCCTCTAGGAAGACATGCTTTATTTTTAGTGCAATTTTTTCATCGTAGAAGAATGCATTTGCCTCGAAATTGTTCTCGAAACTTCGGAAGTCGATGTTGGATGAGCCTACGGTTGAGAGGGAATCATCTGTGACGAGTAGTTTTGAGTGATTGAATCCGTTTTTATAGAACACTACCTTTACGCCTGCCTGAACTGTGTCCATTACGTAAGAGCGTGAGGCCCATTCTACGAGTTTTGTGTCTGTGTGGAGCGGAAGCATGAGTCGCACGTCTACTCCCGAGACGGCCGCTGTGCGTAGTGCAAAGAGAATGGGTTCTGTCGGCAGGAAATATGGCGTTTGCATGTAGACATACTGTTTGGCGCTGAGAATAATTTTGATGTATCCTTGCTCAATCTCCGGCCATCGGTCTGTTGGATTGCTGGTAACAATCTGTATCAACTGGTTGTTGGGGTTTATTTTTGCAGTCGGGTAGTATGCACGATTGGAAATTAATGTTTTGTCGATGAGAAACCAATCGAGCAAGAATGCTCTCTGCAATCCATATACGGCAGCTCCAGTAATCTTGACATGTGTATCGCGCCATTTTTGCGATATATACCTGCGCGCGATATTCATCCCGCCTATAAAACCCACTCTCCCATCGAACACGGCTATCTTTCGATGGTTGCGATAGTTGACTTTACTTGTGAGCAAGGGGAATCTAACCGGCATGAATGGCTGTACCTCTATGCCTTCCTCGCGCATTCGTTCAAAAAAGCGGTTGTGCGTCCTCCATGAGCCCACATCGTCGTAAACTAATCGTATCTCTACGCCTTCGCGAGCCCTGTCGATGAGTGCGTCGGCAATCAAGTTGCCAAAAGGATCGTCTTCTATTATGTAAGTAATGATGTGTATATGGTGCACGGCTCTTCCAATTTCTGTAAGAAGCGCATGTGCAAAGCCATAGCCATCGGTAAAAATCTCGGTTTCGTTGTTTTTGAATGGCATGACTCGGTTTTGGTTCGTGAAAAGGTCAATCAGAGTGCGATGCTGTGGCGGAAGTTTCAAATTTTCCTGTTCTGCGAACTCCAGCATCGACCTTTTTGTTAACTGGTCGATTCCCCGTTGCCAAATGTGTCGTTTTTTTCGCGTTCTTTGCCCAAAGAAGAAGTACAAGACTATGCCCGGAATAGGCAAAAAGGAGAGCACCAGTATCCATACCATCGTTTTTGCGGGCTGACGGTGCTCGAGCAGTACGGTTATGATGGCAATTGTTGCCAAAATGGTGTAGAGCGCAAGGAATAACCAGTGTATGTAAATCATTTAGACCACAATGTTAATGCCCAACTTCTTCGCGAGCGCATTTCGCACCTCGCGCATTCGTTTTATGTCGTTCATGAGCTCCAGAATGCGCTCGGGCTCGGTTTCGAGGGGCAATCTGGCTTGTAGTTCCTTGAGATGATGCTCGATGAAGTCCTTTCTGAAGTCGAGAATGAGATGAATGACACTGTCGCGGAGCCTGTTTTCGTTTTTTTTGAGCTGCATACTCTCCGAGAGCTGAAACTGCTCGGCACAAAGCTCGGCTGCAAGCTGCGCGATTTCAATATCAGGATGGTGAATGAAATATTCCTCGGCGCGAAAGTCGGAATTTTGACTTTGTTCTTTGGCTTCGGCTAAGATTCTGTTGTAAATCGGATTTGAAAAGGTGAGGTTGTCTAAGCCCAAGTCGTAATCAATATATTGTGCAACGTTCAGGCTCACTGATTGACCGGTTTCTTCGTCTCGTACATCACTTATGATTACTTTCTCTCCGTCGCGTACGATTGCTTGGACAAGCATGCGCTCAACTTGAGTGGCTTGTTGCATCGGAGTTGCCGGTCGTAGAGGCTCCGGCTGTGGCTCTTTTTCTATCTTGCGCTGTTGTTCGCGCTGCATCTGCTCTCTGCTCGAAAAAATAAAGCGGTTCATTTGCGACATGAGTGTCGCTTCAGGCACTCCGGTGCGGTTGGCGCACTCGCGGATGTAGGTGTCACGAAGAATAGGGTCCTTAATCACTGCGATGCTCTCAACAATCGAGTTTATTGCAGCAGAGCGTTTGGTAGGGTCTGTCACTCCGCGTAACAAAATATTAATCTTGAAGACAATGAAATCGGTTTGATTCTCCTCGATATGACTCCTGAACTGCTCGGCCGTGTGATTTCGCGCAAATTCGTCGGGGTCTTGACCGTCGGGAAGCAAAAGAACTTTCACGTTCATACCCTCGGCAAGCAACATATCGGTTCCGCGAAGTGCGGCATGACGGCCGGCCTCATCACCATCGTAAAGCAAAACAATGTTCGGAGTGAAGCGATGCAAAAGCCTGATTTGATACACCGAGAGAGCAGTCCCGCTGTTTGCAACAACGTTCTCTATCCCATTTTGATGCATCGAGACGACGTCAGTATAGCCCTCTACCATATATACAAGGTTGAATTTCGCTATGGCTTTCTTCGCCTGGAAAATTCCGTAAAGCTCGCGCTCTTTATGATAGATTAAACTGTCGGGCGAATTGACATACTTCTGGCTCACGCCCTTCGTACGCGAATCAAGAAGCCTTCCGCCAAAGGCCGTAACCTTTCCGCTAACTCCAATCCAGGGGAAAATCACACGTCCGCTGAACCTGTCAACAAGTTCGCCCGACTCATTCTCAAAACACAAGCCTGTCGATACGAGAAATTCCTTCTTGTAACCTTCCCGCAAGGCCTCGTCGGCGAGCGAATGGCGCGCAGAGAGTGCGAATCCCAGCTGAAATTTCTCAATAATATCATCGCGAAAACCGCGGCTGCGAAAATATTGCATGCCAATTGCAATGCCGTCGACATCATGAGTCAAAATATTATGGAAATATCTCGCAGCCCACTCGTTCACTAGAAACATAGACTCGCGCTGACCCTCTTGTAACTTCTCCTCGGTCGACAATTCACGCTCCCGAACCTCAATGTGATACTTGTTCGCCAACCATTTGAGCGACTCGGGATAACTCATCTGCTCGTGTCGCATGATGAAATTAACCACATTCCCAGCCGCGCCGCAAGAGAAACACTTATAAAGTCCACGAACCGGACTTACCGAGAACGATGGAGTGCTGTCGTCATGAAACGGACACAATCCTTTATAGCTAGTCCCCCGTTTCCGCAGAGAAACAAACTCAGAAATAACGTCCACGATGTCTGCCGCGTCCAAAATTCGGTCAACCGTAGCCCTGTCGATCATCATAAAACTATATTATTGGAAACATCAATACCTATCGCGCCTTTTCATGAGCCATACATGCCCTGCTGTTCCGGCCAGAACCAGAAAAAGCCCAATCAACAACAACTTGTTCCCTGCTGGTCTGGCCAAAATGTGAACCGCAAAACAAATCAAACCTGCAGCAACACTGAAAAGCCCGGAATAAAAGAAACCCTTCTTCATAACGTGAACGCAAATGTAGCAAATATTTGGCCAGCAAAGTTGAAAGCCTTACTTTTGCAACGCTCTCGATACAATCGAGGGCGTTTTTTTAATTCACATATTTATAATTTTAGTAGTATGAATCAATACGAAACCGTTTTCATTTTGACTCCCGTTTTGTCTGATGAACAGATGAAGGAAACGGTCGCTAAGTTCAAGAAAGTACTCACCGACAAAGGTGCTGAAATCCTGAACGAAGAGGCCTGGGGTTTGAAGAAGCTGGCCTACAGCATCCAAAAGAAGTCATCAGGCTTCTACGCAATGTTAGAATACAACGCAGAGCCAGCAGTTATCGACACACTCGAAACAGCATTCCGCCGCGACGAGAAAGTCATTCGTTTCATCACCGTTAAACACGACAAATACTCCGCAGCTTATGCAGAAAAACGCCGTGCAAAATGGGCAGAAAAAAAACAGGAGGCCTAAGACATGGTAGAACAGAAAAAAACAGAGATTCGCTATCTCAATGCACCGTCCATAGACACAAAAAAGAAAAAGTATTGCCGTTTCAAGAAAAGCGGAATCAAATATATCGACTATAAGGACGCTGAATTTCTAAAAAAGTTCCTCAACGAACAAGGAAAAATCCTTCCTCGCCGTATTACAGGCACTTCGTTGAAGTATCAACGCCGAGTTGCACAAGCAATCAAACGTGCACGCCAGATCGCTCTGTTGCCTTACGTAACCGATTTGATGAAATAAAATAAAAGGAGGATTCAATAATGGAAATCATACTGAAAGAAGACATCATCGGACTTGGTTACAAGAACGAAATCGTGAACGTCAAGAACGGTTATGGTCGTAACTACCTCATTCCACAAGGCAAAGGCGTCATTGCAAGTCCATCAGCAAAGAAACAATTGGCCGAAAATCTGCGTCAGCAGGCCGCCAAGATTGCTGCCCAGAAAACTGCAGCCGAAAAGCGTGCTGCCCAGCTCGAAAATGTTGAACTAGTAATCGAGGCCAAAGTTTCGGCCACAGGTGTAACCTACGGTTCTGTCAATGCAGCTATCGTAGCTGCCGAACTCGCAAAACGCGGAATAGAAATCGATCGCAAAATCATCACTATGCGCGATATCAAGCGCGTTGGCAACTATGAGGCAACCGTTCATTTCTTTAAAGACGTCGAAGTTAAACTTCCAGTTACAGTGGTAGCCGAGAACCAGCCCCAACCCGTCCAGGAAGAGGATACTACTTCACAAGAAGAGTCCGTTCAGGAATCATTCGCAGCCGAGGAAGAAGAATTTCTAGAGGCACGCGAAGAAGAAGCTGAGGCTGAACAGAAATAGAGATTGTTTTAATATCATAATAGAAAAGTTTAAAGAATGGTAATCCCTTTCGCCGTTGAGGTGAGAGGGATTTTTTGTTTGCCAAAATGAATAATGTGGAACTCGTCCTTTTGACCTTTACCTCTTTTACTGCTTTCTTTTAGTTCTGCACAGACTTGTCGCTGAGTTGCATTTCGACTTCCTGTTGGCGATGTTTTACTATTCCTATTGAGAAGCCTTTTGTATTCCCACTGAGAAGGGTCTTGTATTCCCACTGGGAAAGGTCTTGTATTCCTATTGGGAATCTATCGGTGTTCCCATTGGGAAAGGTTGGGTCTTTTTAATATAGCAGTCTATTTTCAATGTATGTGTGCCAGGAGCAGTCACCATATAGGAGCCGTTGAGAGCGATATCGGCCGTGGTATTGGTTTCGGGTGTTATTTTTCATAACAAGGGCACAAGGTCACGAAACACTACACATTAAGTTTACAATCCCGATGATGAGTAGTTTAGTTTTTTTAGCCAAACGGTCATGCTAAAAAATATATTTTAGTATTTTTGCCTACGTCATCAACATATTCTCCAAAGATTATAATGAACAAGTTTTTCTACATATTGTTTTACGTAGCTTTTATCTGCATCGGATGCCAATTCAAATCGTCGTCCGAAGACAATGCTAATAAAAACGGTTTGGTGAAAATCGAACGTTATGACCGTTTGGAATATCGCTATCTTACCACGGGCGATTTCTCGGCTTTGCAACAAATGAATACCGAATATCCTATCGAAACGCGAACACTGATTGAGAACGTCTTGAAAATTGGTAACGCAACCGACCCTGATATAAATACAAGATTCTTGAAGTTCTATCAAGACACGACTCTACAATCGCTCATATCGGCCGTGGAGTCGAAATATGTCACTATGGATGACCTTGAAAGGCAGTTCGGTCGTGCCTTTAAACAATTGAAACACGTTTTGCCAGAGATTGAGATTCCGAAAGTCTATGCCCAGATTTCGGCGCTCGACCAAAGTGTGATTGTTGGAAATGGTTCTATCGGAATATCGCTCGACAAATACTTGGGCGAGGATTATCCGTTATATCGTAAGTTCTATTCAACCCAACAACGTAAGCAGATGACAAAGAATCAGATTCTGTCTGATTGCCTCACCTTTTATTTAATGAGCGTTTACCAACTAAAGAATTTCGAACGCCGGCCACAGGTTGAACGCGATTTACATATAGGAAAGATTCAATGGGTTGTGAATCAAGTATTGCAAAAACGAGTGTTCACTAACCGATACGTGAATATCGTTGAAAACTATATGCACAACAATACCGACACATCGTACGACGAGTTGCTGAAGATGACAGACTTCTCGAAATTATATGTAGATGAGGAATGATTAAGTTCTCTTACGCAAATAATCGTTCAGAATATTCGTGAACTCATAGTTTTTCAGTCCCCATTTCGGAGCAATGAGCAAGTCGTCAGGACTTTGGCTCACAAATCTCTCCAAAACAATATCATCACGCAATGCGTCGATATAGTTGGCAACTAGCCGGATATATTCTTGTGCTGTGTAGAGCGGAAACGGATGCTCTGTATACAATCTTGCCAAAGGGGTACCCTTGATGATCTGTAACTGATGGAGTTTCAGAATCGTTAGCGGAAGCGAGGAAATAATAGGTGCCTGACGAAGACTTTCCTCTGCATCTTCGCCAGGCAAACCGAGGATTATATGCCCTCCAACCTTGATATCCCGTTCGGCTGTAGCCTCAATGGCGCGCTTGCTACAAGCAAAATCGTGTCCACGATTAATGAAACGAAGTGTTTTGTCATTACAGCTTTCTATGCCATATTCAACAATCAGGAATGTTTTGCGATTCAGTTCTTCCAAATAATCGAGCAGCGAGGAGTCCACACAATCAGGACGCGTTCCGATGACCAACCCAACAACTTCGTCTATCTTCAAAGCCTCTTCATACATATTCCGAAGCTTTTCCACAGAAGCATACGTGTTTGTGTAGGCCTGAAAATAAGCCAGGAATTTCATCTTGGGATATTTCCTGGCAAAGAACTGCTTTCCGTCTTCCAGTTGTTGTGCGATAGTTTTGTTACGTATGCAATAAGAAGGGTTGAAAGTTCGGTTATCACAGAAGATACAACCTCCCGTTCCTATTCTTCCATCTCTATTTGGACAAGTGAATCCAGCGTCGATTGCAATCTTCTGAACCCGAAAGGGAAACTGTTTGCGAATCCAGTTTCCAAAGTCATTGTATTGTTGTTTCATTGCGTGCAAACTTACGGCTTTTCAAAGATTAGCTTACAGCTCAAACTATCCATTTCAAAAGTCCTTGCGGAAGGAAAATCAATGATATATTTTAGTGAAAAAGAGTTTTTCCTTACTTTTGCCACACCTTTGTGGAACGTTATGGCTATCACTTTTATAGCCGACTATAATTCTCAAAAGTAACATGAAAAAATAATAAAATCATATATCCAAAAATGGCAAATAAAAAGACCGAGGGAACTTATGAAGAAACCCTCAATAAACCAGAAGTCTTATTTCTGAAGTACAAGAACCAATTCATCATTGCAGTTGTGGCCGTAGTTGCAATCCTCGGCGGTTATATGCTCTACTCTAATCTTATTTCAGAACCTCGTGAAAACGAAGCTAGTACGGCGCTAGCAAAAAGCCAAACTCTCTTCAATGCACAACAGTACGACCAGGCTTTGAATGGATTCCAAACGATTCAAAACGACTATAGCGGAACGAAAGCTGGCAATCTTGCCAATCTCTACGTTGGTCTTTGCTACGCTCATCAGGCAAAACCCAACTGGGCAAAGGCAATGGAAAATATTGAGAAGTTCAGCACTTCAGACGATCAGGAAATCAGTCCTGCTTCGCAGATGGCACTGGGAGATATCTATGCAAACAATAACCAGAACGATAAAGCTGTGGCTGCATTCAAAAAAGCTGCCGATATGGCTAACAAGCATGCACTCGACAATGTGAATGTGAGTATCGCACCCATTGCAATGAAGAAAGCTGGCATATTGCTCGAAAGCGAGGGAAAGAAGACCGAAGCGCTAGAGATCTATAAGCAAATCAAGAAAACCTATGTCAACTCGCCCATCTATCAAGAAATAGATAAATACATTGAGCGGGCTTCGAAATAATTTATTTTATGACGTAACAATCCCGGTGTCGAATAAACTATCGCTCGTCACCGGGGTTATTTGTCTTTAATTTTTAGTAATGGCAACAGTATTGCATAATTTGTCAGACTACGATCCAAGTAGCGTTTCCGACGCAAGTAACATGTGCTTTGGAATTGTCGTTTCGGAATGGAACACGGAAATAACAGGTGCTTTATTCGACGGGGCCGTGAAAACGCTCGAAAAGCATGGGGCACTGCCCGAAAATATACATGTAAAAACGGTTCCTGGAAGTTTTGAACTTATTTATGGTGCACACCAAATGACGCTCAACGGAAGTTATGACGCTATCATAATTCTGGGAAGTGTGATACGTGGCGAGACTCCTCATTTTGACTATATATGCCAAGGCGTAACCTATGGTATAGCTAGTTTGAATGCGGCCAGCGAAATTCCGATAATCTACGGTCTGCTAACCACTGACAATATGGAGCAGGCCAAGGATAGGTGTGGGGGAAAATTCGGAAATAAAGGAAATGAGTGTGCTATCGACGCTATTAAAATGGCAAAGTTCTAGACCGTCAAACATCTCTTGAACTAAGAATAGTTTATATGAAACTGCAAGAATATCTCCAGGCCTATGCTTTCGAAGAAATATATCCCTATATTGGGCTCATGTTTCCAAAAGGTAGGAAATTGAAAATACAGTTCGGGCGAGCCTATGAGCTATTGCTTTCGATTGAACCTATCCCCTCAAAGAAGAAAATTCGCTATCAGCTGATGCAAGACCCAATATCAAAGGAGATTTTCTGCGGTGCCGGCGATAACGATTTCAACAGTGGATGGAATGTCCTGCTTGGAAAGGACGTTAATAAGGATTCACAGGCCGATATTACCAATGAAGAAATGGTTGCCAACTGCTTGCTTAACGTTGTTCTAATCGGCCGACATCCAAAAGAGTTCGATGAAGACTTCCGGCAAATCACTGAAAGCAAATAAAAAAATTACCCCAATAGGAATCTATCGGGGTAAATAAGATTGGTTGTCTCACGACAATCAAACTTTAAACCTTAATAATCTAATACCATGAAAAACACGTTGCAAAACTAGGTATAAAGAGAGTTCGTTCCAACTATTTCATGTTAAAAGTTGTACCATAGTCTATTTGCGAGAATTCTACTTTCAAATCGTTTCTTTCTAGTTTAAAATTCTCATAATTTTTTATGCCTATTTGATACGATAAACCTCTGTAAGTTATTCGGCATCAATCATTAAAATCTTCGATTATTGTATGCGCCTATTCTATCCTACTAACTTCGGTTAGTAGTTATACTCAAGTCGAGAGAATCTATATTTTAAGAATATTATGCGAGCATCCGACTCCTATATTCCCCTTGTGTATAAAATGTTATTAGCAATCGTTTTGCTCCATGCGCTCTGCATGGAGGTTTCTATCTATTTTTTTAATTTATGCAGAGCGTGTGGAGCTTTTTAACTCATCAAAAATAGCTATTTAGAGCGATTGATGGTTTTCAATACGATGTTTGGTGAGCTGTAATGCACGCAGAGATATCGTAAATGCTCGACTGACTACATCGGTAAGGTTAATTTTAAACATCTGCTTACCTTTGCAAATATAATGAAGACCATATTATATAATAAGTTCGACAAGAAGAAAATCGTAAATCTTCCCAGAGCTTTTTTTCCAGGAAAAATAATCGTTATCCTCAATGAAGCCGAGGCCGATAAGGCTGTCGACTATCTTCTTGCTCAGGATATTCTCGGGATAGATACCGAAACCAGACCAGTATTCAAAAAGGGACATCATCATAAGGTAGCCCTCTTGCAGGTTTGCGATCGAAAAGTGTGTTTTCTCTTTAGACTGAACATCATAGGGATCCCGCCGAGCGTGATTAGATTGCTTGAAGATACGACGATACCTAAAATTGGTCTTTCGTTAACTGACGATATGCTTATGCTTCACCATAGGGCCAAATTCGAACCCGGAAATTTTATAGACCTGCAAAATATCGTTGAGCAATTCGGTATAGAAGATAAAAGCTTGCAGAAACTTTACGCCAACATATTCGGAGAGAGAATTGTAAAACGCGAACAATTGTCGAACTGGGAGAATCAGATACTCACCGACAAGCAAAAAATCTATGGAGCCACCGATGCATGGACATGCATAAGAATTTATGAGCGACTACAAGAACTGAAATCGATCGGAAATTACGAGTTGGTGAAAATAGACGAAACAGACAACGAACAGGAGAAATAAAATGTATAAAACAGTTTATCTCAAGAAAGGCAAGGAGGAAAGTTTACACAGATTTCACCCCTGGATATTCTCGGGGGCAATTGCACAGGTCGATCCGCAAATTAAGGAAGGTGATACAGTTCGAATACTCACAGCAGCGGGAAATTTCATAGCCTTGGGACATTATCAAATCGGCTCCATCGCTGTGAGAGTTCTCTCTTTCGACGATAGGGAGATTGGCTCTGATTTCTGGCGCGAACGCATTTCTTCTGCGCTGAATATGCGACTTGCAATTGGAATAGTTGGAAATTCTAACGAAATCTATAGAATTATTCACGGTGAGGGCGATATGCTGCCCGGGCTCGTGGCCGATATATACGGAACAACGTGCGTTATGCAGGCTCATTCGGTTGGGATGCATGTTTGTCGTAACGAAATTGCACAGGCTATAGTCGACGTGATGGGCGAAAAACTAAGCTGCATATACTACAAGAGCGAAACCACACTACCATTTAAAGCGGGGCTCGGGCAAGAGAATGAGTTCATTTACAACCAAACCGACGATGATATTGCCACTGAAAACGGATTGCAATTCCATATCGATTGGCTTAAAGGACAGAAAACCGGATTCTTTATCGACCAACGTGAAAATCGCAGGCTCTTAGAACATTATGCCAAAGGAAAAACAGTGCTGAATATGTTTTGCTACACCGGCGGATTCTCTGTGTACGCCATGCGTGGCGGGGCCAAATTAGTGCATTCGGTTGACAGTTCGGCGAAGGCCATAGACCTTACCGAAAGAAACGTGGAACTGAATTTCCCATCCGATAAAAGGCATGAATCATTCTGCGAAGATGCCTTTCACTTCCTCAAAAATCATAATCGCGACTACAACCTAATGGTGCTCGATCCGCCCGCTTTCGCCAAACATAGAAGCGCGCTGAAAAACGGTTTGCGCGGATATATCAGGTTAAACGCAAAGGCCTTCGAACGAATCCAAAGCGGAGGAATTGTCTTCACTTTCAGTTGTTCACAAGTTGTGAGTAAGGAACAATTTTGCCAAGCGATATTCACAGCCGCTGCTCAAACCAAACGCAAAGTGCGTATACTGCATCAATTACATCAGCCCGCCGACCATCCGGTAAACATATATCATCCCGAAGGAGAATATCTTAAAGGACTCGTTTTGTATGTTGAATAAAATTGCCCGTTACATCAAACGTCACAATTTGCTTAGGGCTGGCGAGCGATATATCGTGGCATTGTCGGGGGGGGCTGACAGCGTGGCTCTAACGATAATTCTACAGCAGCTTGACTACGAAATTGAAGCTGCACATTGCAATTTCCACCTAAGAAACGAAGAAAGTAATCGCGATGAAGATTTTTCCAGACAGCTATGTAGGCAAAGAAAAATTCCTTTCCATGTGGCACATTTCGATACAAAAACTTATGCTGAACTGCACAAAATAAGCATTGAGATGGCTGCCCGCGAACTACGTTACAACTATTTCGAACAGCTTCGCCAAGATATTCATGCTCGCGGCATTTGCGTGGCGCATCACAGCGATGATTCTGTCGAAACAATCCTTATGAATCTCGTTAGAGGCACAGGAATCAAAGGATTAACTGGGATTAAACCACTTAATGACACAATCATCCGCCCGCTACTTTGTTGTTCGCATAGAGAGTTGGAAAATTTTCTAGAACAAAATGGACAGATTTTCGTTACTGACAGTACGAATCTGCAGTCGGACCCTGTTCGAAATAAAATCAGACTTCAATTGTTGCCGATACTAGAACAGATTAATCCCTCTGTACGCGAATCTATCATGAAAACTGCTGAGCATTTGCTCGAAGCACAAAAAATAATTGACTACTATATCGATGAAAATATCCCATCGGAAAAGCCTACGTCATTGTTTCCACTGCAACTCTCGATCGAAGAAATACGCAGATTCCCATCCCCAGAATATTTACTTCACGAAATTCTTTTCCCATTTAATTTCACTCCCGCGCAAATTGAGCAAATAATGGTTGCATTTGATGCAGGTCCAGGTAAAATATGGAAATCTAGCTCACACGAACTTTTATTAGATCGTAAGAGATTGATTCTAGTTCCGCTGGAAACCACTTTCCTTCGTAACCTAGTCATTCCCAAGCCTGGCACATATCGCTACTCCGAAAATATAACTCTGAAACTCTTTCCTATAAATTATGCTCTTTCTGAAACGCCCATTCCACATGAGACTAACGTCGTGATGCTCGATGCCGATAATATAGAGTTCCCTCTAATCTTGCGACGCGCCCAACCTGCCGACCGTTTTGTTCCGTTTGGAATGAAAGGTTCAAAACTCGTGAGTGATTTCCTCACCGATATAAAGAAAAATATTTTTGAAAAACGCCATCAATTAGTCCTCACTGATAATAATGATCAAATTATTTGGCTGGTAGGACTACGTCCTTCGAATCATTTCTGCATATCCTCAAGCACACAATCAGCCATGGTGATAATGTTAAATTACGACTAAATAATTGACATAATAGTGCAAAACCTTGCGTAATTATCCCCAATACCCTAATTTTGCATTCATAAATCTGTTTGCAAATAAATCAGAATAAAAAAGACTTTTTTCATATCGCGGAGTGGAGCAGTTGGTAGCTCGCCAGGCTCATAACCTGGAGGTCGCATGTTCGAGTCC
>ERZ773067.281-NODE-281-length-32727-cov-8.331140_pt1 | contig 32727 bp, 26 predicted proteins | sample MGYA00580622_ERZ773067 | MGnify/ENA primary metagenome ERZ773067 (study PRJEB29015, sample SAMEA2737998) | human oral metagenome | biome: human oral; feature: human-associated habitat; material: dental | place: China | collected 2113 ...
CCATTGATGGCTCCAGCGCTGCTGCTTATACATGGGGATCACCTTCCCCAAGCGGTATGTATCATCACCCCATACATGGGACCTATAAGTGACCCATACATGGGACCTATAAGTGACCCATACATGGGACCTATAAGTGACCCATTCATGGGTCGGTCGAGTACCCCATTCATGGGTCACCTCGGCGACCCATGAATGGGGGAAGGAAAGATATAGATGGGGGAGACCTTAGAGGGTAGACCTTCGGCGTCGTAGAGGACAGGAGGAAATCTCCCTCTGCAGATGGTAAAGGTGAACCAGCTTCCGCCGTAAGGTGTTGTAAGGTTGCATGATTAAAACCATTCGATCCCTTTATCACAAGACGAAGCCCCTATCTTCTCTTGACCTACCTCTTCCGACAGAGCTCTTCACCTTCCCGCTGGGGTTGACGTTTGCGTTGCTCTTCTCTCCACTTACTGCTTGGATAGGTGTAGCTGGGACGCTGGCGCTCTGTGTGGCGGGGCTCTTCGTCCTAGGAGGACTCTCGTCCAATAGATCGATCATGCACCGCTCGCTCTTTGTGCTCGGGCTCTGGGGAATACTTCTACTTCTCGCCTCCGATACACTCATCGGCCATCCGCTCGGCGTGCAGTCGTTGCTTCTGATATCTTATCTCGTCAGCAGCATCGTGGTAGCCCTCTATCGCTTCGTCGATGCTCGAAGGGAGTATCCGAAGCAATGTCTCTGCATCCGTGGACGTATCTTGAGAGCCGAACGCCTGCGCTTCGAACGTATCCTCGTGGTCTTCTCCTTCATCGCTCTTATCTTCATCGGGCTTTGCACGATGCTTTGCCCCGTGCATTGGCGTATACTACTCTATGCTGCATCGGCTTTCGTCGTGGTCTTCACTTGGTCGGTCTACGCCGTAGAATGTGCACATCTCGTCTGGGTAAAGAAGCGTCTGGAGCGTGAAGTATGGATCCCCGTGCTCAATGATCAGCAGCAGCCCGTCGGACGTGTACCCATGACGACGCCAGAGCCCAGCGAAGGGCGCCTGCCGGTAGTGCGTCTGATCGCCACTTCTCGGGATATGATCTATCTGGAGCAAGCGCATGAAGCTCGCCTTCCTCAGACAGCAGGCTACGATACACCCTTCGTAGCTTGGCTGACCGAAGGCTACCGCCCTGACCAAGTAGCTCAAGAACTCATCGACCTTCGCTTCTGCGGTATCCGACGCGCTAGGCCTCGCTTCCTCCTTCACTATCATGAGACGATAGCAGGTCAAGATCTTAGCGTCTATCTCTTCGCTGTCGACATCGCCGATCCTAGTCAACTGCTCGTCGACTGTCTTCCCATCAAAGGACGATGGTGGCCGATCGAGCATCTGGCATCAGAGCTTGAGACAGGCGCCTTCGCACGCTACCTCATCGCCGAATACCCTTATCTGGAGCAGACGATTCTGCTAGCGCACCGCCTTCGCTCCACTTCTTCCTCTCATCCCTAAGACCTTATGAATACGCCCCAAGGGAAGCTCTATCTCATCCCCGTACCCATTGCGGAGATCGAGTACAGCCAGTGTCTGCCCGAGCTGAATAGAGCCTTACTGCCCACTATCCGTCACTATATCGTCGAGAATGTCCGCTCCGCTCGGCGCTTCCTCAAAGCAGCCGACCGAAGTATCGATATCGACGCCTTGACCTTCTACGAACTCAATAAGCATACTCCCGAAGGAAGTATCGAGAGCTTCCTCAACCCCATCACTTCGGGCGAAGATATCGGGATCATCTCTGAGGCAGGTTGTCCTGCCGTAGCAGATCCCGGCGCGGATGTCGTAGCGATCGCTCAGCGCAAAGGAATAGAAGTGATTCCTCTGGTAGGCCCTAGTTCGATCCTGCTAGCCTTGATGGGCTCGGGCTTTAATGGTCAAGGGTTCGCCTTCTCAGGCTATCTCCCGATCGAAGAACCCAAGCGTCAGCAGGTAATGAAGGAACTAGAACACCGTGTTCGCTCTCGTGGTGAGACGCAGATCTTCATCGAAACCCCTTACCGCAACGTGCAACTCGTCGAGCAACTCATTCGACACTGCTCGCCCGATCTTAAGCTCTGCATCGCCTCGGGGCTCACTTCCGAGCATGCCATCCTTCAGACGAAGAAGCTTAATGCTTGGCGGGGACACATCCCTGATATTCATAAGGTGCCGACGATCTTCCTCCTTGGACGCTAACTAGAGAAGCCCCCGAGAGACTATGCCACTCACTACGCCACTACCTACAGGCTTCAGAGAGCAGATCCATGAGCTCCTCCCCGAGGAAGCTCCTGCACTCCTCCGTGCCCTTGACGAAGAACCCTCGGTATCTATCCGACTCAATGCTCGTAAGACACGGGAGATAGAGCTATCCCTTCCTCTAGGAGATGCCGTTCCTTGGGCCATGCCTTTGGGCTACTACCTTGATCAGCGTCCGTCATTCACCGCAGATCCCCTCTGGCATGCAGGCTCTTACTATGTACAAGAAGCTTCTTCGATGCTGCTTAGCCTGGTGAAGCCCCTCTTAGGTGAGGACCCCCTTACCGCCTTAGACCTCTGTGGCGCTCCAGGAGGCAAGAGTACCCTCCTCCTTGATCTGCTACCCGAGGGAAGTGTACTGATAAGTAACGAGCTCATACGCTCTAGAGCACAGATCCTCACCGAGAACATCCAGAAGTGGGGAGCTACAGGGTCTATCGTCACTTCCACTGAGCCCCGAGTGCTGGGCAAGCTCCGCACGACCTTTGACTTCATTCTTGTTGACGCTCCATGCTCTGGTGAAGGGATGCTTCGCAAGGATGAAGAGGCTCGCCGTCAATGGTCTCCCAGCCTCGTAGCTCAGTGTGCTCGTCAGCAACGGGAGATCCTCGAGGACATTTGGCCTGCACTTCGTCCCGGAGGTATCTTGGTTTATAGCACTTGTACATTCAATCGGGAGGAGGACGAAGCTATGGTTAGCTACCTCGTCGAAGAGTTCGGCGCAGAGCCACTGGCCTTACCTGACTGCCCTAATGAAATCGCTCCCTCTGCGCTGAGCCCCTATCCCTGCTATCGGATGATGCCTCACCGAGTGCGAGGAGAAGGTCTCTTCCTCGCCGTCCTACGTAAGTCCGAGGACGAAGTACCTGCGAAGGTGAAGCCTTCTAAAGGAAAGGGCCGGGGAAGTGTCAAAGCTCCCGCAGAAGTCCTCGCTTGGCTCGCCGAAGATCTTCGCCAAGACCTCATCCTCCAGCAGGTAGGCGACGACCAATTAGTCGCTTATTCGCCGTCGGTCTTGTCGCTGGTCGAACAGCTACAGGCGCTGAAGGTCCCCATCCTTACTTCGGGGATACCTCTGGCAGAAGTAAAGGGCAAGAATTATCTCCCGCACCCCGCCTTGGCACTGAGCTTGGCGCTGGCCGAAGAAGCCTTCCCTCGGATAGAAGTGACTCAAGAGACGGCGATACGTTATTTGGCTCGTGAAGCGATCCTCCTTCCCGAGGCGACGCCCCGAGGGTTTGTTCTGATCTGTTATCAAGGACAAGCGCTGGGCTTCGTCAAGCACCTCGGCAACCGATCCAATAATCTCTATCCTCAGGCTTGGCGCATTCGCCATCCAGAGTTGGTGCTGGCCACGCTGGCCGAAGGGAAGTAAGCGCCATGTCTTCAGCCTTCCTCCTCCAGCGCTTCAAGATCACCCAGGAGCGAGTAGCGCAGCGTGTCGGGACGGATGCCCTTCTTCTCGGCGCTTGGTCCTTTGAGCATCCTTTGCCCCAAGGGTCGCGTCTCCTCGATGTGGGGACGGGAACGGGCATAGTTGCTCTGATGCTGGCCCAACGTTTCCCTGAATCCACCGTCGAAGCATGGGAAGTGGAGCCGAATGCCCTTCTAGATGCCGAAGAGAATTTCCGCACTTCGCCCTTCGCCTCTCGTCTCAAGCTCCGAGCCCAGGACTATATGGAGGCGCTAACAAGCAAAGAAGCACCCTTCGACCTGATTATTTCCAATCCGCCTTACTATACGGAAGGCATTCTTCCCGAAGATCATCGCCTGAGCCTTGCCCGTCATGTGGCGGAAGGACTCTCGCCGACGATCCTCCTTCGCACGGCAACCTCGCTCCTCACACCAGGAGGAGCTCTTGCGCTCATCACGCCAAGCACGTCGCTCGATCAGTTACGTCGGGAGGCCGTAGAAGCAGGTTGGCGTCTCAGTGAACTGGTCACCGTCTTCTCCAAGCCCAACCAGCCGGTACGAGTCCTCACACTTTGGCGTCGTCTCTCCTCAAGTTCGGGTTACATCCCGACGAAGACCTCGACGCTCATACTCCAAGATGCCGACGGCACTCCCTCTACCGCCTACCGCAACTGGGTGGAAGACTTCCTTCTCTAAAAGGGAACCAGCCCCCTCCATACCACCCCTCTCTTCATCCCCATTCATAGCTCCCGTATACTACCCATTCATGGGTCGCCGAGGTGACCCATGAATGGGGTACCTAACCGACCCATGAATGGGTCACTTACAGGTCTCATCCATGGGGAAGGGTTAGAGCCACTGCAGAGGGGAGCCTATATGAAGAGCTGTGAACCTTTGCAAAACGCTTCGGGTTGTAAGGCAAGCAACTCACTTATTCATCAACCTAACAACTAACTCTGATAAGATGCAGAAAGCATTCATCTCATTCCTCGAGTGCGCCAGCAACCTCGGCAGCCTCGGACGCAAACTCATCCGTGTAGCCATCCTGATCATCTTCGTTTGGATCGGTGGTCTGAAGTTCGCCAACTACGAAGCAAACGGGATCATCCCCTTTGTAGCGAATAGCCCGCTGATGAGCTTCTTCCTCAAGGACGCTAATAATAAGGTCACCAACGACGAAGGTAAGACCGTCAAGGAGTACACCCTCAACAAGGTGCCCGAAGGACAGTACAATCAAGCGAAGCACGATTGGCATGTCGAGAACCGCACCTACCTCTTCTCCCACGGCCTGGGTATTCTGATCATGACCATCGGTATCTTGGTCTTCCTCGGGCTCTTCTCGCCCTACCTCGGCATTGTAGGCGAACTTCTCTGCATCATCATGACCATCGGGACGCTGAGCTTCCTCATCACCACGCCCGAAACATGGGTACACGCTTCGCCCGAAGCCTTGGCTGCCGGCGAATGGGCCGATGGCTTCCCCTTCCTCTCTGGTGCTGGTCGCCTCGTGATCAAGGATACTGCGATCCTAGCCGGCGCTGTCGTCCTGCTCTCCGAATCTGCAACGAAGATCCTTGCACGCCTCAAGAAGTAAGTCTTCTACCTGCAGTCCAAGGAATCTTCCTTAGATCTTGAGAAGCGAGTCTGAGCCTCTGAGCGCTCAGACTCGCTTCTCTTTTGTCCCCCAATGCGGAAAGGTGCGTTCGGAGCAGAAGCCAAGCACTTGATCGAGATAATGCTTATTCGTATCTTAGCTGAAGAATTTAGAAAACCTCCTACACAGTCTGCTCCCCGAGCCTTCTGATGGAGTCCACCTCATAAGCGAAATCTAGCATGAGTTACCTCAAGTTCGACCGAAGGCTGATGGCTAATCTCGATGAGTCTACCCAACGAGAATACATCCGCACGAATCGTAAGGGCGCTTATTCTTGCTCAAGTATTGTCGGCTGCAATACCCGCAAGTACCACGGCCTCCTGGTCATCCCCGTCCCCTCCCTCAGTGCTAATAACCACGTCTTACTCTCAAGCCTTGATCTGACCATCATCCAGCATGGCGTCCCCTTCAACGTCGGGATACACGAATACGAAGGCGACGTCTTCAGCCCCAAAGGCCACAAGTACATCCGAGAGTATAATGTGGATGTCGTCTCTTCGACGACCTACCGCGTCGGTGGCGTGATCCTCGAGAAGCAATTCCTCTTCTGCCACTACATCAATAGAGCTATCACCCGCTATACCCTGCTCGAAGCACACAGCCGGACGACATTACGTCTGTCGCCTTTCTTAGCCTTCCGTGACGTGAAGATGCTCACCCATCGCAACGATCAGATCAATGGCGACTACGGCGTAGCACGCTCGGGCGTGACCTTCTGCCTCTACCCCGGCTACCCCACCCTATATCTTCAGGTCTCCAAGGAACATGAATTCGTCTCCGATCCCCATTGGAACGAGAAGAATGAATATATCAAGGAGCGGGAGCGTGGCTACGAATACACCGAAGATCTCTATGTACCCGGCTACTTCGACGTAGATATCGAGGTAGGCGAATCAGTCTACTTCTCTGCAGGTATCGAAGAAGCCGATCCCGCTTCTCTTGCACAGCTCTTCGACGAAGAAGTAGCCATGCGTATCACCAAGGACGACTTCCGAAGCTGTCTGCTGAATGCAGCGCTCCAGTTCTATTACCGCCCCGATGCCACCCACGGCTACCTCCTGGCGGGATATCCTTGGTTCGGCGTGCGAGCTCGAGATCTCTTCATCGCTCTACCCGGCTGTACCATCTACGCTGATGCGCCGGAGCGCTTCTACCGTATCATGGACACCGTCCTGCCCGAAGTGCGGGCCTTCATGAATCAGATAAGCCTCTCGACCGAAATCCGGGATATAAACGAAGGGGACGTAGGTCTCTGGGCGATCTGGGCACTACAAGAATACGCCCGCTGGTCGACTCCCGCCGACATGGTCAGTAGATATGGTGACTTCCTCAACGAACTCATCCACTACTACCTCAAGAACATTCACCCCAACCTTCGCATTGACCACACGGGACTCTGCTACATCACCGGCGATGGGAAGCCTCTATCCTGGATGGATGCTAAGATCAACGGGCAGGCAGTCATCCCGAGAGAAGGCTACCTCGTTGAAGTAAATGCCCTGTGGTATAATGCTCTTTGCTTCTACCGAGAAGTGATGCCCAGCCAGTGGACAGAAGAGATGGAGGCGCTCCTACAGCTCGTGGAGAAGAGCTTCTGTAATATCTTCATCAACGAGCATGGCTACCTCTTCGACTATGTCAACCCACATAGCACCCGACATGACTGGAGCGTGCGGCCGAACATGATCTTCGCCACCTCGCTTCCCTATTCACCCCTTCCCAAGTCTACCCGTCGCTCCGTCATCGAGATCATTACTCGTGAGCTCCGTACTCCTAAGGGTCTACGCTCCCTTAGCCCTAAGAGCGATGGCTACCAGCCCCAATGTCACGGGACGCAGCTACAGCGTGAGCGAGCTTATTATAATGGCTCCGTCTGGCCCTGGCTTCTCGGACCTTACTTTGAAGCTTGTCTCAAGCTCTACGGACGTAGCGCCATCTCCTTCATCGAGCGTACGCTTATCGGGATGGAGGAGGAACTGCAGCAACATGGTGTAGGTACCATCAGCGAACTCTTCGACGGGAATCCTCCCTTCAAGGGGCGTGGTGCGATCTCCTTTGCTATGAGCGTCGGAGAGATCCTCCGATCGCTGGAGCTTCTCAAGGTGGCAAAAAGCAAGTATGATACACAAACCCTTCCCATAATTAGATACGAATGAAAGCACTTATGTTTGGGTGGGAGTTCCCCCCCCACATTCTTGGAGGTCTAGGTACAGCTAGCTATGGACTGACTAAGGGGATGGCAGCTCAGGGAGATATGGAGACGACCTTCGTCATCCCCCGACCCTCAGGGGACGAGGATACGAGCTTCCTCCGTATCATAGGAGCAGGAGATACCCCCGTAGTCTACCGTGATGTGAACTATGACTATGTGCGTGACCGCCTCGCTGGGAAGATGACTCCCGAGCTGTACTACCATCTGAGGGATCATATCTATGCTGACTTCTCCCACTTCAGGACGAATGACCTCGGATGCTTTGAGTTCTCAGGGAAGTATCCCGACAACCTCCTCGAGGAGATCAATAACTATTCGATCGTCGCAGGGGTGATCGCTCGGTCAGAGACCTTCGATATCATCCACTCCCATGACTGGCTGACTTACCCCGCAGGTATTCATGCCAAGCAAGTCACAGGGAAGCCTCTGGTCGTACACGTTCATGCTACGGACTTTGACCGTAGCCGAGGGAATGTCAATCCTACTGTCTTCGGTATCGAGATGGATGGGATGAACCACGCAGACCATATCATCACCGTGAGTGACTTGACTCGCCGTACGGTGATCGAGAAGTATCATCAGGATCCAGCGAAAGTCACGACAGTGCACAATGCCGTCACTCCGCTTGCTCCCTCTATCCTTACTCTCCCCGACCGTCGTGGGGTGAAGGACAAGGTAGTCACCTTCCTCGGACGCATCACCATGCAGAAAGGCTGTGAGTACTTCGTCGAAGCTGCTGCTAAAGTACTTGAGCGCACCAAGGGGGTACGCTTCATCATGGCCGGTAGTGGAGATATGATGGACGCGATGATCCGCCTTGCCGCCGAGCGCAATATCTCCGACCGCTTCCACTTCACAGGCTTTATGAAGGGACAGCAAGTCTACGAAGTCTTCAAGGCCAGCGATGTCTATGTGATGCCTTCCGTCTCAGAGCCCTTCGGTATCTCTCCCCTCGAAGCGATGCAGTGTGGGGTCCCCTCCATCATCTCCTACCAGTCGGGCTGTGCCGAGATCCTCAGCTATGCCGTCAAGGTCGACTATTGGGATATCGACGCTATGGCCGATGCGATCTATGCACTGATCACCTACCCCGAGATGCACGCCTTCCTCAAGGAAGAAGGCCTGCGTGAAGTCAATAGCATCACATGGGAAGCTGCAGGGCGTAAGGTCCGAGCTATCTACGATCGCTATGTCCGCTAATCACTACTCTACTATACGCAAGATATTATGAAAAAGATCTGTCTCTGCTTCCAGATTCACCAGCCTTATCGTCTCCGTCGATATCGCTTCTTCGATATAGGGAACTCCCACTACTATACCGATGACTACCTCAACGAGGAGGTCTTCGAGCGCATCGCTGATACCTGCTACATCCCAGCCAATAGGATGCTCCTAGAGCTCCTGAAGGCTTACCCAGAGTTCTCTGTCAGCTTCTCTATCTCGGGGCTCGCTATCGAGCAGATGGAGTACTATAAGCCCGAGCTTATCGAGAGCTTCAAGGAGCTCGTCGCCACGGGACGTGTAGAGCTGATCGCTGAGCCCTATGCGCACTCCCTCTCCTCGCTGTTTGACCCAGTAGAGTTCCGCAGTCAGGTACGTATGCAGCAGGCTAAGCTCCGTGAGCTCTTCGGAGTGGAGCGCTCACGTGTCCTCTGCAATACCGAACTGATCTACTCCGATGAGATCGCCTCTGAGATCGCAGCCATGGGCTACGAGGGGATCATCACCGAGGGAGCAAAGCACGTCCTCGGTTGGAAGAGCCCTAACTACCTCTACGAAGCTGTCTCTGCTCCCAAGACCAAGCTACTCCTCCGCAATGCTCAGCTCTCAGAGCTCGTCACCAACCACTTCTCTGACTACGGATCACCCGAGTATCCCGTCACCGCCGACAAGCTCCTTGGGCGAGTCAAGTGGCTACCCGAAGGAGAGGACTTCACCCTGCTGTACATGAACTATGAAGTGCTAGGCTCTATGAATAGACCTGAGACGGGTATCTTCGAGTTCTTCAAGGCGCTTCCTCTCCTAGCACCAAGCTATGATGTGAGCTTCACTACTCCCTCTGGCCTTCTCGATGAGCACAAGAGTGTCGCTCCCCTCTCTGTAGCCTATCCCATCAGCTGGGCGGGTGAAGAGAAGAGCACCAACGAATGGACGGGGAATATCCTCCAGCAGGGAGCTATCGAGAAGCTCCGTCTGTGGGGAGAGCGTGTACATGCTCTGGAGGATCGTCGCCTGCTTCAGGATTGGCTCTACCTGCAGAGTGCTGACCACTTCTACTATATGAATACCATCAACTGGGGAGGTCATCCCTTCAGCCCCTATACCTCGCCCTACGATGCATTCAACAACTACATGAATGTCCTGAGTGACCTACTTCTCCGAGTCGAAGAGCAGGCACCTAGTAGCATCGAGACAGAGGAGCTCAACTCCTACCAACAGACCATCCATGCTCAGGATGAGCGCATAGCCCTCCTGGAACAAGAACTATCCAAGCTGAAAGCGGCGAAGGGGTAATCTACACCCCTTCGCTCTAAATACCTATCCCTATGTCTAAGGATCTCCATCTGGAGAATATACGGCGAGAGTATTCCTCTAGGAGCTTGAGCCGAAAGGATCTACCCAAGGATCCTATAGATCTAGCTAGCTCCTGGATCGACCAAGCCATCGCTGCTCAGGTCAACGAGCCGACAGCAGTCATCGTCGGGACTGCTACACCCGAGGGACACCCCAGCATGCGTACCGTCCTCCTGAAGGAAGTACTGGACGGGAAGTTCGTCTTCTACTCCAACTACGATAGCCGTAAGGGGAGACAGATCGCAGCGAATCCCCATGTAGCATTGACCTTCCTCTGGCACGAACTAGAGCGTCAGATCCATGTCGAGGGGACGATCAAGCACCTGTCCCCCGAAGAGAGTGATGCCTACTTCGCCATGCGCCCCTACAAGAGTCGTGTAGGAGCACGTATCTCTCCACAGAGCCAGCCCATCCCATCACGTGAATACATCATGATGCGCTTCGCCGCCGAGAGCTTACGCTTCGTCGGGAGAGAAGTACCTCGTCCAGACAACTGGGGAGGCTTCGCTGTGACGCCCTCACGGATAGAGTTCTGGCAGGGGCGAGACAGTCGTCTGCATGACCGCTTCCTCTACGAGCTCCAGGAGGACAGCTCATGGAGCATCCACCGCTTAGCCCCCTAAGCCTTAGAGAGGCCGATGTCCGAGCGCTCCAACTACCTTCAGACCTTCCTCGACTATCTGAGCTATGAGGCGGATGCTTCACCTCTGACGGTCAGCACCTACCAAGCGGATCTACAGAGCTACTTAGCCTACGTCGAGGAGCGTCTGGACGAAGCCTTCGTCCCCTCGGAGGGAGACCTTGACCTCGTCCGAGGGTGGCTCTCCCATAAGATGGATCAGGGAGTCAAGGCCTCTACCGTAGGGAGGTGCCTGACCTCGCTCAAGAGCTACTACCGCTACCTGCTGAAGACCGAGCGTATCAAGACTAATCCCATACAGGCACTACGCCCCCCGAAAGCAGCTAAGCCCCTCCCCGTCTACGTCCCTACGGAGGAGATGGACCAGATGCTGAGCCCCGAGATCGATGAGCATGACTGGCGGGCGGTACGTGACCGCCTCATCCTCGTGATGCTCTACGAGTGCGGGCTACGACGCTCCGAGCTCGCGGGGCTCAAGGACCAAGCAGTAGACACCCAAGCACGCCAACTCAAAGTCCTCGGTAAAGGGCGGAAAGAGCGCATCGTCCCCTTTGGGGAAGGGCTGGCCTCTTCGATAGAAGCCTGGCGACATCTACGCACCTCGATCTTCGGACTTACCGAGAGCTTCCTCGTCAATACGGAGGGTAAAGCCATGACACCTCAGGCGATCTATGCCGTCGCTCACGAAGCACTATCTGCGGTGCCCAACCTCGCTCGTCGTGGGGCTCACGTCCTGCGCCACACCTTCGCCACCGATATGCTCAACTCGGGAGCTGACCTGATGCTTCTCAAGGAGCTTCTCGGGCACAACTCGGTCTCTACCACTGTACGCTACACACACACTTCCTTCGAGCAGCTGAAGAAACTCTACGCCGCCCATCCTCGAGCAGCACACACCCCTCGAGAGCTGGATACAGGCGACGACTGATCCCCCCTTGCCCCAAGGATGCTCACCAAACGCTCTATGATCTCCTTGCGCACCTTCGTCCTCTCCCTCCTTTTCCTTAGTCTACATATCCCCGCCTTACTCCGAGCCCAATCCTGGCAAGCCGACTTCTCTTCGGAGGGGACACCTTCCGAAGAAGTATGGCGCTACGACTGCTCCTACTTCGTCCTGCACGAGGGCTGGCTCCAACTTCAGGCACCCGAACCTGAGACTTCGGACCAAGCGACGATCATGACGAACATCCACCTACCCACTTCCCCCGTATGGACAGGGCGTGTGCGTCTCGATCTAGAGCCCACGAGTCGCAACTACAGCTATGTCCTTCTGGCCGTGAGCAAGGTGATCGATGCCCAGACCTTCGAATACGTAGCTCTGGACTTCGGGGGCTACCGTAGGGGTTGCCTAGCACTCATCAGGATCGTACTCACCCGTCACCCTTCGCCCACCCATCCTCAGATCACCTACCGCTCCCCCAGCTCTGTCCTCATCTCAAGCAAGGAAGTCCTCTCCCAAGGGCACACCTACGACTATAGGGTCAGCTATACCCCATCCTCGGGCTGGGAACTAGCACTAAGGGACGTGACCCGTGGGGAGAAGTTCGAGTCCGTGGGCACGAATGAGACCTTCCTCCCAGAGCTCGTGCGTAAGAATACCTTCGGACTGGGCTGTACCTTCACCATGCGTCATACCAAGGACTGGGCCTTCAGGGATCTCAGGATCTACCCAGCAGGCGAAGGGACTCCTGGCGAGGGTGAAGCACCCCAGCCTCCCCACGATCCCAATGAGGGAGATCAGTCAGCCCCTACCCTCCTGCTCTCCGAGGTCATGCCCCATCCCAAGGCCAAGAGCCCCGAGTACATCGAGCTATATAATGTAGCCGATACGGACTGCGAACTATCGGACTTCCTCCTTGCTGTCGGCCGTGATGAGCAGTCCTACCGCACCATCGCCCTCCCTCAGAAGACCATCTCGGCGAAAAGCTACATCGTAATCACTAAAGATCCCGATGCACTCGCCACAACCTACCCTCAAGCCCCTCGGGAGAAGTTCGTCCAAGCCCCTCTTCCCCGTCTACTGAATAAGTCGGGTCTCATAGCGCTCGTCAAGGGAGAAGACCAGGTCATCGACCTCCTCCACTACAGCGAGGCTCTCCTTCCTCGTGGGCTGAAGACCAAGGCGGGAGTTGCCCTAGAGCGAAGGGACTACACGAAGGCGGAAGAAGAGGGAAACTGGAAGGCCGCCTCTGCTTCCTCGGGCTATGCTACCCCAGGGATACCCAACTCTCTAGAGAGCTCTTCGGATACCTCCACCTCGGGCAAAGGCGAGCGTACTACCCTAGCCGACCTACTCCAGACGCTGGAAGCTTCCCCCCTGGCTACTTGCTCCTTCGGCGTATACACGATGACGGGGATCCTCCTTGCCCGAGGTAACTCCCTAGCGAAGGACTCCTGGCTGAAGAACCTACGCACTACACCTCTCGAATCGCTACGTCTCCTCGTTCGCTCAGCCTCCGGTCCCTTCATCCTGCACGTGACTCTCCACCCCAAGGACGGGGAGAAAATCGAGAGGAGTCTAGTCTTCCGTCTTCCTCCGAACTAGCCCCGTCCTCTACCCTTCGCTCCTACCCCCTTTCTCCTCAGTGAAAGGTAGGCCCATAGACAGCCCTCCTTATCCCCCAAAAACAACCCTATGGTAGGTCGCCGAAAAAACCTACCATAGGTCGTGATGACGACCTACCATAGGTTGCAAGAGCGATCCACGGTAGGTCGTTTTTGTACCCTCTGAAGGGACGCCCACATTCCCCCTACCAGACGAGGCAAGAGATCGGCCGTTCATCTTCCCCAGAGCATCCCCTTCAGCTACTTGATTTGTATGGTAGAAACCTCTAAATTTGCTCTACACAATCAATAGTAACGCAAGAGATCAACATATAGTGATATATCTGACCTTAATCCGACGGACACCATGCCAGATCCCATCATCGCACACACCAGAGAAGACGGAAGCATCCAGTCCCTCCCCGAGCATATAGAAGGTGTAGCCCACCACTGTGCCCTCTTCCTAGAGCAAGCAGGATTACCCGAGCTCGCTCCCCTAGAGAGGCTACTAGCCCAGCTCCATGATGCAGGGAAAGCTCAACCGGCCTTCCAGCGCTATATCCAAGGAAAGAGTGACCAAAAAGCTCCGCATAGTGCGGCCGGAGCGCTTCTAGCTACCTGTATGCTGTACGAGCTCTCCGAGGAACTTCAGCTGAAGAAACTACCCCGTACCTCCCAGCTCCTAGCCTATGCCATCAGCGGACACCATCGAGGACTATATGACTATATAGAGTTACGAAAGGAGCTTGAAAAGGAAGAGATCAAGAAGCGCTATGCTAAGACGACTGAAGCCCTCCCCAACATTAAGTCGGAGCTACAAACTTGGGTCGAAGAGCATGCTGAGTCCACAGAGTCTTCTCTTAAAGAACTTGCTAAGAAAGTAGGTGAGACAGAGCAGGCTCAAGCCGTGATCCGACTGCTCTTCTCCTGCCTCGTGGATGCTGACTTCCTCGACACCGAAGCCTTCATGGACGAAGAGCGAAAAGGGCGCCGTCAGGAGGCTACCAGCGGGTATGCCCCCCTTGAGCTCTTGAGGGATCGGCTGACCAAGTACATGGAGGGCTTCTCGACAGAGGGTAAGATCAACGAAGCTCGTAGAGCCTTCCTCAACCGATGCCGAGAGCATGGACGTACCTGCCCGAAGGGCTATTACTCGCTCTTCCTCCCCACAGGTGGCGGGAAGACGCTCTCCTCAATGGCTTGGGCGCTGGAGACAGCTCTGAAGCACGAAGCTCAGCGTATCATCTACGTCATCCCCTATACTTCGATCATCACCCAGACCGCGGGGATCTTCCGTGAGATCTTCGGGCAGGAGAATGTACTGGAGCACCATTCCGATATCTCCTTCTCAGGGGGTGAAACCAGCCAAGAGGCAGAGCGCTACGAGCGCACCCGCCTACTCGCGGAGAACTGGGACGCTCCTATTATCGTGACGACGAACGTACAATTCTTCGAGAGCCTCTTCTCCCACAAGGTATCACGGAGCAGAAAGGTGCACAGCATAGCGAACTCTGTTGTCGTCTTCGACGAGGTACAGATGTTCCCGACCGAGTTTCTGCATCCGATGCTTCGCCTCCTCGAGGATCTAAGGTGGATCTACGGCACACAGCTCCTCTTCTGCTCAGCTACACTCCCTCCCTTCGACAAGGACCATAGTAGCCCCTTCAAGAAGGTAAATGACTTCCATCAGCTCAGCGATGCTATTCAGCCGATCGTCCCCGAAGATCCCGAGTTCTTCAAGGTATTCGACCGAGTCGTCTACCACCTTGAGGAGAAGAAGTACACGACGAAGGAACTGGCCGAAGAGCTAGCTCAGCACGACTCTGCCCTCTGTATCGTCAATTCCCGCCGAGATGCCTCACAGCTCTACCAAGCACTACTAGAAGAGGGGAAGGAGGCTCAGGATGTCATCCATCTGTCTCGCAATATGTGCTCGGCTCATCTGAAGGAGCGCATCGCAGAGGTACGTCAGCGTCTGAAGGCCGGCATCCCTACGATCGTCATCAGCACCCAGCTGATAGAGGCAGGGGTCGATATCGACCTCCCCATCGTCTACCGTGCTATGAGTGGTCTTGACTCGATCGTTCAAGCAGGCGGGCGCTGTAATAGAGAAGGGAAGCGACCAGCTCCTGGGGAAGTCTATGTCTTCTCCCTAAGTGATGGAGGTAAAGCCGTCGGTGCTATAGCCCAAGGGCAGAATGCGACACGCTTCCTCCTAGACAACAACAAGGAGCATACCCTCCCCAACATGCCACTAGAGCTCATCGAAGCGTACTACAACCGCTACTACGCCTCGATTGAAAGCTTTGACACCAAGGGTATTGCGGAGAGCCTTTATGATGTAGAAGAGGCTAAGCGCTGGCGATTCGACTTCCAGCAAGCCTCTGAAGACTTCCAGCTAATAGACAATGTAGATCGTGACCTCTTCGTCCCTTATGGCAAGGGGAAGGAGCTCATAGAGGGGCTTCAGAAGCATACCCTCTACCTCAACCACAGGACGATGAGGGAGCTCCAGCAGTACCATGTAGCAATCTCTAAGTGGAGATATGAGGAGCTCGAGAAGGCTCGCCTGCTCTCCGAGGTCGTAGTCGATAGAGGGACGGGAAAGAGCATCCTAGTGCTTGCGCCCCAAGGCTATGATGAGGCTCTGGGGGTCTGCACCACAAATCCTCTCCTCGACGAGCCTCTCTTCGGCTAAACGAACAAGCAACAAATACAATCAGCAACTATGGATAAGACAAACCCTAAACTCTATTGCTTAGAGATACGTGGTGACTTTGCCTGCTTCACACGACCCGAACTCAAGGTCGAGCGTGTCAGCTATGATGTCATCACTCCCTCGGCAGCACGCAACATCTTCCAGTGTATCTTCTGGAAGCCAGCCATCCAATGGCACGTCCGTAGGATCGAGGTACTCAAGCCCATCCGACGTACCTCCATCCGTCGCAATGAGGTGGGATCCACGATGAGTCCCAAGGCTACAAAGCCTCTCTTCATCGAGGAGAATCGTCAGCAGCGTACAGCCTATATTCTCCGTGATGTAGCCTACCGCATCTATGCCGAGATGGAGTTCATCCCCTTGGAGAAGCGTACTAAGAAACAGCTAGAGGAGTGCAAGGATCCTAAGGCGGAGACTCCCGAGAAGTATGATGCGATCTTCTTAGAGCGAGCTACTAAGGGGCAGTGCTTCACACAGCCCTACCTAGGTTGTCGTGAGTTCACCTGTTCCTTTGAGTACATTCCACGAGGTCAGGAGCAAGACTTACCCATCGACGAATCCCGAGATCTAGGGATCATGCTCTTCGACATGGACTTTGAGAAGAATCTCCAGTGTCCTCCTCCCCTCTTCTTCCATGCCAAGATGGAGCATGGTTTGATCGAAGTTCCCCACAAATCAAGTAAGGAGATACTCAGATGATACTCAAAGCACTCTACGACTACTACCAAGCGATGGCCAAGCTGGGGAAGGTAGCTCCCTCTGGCATGGAATGGAAAGCTATTCCCTTCATCATCGTCATTGATGAGGATGGTACATTCAGACGGGTGATTGATACCCGAGACAAAGAGCATAAGCAAGGCCGTGAGTACCTCGTAGCCAAAGCTAAAGGTCGCTCGGGATCCAAGAGCTATGCAATCTCCCAAATCCTCTGGGATCACTCTGGCTATGTGCTGGGCATCCCCACAGATGATAGTGAAGAGAAGCAGGTCATGGCTCCCAAACAGCATGAAGCCTTCAAGCAAGAGCTAGCTAAGCTCCGAGAGCTCTTTCCAGAGAACAAAGGCTTCAAGGCTATAGAACTCTTCTACGAGAAGTATGAAGAGAAAAAGGAGGAAGAGCCTTCAGACCTATTTGCAGAGGAGGTAAAAGACCTTTCGAACATCATCCCTGAAGACGTCTTGCAGGAGATCAAGAAAAAGGTCGGGGCCAATATCTCATTCCTACTGAGCACAGAGGGTAATCCTAATAAGCTGATCTCCTCCCATGAAGATATTCAGTCGTACCAAGCAGGGAGCTCTGAGGAGGAAGGAGAAGACAAGGGACGATGCTTAGTCACAGGAGAGCAGGGCACCATCGCTAGACTACATGGTGGGATCAGTCTCTTCGGTGCTCAAGCCAATGCCACGCTCATCAGCTTCCAAAAATCCTCGGGCTATGATTCCTATGGCAAGGAGCAGGGGCTCAATGCCCCGATCTCTCAGACGGCATCCGATGCCATCATCTCAGGGCTCAACATGCTCCTCGGGAAGGATAAGAACACGAACTACCGCATAGGAGAGACTACGTTCGTATTCTGGAATACCCTACAGGACGACGAACTGCTCAAGAACTATCAGGAAGCCACCTTCACAGGGCTTCCCTTCGATGGTGACTTTGACGATGAGGAGGAAGATTCTTCAACCTCCAAGAAGAAAGTAGCTAAGAAGAGGAACCCCGAGAAAGAAACGAAGGTGGTGATCCAGGCTCTTCGGTCAGCACTGGGCAGTAAGAATGCATATATCGATCGGGAGCACTCGGATCGCTTCTACATCTTAGCACTGGCCCCCAACGCCAAGCGTGTCAGTGTCAAGCTCTGGATGGAGGGTACAGTCAGCGAGATCGTCGGTAATACCCTCGCACACCTCGATGATATGAATATCGTCAGCTTCGATGGCCTTCTGGATGAAGAGATACCTCCCCTTCGCCCGATCTACCGGATCATGAAGGCTATCTACACGGCGACAGATAGCACTAAGTGGCCGAGACAGGTAGTGCAAGAGCTACTTGAGAGCATCATCAAGGGACTCCCCTATCCTCCAGCTCTCCAGATGGCATGCCTTGAGCGGATCCATCATGACCATACCAGCAAGTATCCCGTCACAGAGCTCCGAGCAGCCCTACTCAAGGCATACATCAACCGCAAGCACAGAAAGAATCCTCAAATAAAACAGCTAACTATGGCACTAGACAAGTCCAACCCCAACCCAGCCTACTTAGCCGGGCGACTCTTTGCGCTTCTGGAGCGCATCCAAGAGACAGCTATACCTAAAGTCAAGGCGAACATCACCGATCGCTACTTCCGTACAGCCTCAGCGACACCAGGGATTATCTTCGGTCGTCTCCTCCAGCTCTCAGCCTTCCACCTATCGAAGATTAAGAAGGAGCACGGAGGTCTCGGCTTCTACTTTGACCGGCAGATACAAGAGGTACTAGAGCTCCTCCCTGGAGGACAGGCGACGTTCGATAAGTTCTTCACCCCTGACCAGCAGAGCATCTTCGCCGTGGGCTACTATCATCAGAAGGCCTACCGTGATCAGAAGGCAGAGAGTGCAGCAATCGAAGAAGAACAAGAAACAGAAAATTAACCCAACTAAATATCCATACAATCATGAGTAAGCAACCTATCCAGAACAGGTACGACTTCATCTATCTCTTCGACGTACAGGACGGTAACCCCAATGGGGATCCCGATGCAGGGAACCTCCCACGCATCGACTTCGAGACGGGACAAGGTCTCGTCACCGATGTCTGCCTCAAGCGCAAGGTTCGTAACTATGTACAGACCAAGGTAGGCAGTGATCCTCTCAGCCAGATCTTCGTCAAGGAGGCTGCAGTCCTCAACAGCGAGATTGACAAAGCTTATGAGGCTCTTGACCTCAAACCCAAAGAGAAAGGGAAGGAAGCCGATAATAAGGACAAGGCACGTCAGTATATGTGCGAGCACTACTACGACATCCGCACTTTCGGAGCTGTGATGACTACGGGGAAGAATGCAGGCCAAGTGCGTGGAGCAGTTCAGCTAACCTTTGCCCGATCCATTGATCCGATTGTCGCCTCCGAGCATACGGTCACCCGCATGGCCGTCACCGACGAGAAGGACAAGGAAAAGGAGCGCACCATGGGTCGCAAAGCTACCGTACCCTACGGGCTCTACCGTGCTCACGGCTTCATCTCTGCAGCGCTGGCTCGTGAAACTACATTCAGTGAAGACGACCTAGACCTGCTGTGGGAGGCGCTGAAGAACATGTTTGACCTCGACCGCTCTGCCGCCCGTGGGCTCATGGCTGCCCGTCGACTCATCGTCTTCAAGCACAAAGATGACCTAGGCAATGCTCCTGCCCACAAGCTCTTCGAGCTGGTGAAGGTAGAGGCGAAGGATCCCAGCCGTCCTGCCCGCTCCTTCAGCGACTACGAGATCACTGTCGATGAGAGCAAGCTCCCCAAGGGAGTTGAGCTACTCGACCTCATCTAGCGCATCATGTACACCGAGGACGAGATGCTCCCCCTCTCGGGCATCCAGCACTATGCTTTCTGCCCGAGACAGTGGTACCTCATCCATGTGGAGCAACTCTGGGAGGAAAATCATCTGACGGCCGAAGGTCACCTACTTCATGAGAAGGTGCATCAGCCCGAGGAGAGTAGTCGGCGAGGCGATGTCATCACCCTTCGCTCCGTCCCCTTAGCCTCCCCCTCACTTGGCCTCTATGGATACTCCGATGCTGTGGAGCTACACCCAGCATCGGAGTCCCAAGGGACTCACTTCCATCACCCCAAGTACCCGGGAAACTGGGAGGCTATACCGATCGAGTACAAGCGGGGGCGTCCCAAGCGAACGAATGCCGACAAGCTACAGCTCTGCGCCGAAGCTATCTGCCTCGAGGAAGCCTACGACATACACATCCCCCGAGGATACCTCTTCTATGGCGAGACGAAGCATCGGGAGGAAGTCGCCTTCGACACCGAGCTCCGCACCGAGGCCCAGCAGATGGCAGGCGAAATGCACCGCTTATACAAAGGCGGAGAGAGCATCCCTCCACGCTACGCTGCATGCTGTCGCTCCTGCTCCCTACTAGATCTCTGTATGCCTCAGATGAATCAAGGAGAGCGAGCTTCGGACTACCTCAGTCGCTATCACCTCCTTGACTAGCCCTTTAGCTAAGGCCCTCATGAGCACGCATCACGAAGCGTCCATAAGCCTCTAGAGGGCATAACTTCAGCCAACCCAAGGCACACACCTCCTGCTCTTCTCCCCTTAGATCCTCCTCCTCACTAGGCACCCATACATGGGGTCCACCTCCGACCCATGAATGGGGTACTCGACCGACCCATGCATGGGTCACTTGAGGGAGGCATGTATGGGGTACTTGGAGGGCAGCCTATTCTCCTTAGGAGTATCGAATCAATTCCCCAGCCCTTGCTAAGCGATGAGACACCTTCTAAACACCCTCTATATCCTTACCCCCAACGCCTATCTGGTCAAGGATGGAGAGAATATCGTCGTCCGCATCGACGACGAAGAGACGCTACGTGTACCGATTCACAACCTCGAGAGCATCCTCTGCTTCTCCTACATGGGCGCTTCACCTGGAGCTATGTCGCTCTGTGTACAGCATGGAGTGAAGCTCTCCTTCCTCTCTCCGACGGGGAAGTACATCGGTTCGCTCGAAGGGCCGATCAAGGGGAATGTGCTCCTGAGACGGGAGCAATACCGTCTGGCAGATGACTATATACTCTCGTCTCATCTGGCTTCGATCTTCATTGCGGGGAAGATAGCGAACCATCGGAGTGTCTTAGCCCGCTTTTGTCGGGACCACCATCCCTCGCACGAGGTAGAGAGCGAGATCGAGGAGGCTCGGGCACTGCTCAGGCAGCAGCAACATAAGCTATCCGAGCAGACCTCACGCCTAGGTGTCATGGGTGTGGAAGGTTATGCTGCGAATATCTACTTCGGTCTATTCCAGCACCTGATCCTCAACAAAGAGTTCACCTTCTCTGGACGAAGCAAACATCCCCCCAAAGATGAAGTGAATGCCTTACTCTCCTTCTTCTATACCCTGCTGACGCATGATGTGCGTGCGGCCCTCGAGACGGTGGGGCTGGATGCCTACGTGGGGTTCCTTCACGTGGATCGCCCAGGTAGACCGGGCCTTGCCCTAGACCTCATGGAGGAAATGCGTGCCTACCTCGTCGACCGCTTTGTCCTATCGATCATCAACAAAAGACAGGTCGAGCGAAGTGACTTCATCCCTCAGGGAGAGAAGGGCTTTCTCCTCAAAGAGGATGCTCGCAAGCGCCTCATCGGCCTCTGGCAAAAGCGCAAGAAGGATGAGATCACCCATCCATTCCTCAAGGAGAAGATGCCCCTAGGTTTACTCCCTTATATCCAAGCACTCCTCCTAGCTCGGCACCTACGAGGGGACTTGGATGAGTACCCCGTATTCTTAATGGTCTGAGCTGAAGATGTATATCCTCGTCACCTACGATGTCGCAACAACGACACCCTCGGGCGCTAAACGCCTCCGCCAAGTAGCCCGCATCTGCAAGAACTACGGGCAGCGTGTCCAAGCCTCGGTCTTCGAATGCTTGGTCGATCCAGCACAGCTCGTAAGCCTTCGCCATGAACTCCTCTCGGTGATTGATGATCAAGAGGATAGTCTTCGGATCTACCAGCTAGACAAGCACTATCAACGGCAGATCCACGTCTATGGCAAAGTCACCTCCTTCGAGCTCGAAGGCGAGCTCATCGTCTAGCCCCACCCAAATAAGCCCCACCCCAGCATCTTCCCCCATCCCCCCAAGACCCATTCTCCTCAAGTCCCCAAGCACCTTCACCTCAGCCTCCAGCGAACCTTAAGTGGACAGCGATTTCCAGCATCATCCGCAGGCACTAGTAATCAGCCACATAACCAAAACCAAAGCAACAAGCGCGCCCCCTCTCTCCTCTCTCCCTCCCCCTCCCGCAGATTACGCTTGTTTATCCGCCCTATAATACGCAACTTTGCACCACACTGTCGCACCCCTCCCGGGGTGCGTGAATTGAAACGACTCGTGCGTATACGTAGTAGCTCTTATCGGGCGTCGCACCCCTCCCGGGGTGCGTGAATTGAAACAGTGATGAGGAGGTGGGGAGTGATCCCCGCCTCCTGTCGCACCCCTCCCGGGGTGCGTGAATTGAAACATCATTGTTGGTATCCACGGGGTAGGCGGGGAGCGTCGCACCCCTCCCGGGGTGCGTGAATTGAAACAACAAAGTCCAAAGACCTGATAAATAGGTCGGCCATGTCGCACCCCTCCCGGGGTGCGTGAATTGAAACAACCTCTCCTACAGCTACGACCTATCCCGATTGCAGTCGCACCCCTCCCGGGGTGCGTGAATTGAAACTCCACGGCTCTCTCTACGATGAGCTCCAGCTCAGTCGCACCCCTCCCGGGGTGCGTGAATTGAAACCACTCTTGCCCCTCGCCGCTATTGCGGGAGGGGCAGTCGCACCCCTCCCGGGGTGCGTGAATTGAAACCCGTATAAGGTAGTATCTGGCACTCTGCTCTCTAGGTCGCACCCCTCCCGGGGTGCGTGAATTGAAACACCTTGTCCGCTGGCATGTTGCTCCCGTGTATGTGTCGCACCCCTCCCGGGGTGCGTGAATTGAAACCTACGATAACCCCAGACTATGTACGGCTGTCTCCACGTCGCACCCCTCCCGGGGTGCGTGAATTGAAACCTCGAGCTCAAGGCGCTGTGGAATGCTACGGAGGTCGCACCCCTCCCGGGGTGCGTGAATTGAAACAAGAAAGATGAGGAAGAACGGAAGAAAGCCCAAAAGTCGCACCCCTCCCGGGGTGCGTGAATTGAAACCTCATCGATCTCGAGGTGCGTATCTCGATCCCCGTCGCACCCCTCCCGGGGTGCGTGAATTGAAACCGCTTCGTCGACAACCGAACGGCACCGAAGAAGGTGTCGCACCCCTCCCGGGGTGCGTGAATTGAAACGTGGTGGGGTATCTGTCGACACTAAGGAGCTAGGCGTCGCACCCCTCCCGGGGTGCGTGAATTGAAACAACAAGCTCAAGGCCACCGTCAACTCACTGTCGGGTCGCACCCCTCCCGGGGTGCGTGAATTGAAACAGGTTATAATAGTTTAACCTTACTATTGCCAGGAGTCGCACCCCTCCCGGGGTGCGTGAATTGAAACTCAATCTCCTCGTCAAGGGCGGAGGCGCTATTGTCGTCGCACCCCTCCCGGGGTGCGTGAATTGAAACAAGGGCGAGGCGAAAGCGCAGGCCTTTGCAGATGGTCGCACCCCTCCCGGGGTGCGTGAATTGAAACATTTTCTCTGTGTTGCTGTATTGTGCTGGTAGGAGTCGCACCCCTCCCGGGGTGCGTGAATTGAAACACAGATGGGAAAACTCAGATCGACTTGGACACAAGTCGCACCCCTCCCGGGGTGCGTGAATTGAAACTGGTAAATCCCAAGCTTGACCATGATCTCACGGAAGTCGCACCCCTCCCGGGGTGCGTGAATTGAAACAAGTGGTGTCATAGTCTCTATAGCCTTAGCATTGGTCGCACCCCTCCCGGGGTGCGTGAATTGAAACGCACTCCTGCCTCCTCGCTATATCGGCTATGACCGTCGCACCCCTCCCGGGGTGCGTGAATTGAAACCGCTCTTTTCGGTGCGTTTGTTTTACCCATCTCCGTCGCACCCCTCCCGGGGTGCGTGAATTGAAACCAGTCGGGACAACTCGCAGGGCGCGAGTTTGAGGGTGTCGCACCCCTCCCGGGGTGCGTGAATTGAAACATAACCATTTGGGTTATAGCGATTTAACCTATCTAGTCGCACCCCTCCCGGGGTGCGTGAATTGAAACACCGAGATCCTGCCCGGGCAGATCCGCACGGAGAGTCGCACCCCTCCCGGGGTGCGTGAATTGAAACAGAAATGGCGTGACTATTTAGCTAGTGATGTCCTGTCGCACCCCTCCCGGGGTGCGTGAATTGAAACCCCGATAGAGCAATACAAAGTCTCCAGAAAATCATGTCGCACCCCTCCCGGGGTGCGTGAATTGAAACTTGCCTGCCGAGTTGTCAGATGATGACATTATGGCGTCGCACCCCTCCCGGGGTGCGTGAATTGAAACCCAGTTCGCTACGTAAAACCCTCAGAAAGAATACAGTCGCACCCCTCCCGGGGTGCGTGAATTGAAACTTCGGCCTTCGTCGCCGTCGCACGGTGCGGAAGATGTCGCACCCCTCCCGGGGTGCGTGAATTGAAACATCAAGACGGGGAGGATCGAGAGTGCTGATGGCTGTCGCACCCCTCCCGGGGTGCGTGAATTGAAACAGGATGTCCGTCCACTCCGCGGGGGTCAGCCTCTTGGTCGCACCCCTCCCGGGGTGCGTGAATTGAAACTTGATGAGGAAACATTGTCCATCGGGGAGGCTGAAGTCGCACCCCTCCCGGGGTGCGTGAATTGAAACGCGTCGGGTGGATTGTATTGTAGTGATCCCGAGTGTCGCACCCCTCCCGGGGTGCGTGAATTGAAACATTTAGCTTCTACCAAGATGGGCAGCTGGTAGCCGTCGCACCCCTCCCGGGGTGCGTGAATTGAAACTCAGACTTCTGCACACTATGGAGTTGATGTGCCGTCGCACCCCTCCCGGGGTGCGTGAATTGAAACGAAGTGGGGTCTACGCCAAAGTAGCCATCTGTGGTCGCACCCCTCCCGGGGTGCGTGAATTGAAACGCCACATAGGAGATTTGTCTGTCTGTGAGTTGTCGTCGCACCCCTCCCGGGGTGCGTGAATTGAAACATAGGGGTAGCAGTCTCCGTATTTCTTGGCACGCTCGTCGCACCCCTCCCGGGGTGCGTGAATTGAAACTTTGAGTGCAGACCGTACTTGTCGCACAGGTAGCTGTCGCACCCCTCCCGGGGTGCGTGAATTGAAACGGAGGATAGCATCATCGAGCGACTTGGTGGTGGGTCGCACCCCTCCCGGGGTGCGTGAATTGAAACGTGTAAAAGAAGAGCGAGGAAGTCCGAAGACCTCCGTCGCACCCCTCCCGGGGTGCGTGAATTGAAACCGTTGTGCCGTAGCTCGGTGATTGCCTTGTAGCCGTCGCACCCCTCCCGGGGTGCGTGAATTGAAACCACTATTGCCCCTCGCCGCTATTGCGGGAGGGGGTCGCACCCCTCCCGGGGTGCGTGAATTGAAACAGCATCAGAAATTTTGCCAGCGCCGACACTCGGAGTCGCACCCCTCCCGGGGTGCGTGAATTGAAACGCTGTTACCCCTGATGGCGTAACCCTCCAGCCTGGGTCGCACCCCTCCCGGGGTGCGTGAATTGAAACACGGGGTGATAACGACTTAGTAGCCATAACGTTGTCGCACCCCTCCCGGGGTGCGTGAATTGAAACACCCGGTCCTTGTTTTGAACCAGCTCGTCATCGTGTCGCACCCCTCCCGGGGTCGTGAATTGAAACGTAGCGGAATACATGATAGCCAAAAACGATCAGATGGTCGCACCCCTCCCGGGGTGCGTGAATTGAAACTAATGGCGTCTATGACGCCGAGCATATACAGGTAGTCGCACCCCTCCCGGGGTGCGTGAATTGAAACCTACGTGAGCCGATCATCTTAGCCCTTCTTCAGGTCGCACCCCTCCCGGGGTGCGCGAATTGAAATTCGGAAAGGCTACGAAACCGAGCCTCAGTCTGATGAATCCACTCCCTGGGACACCTAAACTGAAACTAAAGGAGCGAGAGGACTAAGATTGACAAGGTGTCCCAGGGGGTATACCTCTAATGCTTTTACTAAAACTATAGCAAGCCACAACTAAATGCAGAGACTCATTCATCAGCCCTTGCCAGAAGATTTCAGTTAAAGGGTTGAGTAGGCTATTGCACTCTCCTCCTCGAGAGAAGGCTCAAATAGACCTCCCTATAAGACACGTGGAGCTCATGATTAGAGCTAATTCCATATATTTGTAGCGCAGTAACATTCTTTAACCCTATATAAATTACAAAGCTTATGAACAGGATACTTAAACTAGCGGCATTGACCCTTTTACCTTGCCTCGCTTTGTCCTGCGGTAAGAAAAACAACGAAGAGCCCAAGCCCGAAATTAAGACGGGGAAGTTCAGTCAGATCTTACCCGATGAAAATGGGCAGCGTGCAGCCGCTGCTCCCATTGCATTCTCACTCCCTGAGGGGAAGGAATTTAGACTCCAGGTCGAAGGTGTGGGCGATCTAGCTCTAGTCGGAGCGTACGCTACATCGAAAGAGGGAGTCTATAAAGCGGGGAAGTCTGGAAAGGTAGGTATCGAAGGAAGCCTCAATATCTTTGATTTGACCAGTGATGATGCCACAGAAGTCAAGGTACAAAAGAGCTCTCCAGCTCTGAAGAGACTAGTTGTACTCACCAAGGGCTACGGGAACTCCAACCTAAAGAGCATCGCTCTAGACAATGCTCCGAACTTAACCTACCTCTGGCTAGGAGGGCATCAGCTTGCCTCTCTGGATCTGACAAAGCAAGAGAAGCTGGTTCTTCTTGGTCTAGGTAGCTGGGGCGGAGAGAGCAACAACCCTCTATTCCCAGGTAAGGAGCGATCAAGTGACTATAAGAAGGTGCTCTTGCCTGCAAACAATATAATCGAGTACATCTCTACTCGTTCACCCCTGACGAATGAGTCCATTGATCTCGACAATCTACCCAAGCTAAAGGTCCTCAGGGCTCAGTCTCCTCGGTTCTCTAAGGTTTCTCTCTCTAGAAGTAAGGATATCCAGCAAGTTGTGATCATGAGGCCCTACGGGGGGGAAAGCTTTGAGATCAACCTCGAAGATAAGCCTCAGCTTGAAGACATCTCCCTCCAAGAAACAAGACACTTGCTATTTAAGGTACAGAATGCACCCAAGCTCTCGGCAAAAAAGAGTACCCTCATCGTCTTGAACGCTGAGACCGTAGATCTAGCAGGTATTCCTACTGAGGCATTGATTCCCATCCTGTCCCGCTTCAGTGGAGCTAAGGTTGCTAACCTCTCCGTCGCTGGTAAGGATATCGAATCGCTCAACCTCACTAAGTTCACTTCTCTCAAGAAGCTTACCCTCAAGGCTACGAGCATTAACGAGGATGCTCTCGTGAGCATCGTCAATGCTCTGCCTAGCACGAACGGGGTACTCATCCTCGAAGCTTCTCGTGCGACAGCAAAGGTCAAGGCAGCTCTACAGAGCAAGGGCTGGACTACCGCTGAGAACTAATCCCGTAGGTCTTTCCTACTTCTTCCTCTAGCTTCGCCTCCTTGGTCGCTCGATGAGCCCAAGGAGGCGAAGCCTTTTTCTATGCCTAAAAGTCTTATCTTTGCTCACAGTAGAATCTTGACTTTCACATACATCCAAAGACATATGGAACAAGACACATTTTTAGCGCAAGTCCGAGCTAAGGCTCAAGGTTGGCTCACCCCAGGCTACGATAGCCAGACACGTGCCGAAGTACAACGCCTGCTTGACGCCGAAGACTCTACGGAACTCGTTGAATCCTTCTACAAGGATCTTGAGTTCGGCACGGGAGGCCTTCGTGGAATCATGGGCGTAGGCTCCAACCGCATGAATCGCTACACCGTAGGGGCTGCTACCCAAGGTCTAGCTAACTACCTGAAGCAGGAGTTTGCCTCTCTCCCCGAAATCTCCGTAGCTATCGGACATGACTGCCGTAATAACAGCGATGTCTTCGCTCGTATCGCCGCCGAAGTCTTCTCAGCTAATGGGATCAAGGTCTATCTCTTCGAAAGCCTCCGTCCTACGCCAGAAGTCTCCTTCGCTATCCGCGAGCTTGGTTGCCAGAGCGGCGTCATGATCACCGCCTCGCACAATCCTAAGGAATACAACGGCTATAAGGCTTACTGGTCCGACGGCGCTCAGATGCTTGCCCCTCACGATCGCAATACGATCATCGAGGTAAACAAGATCACGAAGGCTGAGGACATCAACTTCACCGCTCGCCCAGAGCTCATCCACTCGCTGGGGGAAGACTTCGACAAGCTCTTCATCGAACGAGTAGCTTCCCTATCTGCGCCTCAGAAGGACTCTATTGCTCGCCACCACGACATCAAGATCGTCTACACCCCTATCCACGGGACGGGCGTTCGGATCATCCCTCAGGCGCTCCGAGCCATTGGCTTCACGAACATCATCAACGTCCCAGAGCAGGACGTCGTTAGTGGTGACTTCCCTACCGTTTATTCGCCCAACCCCGAAGAGCCAGCCGCACTGGAGCTTGCTCTGGCACGTGCAGAAGCTACGGGGGCTGACCTCGTGCTGGCCTCTGACCCCGACGCCGACCGCATCGGAGTAGCCGTCCGCAATGAAGAGGGCAAGATGGTGCTCATCAACGGGAATGAGATCTGCGCCCTGCTGACTTACTACGCCATCATGAGCCGTAAGGAATCGGGGCTACTGCAGAGTCAGGACTACGTGGTCAAGACGATCGTGACGACGGAGCTGATCAGAGCCATCGCCGAGAAGAATCACGTGACCCTCTTCGACTGCTACACCGGATTCAAGTGGATCGCCGACGTCATCCGCAAGAACGAGGGCAAGCTCAACTACATCGGAGGGGGTGAAGAGAGCTACGGCTTCCTACGTGAAGACTTCATCCGTGATAAGAGCTCCGTCTCGGCTTGCTGTATGTTCGCCGAACTAGCAGCATGGGCAGCGGATCGCTCCCTCTCAATCTACCAGCTCCTCCAGCAGGTCTTCCTCGAATACGGCCTGTACAAGGAGCAGGGCGTCAGTGTCGTCCGCAAGGGTAAGACGGGTGCCGAAGAGATCGAAGCGATGATGAAGAACTTCCGTGAGAATCCCCTGAAGACGCTCGCCGGAAGCCCTGTAGTAGAAGTCCTCGACTACGCTAAGCTCCAAGGCATCTGGCTAGACAAGGGCGAAGTCTTCACCCTCGACATGCCCACGACGAGCAACGTACTGCAGTACAAGACGGCAGACGGGACGAAGGTCTCTATCCGCCCATCGGGGACGGAGCCCAAGATCAAGTTCTACATCGGCGTACGTGGCAAGGTCTCCTCTAAGGAAGAGTTGCCCGCCGCTGAGGCCGCCTGCCTTGAGAAGATCGCAGTCATCCGTCAGGAACTAGGCATCTAGTCGCCGCTCCTTTGCACAAGCATTTCTCCAACGCACTACCTCCCAAGTAGCAGGATGCACATGAGCATCCCTCTTGGGAGGTAGTGCCGTATCTACCAGTCCCACCACGTATGAATATCTACCTCTGCCCTTCCCCCGAGCTGTATCCACTCTACCATCGAGCTGAGAGCATCGTCATCATCGTCGACATCTTCCGAGCCTCGACGACGATGGTAGCGGCGTTTGCTCACGGGGCCAAGGGGATCAAGGCCGTTGCGACGACCGAGGAAGCAGAGCTCGAAGGGAAGCGCCTCGGCGCCCTCATCGCCGCCGAGCGCAACATCGTCCGCTGTCCCTTCGCCCAGCTGGGTAACGATCCCGCCGAATACACGACGGAGCTCGTCTCTGGGCGAGAGATCGTCTTCACCACGACCAACGGCACCCGAGCCCTCACCATCGCCCAGGATGAGGGAGCCAAGGAGATCCTCGTCGGAGCGCTCACTAATCTCCAGGCCACCATCGACTACTGCCGTCAGTCGGGGCGAGACGTCGTCATCCTCGCTGCGGGCTGGAAGGGGCAGGTCTCCATGGAGGACTTCCTCTACGCCGGCGCCTTCGCCTTTCAGTCTGGGGGGGAAGCCTCCGACGACTGCGCTCGCATGGCCCTTGACCTTTGGAAGGAGCACGCCCGCACCTTCGAGGGGCGCCTCAGCTACATCCGCACGTCGGAGCACTTCGCCCGCCTACTTTCGGCTGGCTACGAGGATGCCGTGCCCTACTGCATGGGCCTCGATCGCTTCGACATCGTCCTTCGTCTCGAGTCGGGCTGGCTACGTCCGCTCTTCCTCGGTGGGCAATGAACAACCAGCCTCACCCGTAAGTTTCTAAGACAAACAGTATTCAACCCGCTCCCCTCGTGGGCGCTCTAATGACAATTCTATCCAATGGCAACAGTCACTCTCAAGAACAGCATCACCGTACACCTCGGTGGCGAACTGCCCGCAGTAGGCACCATCGCTCCTAACTTCGGCGGCGTCAAGACCGACCTGAGCGAGCTCCATCTCGAAGACCTCCGTGGTCAGCGTGTCGTCCTCAACATCTTCCCCAGCGTCGACACCGGAGTCTGCGCCGCCAGCGTGCGTCGCTTCAATGCCGAGGCTTCGAAGCTCGACAATACCGTCGTCCTCTGCATCTCGAAGGACCTGCCCTTCGCACAGGCTCGCTTCTGCGGCGCTGAAGGTCTGGACAAGGTCGTCACCGTCTCCTCCTTCCGTCACAATTGCCTGGCTGAGCACTACGGCATCCAGCAGCAGGACGGCCCGCTCGCTGGCCTCTTCGCACGTGCCGTCGTCGTGATCGACGAAGCGGGGAAGATCCTCTACACCGAGCTCGTCCCTGAGATCACCGAGGAGCCTAACTACGAAGCCGCTCTCGCAGCTCTGAAGTAGGAAGCCCCCGGCTTTCGCCCCCTGAAGAAGGAGCTCCTTAGTCCCATCGCCGGGCTAAGGAGCTCCTTCTTTTTCGTCCAGCTCTAGGGGGAAAAATCCCCTTCCACGGGCCTCGCTCCGCCCCTGCTTGGGCAAGGCGAAAAAACGCCGTATATACGGAGGAAAATTTCCGTATATAAGAAAATTTATTTCCGTATATACGAAAAAATATTTTCGCATATGCGGAAATTTCTTTCCTTGCGGAAGGAAATTTTTCGCCTTCCGCAGGGCGTAAAATTTCCGTTCGGAAGACACCCAAATTTCCTTCCGCAAGAAAATATTTTTTCTTCCGCAAGGAAATAAATTTTCTTGCGGAAGGAATTTTTTTTCCGTGCGCACGAAAATTTTGCGCTCTGCGGAAGGCGAAAAATCGACGTTCGAAGGCGGGGAAATTTTCTTACGTAAGAAAAAAAATTTCCGTACGTAAGAAAAAATATTTTCGTACGTAAGAAAATTTATTTCCGTGCGCACGAAAATTTTCCGCCTTGCCCCGAGCGGTCATTCGCTTCGGGCAAGGCGGATCATTTGGATGGGGAAAGAGGGGGATCGGGATGGGCGAACTTCCTCCTAGACTTCGCCCTAGAACGGATAGCCGATGGCGAAGTTGAAGGCGAGCAGTTCCTTGGGCTCTTGGTAGGAGATCACCCAGGGACGTCCCTCTTCGCTCTGCGGATCGTAGACCTTCGCCCCGACGTCGAAGCGCAGGACGAAGTAATCAAAGTCCCAGCGCAAGCCCAGCCCCGACGACAGGGCGATCTCCTTGTAGAAGCGATCCCACTGGAAGTCGCCTTGGGGCTGATTCTCGTAGGGGCGCATCGTCCAGATGTTGCCCGCGTCGGCGAAGAGCGCCAGCTGCAGGGGACCAAGGACCTTCATCCGATACTCGGCGTTGAGCTCGAGCTTGATATCCCCGACTTGGTCGAAGATCGAACGGCTGGCCGAGCGGGGCATGCTCCCCGGGCCCAGCGTGCGGGCAGTCCAGCCTCGCAGACTATTCGCCCCGCCGGCGAAGTAGCGCAGGTCGACGGGCACGTACTGGCTATTGCCGTAGGGATAGGCGACGGCGAGTCCCAGGTGGTAGGCGAAGGCATTCCCTTCGCCGAGCTTGCGAAGACCACTGTAGTCGGCTTCGGCCTTGACGAACTGGGCGAAGTTCGTCCCGAAGAAGGCGTACGAACCGTAGACGTCTCGCTTTCGACCCAGCGCCGACGAGAGCCCGTAGAGCAAGCTCCCCGACGACTGGAAGAAGAGGCGGAGGTTGTGCACCCAGGGCGACGTGGCTCGGCGGTAATCGTTGAGCGAGTTGTAGCGGAAGAGGTAGGAGGCGCCGAGGACGAACTGGTCTCGGTAGTTGAGGATCTGCGTGATCAAAGGCATCGACCGACGGAAGTCCTCGTTGATGTAGCCGAAGTGCAGGAAGTTCAGGTCGATGACCTTGAGGTGGTGGCGGTAGGCGGGCGTGTAGTGACTGTGCCAGCTATACCCCCATTCCAGCGAGAAGACATCACGGCTGAACTCCGGGCGCCGGTGGTGATCGTAGCTCATCTGCAGGTTCGTCGTCGACTGGATCGTCGAAGGTCCCTTCGAGCCCACGAGGGGGAAGAGAAGTTTGGGGAAGGTCAGACCCACTTCTGCCCCGTAGTTCAGGTGCTCGTTGCGCCGAGATCTGAGGCTCTCGTAGCCCCCACGAAGCTGCAGGCGCAGGACTTCCCCTCCGTGGAAGAGGTTAGCGTTCTGGAAGTTCAAGGACGAACTGACGCCGAGGCTTCCCGAGGAGTTTGTTCCGACGAGGTCGCCCCCGATGCTCTTGGTCTGCGCCGAGGTGGCGAGTATGTCGCAGTTGAGGAGCGTGGAGTCCCCCGAGAGCGTGTCTACGTGGTACTGGATCGATACGCCCTGCAGGGAAGACAGTTCGCTCAGCGCCGCGTAGGTCGACGACGTATGCTGCGAAGAATAGAGCTGGCCCGGGCGGATCCAGATACGGCGTGCCAGTTCGCTCGGGCGAATGTAATGATCGGGATCCAGGCCGAAGCTAATCCCCGCCCGCTCGGCCT
>ERZ773067.290-NODE-290-length-31893-cov-9.339217_pt1 | contig 31893 bp, 26 predicted proteins | sample MGYA00580622_ERZ773067 | MGnify/ENA primary metagenome ERZ773067 (study PRJEB29015, sample SAMEA2737998) | human oral metagenome | biome: human oral; feature: human-associated habitat; material: dental | place: China | collected 2113 ...
CCCGCCGTTGGATTCGGCTCGTCGCCCTTTGGCGAAACGCTCCTGCCGTTGGATTCGGCTCGTCGCTCTTTGGCGAAACGTTCATCGTATCGATAACTATAAAATAACAACAACAATGAAAGCAAAACACCTCATCGCCATCGTGCTGCTCGCAACATCGCTTGCCGGCATGGCCAAAGGCGGAAAACCGAGTGCGAATCCTGTAAAAAGGATAGACCCAACATATTGGTATGCCGGTATGAAGAACCCGTCGTTACAGCTTATGGTTTATGGCCCGGGGATAAAAACCGCCGACGTAACCACCGATTATCCCGGCGTGAAGATAGACTCCATCGTGCGGCTCGATTCGCCCAACTACCTGCTCGTTTATCTCGACCTCGGAGGTGCTCGGGCAGGCTACGTAACCCTCAATTTCAACAACCGAGGCCGGAAGTTCAGCATGAAATATCAACTGCGCGAGCGCGATATGCCCGGCTCCGAGAGGATGGGATTCACCAACGCCGACGTACTTTATATGCTGATGCCCGATAGGTTTGCAAATGGTAATCCGGCAAACGATGTTGTCAAAGGAATGAACGACCAGCTCTGCAACCGAAACGAACCGAGCCTCAGGCACGGAGGCGACCTGGCCGGCATAATGCAACACCTTGACTACTTCGATAACCTCGGCGTAACCGCCCTTTGGCTAACACCCGTGCTCGAAAACAATAGTCCGGCCGAAAACGCAAAGCATAGCACATACCATGGATATGCCACAACCGACTACTACAGAGTTGACCCCAGATTAGGAACAAACGAAGAATATAAAACACTCGTAGAATCCTGTCATAAACGCGGTTTGAAGGTGGTGATGGACATGATTTTCAACCACTGCGGCGAGCAGCATCCATGGAACAAGGACGTACCGTCGGCCAACTGGTTCAACAATCCGGGCTACGGTCTCCAAACAAGCTATAAACTCACGCCGGTAATCGACCCGTATGCCAGTAAGATAGACCTCTCGGAAACAGTCGACGGATGGTTCGTGTCGTCGATGCCCGACCTCAACCAACGCAATCCGCACGTAATGAAATATCTCATCCAGAACTCCCAGTGGTGGATTGAAACCGTTGGCATAGACGGTATTCGCATGGATACATACCCCTATGCCGACCGCGAAGCAATGGCACAGTGGATGGAAACACTCGAAAAAGAATATCCAAACTTCAACACCGTGGGCGAAACCTGGGTGACCGAACCCGCCTATACCGCCGCATGGCAGAGAGGAAGCCGACTCTCAAACCGAAACAGCCACCTCAAAAGCGTGATGGATTTTGCTACCTTCGACCGCCTCTCGCAAGCCAAGAACGAGGATACCGACCTCTGGTGGAAAGGACTCAATAGAATCTACAACGTATTGTGCTACGACTATCTATACACCGACCCATCAAGTGTTATGGCCTTCATCGAAAACCACGACACCGACCGCTTCCTTGGAAACGGTAGCGATACGGCCGCCCTCAAACAAGCCTATGCACTGCTGCTTACAATGAATCGTACGCCACAGCTCTACTATGGCACCGAGATTCTCATGAACGGAACTAAAGAAATAACCGACGGTAATGTGAGGCGCGACTTCCCCGGCGGATTCCCGGGCGACGGCGTCGATAAATTCACTCGCGAGGGGCGTACGCCAGCCGAGAACACCTTCTTCGACTGGACGAGCAAGCTGCTTCACTGGCGACAGAACAACCAAACCATAATCCGCGGCAAACAAATCCACTTCATTCCCCATAACGGCATCTATGTCCTGGCCCGTCAGCTCGATGGTCGCACGGTGCTTACGATTCTCAACGGTAAACGTTCATCAGCCGTCTTCAGCGTGCAGCGTTATGCCGAAGTTATCGGTCATCACACCATCGCCCGAAACGTAATTACCGGCGACTCTGTTAGTCTTGCAAACAATCTTACGCTCGCTCCCCGCGCCGCCCTAATACTCGAGTTCTAGAATTTAAGTTTTAAGTTTGCAGCCGTCAAATTTCAAGGTAAGGAATGAATAAGAAACTATTGTTTACGGCAGTTCTGGCGCTTCTTTCCGTCTGTGCCATCGCCCAACAAACAGTGCGACAGGGCATGCGCTCTAAGGAATACGTTCGGGAGAAAGAATCGCTTGTAAGAAACTACATTGACTCGCTCGAGACAGTTCGCGATAGCCTGAAAACCCAAAGAACCGTCAGTGCGGAAAGTGATTTGAGAATAAAACGACTCTTCATGCCGCTAACTTATTACAACGATGTGATAAGCGGAGCGTTTCAACTCGATACGACGAACACGATTGGAAAAACTCTTCTGCATATGTATCTGCGGCATCCAGAATGGGTTGAAACCACGGAGGCCGACTTGCGTAAACAGCAGTCGAATAGGGTCGATGTTCGGCGCCCCATACGTCACGAAGTTGAATTGGTCGACCGTTTAGCCCCAGTCCCGTTGGAATCCGAGGTCGCCCCCATAGCTGTGATGATTATGAAGCCCAATTTCTGGAGCTATCGAGGCGACTATTCATTGCAGATATTCCAAAACTACGTGTCGGGCAACTGGTATAAAGGCGGTGAAAGTAATTATTCGGCCCTGGCCGCGCTCCTCATGGAAGCCAACTACAACAACAAGCAGAAACTCAAGTGGGAGAACAGGCTGGAAATGAAATACGGTCTCCAAAGCAGCCGTTCAGACTCGCTGCACAGCTATAAAAGCACGGAAGACCTGCTGCGACTAACCTCGAAATTTGGTTTGCAGGCCGATAAGAAATGGTACTACACAGTGCAATTCATTGGCTACACGCAATTCACACATTCTTATAAATCGAACGACCCGACGCTATACGCCCACTTCCTGGCCCCGCTAAACATAAACGTTTCGCTCGGTATGGACTATGCCGTCGACTGGATATCACACAAGCTCAAAGGGAATTTCCACATAGCCCCGTTGGCCTATAACATGAAATACAGTCAATTTCGCGACATCGCCAAGCGAATCGGAATCAGCGAAGGCCATTTCAAGCACGATTTCGGTTCGGAGTTTACCGTCGACCTTGAATGGAAATTCAGCGACGCCGTAAAATGGAAAACCCGTCTATACGGTTACACCACTTTCCGTCGCTCCGAACTGGAGTGGGAGAATACTTTTGTTCTCACCTTTAATAAATACATCAGCGCACAGCTTTTCATCTATCCACGATTCGACGACGGTGTAGCTCGCGACCTGCATCACGCCTATTGGCAGTTCAAGGAACTATCGTCAATCGGTTTTCAATACAGTTTCTAATTGAACGGGCTTGCAATGAGAAAGAATCTATATCCATCAGACAGCGACAGATATAAACATCTCGAGGTGACCGAAAACGCTCCGTTGCTCGAATGGCTCATCCGTAACTCACGAGAAAGCCGTAACAAGATTAAATCAATCCTAAGAAACCGAGGTATTAAGGTGAACAAAAGAGTGGTGACACAGTTTGATTACCAACTCAATGTGGGCGACAAAGTTTCGATTAGCAAAAGCAAGCAAAACGATCAGTTCAGAAGTCGGTACATCAGATTGGTCTATGAGGACAGCTTCCTGGTGGTTATTGAAAAACAGTCAGGAGTGCTTTCGATGGCCGCCGGACATTCGTCGCTCAACGTGAAAAGCGTGCTCGACGACTACTTCCGACGAACCCGCCAGCGCTGCACGGCTCACGTGGTGCACCGTCTCGATCGCGATACCTCCGGGCTCATGATTTATGCAAAGGATATTCAAACCGAACAAATCCTAGAGCATGATTGGCACAACATTGTCTACGACCGTAGATATATTGCCGTGTTGAGTGGCGAAATGGAAGCCTCGGACGGAACGATAGCCAATTGGCTCAAAGACACTAAATCATATTTCACCTTCAGCTCGCCTGTTGATAATGGAGGTAAATACGCCGTCACGCATTATCGTGTGCTCAACCGCACCATCGACCAGTCGCTTGTGGAGTTCTGTCTTGAAACCGGTCGTAAGAACCAAATAAGAGTCCACGCAGCCGACATGGGACATCCTGTTTGCGGCGACATGAAATATGGCAACGGTCACGACCCTATCGGTAGGCTCTGTTTGCACGCTTATGTGCTCTGTTTCAATCATCCTATAAACCATAGTCGAATGGAGTTCGAGACTCCCATTCCGGCACAGTTCAGAAGATTATTCAAGTAGAAAAAACAGTATTATGGAATACATCATTCCCCTCATCATTGTCGTCCTCACCGGCATAGTCATTATGAAGAAAGTAACGAGCTGCATTGTTCGCATAATTGTGTCGATAGTCATCGTTGCCCTGTTCATCTGGTCGCTGTATGCCCTTCATGTAATATGAAACTAGGCGAACCTGAGACAAAAGCCGAATAACATTCTGTATGTAATGGTCGAAACGCTGCGTTCCGGGAACTCCAGCCTTATTTTAAACGCCGGAATACAGTCGTACTGAGCCTTTTATACCGAATTTATGTATGAAACTGAGAATTTTGCAAGGGAAGAAAAAAGAATTTACCTTTGCGACCTATCTAACAAACCAAACCAAGATTATGAGAAAAACATTTTTAAGCCTCATGGTTATGCTCTTCGGAGTTGTGCTGACTGCGAACGCTCAGCTGCCATCAGTTACGTTGAAAGACATGAACGGTAAAACCGTGCGTACAGACACACTCTCGAATAACGGAAAACCATTCATCATCGACTTCTTTGCAACTTGGTGCAAGCCTTGTAATCGCGAACTCAAAGCCATAAACGAAGTCTACGCCGACTGGCAGGAAGAAACAGGCGTAAAAATCTATGCCGTATCCATCGACCAGGCACAAAACATCAACAAAGTTAAGCCGATGGTCGACGAATACGGATGGACATACGATGTGCTACTCGACCCGAATAGCGACTTCAAACGTGCACTCGGAATTCAGATGATTCCCTACGTAATCATTGTGGACGGCTCTGGAAATATCGTCTATAAACACAACGGCTACACAGAGGGAGCGGAGAACGAACTGATTGAAAAGGTTCGGGAACTCGTGAAGAAGTAAACCAAGCTTGAACCTTCTATGAATAAAAAACTTTTTAGTTTGATGGCGGTGCTCACGTTAAGTACCGCCATCTATGCACAAGAAGAAACCGACAACAATAAAGTCACCCTAAGCGGAAGCATTCAAAGCGACGTGCTCATTCCCCAGGAAGATACAAAGATTGGGTCGCCCAAATACGACGACTGGGCACTAACCAATACTTACGCCGACCTGAACCTGATGAGCAAGAATATCGACGCCGGATTGCGATTCGAATTCCTGAAACATCCACTCCCCGGATTTGAAAACGATTTTAAAGGATGGGGAGTTCCCTATTTCTACATAAAAGGAAAGTTCGAAAAATTAGAAATCACGGCCGGTAATTTCTACGATCAGTTCGGCTCCGGATTTATCCTCCGCAACTACGAAGAACGTAGCCTCGGAATAGATAACTCGCTCCTCGGAGTTCGCTTTGTCTATAAACCCTACAAGGGTATCCGATTCAAAGCCCTCACCGGTGAACAACGACGCTATTGGGGACACAGTCCGTCGTGGATTTCGGGAACCGACCTGGAACTGAATCTGGACGAATGGTTTAAACGTCTCCAGGAATCTGACACACGAATAATGCTGGGTGGCTCGTTCGTAAATAAATATGAAGACGATGAAAACGACCAAATATTCGCCGATGCAACTCATAAGCTCAACTTGCCCCAGAACGTGAATGCTTTCGACGCACGTTTGCAGATTCAAAAAGGTGGGTTCAACGTCTTAGCCGAATATGCACATAAAACGCAAGACCCGTCATTCGACAACGGCTACATATATCGTAACGGAAACGTAGCAATGCTTTCGGCCTCCTATTCAAAGAAGGGGCTAAGTTTCCTTGTGCAAGCCAAGCGCTCTGACAATTTCTCGTTCCGCAGTCGCCGCACAATGACCGGTACTTCTTCGTTCATCAACCATCTGCCCGCGTTTACAGAAGACCAAACCTATGCACTTGCAGCCCTCTATCCATACGCAACACATCCAGATGGCGAGTGGGCCTATCAGGCACAGTTTGGCTACAACTTCAAACGTCGTACAGCCATCGGTGGACGCTACGGAATGAATCTCAAAGTGAACTTCTCGCATGTGCACGCAATCGACCGCACACCGAATCTTACCGGCTCCGTAAATGGTACAACCGCCCTCGGAACAAAGGGCTACGGCTCGGCTTTCTTTAAATGGGGCGACCAAACCTACTATCAGGATATAAACATTCAGCTGGAGCGCCGCCTCACCAAAAGCTTCAAGCTCTCCCTGATGTATATGAATCAGTTCTATAATAAAACCATTGTTGAAGGACACGGAGGAATGGTGCATTCCGACATATTCATAGCCGACGGACGTTACACTATCTCACCGAAGATGACCCTACGCGGAGAAGCTCAATATCTCGCAACAAAAGGCGACCAGGGTAACTGGATGTTCGGTTTGCTTGAGCTTTCGATAGTTCCACATTGGATGTTTACGGTCTCCGACGAATACAACTCGGGCGATACCAAGTTGCACTATTACCAAGGCTTCGTTACATTCAACGCCGGAGCTCATCGCCTTCAGTTGGGCTATGGTCGTACACGCGCCGGATTCAACTGCTCAGGCGGAGTTTGCCGCTATGTGCCGGCAAGCAAAGGCTTCACACTGTCTTACAACTATAATTTCTAGACGATGAAAAAAATATTTCCCTTAATATTAGTCCTTGTCGCTATTGTGTTCGCTTCGTGCGATATGGTGAACGAGGACAACAGATACATCTACGTTAAACCGAAACCCATTGGACGCGCCGTACTTATCGAAGACTTCACCGGACAGAAGTGTCCCAACTGTCCTAAGGCACACGAAGAAATCGAAAAGCTACAAGCACAATACGGAGCCGATAACGTAATTGCCGTTGCCATACATTCAGGACCGCTTGCAATATTCCCGATACGCAACATTATAGGTCTGCGAACCAAGTTGGGCGACGAGTATTACAAAGCATTCGGCGTATCTGTCGAACCAACCGGTATGGTCGACCGTCGCGGTGGAATCCTCAACTATCCCTCATGGGCAGGAGCTGTTAATACCGAACTCCAGCGTACGGCCCCAGTCGGAATAAAGCTATCCATCAGTTATGACAACACTACTCGTAAAGCAACTGTCGACGTAGATGCTTCAGGCGTGGAAAATGTAGCAGGAAAGCTTCAACTTTGGATTGTTGAAGATGGAATCAAATGTCGCCAAGACATGCCCGACGGAACCGTCAAACCAGACTACGTTCAGAACAATGTTCTCAGAGCAGCAGTTAACGGCACATGGGGAACAGACATCTCTGTAAAAGAAGGAGAAACCGTTAAGCAGTCGTTCACAACCGATATATCTGAGAAATGGAACGCAGACAAAGTGGCCATAGTGGCATTTATATATAACGATGGCGGCGGCGTACTCCAAGTAGTTCGCAAGTCAATCATTTAAAACATTAACATTAACAAAAGGATAATACAACAATGAAGAGAACATTTACTATTGCTTTAGCCCTCATCGCAGGACTAGGAGCTTTCGCACAAGACAATCGTCTTCGATTTGAAGATGCTTTGGGAAATATCATTGCCGACGGAACAACCATAGTAGTAGATAAGGTGAAAATTGTAGACGAAGATACCAAAGAAGAAGAGATGTCTACAGGACTCTTCGTACGAAACACCACAACAAGCGCTATAAAGGCTTGTCTAAATGTAGACGTAACTTCGCTACCATCAGGCAGCTCATTCAAAGCCTGCTTTCCAAGCAACTGCTCCATAGCCGAAAGCCCCAAAACTTTCACAACCGAATCCGGATTATTTAAAGGTTCAATAGTTGCCAGTTCACAGACAGAATGGATTCCCGGCTATATGGATTACGATGAGGGAGTGTTCAAACAGGCATACGGCGACTGGACAGCCACGATTCAGATTCGAGTAGAGAAAGATGGAGCCATGGTTGACGGTCCTAAAGTGCATGTACACTTTATTCGTAAAGCCTCCAACGGCATCAACGACATCAACGCCGGTAACGCAACAGTTGTGGCTCGTTACACAGCAGGCGGACAGCTAATAACTGCTCCCGTGAGAGGCTTGAACATTGTGAAGCTCTCGAACGGAAAGACGATAAAAGAGATTGTTAGATAAGAATAGTTATTGATATTATGAACGGCAGCTTCATCACGAAGCTGCCGTTTTTTAGTATCCACATGGATACATAAAAATCCCTCTCCATTACTGCTCAATGGAGAGGGATTTTTTATGTTAGTTGCACCGGTTGGCCGGCCGCATTTAAACAGATTTATACCCTTTTGTATAATTTCTTTCCAGAAGGTCGTGCAAGCTGAGTTCCTTCGAGCCATTCTCCTCATAAGCTTCTTGCATTTCTTTTTCGCCTTCAGCTTCATCTTCGGAGTGAACAAAGGTTATGGTTCTGTTTTTCATTTCAGCCACGCCCCATCCAATCAGGGCTATAACTATAAGTGCGATGAATCCGATAATTGGAGTTGTCATAAATGTGAATATTTTGATGTTGCTGCAAAAGTACTCCAAGTTTAAATAGTAGCCAAGTGTTTGTTATGTCATGTAGGGACGGTGCAATCACCTATGTCAATACTATTACTTAAAATAAAATATAGGTTGAGGCATTGTCAATGCGGATGCCTAAAATCAAATTATAGTTAAGGTATTATTAATGCCAGCGTTTAATATAAAATATAAGTTAAGGCATTGTCAATACGGATGTTTAAAATCAAATTATAGTTAAGGCATTATTAATGCCAGCGTTTAATATAAAATATAAGTTAAGGCATTGTCAATGCGGATGCTTAAAATCAAATTATAGTTAAGACATTATTAATGCCGGCGTTTAATATAAAATATAAGTTAAGGCATTATCAATGCGGATGCCTAAAATATAATTATAGTTGAGGCATTGTCAATGCCAGTAATATAAATAGATTATTAGTTATAGCATTATCAATGCTTATGCTATAATTTTATTTTAAGTATTAGCATGATATATGTTTATAGTAATAATATTTTTTTAGTGTGCGCATTGATAGTTTCGTTAGTTTAAAAAGATTTTTACTGATGCCGACGCCAATCCTGGTACAGAATTGGGGGATTCATTCGAGAGCGTCAGTGTAGGATGGGATGGGAAAGGAGCAGGCGGTTATAATCTACCTTCTTCGAGGTAGGAATAGTATGCGCCATCGGTTACGATGACGTGGTCGGCTAAGTGGAGATTCATGTAATTGCATGCTTTCTTGACGTCTTGGGTTAGTTTGTCGTCGGACGCGCTCGGAAAAGGATTGCCGCTTGGGTGGTTGTGACATATTGCCACGACGGTTGCATTTTTCAATAGGGCTTCTTTCACGACGAGGCGGATGTCGACGGCAGTGCCAGATATTCCTCCACGCGATAGGGGGATAGCGTCGATGAGGCGGTGGCGTTGATTCATGAGTAGAGCCCAGGCTTCTTCGACGTCGAGGTCTTGCATGATGGGGTGCATGTGGTTGTATATTCGGGTGGCCGAGTTGAGTTCGGGGCATTCTTGGGGCTGGGTTGCTTGGCGCCGCTTGCCAATTTCGCAGGCAGCAAGGATGGTTATTGCTTTTGCTGGGCCGATGCCTTTGTAGGTGGTTAGTTGCTGAATGGTGAGTTTACCGAGTGTGTTGAGGTTGTTGTTGCAGTCGTTCAAGACTCGTTGCATTAGGGCAACTGCGCTTTCGTCGGTTGTTCCGGAGCCAATGAGTATGGCCAGGAGTTCGGCGTTGCTTAGGGCTGTTGGACCTAGGCGGTGTAGCTTTTCACGCGGGCGGTCGTCTTCAGCCCATTGGTTGATGGTTAGTTTGTTAGTTTGCGGGTTCATAAGTGGAGGCTATTTATAGAATGTTTTTTCATAGGCTGCGAATTCTTCTTTTCCGGCAAGAATTCTTTTGCACCATGCGTTTATGAATCCGCATCCGTAACCTAGAAGTTGGGTGAAAGCGGCCAGAATGCTGAGCGCACCTATTCGGAGACTGCGATTTTGGATGGTGGAGTCAATGAAAATCAGGGTGGAGTAGATTAGTACGGGCGATAGTGCGGAGAGGGTTATGATAAGGCCGGTTGAGGGGTCTAGGGGTATCTGAATTAAGCCGGCTATAAGGGTTAGAGCGAGCATGGATAGGCCGATGGTGAATGCGGCGGGGAGGAGGTGGACGAGTTTGAGGCTCTCGGGATATTTTTTGTAGAGATTCACACGGGCAATTCCGGAGTTGTAGACTTGTCGCCAGAATTTCCGGAAGTCAGTGCGTCGCTTGTGCCAAACCCATGCTTTGGGGAAGAGCCGGCATCGTTTCTCGGCTTTGAATATGCGTATTGAGAAGTCTATGTCTTCGCCGAATCGCATTTTTGAGAATCCTCCGAGTTGTGCGTATAGGTCGGCCTTGATTCCCATGTTGAATGAGCGCGGATAGAATTTGTCGAGCTTTTTCTTTCCGCCTCTTATACCGCCTGTGGTGAAGAAGGACGTCATGGAGTAGGATATGGCTTTCTGGGTTGGGGTGAACGACTCGTGGGCGCTGTCGGGACCTCCGAATGCGTCGGCCGGTTCACGGGCTAGTTCTTCGTCGACAGCTGTAAGATAGCCTTTTGGAAGCACTACGTCGGAGTCTAGTACGATGAGATATTCGCCTTTTGCTCGCTCGGCACCGTAGTTTCGACTTTGTCCGGGTCCGGAGTTTTCTTTGAAAAAATATTGGAGTGGAAGGCGGTCGGCATATTTGTCGCAAACGTCTTTGCAGGGAATCTTCGAGCCGTCTTCCACGATTATCACTTCGAAATCGTTCTTCTCTTGGTGAAGAAGACTTTCGAGTAGTTCGTCGACCTCGTCGGGCCGATTGAATACCGGAACGATGAAGCTGTATTTCATTTTATAATGAGTTGAAAATAGAGGAAGGGTAAAAAGAATAAGCCATGACAGCTCTCTTTTTACCCTTCCTTGAAACCTTATTGATGATAATTATGCATTCACGCGACCGAGATAGCTACCGTCGCGTGTGTCGATTTGAATTGTTTCGCCCTCGTTGATGAACAGCGGGACTCTAACAACTGCACCCGACTCGAGGGTTGCAGGCTTTGTGGCATTTGTTGCAGTATTGCCTTTCACGCCTGGTTCGCTGTGGGTTATTTTGAGTGTTGTTTTCACGGGCATTTCGGCTGAAAGAATCGTGCCGTCTGAAGTGTCGGTTACAACTTCAACCACGTCGCCTTCTTTCATGTATTCGAACCCTGTTACCTGATGTTCGGGAATAGGAATCTGCTCGAATGTTTCCTGATTCATGAAGATGTAACCGGTTGCGTCCTGATATAGATATTGGTAGGGACGGCGCTCAACGCGAACATCTTCCAACTTGAATCCAACCTGGAAAGTGCGTTCCAAAACTCGTCCGTCTGCAACGTTCTTCAGTTTGGTATTCATTACGGTGTTTCCTTTTCCAGGCTTTCTGTGCTGAAAATCTATACAAGTCCAAATCTTTCCGTCAAGACGGATGCATGTACCAATCTTGATTTCTTGCGAATTAATCATATTCTGCTATAATAATAGGTTTGTTATTTTCTGTTCGTTTCACAGTTCTCTTTGTGCGGCAAAGGTAACTAAATTCCAAGGATGGCATTGGTACAGGTGCAAAAATCATTGAACCTTTGGCAGGTTTAAAAAGAATGGGTACTTTTGCAAACGGCGATTAGATGGGTCTTTAATCATCTAATCGCCGCAATTCTTGAAAGAAAAATAATAACAAAATAATCGTTTAAATAAAAATGAAAAGAACATTTCAGCCGCACAATCGTCGTCGCGTGAACAAGCACGGTTTTCGTGAAAGAATGGCTACTAAGAACGGTCGCAGAGTATTGGCTGCGCGTCGTGCCAAAGGTCGTAAAAAGTTAACTGTGTCCGACGAGCATCACGGAAAATAATTACTCCTATCGGCTAGGAACATAAACGGGAAGAGGTAGAGTTGCACTTTGCTGCTTTCCGTTTTTTTTATCTACTTTTGCGAGCACACGAAACAGCGTTGTTAATCAGATGACCTCAAAAGAATTCTTACCTAAATTTTTTAGCACATACATATGGGGGAATGTCCTGGCAGGGAGCATTCTAATTATTTTATTGTCGCTCGGAGTGAGATACGGCATTGATATCTACACTCATCATGGCGAATCCATTGTCGTGCCTAATGTTATTCATAAGTCGTTCGGTGAAGCAACGAAAATAATGAATAGGGTGGGGTTAACAATTCAAGTGACCGATACGGGATATGTGAAGAATTTACCACCCGATTGTATTCTTGAACAATCGCCTGCTGGAGAAAAACGTGTGAAATCTACGCATGTCATCTACGTGACGATAAACTCTGCCAGTCCACCAACTCTGTCAATGCCTGATTTGATTGATAATAGCTCGCTCCGTGAGGCGCAGGCACGTCTATTGTCTATGGGCTTTAAGGTTGGTGAACCCGAATATATTCCAGGCGAGAAAGATTGGATATATGGAATAATCGTGAATGGTAAACATGTACAGGCTGGTGACCGGATTTCCACCGAAGCAGTGGTTGTTCTCCAGGTGGGCGACGGAACACGCTCTGTAAGCGACCCGGCTATGACAAATACCTCCAAGGGATTAGAATATGAAGAGGAGGAAGTAGAAGAACCCATTTATGAAGACGAATATGAAATGGTGGAAGTTCCTGTCGATGAAAACGGTAATGAAATAACGCCTAATAAACCGTCTTCACAGGACGGTCCTTCAACTCCGAAGTCTCAAAACGCACTTCCCCCCGACCCATCGAGTAATAAACCAACAGAATGATGAGGCCGGAGGAAGACGAACTTCTGGAAGAGAATGTTCCTTACGATTCTTTTTTATTCGAGGAGGATTCCGCAGACAATAAACTTTACGAACACTTTCGCGTCTTGGTTGATAAAGGCCAAGACGCAACGCGTATAGATAAGTATCTTTTCGAGCGGATGCAGCATTCCAGTCGCAACCGTATTCAGAAAGCTGCCGAGGCTGGGGCGATTCACGTGAACGGGGTGCCAGTTAAGAGCAATTATAAGGTCAGGCCGAACGATATAATAACTCTCATGCTCAATCGTCCACAGTACGATAGCACAATTGAAGCCGAAGAAATACCTCTTGAAATCGTATATGAAGACGCCGATTTGCTCGTTGTGAATAAGCACGCTGGTATGGTAGTGCATCCCGGTGCCGGGAATTTCCATGGAACGCTAATCAACGCGATTGCATGGCATCTGAAAGATCTGGAATCATTTAACCCCAACGACCCGGATGTAGGACTGGTGCATCGCATCGACAAGAATACAACTGGACTGCTCGTTATAGCCAAAACGCCCGACGCCAAAACTTCTTTGGGCAAGCAATTTTTCAATAAAACTACCAGTCGCAAGTATAAGGCACTCGTGTGGGGAAATTTCACAGAAGACGATGGACGAATTGAGGGAAACATAGCTCGCGACCCAACAGACCGACTTCGTATGAAAGTTTATCCACCGGGTGACGAGCAGGGTAAACCAGCTGTGACTCACTATCGAGTCGTTGAGCGATTCGGATATACTACCCTATTGGAATGCGTTCTCGAAACCGGCCGAACCCACCAAATCAGAGCCCATATGAAGCACATAGGGCATCCACTCTTTGGTGACGAACGATATGGTGGAACAGCCATTCTTCGCGGAATACGGTCTAATTCCTATAGAACTTTCATTTTCAACTGCTTTAGCATTTGCAGCCGCCAGGCTTTACACGCTCAAACCCTGGGTTTCAGACATCCGCGAACCGGTGAACAGATGAATTTCACAAGCGAACTGCCGGAAGATCTGGCCACAATAGTCCAGAAATGGCGTACCTACATCTACGGTTCAGCACAAAAAGAAAAATAACAAACAAATGGAAAATATGAAACGAACAATTGCCATCGTATGTGGTGGCGACTCATCAGAGCACGATGTGTCTCTACGTTCTGCCCAAGGTCTATACTCGTTCTTCGACAAAGAACGTTACGACGTTTACATTGTCGACGTGAAAGGAACCGATTGGCATGTGAACTTTGATAATGGAGATACGGCTCCGATAGACCGGAAAGATTTCTCATTCATGAAAAACGGTAAGGCTGTAATTTTCGACTACGCCTATATTACAATTCACGGACAGCCCGGTGAGAATGGAGTCCTTCAAGGCTATTTCGAGCTGATCCATCTACCATATTCTACCAGCGGCGTGCTTGTAGAAGCCATGACGTTCGATAAATATGTGCTAAACAACTACCTTCGTGGATTCGGCGTTAATGTGGCTGATAGTATTCTTTTGCGACGCGGTGAAACCTACGATGAAAAGGCTATAGCTGAACGCATAGGAATGCCGTGTTTCGTCAAACCATCGGCCGATGGTAGTAGTTTCGGAGTGTCGAAGGTGAAGAACGCCGACCAGCTTGCTCCTGCCCTCCGAGTAGCCTTCATGGAAAGCAACGAGGCCATGATTGAAAGCTTCATCGATGGCATTGAAATATCGCAGGGAGTTTATAAAACAAAGGATAAATCAGTTGTCTTCCCAGCCACCGAAGTAGTTACATCCAACGAGTTTTTCGACTATAACGCCAAGTACAACGGTCAGGTTCAAGAAATAACTCCCGCAAGAATATCCTCGGAAACTGCAGCCCGCGTGGCCGAAGAAACAAGCAGGATATACGATATTCTCCACGCCAACGGAATAATTCGAATCGACTACATCATATCGAAAAACCGACAAGGAGACGATGTTATCAACATGCTTGAAATAAACACTACCCCGGGAATGACCCTCACCAGTTTCATTCCGCAGCAGGTGCGAGCCGCAGGACTCGAAATAAAAGATGTGCTCACCGATATTGTTGAAAATCAATTTTGACCAATGACAATTCCTGAAAAATTCGACGCCATCAGGCCATTCAACCCAGAAGAACTTCCGCAGGCTTACGATAGACTCCTTGCCGACCCTCAATTCCAGCAAGTGCTGACCTATCTCTATCCCGGTATCCCACTCGAAACCTTGCGTGAAAAGATGCACCTATGTCCCACGCTACTCGACTTCCAAAAGGCTTTCGCCTACAAGTTCATTAAGAAAATAATGGCTGAAATAAGCGATGGATTTACTCTTGACGCCGATCATCTTGACATTGAAAAAAGATATACTTTCATCAGTAACCACCGTGATATTGTACTCGACCCCGGGCTATTGGACGTGCTCCTCATTGATGCCGGATTCCAAACAACATGCGAAATTGCAATCGGAGATAATCTCCTCACCCGTCCGTGGGTGAAAGACCTTGTGAGACTAAACAAAAGTTTCATCGTACAACGTTCACTCCCCATGCGCCAACTCCTTGAAGCAAGTCGCATACTTTCGGAATACATGCATTTCGCCATCGCCCAAAAGAAAGAAAATATATGGATTGCACAGCGCGAAGGAAGAGCTAAGGATTCCGACGACCGGACTGCCGAAGGAGTGCTTAAAATGATGGCTATGGCAGGCGACGGAACCCCAACCCAGCGGCTTATGCAACTACACCTCGTACCTGTGGCCATATCATACGAATACGACCCTTGCGACTTTCTCAAAGCAAAAGAATTTCAGCAGCGACGCGATAATCCACAGTTCAAAAAGAGCGCTGAGGACGACATTCTAAGTATGCGAACCGGAATGATGGGACGTAAAGGGCGTGTGCACTATCAGGCAGCCTCCTGCATCGACAACTATCTTGCCAGTTTGCCAGTTACCATGTCCAAAACCGAGCTCTACAAGCATATTGCCGTCCATATTGACCGCGAAATCCATGCCCGCTACAGGCTATATCCCAACAACTATGCTGCCCTCGACCTTCTTAACGGAACTTCCGAACACGCCTCGTGTTACACCACACAACAGCTCGAAGCTTTTGAGCAATACATCGACAGGCAAATCGCCCGAATAGACCTTTCCAACAAGGACGAACCCTATCTGCGCGAACGAATCCTCACCATGTATGCCAACATAGCCATAAACTACCTCAAAGCGCATGAATAAAATCCTCGCTATCGTTTTTGTGCTTTTGCTTTCGGCCTGCACAACCGATTTCTACGAAACAGGTGACTCACCTCTTTCTTATCTTCGGACCGATTTCGTAGAAATCCGAACCGCAGCCCCAACCATATTCACTAAAGCCATAACCGATGATAGTGATACCCTTCTTCTCGACCCTTCAATTAAAGCCAATTGGGCTCAAACAGCTGATTCAACCTATCGTGCACTGCTTTATTACCGAAAAACCGCCTTACGCACTGTTACGCCGCTGGCTATAAATTATATCCCAGTTGTTCGCCCCACCATGAAAACCGGTTTAGCCCGTTTTGCCGACCCCGTGACCTTACAAAGCGCATGGATAAGCAAGAATCGAAAATATCTCAATCTCGGCATTGACCTCAAGACAGGAGCTAAAGCCAATGAAAAGCAAAAGCACATCCTTGGTATAGCCATTGATACCACCATTCACCATTCCGGCAATATTTCGACCCACAAACTACGCTTTTTCCACAACCGTAACGGTATACCCGCTCACTACACCTCACGCATCTATTTAAGTCTGCCTCTCGGCAACTACCACTCGGGCGACACCATTATCCTCAACATCCCAACTTCCGTTGGACCTCTTGTTCGTAGCTTTCCTATTCTCTGACCATTGGGAAAGTGTTTCTCTCTATCTCATCTCTCAAAACATACTTCGTCCTTTCGTCCGGGTGCCGACAGACACTGGGGCTGTCCCTACATGCGTGCTAATGCCCGAGCGAGAGTCTCTATTAAACCGAACTGTAATCGGCTTTCCAGTATAAGTTCTATTTCCTCTTCAGGGTTTAAGCAGATTCTTAAACCGAATTCACGTTAAAAAAGGGGAGCAAATGCTTCTTTCTTTTTGCATTTGCTCCCCCTAAATTGGAAACGGATTGACCGTTGGTGTGTAACAAATTAATTATACCAAAATTCACCGCTAATGATGTTCTGGCGAGAATCGGATTGTTCGTTCTCCTTTTTTTTGGGGCTTAGATCTTGATAGATCTCGTGTTGATTAGAATCTTTCATTTTACAGGTTCCTTTCTTTGTTGATTGTATTTTGGTTTTGCTCCAATTCTCTAACGAATCGGAGTAACGCAAAAGTAAATTATTTTGACTTATAAGACAAGTCGTGAAACGAGGATTTCTGTTTTTTTAGATTTTTCTAAAGGTAGATTACTCAATCAACTAACCTCCTCTGGCTCATACTTGCCCTGTGATTTCTTTCTATCCGTATTTTCGCTTTTTCTAGTACGCAGATTCAGTATGAATTTACATAATACCTATTTGAATCAGTCAAGAATCAGAGTTCATCCGTATGTTAATCGGAGAAAACAAGCCATATTTTTATACTGAATATTATTTTCTATATTTAAACTATAGAGCCGTATATTATACTATCGTTATTCCAAAAATAAATACATTAACCGCGATTTCGGCAAATGTAAATCTGTGAAGAAATACATCTGCCGAAGTTTCGGATGATTTAATTATTTTAGGAAATACAATTGCCGGAGTTTCGGCAGATGTATTTCTTCACAGATTTACATTTGCCGAGATTACGGTTGATGTATTTCTATAATGAAATTAGAATACCGAAATAATCTATTGTGTATCTATTGAAGAGATAAGCGCACATTTCGTCATCGAAGGCTCCTAGGAACTTGAAATACTGATTAAGTATTAGTTCAATGCTCGGATTTAGGTTGTAGATATGAGAAAGAAGCAGAGAATGACCGAAAAAATATCCAGATATCAGTCGGAGCAGGAATTCGACGAAGCGGAAAAAACTGAAATCGAAGAATTGGTGGATGTTTCGTAGACCAGTCCATTGTGACAGACAGGGAATCAGGATGTATATAATAAAAGACGAGTATCAACCTGCAGACAGAGTGAAAAAAATGGCTCATCCGGAAGAGTTGGGAGGCGCCGGCCGAGAAAAAACCGTAACTTCGCAGCGAAATAATCATTTAAAAACATGAATCTGAAATTCAGACTAGCTTTAATGAACTTCTTGGAGTTCGCAGTTTGGGGGGCTTATCTAACCTCCATGGGAAGATACCTGGGAAATCTGGGTATGGGTGACAAAATTGCCTTGTTCTATTCTATGCAAGGCGTAGTCTCTATCTTCATGCCGGCGTTGATTGGCATCGTGGCCGACAGATGGGTGCAAGCACAACGAATGCTTGGACTTTGCCATCTGGCCGCCGGAGCGTTTATGATTGCAACCGCTTTTTATGGCGCAAATGCAACGGACGGGGTTGATTTCACTATGCTTTTCGCACTGTATTCTATGTCGGTGGCCTTTTACATGCCAACTTTGGCGCTATCTAATTCGGTGGCCTATTCTGCACTCACACAAGCCGGAATGGACACGGTTAAAACTTTCCCGTCGATACGCGTATTCGGTACTATCGGCTTTATAGCAACCATGTGGCTGGTTGACATTATGGGTTTTCAGAGCAATCAGAATCAGTTCATCACGTCGGGCGTTGTTAGTTTGCTGCTGTTTCTCTATACTTTCACGCTCCCCGGTTGCCCCGTTTCGAGCGGAGGCGACAGGAAGAGCTTCGTCGATGCTTTCGGATTACGGGCCTTTGCGCTTTTCAAGCAAAAGAAGATGGCCATATTCTTTGTGTTCTCGATGTTGCTGGGCGTGAGCTTGCAGATTACAAACAGTTTTGCAAATCCGTTTTTGTTTAGCTTCGGCGCACAGGATGTATTTAAGGAAGCGTTCGGAGTTCAGCACGCCAACATTCTCATTAGTTTGTCGCAGGTTAGCGAAACGTGCTGCATTCTGCTCATTCCATTTTTTATGAAACGCTATGGTATCAAGAATGTAATGCTCATTGCAATGTTCGCCTGGGTGCTGCGTTTTGGACTGTTCGGTCTTGGCAATCCCGGTTTCCCGGGTGTTCTGCTCTTCATCCTGTCGATGATTGTCTATGGTGTGGCGTTCGATTTCTTCAATATCTCCGGCTCGCTCTTTGTCGACCAAAGCACCGACCCCTCGCTGCGCTCATCGGCCCAGGGATTATTCATGCTTATGACCAACGGAATTGGCGCAACGGTTGGAACACTCGCTGCCCAAACCGTAATCAATAATTACACCAAACCGCTCACCATCGGAGCCGATACATTTACAGTCGGCAACTGGAGTGCATGCTGGTACATCTTCGCCGCCTATGCCCTCGTGATTGCAGTTTGTTTCTCAATTGTGTTCCGCCCAAAGAAAATCTAAAAGATGAACAAAGTCCAACTCATATTCAAAGGGATGACCGAAATCGTCGGCAGTGAAAAATTGCTGCTCCTTGTTCTAACCGATATCGACAAGAAACGGCAGATAGCCATCGTTAGCACTCATCATTTTGGATATGAAATTGGCCTGCGAATAACTCAAACCCCAATAACCGAAAAGCTATTGCCAGAGGTGTTGTGCCGTGTGAATCCGGAAATGACGGCACAGTATTACGAAATTCTGCTAGACCATGTCTTCGACGGACAATACAATGCCCTACTCGTTCGTAAATACGATTTGTCGACAACATCTCTGCGTGCTTCCGATGCTATTCTCCTTGCACACATAGCTCATCTGAATGTGTTCATGGAAGAAGAACTTTTCAACCGACAAAGCACTCCTGTCATCGCCGATGAAGAGCGAATGCCGCTGCCTCTTAACACTCTAAGCGCCGAGATGCTACGTAATGCACTCAAACGTGCAATTGCCGAGGAAAACTATGAGCTTGCCTCACTCCTTCGCGACGAAATGAATAAACGCGAAAAGAAAGAATGAAAGAAACTCGATTTTTCTACGCTCCCAATGCCGCATCGCAAAATCAATTGCCGCCCGAAGAGGCTACACATGCCATCAGAGTTCTGCGAATCAAACCCGGCGATGAATTCTTTCTCATGGACGGACAAGGCTCATTCCATCGTGCCGAAGTCGAGAGCGTAACATCAAAGCACTGTTTCTATCGGCTCACAGAAACCCTTCCACAACAACCCGCCTGGCACGGTAGAATCCATCTGGCAATAGCACCCACAAAGGATGCCGGACGAATGGAATGGCTCGCCGAAAAAGCCGTCGAAATCGGTATTGATGAAATCAGCTTCCTCGAATGCCGGTTCTCCGAACGCCGCACCATGCGCACAGAGCGTATAGAGCGTATAGTTGTTTCGGCGATGAAGCAAAGTCGCAAACCATGGAAACCCCAGGTTAATCCGATGATTCCTTTCAACGACTTTATTGCCCGAGCTCATCCCTCGTTGAGTTTCATTTGCCATTGCTACAATGAAATTCCACGTGCAGATTTATTCGCCGAGATAACCAAACCACAAGAAAGCCAATCCGACATAACAATTCTCGTCGGACCTGAAGGCGATTTCTCAATCGACGAAGTAAACCAAGCTATGGATTGCGGATTCATCAGTGCAACCCTCGGCCAAAGTCGTTTGCGCACCGAAACCGCCGGCTTGTCGGCTGTAGTCTACTCCCAGCTGGCCCGCCGAATCCTAGATTGAATTACAAGCTTTTGATAATACTCGCGTCGAGCTTGTGCGGAAGAAAAGGCAAACATGTATATGCTTAATTGTGAACATCTAACTACATTTGCAACCGCAACTTAGAACAAAAAACAATAATGAAAACGATGAAAAAGCTACTATTGATGACGATGATGCTCGTGTTCGGATTGACATCGGTAATGGCACAGAACCAAGCTGAAATCAAATTCGACAAAACGAATCATAACTTCGGCACATTCGCCGAAAAAGACGGGGTACAGAAAACAACATTCACCTTCACAAATGTCGGTAAGGCTCCCCTAGTGATAAATCAAGTTGTGGCAAGCTGCGGATGCACAGTCGCAAACTACGACAAGCGTCCCATCCCGCCCGGACAAAAAGGAACTATAGAAATAAGCTATAACGGAGCCGGAAAATTTCCAGGACACTTCAAGAAAAGCATAACTGTGAGGACCAATGCGGTAACCGAAATGACAAGGCTCTACGTTGAAGGAGTGATGCAATAGAAAAGAATCATCCCCAACGGAAATATTAACGAAAACGCGCCATCAACGGGATGACGCGTTTTTCATGTCTACACGGAAAAAAAGAAATGATTGTTTGCATAGCAGAAAAACCAAGCGTAGCACGCGACATAGCACGAATAATAGGTGCAACCTCATCGCACGACGGATATATGGAAGGAAATGGATACCAGGTGACATGGACTTTCGGACATCTTTGCGAACTCAAAGAACCCAGCGATTACTCCGATAATTGGAAACACTGGAGCCTGGCCGCATTGCCGATGATTCCGCCACGATTCGGAATAAAACTGATTGACAATGACGGCATACGCCGACAATTCGCCATTGTGGAGAAATTATATAAGGAGGCCGACCAAATAATAAACTGTGGCGACGCCGGACAGGAAGGCGAACTCATCCAACGATGGGTTATGCAAAAGGCCGGAGTGACATGCCCCGTAAAACGACTCTGGATTTCGTCGATGACTGACGAAGCAATACGCGAAGGATTCGCCACGCTCAAAGAACAAAAACACTACGAACCACTCTATCTCGCCGGACTCTCGCGAGCCATTGGCGACTGGCTACTAGGCATGAATGCCACCCGTCTTTATACTCTAAAATATGCCACCAACAAGCAAGTGCTCTCCATAGGTAGAGTGCAAACGCCTACATTAGCACTCATCGTTCAACGACAGAAAGAGATAGACAATTTCAAACCTGAACCCTATTGGATGCTGGCAACCATCTATCGCGATACGCAATTCACAGCAACCAAAGGGCGCTTCGCTACAGAAGAAGAAGGTAAGCAGGCATTTACACAAATAGAAGGAAAAACATTTCAAATCAGTAGCGTGACAAAGAAAAAAGCAACCGAACAACCCAAACCTCTCTACGACTTGACTTCGCTGCAAGTAGACTGCAACCGGAAATTCGGCTACTCGGCCGAGATGGCCCTAAACCTCGTTCAATCGCTCTACGAAAAGAAAATAACCACCTACCCCCGCGTCGATACGCAATTCCTCACCGACGACATCCACCCCAAATGCCCGCAGATAATGAACGCACTCTATAAAACCACCTTCTCCGGCGTGAGCCCATATGCCGAGCATGTTAAAGCCATCGGCGGGAAACCGCTGCCCAAAACGAAGCGAATCTTCAACAACCAAAAAGTAACCGATCATCACGCCATCATACCCACCGGAGTGATACCCCGTGCACTATCCGATGCCGAACAACATGTATTCGATCTTATTGCCCGACGCTTCATCGCCGCCTTCCATCCCGACTGTCAATACTCCACAACCACCGTACTGGGCCAAGCTGGCGAAATAGAATTCAAAGCCACCGGAAAAGAAATCCTCCAACCGGGTTGGCGCAAAGTTTTCGCTCAAGAGCCAGTAGACACCCAAGCCGATGCTACCCCGACCTCTGCCGTGATGCCAGCCTTCACCAAAGGAGAAAGCGGTCTTCACCAGCCCACTCTAACCGAAAAACAAACCACCCCGCCAAAACACTACACCGAAGCCACCCTTTTACGCGCCATGGAAACTGCCGGTAAACTTGTCGACGACGAAACCCTTCGCGCCGCCCTGAAAGAAAACGGTATCGGTCGACCCTCGTCGCGTGCCGGCATAATAGAAACCCTCTTCAAACGCCAATACATCCGCCGCAAGAAGAAAAACCTCGAAGCCACTCCCACGGGTATAGCTCTCATCGACACCATTCACGAGAAACTCCTCACCTCAGCCGAACTCACCGGCCAATGGGAAAAGAAACTCCGCGATATAGAGCATCGCAAATACGACGCCTCCCAGTTCATCAACGAACTCAAAGCCCAAATAACCGCCATCGTGAACGATGTTCTCGCCGGCACCTCTATTCGTAGGATAGGCGAATAAACAGTTTGTCGGAACTAGCGCCAAAACAAAATTGGTGTATGTTGGGGCGACGAATTCTTTTACACAGACCGCGGGCAGTATTTCTCCCTCTACCTTGACCTTTTCTGGAGCAGAACTAACAGGAACGAATGTCTTTGGAGCAGTAACAGCTGATAAAAAAATATATTTATTGCCCGGAACAGACTTTACAAAATTACAAATGAAGTTCACCGGTGGAACCTTTGGGAAAAACCGCAATATGAGTGATGCTCCCGCAATGCTCTCCCGGAGAAAATCGACGCAGAGTGAGGGTCATGCAACGCTCCCCCGGAGAAAATCGACGTAGAGTGAGGGTCACGCAACGCTCCCGCGGAGAAAATCGACGTAGAGTGAGGGTCACGCAACGCTCCCGCGGAGAAAATCGACGTAGAGTGAGGGTCATGCAACGCTCCCTCGGATAAAATCGACGTAGAGTGAGGGTCCCGCAATACTCTCGCAGATAAAATCGATGCAAAGTGAGGGTCATGCAATGCTCTCGCGGATAAAATCGATACAAAGTGAGGGTCACGCAACGCTCCCTCGGATAAAATCGACGCAGAGTGAGGGTCACGCAATGCTCCCTCGGATAAAATCGACGTAGAGTGAGGGTCATGCAACGCTCCCTCGGATAAAATCGACGTAGAGTGAGGGTCCCGCAATACTCTCGCAGATAAAATCGATGCAAAGTGAGGGTCATGCAATGCTCTCGCGGATAAAATCGATACAAAGTGAGGGTCACGCAATGCTCTCGCGGATAAAATTGACGTAGAGTGAGGGTCACACTACATCGAGAGACATTAAAGCGGAAGCGCGCGTATCTTCTTAATGTCGCCGGCAAGAGCGCCATCTGGGTCGTAATCTCTAAAGGCAAACTCGTCGTCGTTCCCGAGCCGAGCGGAAAATCAACCGGCACCGGCTCAAAACACGGCGGCAGCGGGAATCTATCTAGGTTATTAATTGCTACTTTTGCCGACTACCGAATTAAGGTTAAAAGATTATTTATGAAGGATTTCAACACTTATATTTTCGACCTCGACGGAACGCTGCTCAACACGTTGAACGATTTGGCAGCGAGTACGAATCATGCACTTCGTATGTCTGGAATGCCCGAAAGAACGGTGGAGCAGGTTCGAATGTTCGTCGGAAATGGGGTACATAAACTCATCGAACGGGCAGTGCCCGAGGGAACTAATCGCGAACAAATAGAGGCGGTTTACGACGAGTTCAGAAAATATTATATGCTTCACGGATTGGACTCAACGAACCCCTACGACGGAGTTCCCGAAATGCTTGCCGAACTCAAACAGAGAGGAAAGAAAATGGCCATCGTGAGCAACAAATTCTATGCGGCCACGCAGGAACTAGCACATCATTTCTTCGGCGGAATCATAGACGTTGCCATCGGCGAGCGCGACACAATCAGAAAGAAACCAGCACCCGATACCGTATTCGAGGCTCTGCGCATGCTCGAGGTCGAGCGCGAAGGAGCTGTTTATGTGGGCGATAGCGACGTGGATATTCTCACGGCCCGAAACGCCGGCTTGCCGTGTATTAGCGTACTTTGGGGATTTCGCGACCGCGATTTTCTGCTGGCCAACGGGGCAACGACATTGGTAGAAACCCCATTGGATATAATAACTCAATAGACTTATGAAACAGTTCATCATCATTCTTCTTTCGGTATTGGCCACGGTTGCCAATGCTCAGCGCGAAACGATTCTTTTGAATGCCGGATGGCGATTTGCCTTGGGCAATGCGGCCTCGATGCAAAAGGATTTCGGGCATGGAACCGAATATTTCACCTATCTCTCGAAGGCTGCGTCGGCAAATCAGAACACCGGTCCGGCGTTTGAAAAGTTCAACGACGACGGTTGGCAGATGGTTGATTTACCGCAAGACTGGGTTGTTGATTTGGGATATTCGTCCTCGGCCAGTCATTCGCACGGCTATAAGAAGGTTGGCTGGCGCTATCCGGAGTATTCTGTCGGTTGGTACAGGCGACATTTCTTTGTTCCGAAAGCTGATGAGGGGCGCGATATCCGTGTGCGATTCGACGGGATATTCCGCAACGCACAGGTGTTCTGCAACGGATTTTTTCTCGGCACAGAGCCGTCGGGTTATGAGCCGCAGACCTATGAAATTGGGCCTTATCTGAACTACGGCGCCGATAATGTGCTCACCGTGCGTGCCGATGCTTCAACCGAAGAGGGATGGTATTATGAGGGCGCGGGAATCTATCGCAATGTGTGGCTCGTGAAAACCGGGCAGATTCGATTTACCGACAATTCGCTCGTTGTGAATCAGCGATTCGCCGACGGGAAAGTTATTCTTAGCGCAAGAATAGCCGATAATTCCGATAATCTAACTCATCGTCACACGCTCCTTGATGCCGCAGGTCAGACAGTCGGAACGTTTACCGACACGAGCGAATTCACCGTTAATAATCCCAGACTTTGGTCGGCTGGCGAACCATATCTCTACACGCTGAAATCAGAACTCATCGCCCACGACGGTCGTACGCTCGACCGACTGGAAACGCGTGTCGGATTGCGACAGATTGAATTTAATCCCATTAAAGGATTCCTCGTCAACGGCTGGGCTGACAAGCTGCGCGGGGTGAATCTGCACCTCGACCATGCCGGTACTGGCACGGGCATCCCTAACGAGCTTTGGGTTTATAGGCTGCAAAAGCTCAAGGAAATCGGTGTCAACGCCATTCGCTGTTCGCACAATCCTGCTACGCCTGCTATGCTCGATGTCTGCGACTCTATGGGCTTTTATGTTATCGACGAAAACCGACTCATGGGTACGAACGATTATCATCTCAACCTACTGAGAAGCATGATTGAGCGCGACCGTAACCATCCGTCGGTTATTCTTTGGAGTATCGGAAACGAGGAGTGGCAAATAGAAAGCGGCGAGCGAGGCGAGAAAATTGCCCGTCGGATGGTTGATTTCGCACGCTCCATAGACTCAACCCGTCTGACAACCTACGGAAACTCGGGCGGCTACGGTATCGTGAAGCAAACTCCAATTCACGGCTACAATTACATTGTGCAGAACGACGTGGAAAACCGTCGTCGCAGTCATCCTGACTGGTTCGTCATCGGCACGGAAGAAACCAGCGGGGCAGGAACTCGAAACGTATATGAAACCGACAGCGCCCGAGGCCACATGGCCGCTATAAATTATATCGGCGAAGAACGTTCAGCCGGCGAGAAGAACGTCATTGAACGCGGATGGAAATTCTATCGCGACAACTCATTCGCGGGCGGATTATTCTATTGGACAGGCTTCGATTATCGCGGCGAACCTAATCCGATGATGTGGCCATCAACCGGCTCCGAGTTCGGGTTGCTCGACTATTGCGGATTCCCAAAGGACGAGGCTTTCTACCTTAAGGCCGCATGGACAGCCGAGCCTGTGCTGCACATCTTTCCGCATTGGAATATGTCCGAACGCACGGGACAGCCGATAGAAGTGTGGGCCTATTCGAACATGGACGAGGTGGAACTTTTTCAAGACGGCAAATCGCTCGGCCGAAAAGCCATGCCGAAAGACGGACATCTTGTTTGGCAAACCGTTTATCGGCCCGGTCGTTTACGTGCAGTGGGATATAAAAATAAACGCAAAACCATCGTTGAACGAGTCGAAACAACCGGCCCAGCCGAACACATTGCAATACAAGAAACACGCATCGGCAATCTAACTGTCTACAACCTTTCGATGCGCGACAAGCAAAATCGCGAGGTTCCCACCGACTGTAGCCCCATCTCCATCTCACTCACCGACAACGCAACCATTCTCGGCTGGGGCAATGGCGACCCGGCTTTCAAAGTATCCGAACGTCCCGCCTCGCGAACCAAAAGAACCATGATAATCCAAAGTTTTATGGGTAAAGCCCAAGTTCTCGTATTGGGTAACGGCAGTTTGAAAGCTGAAATAAACCGTAATTAAGTCGGCATTAACTTAAATCCAAACGCCCTCCTTATTTTTATAACGGGAGCCACCTGTCTTGGCAATTCCCACAATAAATTAATTTAGGAACGGTCGGGCAAATGGTAACCCCGAAATAAATTATTTTGGGACAAAACCATCCGCGTGGCCCCAAAATAAATTATGACGGCATCTATATAAGATTAGTATTCTTAAATTAATCTATTCCCACGCCCCGACTTCCCGGTCGCTATATTTTTAATGTTAAAATAAATCCTAACCAGTTATAGCCTTATTGTAATATATCTAGATAGCATGAAGTAATCTTTATGCACCGTTTTCCTATTATTTTTCTAGCTATAGCAAATGTTTTGTTGACGTGAATTCCGTTATTAGGGGAAATTTATTTTCAAAATAATTTAAGCAATCATTAGGAGATATGAAAAACATCGCCTATATTAGCGAACGTTATCTTATAACAGTGAGTATTATTCCTTTTATTGTTAAATCAACCTTTTCAAAGTATGAAAACAAAGGCTTACTTATTGGGAAGCATCGTTGCGATAGCAACAGCTTTACCGGCATCGGCGCAAATCAGGCCGATGACTCCGATTCCTTTTATGGCGGAAAAACTTCTGCCAGGTCAGAAAAGCTCAACTCCAAAAATTGATGTTGAGAAAGAATACCCGCTACTGAAAGGGAAATTCTGCGATCAGACTATCAGCCCATTCTCCGAGCAACCTGTAACTGTGATGAGAGTAAATCGCAAGACTACCCCGCTGATGATTAATCAGAACTTAACGATTTGGGGAAATATTCTTTCAAAAGATTTTATGGGAATATGTTCCTTCAATCCAACATCAAACATTAACATCACAGAACTTGCGAGCTATAATAGAGGCTTCTTCAATGGCGGATGTGGTATCGTTGGCGACGACCTGCATGGTATCTATTATGACGCTAGCTTAGCCGGCTGGGGAATTATTCTAGTCTATCACTATGCATTCGATATTTACACATGGGATGTAACAGTCGAACAGAAATTACTACAGGACAAAAATTCCTTAATCGCTTTAGAAACAGCCTATGATCCAACTACGGGTAAGACTTTCGGAGAATTCTTCACAGAAGATCTTCAAGGCATGGAATGGGGCGAAATAGACTACTCTACACTTACCCGTACCACAATAGCACCCGCCCAGCATACTTATGTTGCGCTAGGTATAACCAGTGACGGACGCGCCTTCGGTGTAACCACCGATGGCGAGCTTTATGAGATTGACCGTGCTACAGGCACCGAAACTCTGAAAGGTTCAACCAAATTGCAAATTAAAAATGACGAGGGAAGCTATTATTTCCAGAGCGGAGAAATAGATCCGAAAACCGATGAGTTCTATTGGGCAACTACGGATATTGATGGATTATCTAGTCTCTACACAATTGATTTGAACGACGCCCATCTTACGGAAGTTAGTCAATTAGAAAATCAAACTAACCTAGTCGGAATGACCATTCCTAAGGATAAGGCTGTGAATAATGCACCCGATGTTGCGAATAATATTAATCTGACATTCGTAAACGAACAAAAAACAGGTACAGTTTCTTTCCAAGCACCCAGCAAGACTTATGGCGGCGCAACTCTGACCGGCGATCTTAAATACAGCATAACAGCAAATGGTAAAGAGATTGCTAAATACCAGCATACGTTACCGGGTGCTATAGTCAATGCCCCTGCAACAGTGGATGAAGAAGGGATGTATGTGTTCACAATAACAATAACCAACGATGCAGGCGATGGTCCGAAGGTTAAGGTGAAGAAATACATCGGCTACGACACACCAAAACCGGTCACCGACATAACCTTGGATATCGATAAAGCAACAAGAGAGACTAAACTCACATGGACAGCCCCAACAGAAGGTATTCATGCTGGCTATATCGGAAATCTTACATATGACGTCTATCGGATAAAGAACTCCGACACAACGCTGGTTGCAAATAATATTACACAAACTAACTTCAGCGAAATTCTTCCGCAGGCAAAATTGGCTAGTTACACTTATGCTATTTGTGCTGTGAATACAACTCAAAAGAGTACGTTGGCATCAAGTGATAATAAGCTCTTCGGCGATGTTATGGAACCGCCATACTTCGATAACTTCGAGGATAAAGGCACATCACAGCTCTATAAAATCATCGACAATAACAATGATAAGTCAACCTGGAAATGGATAGATGATAAAGCCATGAGTAGAGCATTCGCCTACAAGTTCAACGGAAAGAATACCGCTGATGACTGGCTCATCACTCCAGCATTCAAACTCAAAGGCGGTAAGACCTATAACATTGAATTCAAGGCAAGCAACAGAGGTACTTTCTTTGCAGAACGTCTCGAAGTTAAATACGGAGCCAGTGCAACCGTTGAAGGTATGACTGAAGAGGTGATGCATGAAATCGAAATCAATGGTGGTACATATCAAGAATTCCAAAGACAAATAACTCCGGCAACCGACGGTGAATATTACATAGGTTTCCATGCCGTTTCAGATCCGAACAAATTTTATCTATATCTTGACGACATAAGTATCGAGTTGGCAGCTGATCCCGCAGCTCCCGCAGCCGTAACCGACCTGAAAGCTACGCCAGACCCAACCGGCGCTTTGAAATCGACCATCACATTTAAAGCTCCCGACAAGACTAGTAACGGCAGTGCATTAGCAAACATAACCAAGATTGAAGTCAAATCAGGTAACCGTCTCGTTAAGGATATAACAGCACCCGCACTGGGCTCGAGCCAAACTGTTACTGATGATAATGCCTTAGCTGGTTATAATGTCTACTCTGTCATAGCCTACAACGATAAAGGCAATGGCTTGAAAGAAAAAACAAAGGTTTATGTTGGTGTGGATATTCCGAATGCTCCTGAAACGAAAACAATAGACAATACTACATCTGCAAAAATAACTTGGGATAATGTGACAGGACAGCATGATGGAATTCTGCTCCTAGACCAACTGACATACAACATATATCAAGTGACCTCTAATAACGAAATAGGCGAAAAACTTAGCTCTGTTTCCGGTAATACAACCGAATATACTGTCACAGGATTAAACAACAACGATGGCGAACAACGTTATGCAAAATGGGCTGTGAACGCCGAAAATACAGCTGGAGCTAGCCAATTCAATGTAGCATATCTTATAGTTGGACTACCCTATGTTCTACCTTATCACAATAGCTTCAAGGACGCCGGCTTAGAGGGTAAATTTGTTGCTCTGGAATCATCGAATCAAGGTGTTTCATGGGGTATCAGCAAACAAGTATCTGTTGATGATGATGGAGGTTCACTCATCTTCTGTCCAAAGAAAGAAGGACATTCAAGCATTATCCCTGGAAAGCTAAGCTTTAAAGGTGCAACAAGTCCAAAGCTAATCTTCGATTATCAAGGTGTGGCTTCATCTCCTGGTAAGCTCGAGATACTAGTTTGTCATAAGGACGGAACGTTTGATCCAGCTGTTTGGACACACGATTTCACCAACGAGCCGAATCCCGGAGAGTGGAATAATGTGGTTGTGAATCTTCCTGCATCGCTTGCAAACGAAGACTATGTATTCTTGTATATCAAAGCAATATCAAGCGGCGACATGAGTAGCGCTCCAATTTATGTGGATAACATCAACATCGCCGATCCGTTGCAGAAAGATGCCGACATAGAACTAACAGCGCCGGATAATTTGAAGAAAGGCCAGATGGCTAACCTCAAACTCAAAGTGACCGGTCGCGGACTCGATAAGGTGGAGAACGCAAAGGTTAAGGTTAGCGTGAACAATAATATTGTACACGAATCTGCCATCAGCCAGGAAATTGGTTATGCCAAGAGTATTGAGATTCCTGTAACCTATAGAACTACCACTCTCGATCAGGCAACAAGTCTCAATGTCAAGGCTGAAGTAATAATGCAAGGTGATCTTGACCCTGACAACAATGTAGCCAATGCAACCATCACCCTTGAAAAGGCAAATGTTGCAGCTCCGACTGATTTGAAGAATACTGGAAACCATAAGCCTAATGTTGAACTCACATGGAAAGCTCCTGCTTCGACACAGGAGACTGTAAATGACGACTTTGAGGAATATGAAGCATGGGGACTCGACTTTGGTAGATGGACAACCGTAGATGCCGACCAAGGAAAGGCAGGAAGCATAACGCAACAAGGTAGCTATCAGCATCAGGGTGAAGAGTTCGCATTCATTAACTGGAAACCATCAGATATGTTCCAAGCTGGTCAAGGTCTAGACCCACATTCTGGCGACAAAGCTGCAGTAGCAATCTATCAGGTTGAAGGTCAGAATTTCGTCGATGCTGATAACTGGCTCATCAGTCCGGAGCTCTCAGGCAAGGAGCAAACTGTGAGATTCTGGGTGAACAATTACAAAGGACCTAATTACGGAACTGAAACGTTCGAAATCCTCACCTCGTCGACTGGCAATGCCACGAGCGACTTCCAGAAGATTGGCGATACTTACACACAAGGCACTGGTACATGGACCGAAATCAGCGTTAAGGTTCCGCAAGGCACCCGCTATTTCGCCATTCACCACATCACTTCAGGTGCTCAAGCATTCATTTTCATGATAGATGACGCAACTTTCGAAACCACTAACGGTGCTGTTAGCTTCAACATCTATCGCGACAATGAATTCAAGATTAACACCACCGAGCTCACATTTATTGACAACTCGGCCGATGCCGGAACAAGTAATCACACTTACAGCGTCACGGCAGTTTATT
>ERZ773067.292-NODE-292-length-31716-cov-9.606930_pt1 | contig 31716 bp, 23 predicted proteins | sample MGYA00580622_ERZ773067 | MGnify/ENA primary metagenome ERZ773067 (study PRJEB29015, sample SAMEA2737998) | human oral metagenome | biome: human oral; feature: human-associated habitat; material: dental | place: China | collected 2113 ...
CATTATAGAAACGGTGAATGATGAACTTAAGAACATTGCACAAGTGGAACACTCCGGACATAGATGCTTTGACAATTTCATCGTCAACTTATTCGGGGCAATTGCTGCCTATTATCTGTTTCCAAAGAAGCCGTGCATCAATCTGCAAAGGACTATTGATACACAGCTTGCTTTGTTCTGAATTCGTCGAACTCACGTTATTTTATAGTATTAGGAATCATAGAATGCTAGTCCAAAGGTATGTTGAAAAATCTATTCCTGCGCAGCTTTTAAGGATTCTAAACCTTCTCTTTCTCGAGGATTATCTCCCGATATGAATATCAAATTGCCATCTTATCTCTGGAATGCGATATTCCTCTACATTTTTATAAATACGCAAGGGTGGGTGTCTCGACATTTATACGATCGTGCGAATGCATAATGCACTGCTGGCATATCGGAGAATATCATACAAAATGATGGAAATAAAAAAAGAGCTTTACAAATATGTGTAAAGCTCTTTTTTGTGGACCAGATAGGGCTTGAACCTATGACCTCCAGATTATGAGTCTGTTGCTCTAACCAACTGAGCTACAAGTCCGGTAAAATCTAAGGAAATGAATGTTATGTTTGCAAAGGTAAATAATTAAACGAAAAAGCGATGTAAGACTCTTTGCTTTTTCTTTGCTTTAACACATTTTGAAAGCGCAGCAAAGAGCCTTACATCGCCTTTGACATACCTTTGCAACCAATGGAAAGGATTTTTTTAGACGTTGCAAGTCAGGAAGATATTTGCCATGAGTATGCGACAAGTGCGTTGAATGAACGAAGACCGATGGTTGCTACTATCGGCTTTTTTGATGGTGTGCATCTGGGGCATCGCTTTCTGATAGATAATGTTGTTTCGGCGGCTAAAGAGGAGGGATGGGAGTCGACCGTAGTGACGTTCGACCGGCATCCGCGTGAGGTTCTAGGATTGGATTTTCAGCCTTTATTACTTTCGACTCTAGACGAGAAATTGTACTATCTCGCTGAGACTGGTGTCGATTGGTCGGTTATACTTCGGTTTGACAAAGTGATGGCGAGCATGTCGGCTGAGGTGTTTATGAAGCGAATCTTATATGATAGGTTTAATGTTAGGCGACTGATAATGGGTTATGATAATAGGTTTGGGTACAGACAGGGAGAGTCGTTCGAAAATTATGTGGCCTATGGCCAAAAGATTGGACTGATAGTTGAACGTGCGTCGGTTTTCAGTAGAGACGAGCAGAAGATAAGTTCGTCGGCGATAAGAAAACTTCTGGAAGAGGGTGAGATCGAACATGCTAATCGATGTTTAGGCTATCGATATTCGTTCGACGGACGAGTTGTGAAAGGTTTTGGCAATGGTCGCCGACTCGGATTTCCCACGGCTAATGTAGTACCTCGCGATGAACGTAAGCTCATCCCTGGTAAGGGAGTGTTTGCGGTGAGGGTTACTCTTACTGGTCGGAAAGGACCTCTTGGAGGAATGTTGAACATCGGAACACGCCCCACATTCAATGGTAATGGACGGTCGATTGAGGTTAACATCTTAAATTTTGAGGGTGATATTTATGGCGAGGAACTTGAAATAGAATTCGTCGCCCGCATCCGTGATGAGCGGAAGTTCGATAGTCTCGAGGCGCTGACTGAACAGTTGGCAGCCGACAAGAAAGATATTATTGCATTATTGAAATTGAAGTCTCATGAAAGATAATCTACTTCGTTCAATGCTCTATGCAGTGTTGTTTATTTCGGTGTCTATTCTGATTCAAACTGTTATGCAGCTTGTTTGCGTGTGGGCCTATTCTTTTGTTAATCATAGGCCGACGGCCGATGTGCTGAGCGAAGTTCAGCTTGGACAGAACGGGGTGTTATTGGCTGTGTCGTCGGTTTTCAGCGGACTGATGACCATCGTTGTCTTTGCGCGAACACGCTGGACTCCTGTTTCGAATCATTATCTGAAAACCAAACCTGTTGGTGTACTTCTATGGACGATATTGTTCACTATCGGAACCATCCTACCTACTGAATTCATGTTCGAAAAGATTCAGTTAACCATGCCCGATAACTATGAAAAGCTTTTCGATGGTGTGATGAGTACGCCCTGGGGATATGCAGCTCTTGGGCTACTTATTCCGGTTGCTGAGGAGATGGTTTTCCGCGGGGCTATTCTTCGCAAGTTGCTCGAGGTATTCAGCCCTAAGTGGCATTGGGTGGCGATAGTTGTTTCGGCTTTACTGTTCGGCGCGATTCATCTAAACGTAGCGCAGGGCATACATGCGTTTATGGTTGGTTTAGCTCTGGGGTGGGTTTATTATCGTACGAAAAGTGTTATTCCGGGGATAGCTCTGCATTGGGTTAATAATACGGTGGCTTATCTGATGTTTTATCTCATGCCGAACATGTCAGACGGAAAACTAATCGATCTTTTCCACGGCGATTCACGGCTAATGTATGGCGGATTGTTCTTTTCCATGTGTATTCTCATTCCCTCCATATTCCAACTCAACATGCGGATGAAATCAGAATAAACATTCAAAAACAACGCCCCTCGATATATGGAATCTGTCCATTATCGAAGGGGGAGCGTTATAGATAAAAATCAAATCAGAGGTTTATTTATTTGCCTTGTAGTATCTAACCGCTGCCGAAACGTTTTCCTTCACCGCTTTCGATGAGAATGTTGCACCCGTTATGCCGTCAACCTGTATAGGCTTCGAAGTGCTTTTACCTGCGAATTTGGGCAGTAAAAGTCCCTTAACTTTAGCGAAATAGTTAGGTGTTTCCTGATTTGGAAGTGCCACAACTTTCACAATCTTATTATTCTTTATGTGAACTTCAAGCGGAGTTGCGCCGCGAAATCCTTTCACATTTGGGGCAAGCGTTGTTGTGTTAACCACATAAGTTCCGTTGGAGAGTTTACGCATCGGCTTGTCCTGAAACACCGATGCAAAGGCCATACTGCACACGCAAAGGATACCAACTACCAATAATGCAAATTGTTTATTATTCATCTGTGTTTATTGATTTAAAATGTCCGGTGGCAAAGGTAAATAAATATCATTCCATGGAGATAATTTCTTGTTGCTCCAGCCAATTCTTATATATGAAGTGAGTTCGGTTTAAGATAGCCCCCCACTCGGCCGATAGCTCGTATGTAGGGACAGACCTCGTGTCATGTCTGCCCCCGAGACCCCAAAACCCGGGATGATCGCAATCAATCCGTTCCCCAGACGAATTTCCGCGTAAAGATCGCGATCAATCCATATAAAGTGTTGTTTCAGTGTGCTTTGGTTAGTGAAGTAAAAAGAAGAATCGCTGAAAACACAAAACGTGTCACAGCGATTCTTGCTTGCCCGAGGGCTTTTTTTAAAACATTTCTTACAATATGAACTTTCTGCGGAAAGAGGGGGATTCGAACCCCCGAATCGGTTTTGCCGATTACACGCTTTCCAGGCGTGCCTCTTCAGCCACTCGAGCACCTTTCCTTAGGAGGATTTACGGTTTGCAAAAATAAACGATTCGGATAACACATTTGTAAGCTGTTTTGTTTTTATGGTTCTTTAAAGATTATCGGCACATGGGATAGAAGGTCTAGTAAACAAAAATGGTTATGAGGGATGGATGTGTAATGCGGGAGCTCATTTGAACAGTCGTTTAAAAAAGCCTCTTGTTTTCTTTTCGTCTTTAGATTTCGATTTGTTTTTTGCTTCCGTGTCATCCTTGTTTGCAGATGTCTGTGGAATGTCGTCTCCCTCGATTATTCCTGATTCGGCCCATTGTGCAGCTAGAGTAGAGGAGTCTCCGAAAGCTGTTGTGCGGTCTACATTGTATTCGGAGGTGAGTAGCGCAGCCATGTCGTCGACGGTGAACGACTCTCTTTGCTGAAAGTTTTTCCATAGCAGGGCTGAGCTTTCGTTCATTGAAATGACATTGCTGAAATCAATGTTTTCTTCGCCCTCGGCAACAATGATGTACTCTCCGCAAACGGAGCGAAGATTGAAACCTTTTTTAGTTCTCATATTATTTCTATCCTTTAATGTTGGCATTATTTATCTTCTCTGTCATATCGCGCCGAACAGCGGTATCCACAAACGTCTGTAGAGTCCCAGGAGGATTCGCCTGATGGGGCGGAGTTTCATCCAAACGGTGCTGTAGGTTTTCCATTTTCTTCCGTCGATACGGTCGAGTGTGGGACGATTTTTTCGGTAGAATCCCACGATGGCCCCTCTAATGTCTTCGAGTTTGCAGTGTTCTGAAATTAGGTTTCCGTCGCCGAGAAGGGTTACTTTTTCGCCTTCGATGTTTATGATTCTGTGGAGCACGAAATGGCTCGGCATGGTTTCGGCAAGGACGGGGTCACCCACTTTCAGGTTCTCGAGGATTGGTTTTGTGAAGAGTGCTTTGTCGCGATTGTCTTCTAGGAATGGGCGCATTGAGAATCCGCGAAGCCGTAGAGTGATGGTGTGCCCCTCGTTGAGCATCTTCACTATTTCGGGGAGCAATTCGGCGTTTGGGAATTGCAATTCGGGAAGCTTCGTTTCTTTTTTCCTCATTATTCTATTGGGTTATTCTTTCGTAGCAAATTCTTGCTGCTTCTTCGTTGGGCAAGCAGTGGAGGGTGTAGATGTTGGTTGTTTCTATAACCTTCGTGATGGTGTCGCATATTGCGTTATAGATTTCGGAATCCCATTTCATGCTCGAACATGATGGGAGTAGAGAGGCGAAGGCGCTAATGGGGGAAAGTTTCTCGATTGAATTGGATGTTGCGCGGTCTATTCTAGTCACGGCTCCAAGTTGTGCTTTTATGTTTCTGTAGCATGGGGTCTTGCCACTCCAAGGACTTCCGAATATCCATGCCTGACCGTCGATTATTCTTATGATTGGGTTATCGTCGTTCATGAGGTCGCATCCGGGGATATATCTGAGCCACATGCTCACCTGGGTTGATTTTCCGGTCCCGCTTTTGGCTATGAAAGCATATCCACGATTATTGTTGCGGACCAGCGATGCGTGTACCATCAGTGTTTGGTGACGTGCTCCGGCGAAAGCAAAGATAAGCATCAAAGCATTGTTCAATCCGAATATGCGCATGTTTGCGTTTCCGTTCAGAGCACATTTGCAATCGCTGAAATCTTTGTTGGTTATGAGTAGGCAGCATTCTACTCCGTCGAGGTCTTTGATTATGTATTGATATCCTCCGTTGTCTAGTCGATCTACGATAGTGTCGCCGTTTCCTGTGTCGAATGTTCTGATATTTTGTTTGTGTTCTTTGGGCACGGGTCGTAACGTGTCGTCTATTGTGAGCCGAAAGAGCTTTGGGTTATTTGTCGTTGCAATTCTGAAAGGTTCGAACGATGCGAGTAGATGCATTCCGTTCACCTGGCTGTCGGAGAAAATTATGCTTATATCGAGTTCAGCTATCCTGAAGAGGTTTACTTTCATTGTGTTCAATCGGGGGCGACGGTCTTGAATAAGAAAGCGTTTTCAGGAATGTTTCTCACCTTAAATTTCCTTTTGGGCTTTACCACGTATCGGTTTTGCATCTTTTGGAACTTCCGCATTAAACTGTTTTTGTTCTGTGAGTAGAAGGTGACGCAGGTGGGGTAGGCTTCAATACCGGTTTGTTTCAGAAAGTCACGAAACTGGTACGAGTAGTCGTCTCTGTTAACCAGAAATCGTGTGCGGTTATTCACCAGAAAGACGTCTATTTCTTGAATTTCGGTGAAATAGACGGTTGAATCGTTGAACGATGCGGCAAAGCCGAACATATAGACTTTTGCTGGGATGCTGCCTGTTTTGGCTGTTGTTGCCAGGCAGCTTACTAGGAGTATAAGGGTGAGGATGAATTGTTTGTAGAATCGCATATATTATATGGATATGTAATTGTTCTCTATTTCTTATCGTCCCAAGTAGGCTTTCAATTCCTTGCAATGGGTGTTTTTGCGGATTTGCTTGATTGCGTTTTCTTTTATTTGTCGAACTCGTTCACGAGTCAGCCCGTATTTATCGGCTATTTCGTCGAGGCTCATTTCTCGTTGGTTTATTCCGAAAAAGGATTCGACTACTTGTCGTTCACGTTCGGAGAGAATTAGCAATGTTTCTTTGACTTCTTTTACCAGACCTTCGTCTACCACCTTTCTGTCTGTATCGGGCAGGTCTTTATTTTGAAGTGTGTCAAGCAGACAGTTTTCTTCGCCTTCAATAATCGGTGCGTCCACAGAGAGGTGATATGCGTTAGCTTTCATTGCATCGGCAATTTTCTTTTCAGACATATTTGTGTTTTCTGCAATTTCCCCGATGCTTGGGCGTCTCAGATTTTCCTGTTCGAATTTGTTCAGAACTCTGTTTATTCTTGTTGCCGAACCTACCTGGTTGAGTGGCAGTCTCACAAGTCGGCTTTGTTCGGCTATGGCTTGAAGGATGCTTTGTCGAATCCACCAAACTGCGTAGGATATGAATTTGAATCCTCGTGTTTCATCGAATTTCTTTGCGGCTTTGATAAGCCCAAGATTTCCTTCGTTGATGAGGTCGGGCAGAGCCAAACCTTGGTTTTGATACTGTTTAGCCACTGAAACCACAAATCTAAGATTTGCTTTTGTGAGCCGTTCCAGTGCCGTCTTATCTCCTTTCTTGATTTTTTGAGCTAAATCGATTTCTTCTTCTATGCTGAGTAGCCTCTCGTGGTATATGTCTTGGAAATACCGGTCGAGCGAATTGCTCTCACGATTGGTTATCGATTTAGTTATTTTCAGCTGTCTCATTGGTAGGTTGGTATTATATTAAGCGAGGCAAAGATAAATAAATTCAGCCGCTTACGCAAAGAAGCTTATCCTTAACGATAATGACTATTATTTCATCGGTTTTCTTTTGTCGAAGTACTTTCAATAAGTCAAAAAGTACTTGTGCAGTCTGCATAACTGCTTTCGAGGTCTCAAATTGCATTTGTGCAGCTTGCAGAATCGTTTTCTAGGCTTTGGATTGCACTTGTGCAGTCTGCATAACCGCTTTCGAGGTCTTAAATTGCATTTGTGCAGCTTGCAGAATCGTTTTCTAGGCTTTGGATTGCACTTGTGCAGTCTGCATAACCGCTTTCGAGGTCTCAAATTGCATTTGTGCAGCTTTCAGAACCGTTTTCTAGGCTTCATATTGCACTTGTGTAGCCTGCATAACCGCTTTCGAGGTCTCAAATTGTAGTTATGTAGCTTGCAGAATAGTGTTCAAAGTGGCTGGAAGCCCAGTAGAAAAGCGGTTATGCCAAAAATAATTACTTTTGCAACTCATCAAATTAATACGATAATGAACCTCACCAGAATAGTGAACAAGCTGTATTTTCAACCTAGAAGACGCGAACTCGACAGGCACTTCTATGAGGCAGAAAAATTGCAAAATGAGGCAATGAAATATCTGCTCGAAAAGGCGAAATACACTGAATATGGAAGGAAGCACTTGTTCTCTACCATCAGGAAATATGATGACTTTGTACAGAATATTCCCGTTAATACCTACGAAGAACTAAAAGCCGACATTGAACGCATGCGGCACGGCGAACGAAACGTGCTGTGGCCGGGGCAAACTAAATGGTATGCCAAATCGTCGGGTACAACAAATGATAAAAGCAAGTTCATCCCCATAACCTCAGAGGGATTGCATGGTTTGCACTATCAGGGCGGAAAGGATGTTGTTGCATTCTATTTGTCGAATCATCCGGAAAGTAGATTGCTCGATGGTAAGAGCCTTATTCTCGGTGGAAGTCATTCGCCCAACTATAATCTGTCGAATGCTCTGGTGGGCGATCTGAGTGCAATTCTCATCGAAAACATCAATCCGCTTGTGAATATCAGTCGAGTGCCTAGCAAAGAGGTGGCTTTACTGAGTGATTTCGAAATAAAACGCGAACGTATAGCACACGAAACTATCAACAAAAATGTCACTAATATTTCGGGTGTTCCGTCGTGGATGCTTTCCGTGCTAGTTTATGTGATGGAGCTTTCGGGAAAGCAGCATCTCGAAGAGGTCTGGCCCAATTTGGAGGTATTCTTCCACGGCGGAATTGCGTTCACACCCTATAGAGAACGCTATGAGCAGCTCATAACGAAACAGGGAATGAACTATATGGAGACTTATAATGCGTCGGAAGGATTTTTCGGTATCCAGGATGATCCGTCCGACCGGAGTATGCTTCTAATGCTCGATTATGGCGTGTTCTATGAGTTCTTACCGATGGATGAATTCGACTCCGAAAGGCCTAATGTCGTTCCGCTTAGTGGAGTTGAAATGGGACGGAATTATGCGATGCTCATTAGTACCACGTGCGGATTGTGGAGGTATATGATAGGCGACACCGTACAGTTCACGTCAGTGAATCCATATAAATTCATCATAACCGGACGAACGAAATATTTCATCAATGCCTTCGGCGAAGAACTCATAATGGATAATGCCGAACGAGGACTCGAAACAGCTTGTAAGGCAACTGGAGCACAGGTTCTCGACTACACTGCCGCGCCGATTTATATGGATGAACATGCAAAATGTCGACATCAATGGCTCATCGAATTCGGAAAAGAACCTAATGACCTGAATGAGTTCGCTCGCCTGCTCGACTCGAAACTGCAAGAAATAAACTCCGACTACGAGGCTAAACGTTATCACAACATAACCCTACAGCCACTCGAAATAATCCCCGCCCGAAAAGGATTGTTCAACGATTGGCTTCGGTCGAAGGGCAAACTTGGCGGTCAGCACAAGGTTCCGCGCCTGTCGAACAGCCGGAACAATATCGAAGAACTGCTTGAAATGAACAAATGGAGCGATGAAAAGGTTTAGTTTTTATTTAGTTGCATTAATGTCTGCGCTTATTGTTGCGTCGTGTGCAAAGATGGGAGAACCTGATGGCGGATGGTTCGACGAAACTCCGCCGCGAATACTTGGTTCTACACCTATCGATCGCGCCACAAACGTGTTAAACAATAAGATAAACATCTACTTCGACGAATTCATAAAGCTCGATAATCCAACTGAGAAGGTTGTAGTGTCGCCACCGCAACTCGAAGTACCCGAAATCAAATCGCAAGGGAAAAGAATCTCAGTCCAGTTACTCGACTCGTTGAAGCCAAACACAACTTACACTATCGACTTCTCCGATGCAATATCAGATAATAATGAGGGCAATCCACTAGGCAACTATACTTTCTCTTTCTCAACCGGCGGTCAAATAGACACGCTCGAGGTTGCAGGCTATGTTCTTGACGCTGAAAATCTGGAGCCTGTGAAAGGAATCCTAGTGGGATTATATCAGAATCAGGCCGACTCGGCTTTCCGCAAACTCCCGATGTTGCGCGTGTCTCGAACTGACAGCCGCGGTCGGTTCGTAGTGAAAGGTGTTTCCAAAGGTGATTATAGAATCTACGCTCTGCAGGATGCCGATGGTAACTATCGCTTCACGCAGCAAAGCGAAAAGATTGCCTTCACGCCCGAGGTTATTATGCCATCGAGCAAACCCGATATCAAACAAGATACAATCTGGCGCGATTCGCTGCACATATCTGACATAAAACAAATTCCCTATACTCACTTTCTGCCCGACGACGTTATTCTGCGAGCCTTCAACGAACTGCAAACGAATCGCTATTTCATGAAAGCCGAGCGGAAAGACCCCAATAGGTTCACAATATTCTTCAGCTATGGCGATGTCGACTTGCCTCACATAACCGGACTAAACTTCAACGCAAAGGATGCATTCACGGTTGAATCGGGCTTGAATCAGGATACCATAACTTATTGGATACGCGACACGATGCTAGTGAATCAGGACACGCTGCGATTGCAAATGGCCTATAATGTAACCGATAGTCTCGGAAAACTCGTCGTGAAAACCGATACACTCGAACTCCTGTCCAAAATTCCTTATACCAAACGTCTCAAACAAAAGCAAGACACCTACGCGAAGTGGAAAAAAAAGCAGGATAAAAACAAGGAGCGCGGATGTGAATATGAAACTCAAATGCCTGTTGAGCCTCTCGAAGTACGATTCAATATCGGTTCGCAAATGGCGCCCGACGAAAATCCGACGCTAGAGATGCCAGCACCGCTCGCTATTTGCGACACCGCAAAGATTCATCTATATGAAAAGGTGGACACACTGTGGTATCGAGCGCGATTCCAATTTGGAGTCGTCCCTGGAAACGACCGTCTCTATAAGCTCATCGGCGCATGGAACGAAGGTCACGAATACAGTCTCGAAACCGATTCTGCCGCATTTGTCGACATCTATGGCAATGCATCAGTAAAATCGAAGCACGGAATCAAAATAAACGCCAACGACACCTATGGCACTCTTACAATGACCCTTCAACGCATGGATGGCAAAAACTGTCTGTTGCAGTTGCTGGGCGAGAGCGGACGAACAATCAAGGAAGTCACGGCGAAGAACAACTCGGCAACCTTTTATTATGTGAAGCCGGGAACATATTATTTGCGACTCATCGTCGATGAAAATGATAATGGCCGATGGGATACCGGACTTTTCGATGCGGATAGGCAGCCAGAGGAGGTTTATTATTATCCAAAACAGATTGAATGCCGTGCCAAACGTGATGTGCAAGGTTCGTGGGACCCACGCCAACTGCCACTCTACAAGCAAAAGCCCGCTGCGTTAATCAAACAGAAAGCCGAAGCTGAAAAGAAAATCCTTCGAGGACGCAACATCGAGCGTGCTCGACAACTAGGAATAGATTACGAAGAAAGGAAATGAACCTCATGATTAAGAAAGTGTTTATCGCCATGTGTCTGCTGCCTGCTCTTTGTAAGGCGCAGATTAAAATAGATGCTGACAATAACGCTGCTCTGCGCAAGATGCAGCTGGCTGAAATGGCAATATCTAATTTTTATGTCGATGAAACCGACCCGCAAAAGCTAGCCGAAGATGCCATAAAAGGAATGCTTTTGCAGCTCGATCCGCATTCAACCTACACCAACGCAAAGGAAACTAAAGCGATGAACGAACCTCTGCAAGGCGATTTCGAAGGTATCGGCGTGCAGTTTAACATTATTGACGACACGCTCTCCGTGGTTCAAACTGTGGTCAACGGTCCGTCTGAAAAGGTGGGAATTCTCTCCGGCGACCGAATCATAACCGTGAACGATACCATAATCGCCGGCGTGAAGAAGCCACGCATAGACATCATGAAAATGTTACGTGGCAAGAAAGGTACTGTTGTGAAGATTGGTATAATACGTCGCGGTGTGAAGAGCATGCTTTTCTTCAATGTGAAGCGCGATAAAATTCCTGTCCACACGCTCAATGCGGCCTATATTATTCGTCCCGGTACCGGTTATATCCGTCTTGAAAGTTTCGGTGCCAAAACGTATAAGGAGTTCATGAGTGCCGCCGATTCGCTTCGGCAGCAGGGAATGCAAAATCTCATCCTCGACCTCCAGGATAATGGCGGAGGCTATCTTCAGGCAGCTGTTCAGATTGCAAACGAATTTCTCGATCGCGGAGAAATGATTGTATATACCGAAGGCCGACGTGTTCGTCGACAGAATTTCGAAGCCATTGGAAATGGTAAACTGAAGAACATGAAAATCTACATACTCGTAAACGAACTCACAGCCTCGGCGGCCGAAATCGTAGCCGGCGCTATCATGGACAACGACCGAGGAACCGTTGTTGGCCGACGAACTTTCGGAAAAGGGCTCGTTCAACGTCCTTTCGACCTGCCCGACGGAAGTATGATTCGCCTCACAATTGCACACTATTATACGCCGAGCGGACGCTGCATCCAGAAACCATATAAGAAAGGACAACGCGAAGACTATGACCTCGACCTCGAAAAACGACTCAAACATGGAGAGCTAACTAACCCCGATAGCATCAAATTCGTCGATTCACTCAAATACTACACACTTCGCGAACATCGTCCTGTTTATGGTGGTGGAGGAATTATGCCCGACCACTTCGTGCCGCTCGACACGATGCAATACACTCGCTTTCATCGTATGCTTGCAGCAAAGAATATCATCATAGAGGCTTATCTAAAGTATGCCGATACAAACCGAAAAGCGCTCAAAAGCAAATATTCATCGTTCGATAAATTCGATGCCAACTATAAAGTGCCTGAAAGTCTCACCGACAGAATCATCGAAGAAGGCAGGAAGCAAAATATTAATCCTAAAGACGATGACGAGCTCCACCGCACTCTTGTTTATCTGCGCCTACAGCTTAAGGCCCTCGTTGCTCGCGACCTTTGGAACATGAACGAATACTTCCGCATTTGGAACAAGCAAAGCCGCATTGTCGACAAAGCCCTTGAGCTCATCGAGCATCCCGCCTAACTCGTGTATGCTTCTCTTGTCCCTTTTCTCTTACCACATTTCTGACTCCCCACATATAATAAGTTAAAACATCTATCTCTTGCCTGGGCTGATAATCATTCGTCCAGGCAGGTTGTTGCTAACCCTCTCTGGGGCTCGTCAATTGTCCCCCGCTAGGAACTCCATTTGTCGTTTAAGTTAATCGCTGTTTGTCGTTTAAGTTAGTCGCTGTTTGTCGTTTAAGTTAGTCGCTGTTTGTCGTTTAAGTTAGACGACTGTTGCCATCTCGTCGAGCCGACAATTATCCTCTCGACGAGTCGACTGTTGTCCTCTCGTCGAAGCGACGTTTGCCATCTCGTCGAGTCGACTGTCGCCCGCCGTTAGGAACGGCTATTGCTCTTCCCTAGGAACGATGATTGCCTTCCCTTAGGAACAACAACTGCTCTCCCTTAGGAACGGCTATTGCTCTCCCCTGGGAACGATGATTGCCTTTCCTTAGGAACGACAACTGCCCTCCCTTAGGAATGGCTATTGTCCGACGCTGGGAACGACGACTATTTTTAGCTGGGGACAACGATTACCACCTCATCGAGTCGACTGTTATTCTCTCGTTGAACCGACTGTTGCCCTCTCGTCGAGCCGACAGAACCCCGAAGGGGTGGCAAGACCACAGGCAGGCGGTGGAGCGACAGCGGAACCCCTGTAATCATGCCCGGCCCACGTTAACCCCGAAGGGGTGACGGACGCCCATTTATTGCCCCCGTCGTCTCCCTGCGGTCATGTGTTGTGCGGTCTGATTACGTTCCGTTGCCCCATTGCTTTCCGCTTCGCACAGCGAACTTAGTTTCGGATCTCTCCGCTTGAGGTTGACTATTGTGCAGGGGTTCCGTCCTATCGGGCTCCACCGCCTGCCTATAGTCCAGTCGCCCCTCCGGAATTATTGGGGCGACCGGACAGCGAATCTCCCTTGGAGTTAGAAGTTTGCCGCGGTGTTGCAAACAAGAAATGGGTCTTGTAAAGATATTGTTTAGCGTTGTATGCGAAAGTCGGTGGGAGTGCAAGAGCGCATCTTGCGAAAAAATTTATTGAACTGTGCTTGCGAGGAGAAGCCGAAATCGAAGGCAATCTCTTGGATGTTTTTCGAGGTGCCTAGGAGTTGTGCCTCGATTTCATTGATTATGTAGTCGTCGATGAGTTGCTTGGGAGTGCGACCGGCAACGCGGTGGGTGACTTGTGCCAGATAGCGGGGTGAAACGTTCAGTTGGGAAGCATAGAAACTCACATCGGCAGTTCGATGGTGGTTCATGGCTATTTCGTTCATCAAGTGATTGTAGAGTTCTAGCAAACGGGGCGAGATAATTGGTTGCGGATTCGGGTCGGCATGATTGAGTAGCTGCGTGCCTCGTCCAGAGTGTGAGTCGATGGAGCGAAGGATAAGCTGGTTCATGTATTCCTGTGCTCGCTCGACGGCTTCTTCTGTTCGGAGACCTTTACTTAGAAATACGGCTACGGCCGAGGAGAATGCACCGCCCACGCCATGCGTATTTCGGTCGATGAATCCAGGTCGGGTAAAGAAATGCGGCTCTCCTGTTGAGCTTTCAATCAGCAGGTCGGTGAGCGATTCGGTTGCTATGGCACCGCCCTGCAGCAACACAGCATGCGGTCCCCATTCGAGCAGCGCACGCACGGTTTGTTCCATGTCTTCATTGCTTCGGGCGGGGGTGCCGCCAACGAGATGTGAGGCACTGTCTTGCTTGATAACAACGACGGTGCTTAGTTTAAATAATCGGCCGAGCATCGCTTCGGCAACTTCGCGTTCCATGAGTCGATTGCCTCGGCTACTTATCACAACTGGGTCGATTACGACATAGTTTGGTTGATGGGTTTTTAGGATGCGCTCAACTACTTCTACTTGCTCAGAACTTCGAAGCATTCCCACCTTTATAGCGTCTGGGCGAAGGTCGTTTATCACTACTTGTATTTGCTGCTCGAGCACGTCGGCCGATAGGTCGTGCAACTGCTGTATGCCTTCGCGATTTTGAGCCGTTACGGTTGTTATGGCTGTTGCAGCGTAGGCGCCGAGAGCGGTTATGGTTTTTATGTCGGCTTGTATTCCCGAGCCACCCATGCTGTCGGAGCCGGTTATGCTTAAAATGGTCGGATTATTCTTGTTCATGTTTATCTTCGGGTTGAATACGCATTGTTCCTGCCCGCCGGATAATGTCTTTCACCACTTCGCCTCCGACAATAAGCCCAGCGGTAGCAGGAACCCAGGCATTGGATGCCGGAACATCTTCGGTTTGAACGCCGGGCTGGTGGATACTTTCGAGAGGTTCTTCAGGACTGTAGACCACCTTGATGTATTTGATTCCAGTTTTGCGGAGCTTTTTTCGCAGCACTTTTGCAAGTGGGTCGTTGATGGTTTTGAAGAGATTTGTTACGCAGAATTGTGTCGCATCGAGCTTATGCCCGGCTCCCATGCACGAGATTAGGGGCACACCTAGCTCATGACATCGCTGGATGAGGTCGAGCTTTGCTTTTACCGTGTCGATGCAATCGACAACATAGTCGTAGGTCGTAAAGTCGAATCTATTGGCCTGCTCGGGCAGATAGAACGTTTGGTGTTTGCGCACTATGCATAGCGGGTTTATGTCGTTGATGCGTGCTTCGGCCACATCTACTTTAGGCTTACCCACGGTTGAGGTTGTGGCAATGAGCTGTCGGTTTATGTTAGTTATACAAACGCGGTCATCGTCGATGATATCGATGGCTCCCACACCGCTTCGTGCGAGCACTTCGACAGCGTATCCGCCTACACCACCTACGCCGAACACGGCTACTCTACTCTCTGCGAGTGTCTGAAGAGCCGGGTATCCGAGCAAAAGTTGAGTCCTTGAGAATGGGCTTGTCATTTAGGGCAATAGTTTTATGGCGAGCGGTTCGATGGCTATGAGACGACGTTTGTAGAGGTCGCCGATAGCACGCTTGTACACCTTTTTCGACACTTGGAAGCGACGTTTTATGTCTTCGGCTTCGCTTTTATCGCCAAGGTCGCAATAGCCATCATGCTCCTTAAGATATTGCAACAACTGGTGGGCGAAATCTTCGGCATATCGCTGTCCGGTTGGTTGGAGGGTGCAGTCTATCTTGCCGTCGGGACGTAGAGTTGAGATATATCCTTTTGTACGATCGCCGGTTCGGATAGGGCGAAACACCTGGTCGGCATAGATGAGGCCGGGATAGCTGTTGTCGATGATAACCTTGAAGCCGAGATCGGTTTTCTGCCATACTAGCAAGTCGACTTCCTGTCCTGGGCGATATTCCGGCTTGGCGAGGTCGAAGAATCTTTCAACCTTAGCCGATGCTACTAGGCGATAGCTCTCCTCGTCGATATGCACGTGCACAATGTAGGAATTACCCACTTCCATGCGCTGTTTCTGTTCACGGAATGGGCAAAACAAATCTTTCATGACTCCCCAGCTAAGGAATGCACCGTGCTCGTTAACCCAAGCACACTTCAGAAAAGCGAAGCTGTCTACCTCGGCTAGTGGCGTTTCGGTGGTGGCGATGGGGCGCTCATCTTGGTCGAGATATACGAAGACGCGCACTTTGTCGCCTATTTCGATGCCGTTAGCGACATATTTCTGCGGCATGAGAATTTCGCCATCAACTCCTCCGTCGAGATACAGTCCGAATACCTCGCCATTGCCTTCGCGCAGTGCTGTTTTGAGCACGGTAAGCGTATTGTAGGCGCCCAGTTTCAATCTATTCATTGCAGTTTGTCTCTATGATTTGTCCGTCGCGCAGATAAATGGTGCGGTCGGTGAGCGATGCAAGACTTTCATCGTGGGTTACAATGACGAACGTTTGTCCGAATCTGTCGCGCAGTTCGAAGAACAGTTTGTGCAGCTCGTCTTTATTCTTTGAATCAAGGCTACCTGATGGTTCGTCGGCCAGAATCATAGCCGGATTATTCATCAATGCTCGCGCTACGGCCACACGTTGTTTCTCTCCGCCGGAAAGTTCGTTGGGTTTATGGGTAGAACGGTCTGCCAGACCCATAAAATCTAGCAGTTCTTCGGCTCGACGATGTGCTTCGCCAGTTTTCTTTCCACCGATGAAGGCCGGAATCATAATATTCTCCATTGCTGTAAACTCCGGCAACAGTTGGTGAAACTGGAACACGAATCCCAAGTGGTTATTGCGGAAGTCGCTTAGCTTGCTGGTTGAGAGGTTACCCACATTTATGCCGTTTACGACTATACTGCCGCTGTCGGGGTGGTCGAGCGTTCCGATGATTTGCAGCAGGGTTGTTTTGCCGGCGCCCGATGGCCCGACGATGCTCACAACCTCGCCGCGTTCGATGTGCAGGTCTATACCTTTCAATACTTGTAGTGAGCCGAAGCTCTTGGTTATGCCTTTTATGTCTATCATATACTATCTGATTTTATTCTGAATCCATTTTCGACAGGTCTCGTATGCGCTGTTCTCTTCGGTATGTTGCGGTTGTGTAAAGGTGATGCTGTCCATGCGGTCTCCATATTGGTCGGGGAATATTATCATGATTGTTTTGCTTTTGAAATGCTTACTAACCTCGTCGGGCAGCCGTTCCATTGCATTCTTATAAGATATGGTGCTTTTGCGGGCTGTGACTATTACTAGCAGATGGTCTTCATTTACTTTTCCGGCTAGTTCGGGCAATTCGTTCCAGTGCATCATCGGTTCGTATTCGGCTCTCACGGCGGGATGGTTCTGGCCAAGATAAATTTCGATTAGTCGAAGTGATTCGTTTCGACCGTGGAAAACAATTCGGCATTCCATGTTGGCCGACATACGTGCCAAACGTTCTAGCCAGCGATAGAATCCGGGCTCGTATTCGGCTCTCGACGGAACTATAACTTGTACGCGACGGATAGTATTGAGTGGTTGGATTATTCGGGCAATGATTATCTGACAGCTTAAGCCGTTATATAAACTTTGCGTGAACTCGCCCCAAAAGCCTTTGTTGTTTTGTTTGTGCGAGTGCAGACCCATGATGATCTCGGAGGCCTGAAGTTCTTTGAAAGCGTGCCTGATGCCGTTGGCGATGTTGGTGTCTATCCTGATTTGTGTTGCCATTGGAACGTCTATCGCACTGGCTTCTTGTTGTAGGTGTTCTAATAGTCGGCGACCTTCTTCGCGGTTGCGATCGGCATTTGTATCGTCGTAGACTACATTCAGTGCGGCTAATTCGCGTCGTAGTTTCGGATTGCGCATCATTGTTGCAAGCGATATTAGATTCTCGGCGTATTCGGGATATTTAACCGGGATGAGAATTTTCTCGTCGTTCTTTGGCCGTGTCATTTCGGGTTCTTCCATATTTTCTAGTCGAAGTTGACGTGCGGCATGCTCAGTAACGAGGGTGGAAATAATGCAAGCAAAGAGAATCATAATGACTACGCAGTTCAGAATCTCGTCGTTGAACAGGAATGTTCCGTTGCCTGTTGGTAAACTTCGCCCAACCATTACGATTGCTATTGCGCCGGCAGCATGAGCCGATGTGAGTCCGAACATCATAGTGCCTATTTTCACGGAGAGCTTGAATATCCATGCCGAAAAATAGGCGGCTACAGCTTTGCCTGCTGTGCCGAAAAATGTTATACACGCAACTATCCAAAGGATGGCCGGACTTTCGATGAGTAGTCGTATATCAATGAGCATTCCTACGCCAATTAGGAAATAAGGAATGAAAAGTGCGTTGCCGGTGAATTCGATTCGGCTCATCAGTGGCGACACTTTTGGGATGAATCTGTTAAGAACCAGTCCGGAAAAGAATGCTCCGAAGATTCCCTCGAGTCCGACGGCATCCGACATCGCCGCCGAGAGGAACATCACGGCTAGTGCGAAGATGAATTGCATAACAGAGTCGGAATATTTCCGGAGAAACCAACGTGCTAACCGTGGAATGGCGAAAATCAATCCAGCACAAAACGCTGTGAGTTTAACTGTAAACAGCAACCAGAAACTCCAGCCTGCACCACCGTTGAAGCTGTTCACAACGGCTGCCATGACCAGCAGAGCTAGGAAGAGCGATACCATTGACCCGCCTACGCTCAACGTTGAGCTTACGTGCCGGGTGAGTCCATATCGTCCTACAATAGGATAGGCAACCAGCGTGTTCGATGCCATCAGGCACCCTATTAGCAGCGACGCCATGGGCGAATAGCGTAACAGCCAAACGCAACTGCCGGTTGTGAGAATGAGTGGAGTGAAAAAGGTGAGTAGCCCGAACGCCGTCACTCTACTACGGTTGCGCTTGAGCCCTTCCATGTCCATCTCTAATCCGGCGAGAAACATTATGTAGTATAGTCCTACACTGCCAAAGAGTTCGAACGACGCATCTCGCTCGAGAATATTCAGTCCATACTGTCCCAATACGATTCCTGCCAGCACCATTCCGATGATGTGCGGGATACGCAGTCGGCCCATCACTATCGGCGAAAAGAGAATCACCAACAGCACTACGAAAAAAATTAATGTGGGGTCGGAAACAGGAAGATATTGGGAAAAATATGACATCTGGTACTCTTAAAAGGAACTGTTGCAAAGTTACACAAACTAACCATAGTTATAGATAATCGAGTTGTTTGCACCGCAATGACCGACTGGAATTCTTTATCCCAATTTACCGGTGTGTATCTTACCTCGAACCCGAAAATAATTTATGAGTGAGGGTATAAACGCGTCGGTCGCAGTCGAAAAATAATTTATGGAGAGGTAAACTATCGGCGTAACCCAAAATAATTTATGAAATGACCAAACCGACCGTCGTGGTCGAAAAATAAATTATTACGGGATAAAATCATCTGTGCGGCCCGTAATAAATTATTCTGAGGTAGAAAAGTTAGTGTGAGTATTGTACACGTGGCGTTCATCAGGCAAACAATTGTAGGATAATCAGGCCAGGAGGCTTTTTTGTAAATTTGCAACCACTCATCTCGCAAACACATAAACATCAAAACAAATAATAAATATGACAGTTGCAATTGTAGGCGCTAGCGGCGCCGTTGGACAGGAACTAATGCGCATTCTCGAACAAAGAAAATTCCCCGTAGAAAAACTCCTTTTGTTCGGTTCAGAGCGCTCGGCTGGCAAAAAATACCTCTTCAAAGGAAAACCTCACACCGTGAAACTGCTCGCCGACAACGACGACTTCCGAGACGTTGACATCGCATTCGCCAGTGCCGGCGGTTCAACTTCTGCCCGATTCGCAGAAACCATCACACGCCATGGCACGATAATGATTGACAATTCCAGTCAGTTCAGAATGGATCCCGATGTACCACTCGTTGTTCCCGAAATCAATGCTGACGATGCCCTCCAATGTCCCCGCCGAATCATTGCCAACCCCAACTGCACAACCATTATGCTTGTTGTAGCTCTTCACCCCATTGAACAGTTAAACCACATCACTCGAGTTCGTGTGAGCTCCTACCAAAGTGCGTCGGGAGCCGGAGCCACCGCAATGGAAGAACTCGAACAACAATATCGCGAACTACTTAACGACGGCAAAGTGAAAACCATCTCGAAATTCCCCCATCAGCTGGCTTATAACGTGATTCCGCAAATAGACGTAATGACCCCAAACGATTACACCAAGGAAGAAATGAAAATGTTTCTCGAAACGCAGAAAATTATGCACTCCAATATCAGCGTAAGTGCCACTTGCGTTCGTGTTTCGTCGCTTAGAAGTCACTCCGAAGCTGTTTGGATTGAAACCGAACACCCCCTATCTGTCGACACAATCCGTAAAGCCATGAAAGATGCACCAGGCGTGAAACTCGTAGACGACCCACAAAACTATGTCTACCCCATGCCCCTTGAAAGTGCCGGGCACGATGACATATACGTAGGCCGAATCCGCCGCGACCTATCCTCCGAAAACGGCATAACCCTGTGGCTCACGGGCGACCAAATTCGTAAAGGCGCAGCCCTCAACGCCGTCCAGATAGGCGAGCACATCGTTAGGTCGAAAAATTAATCCAAGATTTATTCTCACTAACAACACTCTCTTCAGGGCTATCTCTACCTCGAGATAGCCCTGACTTTTATACATCGATTAGAGTAACTTGACAGGACGAGGAATTTATCTATCTTTGCCAGTGGTTCATATTAACCTAATCATTTAAATAATTTGAAGCTTATGAAGAATCTTATTCTATCGTTTCGTAAGAAACAAGTAATCAACTCAGCTTTGTGCACAATTCTCATTGGAGCAAGTCTGGCAATAAGCCAACCATGTTACGCACAAGCAAATCAGGCCGACAAAATCTGCCTTACCTACTCACCACATCTTCAAAATGTCCAAGAAAGCAGCGGAGCCGGATTCCGAGCCGGCGGAATATATGCTCCATGCATTATGCTCAAACCAGAACAAGGACTGGTCGGATGTCAAATAACCGAAATCAATCCGTGTCTCACTTATGCCGAAAAAACAACCAAACGCTCCGGGAAAGTATTCATCAAAGACCCCGTAACGCGAACCTCACTCTATGAACAGGATTGCGAACTTCAATTCGGATATAACCCGATTCAGCTCACAACACCCTACACAGTAGGTACAACAGAAGTACTCATTGGCTATGAAGTAGAAGCACAACCCGGAGAATACATCCTAGGAGTAGGTCCGCGCACATCGCGCAACGAAGAAGGCTGCTGGATCATCTACCAAAACAAACTACAAAACTGCGCCGGCTATTCAAGCATGAGTAACTGGGCTATAGACGTGTGGTTGTTGCCAAACGGGCAGAATAAATCCACCAATCTGGTTATGCGTAGCTTAACTCCAGAACTACCATACGTTGCCAGAAACAAAAAAGCCAAGGCACTCGCAATAGTGCACAATCTGAGTACACAGGACATCAGTTCAGTGACCTGCAAAATTGGCGGAATAACCGAAAATACAATAGTGAAGCAGATCGATACAGATATCAAGAAAGGACAGATGGATACACTCATGATAGACGCCCAGATTGTGAAGAGCGGTAAGCTTGAAGTATCACTGTCCAAAGTCAATAATAACGACAAAGAAGAGGCGAGTAACAATACTTGCGGATTCCTCTACTACGGCAAGCAAAATATGCCCAAACGGCAACATCTGATAGAACGATGGGTAGCACAATGGGCACCATTTACTTCTCGACTGGATTCAGAAATAGAAGACGTGAAAGAGTTCTTCGATGGTACCGATTTCAAGTTCAATCTATGTGAATTGCATGTTGACGACGATTTCAGTACTGACGAATCCGAAACATTCCGCGCCAATTCTTATAACAACATATCAATTGGTAAAACTCCCGTACCGCGCATATCGCTCAACCGAATTCCCTACGACGACGAAACGGTAACCTGCTCTTGCCTCGGAAAATCCAATGAACGACTGGAGAATTTGGAGAATGGAACTTACTCGTTCTATAACTTCAACCTCAATCTCACACCGACAGATGACCCGAAGAAACTCAAGGCCAAAGTAGACATAACTGAACTCGAAAAACTCGAGTTCGACGATGTAGTTCTGACGCTTTCATTGCTCGAAGATTCTGTCTTAGCGACCAAACAAACCCAGGCGCCATCGAATCCCTACTATTATAACAATCTGTTTGTGAAAACAATCAATACCACGCAAGGTACGCCATTGGAATTCGTGAACGGTCAGTTCAGCCGTACATACGACGTGGAGATAGGCGAAATTCGCTCCGGTAACATAAACAATTTCAAGGTACTCGCAACCATCGGACGCCGCCCCGATTTCAAATCACCCGCATCCGAAAAGATGATCTTCGATTCGCGCGTAGCAGCCTATCCTGTAGCTAGTGCCATTGCTAAAGCAGAGACATCTTCGGCAGTCAACCTTACTGTGACCAATGGAAAGATAAACGTAGTAGGCATATACGACCATCTTTCGATATACACCGCCTCCGGACAGGCTGTTGATTCCATACGGTCGCTAGCACCCGGAATCTACATCGTGAAGATAACTCGAGGCAAGGAAGTGACTACCTACAAAGTCAACGTGAAATAACAAATGAAAAGGATATACCTTTTTTCATTCCTAACCATACTTAGTCTGGCGCTCTGTGCCCAGACTAAGCGGGTTGTGGAAGAAGAATTTACCGGGACGCATTGTGGTTGGTGCGTGCGCGGAATAGCAGGCATCGAAGCAAGTAAACAGAAATATGGTGACCGGCTAATTGTCATCGCAGTGCACGGTGACGTTTATGACCCGACTCCGATGAGCGAGCTCTCCGAAAAAGCAGGATACGACGCCATCCTCTCGTCCATACAAGGTTTTCCAGCATGTAAAATCGACCGTCAGGCTGGAGTTCTCGACCCATATTTCGGCCGAGCTTCGTCTGGATATCACATTACGGAAGAGATAGACGAGCAACTATCAAAGACTCCACCGGCCGATCTTACCGCAACCGCCTCCTGGAAGGATGCCAACTTTACAGAGATTGAGGTGAAGACAAACGTAAACTTCTATCAGTCGGGAGGAAACTACAGGCTGATCTATGTTCTCACAGCCGACAGTCTCAAAGGAAAAGGCAGCGCGTGGTATCAGCTGAACTACTACTATAATATGGACGACGACCCGGAGATTAAAAATGACCCGAATCTAGCACCATATACTAAGGAGTCGAAATACATCAAGAATATGAGCTATAACTATGTGCCCATTGATGGTAAAGGCGTCTTCAAAGGTTTGGAAGGTTCGTTGCCCGAAACAGTTACAGCCGGCAGCAGCTATGAACACAGTGTTGACATGCGCGTGCGTACTGACATCTTTTCCAATATTCGTAAGGAATATCTACATGCTGTAGTTATGCTTTTTAATAGGCAAACAAGCCAAATTGACAATGCAATACAGATAGATGTTCCGCCTCCATATGTAACAGAAATCAACACAACTAGCAATCAGACACCGATGGTTACAGCCTACTATACTCTCGACGGACGTCGCATCTCGCATCCACAGCGAGGTCTCAACATTCTCCGCTTCAGCGACGGCAGCACTCGGAAAGTAATAGTCACAGAATAAATCTGAAATCATGAAAACAAAATCTACTTTATTTCTGGGCAGTATGTTAGCACTAATGTTATCGCTGCCCATTGCGGCACAGGTTAATTTGCCCGCAATACCATTTGATAAATCGGATAAGAAAGTTTCTCTGAAATTCTCAACGGCTCACAAAATTGATGTTGACAAACGGTTTCCTATGCTTAGAGCGAAAATGCCTGCCGTGAATGATAACAATCGTTTTGTTGGTGCGAATGCGAACATTCCTAATATACTAACAGTGAATCCAGGACAGACAATCTGGGGAAATGTGATAACTGATAATTTGCTGGGTATGTATTCGTTTTATCCCGTGCAGACCATTGACTTTACAGAACTCACGCCCTATAAGAAAGGTATCTTCAATGGCGGATGTGGTTTGATAGACGATGAATTGCATGGTATTTATCTTGACGATATGTTTGCCGTCTACGGCGTACTGAGCATATTCCACTATGCTTTTAACACCGATACCTGGGAACTGACGGTTCGACCTGTTCAAACAAACGACCGAAGTATAATAGCAATTGAAACAGCTACCGACCCCAAAACAGGCGAAGTGTTCGGAGAATTCTATTCGGCAGACCTGAAATCGCTGGAATGGGGTGTTGTGAACTATAAAACAATGACACGTACAACCATTTCGAAAGCCGAGCACAGCTATCTTGCAATTGGAATAACCAACGATGGGCGAGCTTTCGGAGTAGCCGACGACGGTAATCTTTATCAGATAGACCGCATCACGGGAACCGAAACTCTGAAGGGAAACACTGGTGTGAATGTGAAAGATGAGAAAGGGAACCATTTCTATCAAAGCGGAGAGATAGACCCCAACACGAATGAATTCTATTGGGCTGCAAAAACTGCCGATGGTGAATGTACGCTATACACTGTAGACTTGAACGATGGGCATGTAAATCTTGTTGGTTCGATGGGGCAGGCGACCGTTGTGGGAATGACAATCCCGATGCCTAAGGCTGCAGCCACAGCACCGAATACTGCCACCAATTTGCAGGCAGAATTCGCCGGACCAGCCACATCGGGTACCATCTCGTTTAAGGCCCCCGATAAGCAGTTCGACGGGACACCTCTCACCGGTACACTTTCCTATCAGGTTACTTCAAACAGCCAACAAGTAGCTTCTGGTAATGTCGCTCCGGGTGCAATTGTGCAAACAACCATACAGGTCGACGAAGGAATGAATCATTTCATAGTCACAACCTCTAACGCTTCCGGAAGAAGTCCAAAGGCAAAGTTCAGCAAGTATGTGGGCTATGATGTCCCATCAGCGGTGGGCTATATCGGTTTGAATATCGACGCCACAGGCAAGGCAACCGTTACGTGGGAGGAACCCAAGCTTGGACTCCATCAGGCTTATATCGGTCAGCTAACCTATGATATCTATCGGTTTGGCAGCACAGACACAATCAGAGTAGCTTCGGGAATTACCAGTTCAACTTTCAGTGAAGCTCTTCCTAAAACCACTCGAACTAGCTATGCTTATGGTGTGCGGGCTATAAACACTACCCAACGCGGTCCGATGGCAAGGAGTGAATATGAAGTTACGGGCGATGTATTCGGAGTTCCGTTCTTCGACGATTTTGGAAACAAGAACGATGCGCTAACCTACACTATCATAGATGCGAATAACGACGGATTCACTTGGAAATGGACAGACACGCAGGAAAAGGGAAAGGCTTTTCGCTACTCCTACAGCCGACGGAATAATGGCGACGACTGGCTCATAAGTCCACCCATAAAATTGGAAGGCGGCAAGACCTACAATGTGGGTTTCGTGGCCAGTAATGCCGAAGCGCAATACAAAGAAAAGCTCGAAGTGAAAATGGGTAATGCACCCACTGCCGAAGCCATGACTACGGACGTTATGTCGGTAACCGAGATAACTACTCCGGAATATAAAGAGTTCGAGAAACAGATAACTCCTACAGCCGACGGCGACTATTACATAGGCTTTCATGCAGTTTCGGAAGCGAAAAAATATTTCATATATCTTGGTTCTATAAGTATCGAACCTGTTTCTTCGAACGAAGCACCTGCTACAGTTGCCAATCTGAAAGCCACGGCCAATCCCACAGGTGCTCTGAAAGCAGCCGTGAGTTTCAAAGCTCCCGAGAAGACAATCAGTGGGAAGCCTATTAATAGAATAGAAAAGATAGAATTGCGTAACGGAGCCCGAATTATTAAAACGATAGCCAGTCCTGCTCCTGGAGCCGAGTTCAGTTTTATAGACGATAAACCCACTCATGGAATGAACACCTACACGGCAATAGCCTATAACGAGCATGGCAACGGAGCCAAAGCCATGACCAGAATATATGTGGGTGAAGACATCCCGGCCGAACCTGTGGTTAGAGTCATAGACCAGGGTACATCTGTCAAGCTGACCTGGGAGCCGGTAAAAGGAGTTCATGGCGGTGTTGTCGACGCCTCGAAAGTGAGCTACGAAATATTCGATGTTAGCGAGGATGGCAGCCTGGGCGATCAGATTGCGACCGTAAATAATGGCGCTACAGAATACACCGTGGAAGGAATAAACACATCCAGCGGACTGCAATACTACAGATTCTGGGCCATCAGCGCGAACTATCGTGAGCAAAGCAGCGAGCTAGTCACAGCCAGTACAATTATAGGAGCGTCCTACGACCTGCCTTTCCACAATAGCTTTAAGAACTCTACATTCGAGGGGCAACTGTTCCGCATTGACAGCCCGAACGACAAGGTTATTTGGCGGCTCACAAACCAGCCTACGGTCGATAACGACGGCGGTTCACTCGTATTTAAACCTCGTGCAGAAGGAACATCGACCCTTACGACGGGAAAAATAAACATGAAAGGTGCAGCAGCTCCAAAGCTATTCTTCAGCTACAAGGCAGGTCAAACTCCGGTCAGACTGGAAATGTTCTTCAAGTTGAAAGATGGAACAATAACGGCTCCCGTTTGGTCGAATAATTTCGCAAATCAATCCGGTACAGGCAAGTGGGTAAATCAAGCTATAAACCTTCCGCTCTCCCTCGCTGCCGAAGACTATGCTATTCTGAAGATAAAGGCCTTTGCCGACGGCTCATCCGAGGAGACAGTCTATTTGGATAATATCAGCATCACAGACCCACTTCAACGCGATGCAGCCATGGAATTATCGGCTCCGGAGAGCGTAAAGAAAGGACAAACCGTGAAGCTCAAACTTAAAGTGAGCAACCAGGGACTTGACAAGATTGAAAATGCAGCCGTGACTGTCAGGCTGAACGACAAAATCATTCACCAGTCGACCATAGAGCAGGGCCTTAAAATGCTCGATGAAACAGAGATTCCCGTGACCTATGCCACGACCATTCTCGACCCCTCAAGCAAGCACGTCATCAAGGCCGAATTAACCGTGCCTGGCGATTTGAACAACGATAATAACACAGCCTCGGCGAACATATCCTTGGAGAAAGCCAACGTACTTCCGGCAACCGACCTTAAGAGTAATGGCGACAATAGAAATTCCGTTGAGCTATCGTGGAAAGAACCCGAATCGATTCCGGAAACCATAACCGATAACTTTGAAAGCTATGAAGCATGGCAAACCAATTTTGGGAAATGGACAACCGTCGACGTCGACAGCGGTTATGCCATACAGCTAAGTATGCATACGAAATATCCGCGCCAGGGCGAACAGTTTGCATTTATGAATTGGAAACCCAACGACGTTTTCAGAAACTCCAACGAACTAGCCCCGCACTCCGGAGAGAAAGCCGCAGTAGCAATCTATCAGCAAGACAAAAATGAAAAGCCGATAGCGTCAGATAACTGGCTAATCAGTCAACTGCTTTCCGGAAAAGAACAAACCGTGAGATTCTGGGTGAACAATGTCCGAGGAAATCAAAAAACAGCCGAAATGTTCGATGTGCTCCTCTCGCAGACCGACAATAAACCGGCCAGCTTCAAAAAGATAGGCGACACCTATACACAAGATGATGGAGAATGGACCGAAATAACTGTCAAACTGCCCGCCGGCACACGCTATTTCGCCATACATCACATATCGCCGGCCGACCAGGCATTTGTGTTCATGATAGATGATGTTACGTTCGAAGCCTCCAACGGTCCGGCGGCATATAACATCTATCGTGACGACGCTCTGCTTGCAAATACCATCCAAACATATTTTACCGATGACCACCTGCAGCCCGAAACTACCCACAACTACAAGGTAACGGCAGTATATCCCGACGGCTCAGAATCGGAACCGATAAGTGCAAGTGTAACGACCTCTATTCGCAATGTAATCCAAAATGCCGACAATCACCACGATGTTTATACAACCGGTGGAATAAAGATGCACAAGAAGCTGCGCAACTTGAAATCTCTTCCTAAAGGCATTTATATTGTGAATGGGAAAACCATAGTGGTTAATTAGAATATAAGGGACTATTCGTTTTATTTACTCAACAGCTCAATCGCCCAATGCGATTGAGCTGTTTTTATACCCGTATCTGGTCTTTCACCCAGGGAACGGAAATACGACCGTATTTGACTTGTCCAACCGCCCTGGAGAATTGAATTTCGTTCGTCGTGCCTCACTCCGTGTCAACTCGGGCTGCAGGCCTGCATGTAGGGACAGACCTCGTGTCTGTCCGCCCCCTTCCGACAAGGACGGCATAATATCCGCCCTCGATAGGCCGAAAATATATCATGATGTCGGTAGACCGAGGGGGCGATGGTGTCGGACAGACACGGAATCTTTCCCTACATGCGGTCGTTCCGTCCGAGTTGGCATAAAATAATAATCCGCGGCCCGCCCGCATTTTAATCCTCCCACATTCTGTTGTCTCCCCACATTACCGGACACAAGCAGTACTGCTCACAGTACGAAAACATAATGATAAAAGGAGAAAAAAACGGAGCCCACTTGCTTCAAACAGCGAGCGGACTCCTTTACCAAATCAACAAAAACTAAATTTCAATTTACCAATCTTTGTTACCTAAAAACTAAACCTTCGAATTTATGATGCGTTAGAGCGCATGTATAATCCTTCTCTTAAAAATAATAACTTATGAAAACTAAAAAAATTATGTCGCAAAGTTATCGTCAGCGCACTGCAATTGATAGACGTGCAATTGTTTTTCAATATTTCACGACTGGAAAACGTTTGCATGAAGATTAGGTTGTACGGCGTCTGAATTCGGCGCAAACAATCGCTGTAGCAACCGCAACGTTGAGCGATTCTGCCGTCGGACCATACTTAGCGAAAGGAGGAATGGCGAGTCTATGGGTTAGAAGTCGACGTATGGAGGGCGATATGCCATTGCCTTCGTTTCCCATTACAATTATACCTAGGTCGGCCAGGGATTTTTCGTCGTAGAGGCTGGTGCCGTCGAGTACAGTGCCATATACGGGAGTATCGGTAGAGATGGATGTTAACTCGCTTTCGAGGTTGGCATATCTAATCGCAACACGGGCTATGCTGCCCATCGTTGCCTGAACAACTTTCGGATTCCAGCAGTCGGCCGTGTCGATAGAGCAGATTATGTTTCGGATGCCGAACCAATCGGCTATGCGTATGATTGTGCCGAGGTTTCCAGGGTCTTGCACGCCGTCGAGGGCAATTGTGAGAGTTTGTCCCAGTGGCGTTTCGCTTTCGGGTTGAACCTTCTGTTTGAAAACGCCGATAACTCCCTGTGGATGTTGCAAGAGCGATGCTTGGCACACCTCATCGGGATTGTCGATGAGGAATTCGAGTTCGAATCCTCCGGCGATAAGTTCGTCGACAATCTTCGGTCCTTCAGCCAAGAAGAGGCCCGAGCGCTCTCTACCTTTTTTGGTTGCTAAGGCCTTGATGAGCTTGAGTTTGTTCTTCGATATCATGGGACGCAAAATTAAGGAGATAGCGGCAATTTGCTACCTTTGCTCTGAATTTCTACAGACCCGCTCGCATGTCGCCCAAATTGCATACACGTTTATTTCTCTTCTTTCTTGTACTGCTGATTGTTGCAGCTTGTTCGCCCGACAAGTTCATCCCCGAAAACCAATATCTATTGGAGAAAGTGCGTGTGCAGTCGGACGCCAAACATTTCGACGCTACGCAGATGGCACAATATGTACGCCAGAAAGGCAATGCACGATGGTTTTCGCTCTTCAGGATTCCGCTAAGTACCTATTCCATGGCCGGAACCGACACGACTAAATGGATTAACCGAACGCTACGTAAAGTCGGCGAGGCACCCGTGATATACGACACTCTGCAAGCCCGACTTTCGTGCGAAGACCTGCGGATGGCTATGAATAACATGGGCTACATGAACTCTCAAGTAACGCTCAACACGAAGATTCGAGGTAAACGGCTCACAGCTATCTATACGTTGCATCCGGGCGAACCGTTCACCATTTCAAACTTTGAATACGATATTCAGGATTCGGCCATCGCTCGGATATTGGCCAGCTCACTGCACACTGATTCGGCGCCACGACGCTTCATCGTGTCGGATCTAGATGCCGAACGGAAACGAATAACCGGTATTCTGAATGATTCGGGATATTATCGCTTCAACAAAGACTTTATCTTCTACACGGCAGACTCCATCCGTGGGTCGCGCGACATTTCCGTGACACTTCACCTAAAGAAATACACCGAACATAGCGATGCAGAGCCCACACCTCATCCGCGCTACATCATCAACGAGGTGCGAATATTAGACACCAATCCCTCCAAACCGTTGCTGCGACCAAACATCTTGCGCGACAATATTCTCATCGAGCCGCAAACATATTTCTCGGCCTCGAACATGAAGAATACTTACAACAACATGGCCCGGCTCAGTGCGGTGAGATACACCGACATCAAATTCCGCGAACAACCCAAAATCGATAGTCTCGTCATAGGTCGAATGTTCAAATATCGCGAGTCGGCACTGCGCTATCTTGACGCCGACATACAGATAATTCCCAATGCACCGAACACCATTTCTTTCCAGCCCGAAGGAACCAATACTGCTGGAAACCTCGGAGCGGCGGCTGTGCTTACATACCAAAACCGAAATCTTTTTCACGGGAGCGAGCTACTTAGCATTCAGCTTCGTGCGGCATTCGAAGCCATAACCGGGTTGGAAGGCTACGACAACCGAAACTTCGAGGAATACAGTTTACAAACCGGTCTAACCTTTCCTCGTTTGCTATCACCATTCCTTACGAAAAACTTCCGACGGCGAAGTAAAGCCGTATCCGAAGCAACCGTGAGCTGGGCTATGCAGAACCGACCGGAATTTCACCGCCGAATGTTCTCTGCAGCGTGGAAATATCGCTGGAACACGTCGACCCAGAAGACAGCCTACAACTTCAACGTGCTCGACGTTAGCTATGTTTACATGCCATGGATTAGCCAAACATTCAAGCGCGACTATCTAGACAACGCCTCGAGTAGAAATGCAATTCTGCGATATAACTACGAAGACCTGCTAATCATGAAGTCGAGCCTTGGCTTAACCTACATCACTCCGCGCCTTGCCCTGCGTACGCAAATAGAATCGGCCGGCAGTATTCTCAGTTCGCTCAATACTGTTCTACGATTTCCGGTCAATGCCCAGCGTCAACGTATGCTGTTCAACATTGCCTACGCACAATATCTCAAGTTTGATTTTAATATTACGCGGCTCATCCCGCTCGACCAGCGAAACACTCTAGCTCTGCATGCGGCTCTCGGTATTTCGTGGCCCTACGGCAATAGCACCATCCTGCCATTCGAGAAAAGATATATCGCCGGCGGAGCCAACTCTGTGCGCGGATGGAGTGTGCGCGAACTTGGCCCGGGAAGATTCAAAGGAACCGACGGGCGAATTGACTTCATCAATCAAACGGGCGACCTGAAACTCGACCTCAATGCCGAACTACGTACTCGCCTCTTTTGGAAACTCGACGCAGCAGCCTTCGTTGATGCCGGTAATATATGGACTCTCCGAAATTATGCTGACCAGCCAGGCGGACAGTTCAACTTCAGCCGTTTCTATCGCGAGCTAGCAATGTCATATGGGCTAGGAATCAGGTTAAACCTGAACTATTTTATCATTCGCCTCGACGGTGCGCAGCGTATAATAAATCCTGCCTACGATTCATCTTTTGAACATTTCCCAATCATCAATCCACACTTCAAGCGCGACTTCCGTTTTCATTTCGCCGTCGGGCTTCCGTTCTAACCCAATCCATAAATTAGCTTTCAGGAGTCCTTGACCTTTCCTTATAGGAGTCCTCGACCTTTCCTTATAGGAGTCCTTGACCTTTCCTTATAGGAGTCCTTGACCTTTCC
>ERZ773067.294-NODE-294-length-31590-cov-8.217378_pt1 | contig 31590 bp, 26 predicted proteins | sample MGYA00580622_ERZ773067 | MGnify/ENA primary metagenome ERZ773067 (study PRJEB29015, sample SAMEA2737998) | human oral metagenome | biome: human oral; feature: human-associated habitat; material: dental | place: China | collected 2113 ...
CTATTGCCAGTTTTATATTGAGAGAAGCATCTTTACCACAAAGATATACTTGTGGGTACTTCTTACCATCAGAAGAACATACATATATCTCTCCTGAAATTTCTTTGTCTATTATTTTCTTTTCTATAGGGTGTGCCGCTTCTTTATCATTAGGGTTTACCTCAAACTCTTCATACATAGTTGCACAGCCTGTTTTTGATTTAGCGACCTTATAAGTACCTGCTTCTGTAACAGTTATAGCAGCCCCTGTACGGCTAAAAGAGGTATCACCTACTTTTAACCACGTATAAGAGGTAAAACCTGCTGTTGCTGTAAGCACCAATGAGGGTTGGCATAGTACGACAGGATCATTCTTAAAGGTACAGTTACTAAAATTGGCATTTACGATAAAATTAGAAGGCCCTTCTACTCCTGAGCCACAAGCTGTAAAGAGCGTACTCGAACTTTTTGGAGTAAAAGTAGTAGTATTATTTAACTCACCTTTATAAGTGGCATAGGCTATATTTTTTATCTCATTAGCACACGGATTTTTCCATTGGTTACATTTATTGGTTACTTTTACATTAAAAGAAATCGTATATTCCTTACCATTTTTCTTCACTAACTCATCAGGTACACTTATTATCAGTTTACGATTAGTAGGATTGTAATTAGTAGTAATCTTATTATCAGAAGGAGTTATATTACTAATTGAGGACTCTAAGTTATCGGTAATTATATCAGTAATCTCTAAGTCTTTAGCATTATCATTTCCTTGGTTTTGAAATTTTATTTCATAACGTAAAGTCTCACCCAAAACAATAGTATTTTTACCTGTAACATCTTGGTTAGCTGCATTAAACACCCGTTTACTCATCAGTACTGTAGGCTCAATAACCTCTACATTAAAAGCAAACATAAATGGCACATAGTAATCACCGGTACTTGTAGGATAAAAAGTAGCTTCAGTAGTATCATTCCCTAAAATACGATTATTAGCATTTTCTAATTTAAAGATACCTGCATCAAAACCAAGTAAGTTTTTAGACTTTGGTTTACGATTGTAGTTTATACCATTTTCATCTGTAATTGTACTATTAAAGAAATTATTCGAAGGACGGTCTGGTGCTGATAATATTTCATTTGTTATTTTATTAGTGGTTATTTGTAATTTATCACCTCCTCCACTTGCATCTCCCTCTACAGCTGCAAAGGCAATTTTAGCATTTACAGGTAGGGGGGCAGGTACCGTTTTAAAACCTGAAACTTTGATAGTAGGATGTGTATTCGCATCTACTTGAGTAAAGCCATCGAATAAAGTGATATTACGTGCAGGTTTAGAAGTATCTTCATAAACAATAAAAAGCATCCACCCAGCAGTTAACCCCCAACCACGTCCTTGAGCAGCTTGTAGGTCTGCAACAGTATAAGTACCCGCCACCTTACTAAGTTTATTAGTAATATCAGCTCTATATATAAAAATACTTGAGTTATTATTATAAACTACATCGCCTGTTATTTCTTGATAAGCACCACTATCTATCTTAAATTTGACTTTATGGACTTTCGTTTTATCTACCTTAGTAGTAAGCCAATTATTATTTTCAGAAAGAGGAAAAGAAACCCAATAAAGATAAGCTTTTTTCACTTTACGTGGACAAGAGCTACTTGGATTAGGATCCTTTACTTCCGCTGAACTCGAATTAAAAGTTGCAGGATCATTATCTATATCTATAAAAACTTGTTCGTTATTATTATTATTAAGATCCTGTCTGTTATAATCCCCTGTTTTGGTAGTACCAATCACAGTATTCCCTACTACTATCATATCACCTTTGACAGTAGCTTTATAACGTTCGTTAAATGATTGCGCTGTAGCAGTCAAAAAAGCTGCTAAAAAGAAACATTGTAATAGTAATATTTTTTTCATATACTATATATTTGGGAGTTAGATATTTTTAAAACTATTTAATCTATTGGTAATCAATCGTTGGTTAATGGTCACACCTATGGTTTCAAACGCAAAGGTACACCATTTATCCAATAAAAAAACATCTTTTACTACAATTAACACCATTTTAACACTCTGTGAAAACTAGTTAATTCACTGATTAGCTAATACTTATTTGCTAATTGTCTAATTATTCGTATCTTTGCCCCCACAAAAAATTAAAATACAATGGTTTTACCTATTATTGCCTATGGCGACCCCGTATTAAGAAAGGTAGCTACTGACATATCACCCGACTACCCTAATCTCAATACGCTGATTGCCAATATGTACGACACTATGAACTACGCTTATGGCGTGGGACTGGCGGCTCCACAAATTGGGCTGCCCATCCGCCTCTTCGTAGTCGATACCGCTCCTTTTGCTGATGATGATGACCTCACTGAAGACGAACGTACTTTCTTATCAAACTTCAAAAAAACTTTTATCAACGCTAAAATCACCGAAGAAACGGGTGATAAATGGCTCTTCAACGAAGGCTGCCTTAGTATACCTGGTGTGCGCGAAGATGTCAGCCGCCAAAAGCAAATCACTATTGAGTTTGTCGATGAGCAATTCACCCCTCAGCGACTCACCCTCACTGGCTTAGCTGCCCGCGTAGTGCAACACGAATATGACCACATCGAAGGCATCCTCTTTACTGATAAACTTTCATCTTTCAAAAAACAACTGATAAAGGGCAAACTCACTAATATCAGCAAAGGCAAAGTGAAAGTAGATTATCGTATGAAATTCTATAAAAATTAATAACTAAACAATAATAAGGAATGAATTTAACAAAAATTCTTGCCATTTCAGGCAAACCTGGTTTATACCGCTTAGAAACACAAACACGTACAGGCTTTTTAGCTACTTCATTAGTAGATGACAAACGCATATCTGTAGGCATCCGCAATAATGTAAGCCTACTTTCTGAAATAGCTATCTATACTACTGAAAAAGAAATACCACTAAGTGAAGTATTTGAAAAAATAAAAACTTTGGAAGATGGTAAAGAAACTCGTGTATCTGCTAAAGCTGATGGCGCTACTTTAGAGGCCTATTTTGCTGAAGTACTACCTGAGTACGACCGCGATCGTGTATACACTAGCGATATCAAAAAAGTAATACAGTGGTACAATCTCCTCCTGTCTAAAAACTTATTAACCAATGATAATGATTAATAAAAAAATGCCTCCTTAAAAGGGAGGCATTTTTTTATTCTGCATTTTGTGTATTATCAATCAATACTTGTCCGCGATAGTACAATTTTCCTTCATACCAGTGCGCACGGTGGTATAGGTGATTTTCCCCTGTTACTGGGTCTTTCGCTATTTGAGGAACTACTGCTACATCGTGAGTTCTTCTTTTATCTCTTCTGGTTTTTGATTGTCTTCGTTTAGGATGTGCCATTACTTAATCTTTTTATTTATCAGTTATTAAATTCTTTAAACTTTCCCAGCGGGGGTCTACTGTTTCAGTAGGATGATATTCTTTCGGAGCAAGCGCTTCTAATCGGTCTAATACCTCTGAGTGCATTTTACCACTCAGTACATCGGGGTGTACACGCTTGGCAGGAATAGAAAGCACTATCAACTCATATATATATTGTGCAACATTCAGCTGATGCTCTCCTTGTGGTAGTATAAGCAGCTCTTCATCTTCATCATTATATTCTTCACCAAACTTTACCACTAAAAAAAGTGTTCCTGATACCGCCAAGTCAAAAGGCTCGTTAGAGAGGTCGCAATTTACATTTACTGTACCCTTACTGCTAAAGTGCAGTTCCATAAGGTTGCTCTTTTTCTCTAAAAGAACGGTTACTGTTTGGTCAATATCATTTACCTCATCAAAGGCAAAGAGTTCTAGAAAATGCTTATCAATATGATAGTCAAACTGATGACTGCCTTGCTTCAAGCCTGCAAAAGAAATATCGTATTCTTTTAATTTTCTCATTTTTTAACCTTTTTCAAAAGCACACAGATTTACACCTCCATACTTTTGAGGCTGCAAAATTAATACTTTTTTCTAAAACTCCAAAATATTCCCCTAAAAAACTTTACACAAAGCCTTCAGCTTCTTTATTAGCTACTAATCTAAACCCTTCACCGTGTATATTAAGAATCTCTACTTTGTCGTCTTTCTTAAGCAGTTTTCTAAGTTTTGCTATATACACATCCATACTTCTTGAAGTGAAATAGTTATCATCTTTCCATATTTTAGAAAGGGCTAATTCGCGCGACATAAAGTCATCAGTATGTAGGGCAAGCAATCGCAATAATTCATTTTCTTTAGGCGATAGCTTCATAGGCTCTTCATCTTTATACTTAAGAATACGCAATTTGGTGTTAAGGAAGAAGTTACCTATCTCAAACTCAAACTTATTATCGTCAATCATCGTCTCAATGGTTTTGCGTTGTAGCATCGAGCGAATTTTCATCAATAAGATTTCAGAGTCAAAAGGTTTATTCAGATAGTCATCACCTCCTGAGCGATACCCTTTTATCACATCCTCGCGCATAGTGCGAGCTGTGAGGAAAATAATTGGTATCTTCTCATTTTTCTCACGTATTTCTTTTGCTAACGTAAATCCGTCTTTATAAGGCATCATTACGTCCAAAATACACATATCGAAGGTTTCTTTTTTAAACTTCTCAAAACCCTCCATCCCATTTTTGGCTAAAACTACATCAAAACCACTCATTACCAAGTAGTCTTTTAGTACTGTCCCAAAATTAGGGTCGTCCTCCACTAAGAGGATGCGTTTGTTCTCAGAAGGAACTCTAGCGCTGTAATAGTTTCCGTTCATATTCTTTTTATGTTAGTGCCGTTAATAATTTGACAATTTGGCTAATTATATCACGGGTAGCTTTATAAAAAAGGTGCTACCCTTATCCTTTTCACTTTTTACCGTTATAGTACCTCCGTGATATTCCACTATACTCTTCACATAAGCTAAACCTAAACCGTGACCTTTCACATTATGCAAGTTGCCCGTATGTGCGCGGTAGAACTTGTCAAATATATGCTTCATCGCCTGCTTAGTCATACCCTGCCCTTGGTCTTTAATACATATGAACAACTTATTCTTGATATTTTCAGTATGAATATCTATAACAGGCGCATTGGGTGAATACTTTATAGCGTTTTCAATTATATTTACAAATACATTCGTAAGGTGCGATTCGTTAGCCGATACATCGCTATTGCCTGCCAAAAAATGCGTATGTATCACTCCTCCACGCTCATCTAATATCGTTTGCACGTGCAACATCGCCGTAGTAATAACCTCGTGTACATCTAAAGGCTCTCGTTCTAACTGCATCGTACTTTTTTCCAAACGCGAAATCTGCAATATATTCTCTACCTGAGCAAGCATTCGTTTGTTTTCCTGCTTGAGTATATGCACATAATGCAATACCTTATCAGGATCAGAGAGTACCATCGGACTCTTTACACTGTCTAACACCAAACTCATAGTAGCAATAGGCGTTTTAAATTCGTGCGTCATATTATTAATAAAGTCCGTCTTTATCTCCGAAATACGCCGCTGAGTAAGCAACTGGTTGAGCGTAATGACAAACACCGCTATGATAATCAGTACAAACACCGTCGAGAGAGTGGCTATACCTATAATAGACGAAAGTAGTACTTTCTCTCGCTGAGGAAATATCACTGCCAACTCGTATAACGAGTCATCTGATGTATTGCCTCCGAAAAGCAAAGTCCTAAACTCCTTAGGTTCATTGGGTTCAAAGTACTTAGTATGCACTTTTGAGAGCACTCCTTTATTATAAATACCAAACTCAAAAGACAGATTAAGTCCATTTTTCCTCAGTTGCTTTAGTAATAGTTTTTCTATCTGCCCTTCGGTTACGCGCTCATTAATAGATTGCTGCCTGATGATGCTCTTAAACGATTCTTCTATCATTAGTCGCTCTATCTCAGGCAATTCACTAAGTTTTTCATAAGCAGTAACCGTCTGCTCTGAAGGATAGGGCATACCCTTGCCTTTATTTACCCGCTGAAGCGTCTCTTTCTGTATATAACTTTTGATAGCTAATGTATCTGAAAGGTGATTAATACCTAAGGCAGCAGCTGTTCGCTGGTTAGCTGGCAACGTATAGTCCTCTTCTAAAATACCGTGCTTATATATAAAAGTCTCTTTATTTCCCTTATTCTCTTTTACATAGATAAATTCCCGCAGGTGATTCTTCTTAGGATTTGAACGTGAGGTATTCTCACGCAGACTCATAATTTTGGCTACGTATTTATCTACCTCTTCTTGCTCTATCTGTTTTGCTACACTGTTAAGTATTTGCTGAATAGAATAGGTAAATGCATCTTCCTTATCATCTATCGCCGACTTTATCCAATACCCTTGTACTCCTATAATCCCTATAAGCGAGAGACTTGTCAGTACAATTAGTACTATATATAACCTTTTATTCATTGCGCAAAGTTAAAACTTTTTTTTCAAAAAAACACTTTTCTTCTTAAAAAATTAACGATTTATTAGGAAAATAATTAATAAAATATTTCCTAATTATAGTAAAAGAACTATTTCGTAACCTATATAACATACTGATTTTATTATACTTACAAACGAAACACTTTCTATTCAAAGCCTCTCGAAATTATAATAGAAAAAATCTACATTTCTCATTTATTATCTGTCTTTTGCCTTTTATCATTTACCATTTATCATTAATTTATTATCTTTGCCCCCAGAACTAAATTATTGGTTACCAATGACAAACAAAATAACCTTCTTAGCGCGTCTATTCTCAGTACTATCAGCTACCTTCTTGGCAGTAAGTTGCGAGTCTGACGACATCTGCGACCATACCGTGAATACCCCTCGTTTGGTAGTGCGCTTCTACAATGCTAACAACACCCGTACCCCTATGAGTATAGCTAACCTAACCATCTACGGGGAAGGCAATAGTACCCCTTTGGTAAGCAGCGCAACCCTCGATTCTATTGCGCTACCTCTACAGCTGCAAAACCCTACTACCTATCTTTTTCAGACAGTAGTATCTGGCACTACTACCAGTACTGCCACTCTTACCCTTACTTATAATACTGAAGAGACATTTGTAAGCAAAGCTTGTGGCATCAAAACTACTTACAACACCCTCTCTGCCACTATCCAAGATGCTAACACCTCTTGGCTAAAAGGCGTAACTATCAAGAATAACACTATCGACAATGAAAAGAAAGCTCATATACATCTGTATCATTAATTGGTTTTGCTTTGCAGGATTGCAAGCCCAAACAGCAAGTCGCACTACCACTACAGGCAGTACGAACTCTCGTACTACTGCCATTGCCTTACCCGAAAAACCTAAAGCACCCGCTTACCAACAGCGGTATGGGTTGCGTGTGGGGGCTGACCTAAGCAAGCTCATCAAACCTTTTTTCAATAGCGATTATTACGGACTTGAGTTGGTAGGCGACTACCGTCTCAGTTTCGCCTACTATGCTGCTGCTGAAATAGGCATTGAACGCAAAAAAACTAATGAAGACTTCTTCGCTTATACTACCGAAGGGCAGTTCCTACGCGCTGGCTTCGACTATAATAGCTATGGCAACTGGTATGGTATGGAAAACCAAATATATGTAGGGGCGCGCTACGGATTTTCACTCTTCTCGCAAGACCTCAACTCTTATATCATCCACAAAGACAACCAGTATTTCACCGAAAACACTGCTGGCAGTAGTGCTGAATGGCTAAAAAAATATAGCGGACGCACTGCCCATTGGTTTGAGATAGTTTTGGGCATCAAAGCCGAGCTATTGCACAATCTTTACGCAGGTGCTTCCGTACGGGTAGGGGTATTAGCACTACAAACCGACAGCAAAGGCTTCCCTAATTACTACATCCCTGCCTTTGGTCGTGTATACGAAAACAGTCGCTTCGGAGCAAGTTTTAACTATACCCTAACTTACCTCATCCCTTTCTACAAAAGAGCCAAAAAGCCCATAACAACTAACGACTAGCATAGCCGAACCTGCTAAGCTGTCGCTCATTGCTGCGCCAATCTTTATTCACCTTTACGAAAAGTTCTAAGTGCACTTGTTTGCCAAAGAACTTTTCTAAATCGGCGCGAGCGGCTACCCCTACCCTCTTCAGTGCCTCTCCTTTATGACCGATGATAATCCCTTTCTGACTTTCGCGCTCTACCATTATCACCGAGCGTATGTGTAGTATGGTCTCGCTATCTGCAAAACTCTCAGTGGTTACCTCTACCGAATAAGGCACTTCTTTCTTATAGTGCAATAATATTTTCTCCCTGATAATTTCATTTACAAAGAAGCGTTCAGGCTTATCCGTCAATTGGTCTTTCGGAAAAAAGGCAGGCGACTCTGGTAGCAAAGCAACTATCCTATCAAAAACCTCTTTAGTCTGAAAGTTGCGAAGTGCCGAAATAGGATATACCTCCGCTCTTGGCACTTGTTCTTTCCAGTACGCCACCTGTTCTTCCAACACTTGCTGATCAGAGGTATCAATTTTATTGATAAGCAGCAGTATGGGTATATTTAGCTTATTGATACGCTCAAAAAACGCTTCTTCCTTAAGTCCTTTCTCACCGATTTCCACCATATAGATAAGAATATCAGCATCGTCAAAAGCGTCTTTCACAAACGCCATCATCGATTCCTGCAGTGCGTACGCAGGCTTAATAATACCTGGTGTATCCGAAAAGACAATCTGAAAATCATCACCACTCACTATGCCAAAGATACGATGGCGTGTAGTCTGTGCTTTAGACGTAATAATCGAAAGTTTTTCTCCTACGAAAGCGTTCATAAGAGTCGATTTACCCACATTAGGGTTCCCTATAATATTTACAAATCCTGCTTTATGCACTTTTTTTTAATTTTGAATTGTGAATTTTGAATTATGAAACAAATCGTCAAATTGACAAATCGACAAATCATCAAATCGACAAATCATCAAATCGTCAAATCGTCAAATCGTCAAATCGTCAAATCGCCAAATCGTCAAATCGCCAAATTGACAAATCGCCAAATCGCCAAATCGTCAAATCGTCAAATTGACAAATTGCCAAATCATCAAATCGCCAAATCGTCAAATCGTCAAATCGCCAAATCGCCAAATTGACAAATTGCCAAATCGTCTAATTACCTGATTTTTTCAAATACTCTGCCATTCCTTTTCCCCAGTGCGGACTGTTAGCTGTTTCAGGGGTGAAAGAATCAAATTTTTCAAAAGCCTTATCTAAGAAAGGTTTTGCTTTAGCTGGTCCTCCTCCAAAGGCTTTAGGAGTAAAAAAAATCCCGATAGCTCTAATTAGGTACGGACGCGGATTATTAGGATTTTCCTTTATTGATTTTTCAGAATATTCCCTACTCATCTTACCGTACTTAGCCCCTCTAAACATCGGATTTACCTTCACTTTAGCGCTGTACAGATAAGCGTAAAGCGCATAGATTTCAGACGCATTAGCCCCTTTAGCTTTTTCAGCTATCTTCAGATATTTCTCAGCTTGGTCGCAATAAGAGTCAATAGTACTACCAGACGACTGGTCAGCTATACGAACGTTTACGTAAGCCGTATAATAGTTAGCTAGCCAATGCGTAGCATCAGCCAAAGCAATGCGCTCAAAGTCATTTGCCAAAGGCTGCAACTCTGTATTTTTATAGCTCTTGTCGAGCACTTTAATTTTTTCGGTTAGCACCGCTTCTATATCCTGACCTATTGCCAGCGGAGCTATTCCTAACACACTCAATAATAGAAATATATACTTCATAATACAACATTTTAGATAGGCGGCAAATGTACAAAACAATTAGCAAATTAGCAAAAATTAATAGTTAGTTTTTATCCTTTAGAAAAGCGAACGATGAGCGAAGGATAAGCGAACAATGAGCAAACAATGAGCGAAGGAAAGTCGGCGAACAACATCTCTTTCCCTAATTAGCAAATCGACAAATTGGCAAATTGACAAATTATCACTACCTTTGCAGCGAGAAAAAACAACGCTATGCACCCTAAGAAAATCATCAAAATAGTAGTTATCATCTTATTACCCCTTGGTATTCAGCTTTTTGCCTCGGGGAAAAACAAAATGCGCCTTATAAAAGAAGTAATCATAGACCACCAAGACGAAGATATGTATGTAACCGATGAGACGATACGCCGCACTATTTTCAAAGACCCACAAGCACCGCAGCCTATAGGTTTGCTAAAGTTGAGAGAGATAGAAAATCTCTTAGACAACAATGATATGATAGAAAAATCAGAGGTTTTCTACACACTTGATGGGGTACTTAATGCCAAAGTAAAACAACGTCAACCTATCGCCCGCGTGTATGACAATGGCACGGTATATTATATGGATACTCAAGGCAAAAAAATGCCTCTATCGAGCTCTTATTCAGCCCGTGTACCCCTACTCAAAGGCGAATGCAATAAATATTGGGAAGACACTTATCGCCTAATGATGTTTATACAGAATGATATGTGGCTTAACGAAAACATCACTGAGGTAATGGTCAAAAACAATGGTGAATACCAATTCTTGATGCGTATTCCTCATTTCACTGTTCTTTTCGGACGTTTTGAAGACGAACAAATGAAGAAAGCTAACCTCAAAGCGTTCTACAAGCAGTTAGAAAAGATGAATCTCTTAAACGAATACAGTATTGTCAATCTAAAATACACTAACCAAGTAGTCTGCAAAAGATAATTTGCAAATAAGTCAATAAAAAAACAGGGACTATTCAAATTGAACAGTCCCTGTTTTTTTGTTGATTATGAAATTGTTATTTAATTCTTTCAAGATACCATTTTACAGTTTTTTGTATACCTTCTTCAAACTGCAATGAGGGTTCCCAACCTAACTCATTCTTCAGTTTAGTAGCATCAATAGCATAACGCAAATCGTGACCAGCACGGTCAGTTACAAAGGTAATAAGCTTCTCAGAAGTACCTTCAGGTCTTCCTAATTGCTTATCAACTTCTTTAATAATGACTCTTACTAAGTCGATATTACGCCATTCGTTAAAACCACCAATATTGTAAGTATCACCATCTTTTCCTTGATGAAAAATAACATCAATAGCACGAGCGTGGTCTTCTACAAACAACCAATCGCGAATATTCTCGCCCTTGCCGTAAATAGGTAAGGGCTTATTATCTACTATATTATAAATACATACGGGAATAAGCTTCTCAGGATATTGATGAGAACCATAATTGTTAGAACAATTAGAAATCACCACAGGTAGCTTATAAGTATTGTGGTAAGCCCTCACAAAGTGATCTGATGAGGCTTTAGAAGCTGAATACGGCGACTGAGGGTCGTATGGAGTTTCTTCAGTAAAGAGTGTGTTATCCATTTCTAACGCTCCATACACCTCGTCAGTAGAGACGTGATAGAAGCGTTTGCCCTGCATATTGTCCTTCCACGCTTCGCGAGCCGCCTGCAAGAGGCTCAAAGTACCCATCACGTTAGTTTTAGCAAAGATGAAAGGGTCTTCAATACTCCTATCCACGTGACTTTCAGCAGCAAGGTGTATCACCCCATCAATATGATACTTCTTAAAAAGCTCTTTCATACACTCATAGTTGCAAATATCAGCCTCTATGAAGGTGTAATTAGGGGCATTGGCTACATCAGCAACGTTATCCAAGTTGCCTGCGTAAGTAAGTTTATCTAAGTTGAAAATGTGATAATCAGGATATTTAGTTACAAATAACCTCACCACGTGCGAGCCGATAAAACCAGCTCCTCCTGTAATTAAAATGTTTCTTTTCATTTATTTATTTGTCATTTCAAAAACTAATTCACCCCCATTCAACAGCTCTTGATGCGAAATATACCATTGGTTATAAGCCTTTCCGTTAAAAGTAACTGACTTGATATATTTATTATCTTTAGATACGTTTTTAGCTACTATGGTAAAGGTCTTACCATTTGGCAAATGCATCGTTACTTTATCAAATAGAGGACGACCAAATTGGTATTCAGTAGAAGCAGGATTCATAGGGTATAAGCCCATTGCGCTCCAGATATACCAAGCTGACATCTGTCCGCAGTCTTCATTGCCACTAAGTCCGTTAGGGGTAGTGTTATACTGAGTTTGCAAGATGCGGTCTACCCAATACTGCGTTTTCTTAGGTTGCCCTGCCTCATTGAACATATAAGCTATGTGATGGCTCGGCTCATTTCCATGTGCATATTGCCCTATGAGTCCTGAAATATCAGGAGAAGTGTTATCACCAGTAATTTCTGAGCTTTCGGTAAAGAGTTTCTCTAAGTGCGCTACAAAAGGTTCATTACCACCAAATAGATTAATAAGTCCTTTTACATTATGAGGTACAAACCAACTGTGCTGCCAAGCATTCCCTTCGGTATAGTCGGTGTTTTCGCGGTGGTCAGAGCGTTTAGGATCAAAAGGAGTACGCCATTTGCCATCGGTGCTTTTACCACGCATAAAGCCTGTTTCTTTATCGAATAGGTGTGTGTAGGCTTCAGAACGTTTCAAGAAGAAATCAGCATCTTCTGTCTTGCCCAATGCCTTAGCCATTTGTGCTACACACCAATCGTCATAAGCGTATTCAAGAGTTATAGTAACAGACTCATCTACTCCTGCATTATAAGGAATATAACCATATTTCTTGTAGGCTTTAAGTCCACGATCATCTTGCATCATAGTGGTCTTCATTGCCTCGTAAGCCTTTTCAGCATCAAAGCCACGTACGCCCTTTAGATAGGCTTCTGCAATTACCGCAACAGAATGGTAACCTGTCATTGTATTGGTTTCGTTGCCATAAAGCGTCCAAACAGGCAATACTTTATGCACCTGATAGTACGCCAGCATCGAGTTGATAATATCGGCTGTAACTTTGGGCTGCAAAAGCGTAAGCAGTGGATGCTCTGCACGGAAAGTATCCCAAAGAGATAAGGTAGAATAGGCAGTGCCCTCTGTACGGACTGTCTCATCGTTTTGTAATCTAAACCATCCATCCTTATCAGAGAAAGTAACAGGGGCTACTTGTGCGTGATAAAGAGCCGTATAGAATATCGTTTTGAGCGAATCTACTGGCGTTTCTACTACTATGCTGCTAAGGGTCTTCTCCCATTGTTGTTGGGCAGCCTCTTTAGTCTTATTGAAGTTAGGAGCATGATACAACTCTAAGTTATCAAGTGCTCCGTTCTCACTCACTGAGGAGAGGGCTACTTTCACCTCTAACTTCTCATCAGTATTATCAAAGAAAATTTGTCCTGAAGTAATATCCTCTTTGTGTTTTTGGTAGGTAATATTTTTGATAGGTTTAGAAAACTGCATCGCGAAGAACACTTTTTGGTTTTCAGCCCAGCCTGTGCTATAACGGTAACCTGTGATAATATTACCGTTGTTATTAGCATCTAACTTCTTATTTGATTTACTAAACGAGGTTTTAGTAGGACTATCCCAGTTGATAGCATACCCTAAGTTGAGTATTACTGATTGTTCTGCTCCTTTTTCAAAAGTGTAGCGATGCACTGCATAACGCTGAGCCGCGGTGAGCTCTACGTTCACTTTAGGGTCTTCTAAATATATTTGGTAGTAACCTGGTTCTGCTTTTTCGTTCTTATGACTGTACTTCGATTTGTAAGGTACCATATCGCGAAACTCTTTTGCATTCACAGGGTATTGCTCTTTTCTGCCGTACTTCAGCTCGCTAAGGTCATACGTTTTATGAGTAGGCATCAGCAAAATATCGTTTAGGTCGCCAATACCTGTACCACTGAGGCTCAAATGACCAAAACCTACCACTAAACTATCAGAATAATGATAGCCCGAACACCAATCCCAGTGGCTAAGACCATTCACAGGACTCACTTGTATCATACCAAAAGGGGTAGTCGCCCCAGGGTAAGTATGCCCGTGTCCGCCTGTACCAATAAATGGATCTACATAGCTAATCAAGGGTTTTTGAGGGGCTTCAGCCTCTTTCTCTGTCACTGTTTTAGACTGATGACAAGCCGACAAAAAGGCAGCTACCGCTACCAAAGAAATATGTTTTAACTTCATCATTATAACATTAACGGTTAATTAATGTGGCAAAGATACAAAATAATTGCTAACTAACAACCGACAATTGACAATTAATTACCTAAATAATTCTAAATGAGCATCGGCAAGGCGCGGCATAGCTCCGTGTTGCTGACATACATAAGCTGACACCTCGACCGCCAATTGGTGTGACTGGGCAATGCTACGACCATTGAGGTAAGAGGCCACAAAAGCAGCCGTAAACGAGTCGCCTGCACCTACCGTATCGGCAATGGTAACCTTTGGCGTGCCTAAGAACGATTTTTCATAAGGCGTAAATACGTAACTGCCTCGGGTGCCTTGCGTGAGGATAAGGAATTTAAGCTGGTATTTCTCTAACAGATGGCGGCAAATCTCTTCATCAGTACCCTTTAGTTCGAAAATTTCGGATATCTTCACTATCTCTTCATCATTGATTTTGAGAGCGGAAGCCTTGTCGAGCGAATCGACAATAACCTCTTTGCTGAAGTATTTGAGGCGTAGATTGATGTCAAACACCTTCAGACTATCAGCAGGCATCAAGTCTAAAAACTTATGAATGGTAGCCCTCGACACTACATTGCGCTGTGCTAATGAACCAAAACACACCGTAGTGGTATTCTTAGACAAATTCTCGATGCGCGAAGAGAAAGATATATTATCCCACGCTACATTTTCGGTGATTTCATAAGAAGGCACCCCACGACCGTCTAACTGTACCTTTACAGTACCGGTAGGGAAGTCAGTTTTCTCGATAATGTAATTGAGTTCTTTCTCTTCGAGGGTCTTCAGTATTTCCTTACCAAGAAGGTCTTCGCCAATAGCACTTACGGCATAACCATTAAACCCGAACTGAGAGGCGTGGTATGCAAAATTAGCGGGAGCACCGCCTAATACTTTTCTTTCGGGGAACACATCCCAAAGGATTTCGCCCAATCCTACTACTATATTTTTCATTTTATTCTATTTTAATTTATAAACGGTTATATCATTAAGGTTTAGCGTGCCTTTTTCAGTTTTAAAACGAAGCGTACTGTACACTTCGGAAGGGAATACGGTATTGGTTTGAACCACTTCACCATTGTTTACAAATAGCTCGGTAGAAGCCTTATCTACCAATAAACGCACTGTGTAACTCTTTTTAGCTGTTAGCGGTGCTTTGATAAGCGTTTCAGCAAAGTTGGCATTGAAGGCTACACTGCTCTTGGTACGGTCTACCGATAGGGTTTTGTTAGCTATATCGAATAGGTAGGTAAGCACTTCTCCCTTAGTGTTTTCAATAGAGAAACTGAAACTATCGGTATCATTAGGGGTAACCGTAAAGGTTAGTTCGTACGCTCCTTGGTTATTAGGCAAGAAGTTTTCGAAAGTTACCGTATCGGAGGTGGTTTTATCGGCTAAAGAGAGGGGTTCTCGACGCAAGCTCTCTAACTCTTTTACAGGTTCACTAGCTACTACCAAATGCTCGCCATTATGCGCTAAACGCAAAGTACGTGCAACGGTCATCGCGCTACGGAAGTTCTCAGTAGGGATTTCATTGGCGTAATCCCAGTTGCTCATCCAACCTATGAAGAGGCGACGACCATCGGCAGTAGGGACATTGCTCCACGTTACACCTGCATAATTATCGCGCCCGTAGTCTAACCAAAGGGGATAGTTCATAGTATCGGGGGTGAAGGTTTTGCCATCAAAATTACCGATGAAGTACTGAGTAGCACTTCCCCCGTTAGGTCCGCCTGGGTTAATGCTCACGAAGAGCACCCATTTGGTTTTACCCTCGTAGGTAAGCGGAAAGAGGTCGGGGCATTCCCACACCCCTCCGTGTGCGCCTAAACCTTCGCCAAACTCGCTGAGGCGCGTCCATTCTTTGAGGTTCTTAGAGCCATAGAAGGTGATAGTTTGGGTAGTGGCAAGGCTCATCACCCATTGTTTAGAGGGTGCGTGCCAGAATACTTTGGGGTCGCGGAAGTCGATGATATTGGCATCAGTCAGGACGGGGTTACCTTCGTACTTGGTAAAAGTCTTTCCGCCATCGAGGCTGTAGGCAATAGACTGTGTTTGGCGTTCGCCTGCTGAGGTGTAGATAGCTATCATAGCCCCTTTGCCAAAGCCAGCTGTGTTATCGTGGTCGATGACTGCGCTGCCTGAGAAAATTGCTCCTAACTTATCGGGAGCTATGGCAGTGGGCTGGTACTGCCAATTCACTAAATCTTTAGAAATGGCGTGCCCCCAGTGCATATTGCCCCAGCGCGCTCCGTAAGGGTTGTATTGATAGAAGAGGTGGAATACTCCGTCGTGGTATACCATTCCGTTAGGGTCGTTCATCCAACCGTATTGAGGGGTAAAGTGGTATAGGGGGCGGTACGTTTCATTATACTCAAAGCTATATTTAGATGATTGTTTAATTTTATCCAACCCCTTATCAGCATTCTTACCCACCGAAAATGTAAGGGTTACTTTCTTTCCTCTGTAGCTTTCAATATTGATAGGCACCCAGTAGTCGATTTTGTTTTGGGCGATGCGAATAGTCATTGGCTCGCCTATAGGATTGCCTTCTACATACATTTGTACCGTATTTTCGTCTGCTTGGTCTTCAATAGGAATGAGTAGGTATTTGTCTTCGGCCTCGAAAGTACGAGTATAACCCAGTTTATCAGCCTGCGGACAAGCCATCATAAGAATTAAAGCCCCTGTAGGACAAATAGTTTTTATATTGTTTCTTTTCATACTCTTTTCTTATTAAAATACGGCACAAATGTAGCGTTTTATTTTGAATCCACAAAACAAAAACGGGCAATTTTTTAGGCTACGGCTGCCTTATTATTAAAGGGAGAATGGCATTTTCCTACAGAGGACTTCAATCATTAAAAGATTCTCAATGTTTTGCCATTTTTGTTGCGTTTTTCGCAATGGGTTTTCTTTTGCTTAGCTACACTTAGTAACCACTTAGTGGCCTCTTAGTGTCCACTTAAGATATACTTAAAGAATCTGCAATGATTTTCTCAATTCGTTACGAATTATTCAATTCTTAGGAAGTTCACCTTTCTGAAGTATCTACACGAGCAAGTAATCATTGGCTAAAAACCATAAAAACTTTGCACAGTAAAAGATTTAGCGCTTTTACTGTGCAAAGTTCTTTGATTTATAAGGTATTAGCTTAACACTTAACTACCGTACCCTCATCTAAATATACTAAGTATTTGCCTTTTACTTGCCAACCAATGGTTTGCAGGTTTTGGGCGTAGTACAATAGCTGTTGGTGGTATTGAGGGTTAGGCTGCCCTGTTTTGTAATCGATAAGGTAGGCTTCGCGAGTGGTAGGGTGATAGGCTATCCTATCAGGACGGAAGTATTTGCCCTTGCTGTCTACAAACTCGCGTTCGATGAAGTAATGGTACTCATCAGTAAAGAAAGCTGCTATCTGCGGCTCGCTTAGTAGGGTTTCTATTTGAGGCTTCAGCAGTTGGTATTGCTCCTCGGTGAGGGTGCCCTCTTGTAGCGCCTCGCTTAGTACCGCCCCCAAGTCGGTAGCATAGGTCAGTTGCGAAAAGAGGCTGTGTATGAGGTTACCTCTTTCGAGGGCTTGCTGTTGGTGGGTATCCCATAGCAGTGAGGCTCCTGTAGCTATCTTATAATGAGGGGCTGCCCACCCTTTCTGAAACAATACATAGCTATCGGCATTTGTTTCTTCTTTCTTTTTAGCTAGTATAGGACTGCCATATTCATACTCAGTAATCTCCTCATTCCAATCTCCTTTATGTTTTAGAAAATCGCGGAGGAGCGTGCCGTAAGTGTTAATCTCTTTCTCAGGGAGCGAAGTGATAACGTAGAGAGACGACTCAGGACGGGTCATCGCCACGTATAGCACGTTTATCTGGTCGAGGAGGTGCTGCTGGTGTTGCTCGTTGAGAATAGTGGATGCCGCTCCATAGTTTTCAATGTTCTTACTGCTCTTTACCAATAGATAGTCAAAACCAGCGAAGTGCTCGGCTGACACAGGGTACCATATCATTTCGCCACGGCTGTCGTCTAACTTGCTATCGGCAAAGGCATAGATAATCACAGAGGCAGAGAGCCCTTTGCTCTTATGTACGGTCATCACGGTGATAGCGTTAAGACCTTCGGGTGAACTGATACTTAGCTTTTCTTTTTGGTCTTCCCAGAAGTCTAAGAAGTCGGCTAAGCCTCCTTTGCGGGCATTCTTGAAGTCGAAAATAAGGTCGATAAAGTGTGTAAGGTAGGCATCGGAAGTGCGTGCCACCTCGAAGCAGTTTACCGCTAATGTAACCCCTTCGTATAGTGAATATTGGTTAAACGTTTCTATAGAAAAACCAAAGTCGGCAAAGAAAGTACTTACAGGCTGGTATGCGTACTTGTTTAGGAAAGTATGAGGCTGCTCCGCACCCTTGCCGTTAGCACGAATAAAGGCAAAGAGCATCTTGGCCTTTAGGTCTTCGCTTTCAGGGTGATAAAGCAACTGCAGTAGGGCTATAAGGAACTGCACTGAGGGTACATTTTGCAGTAACAGAGAATCGGGGGAAATGATTTTGCGCCCTTTGCTTGATAAGAATGAGGCTACCGCAGCGCCCTCTTTGTTAGTGCGCACTAATATAGTGATGTCTTTATCATCAGCTCCTGCCTCATTGGCGTGCATTACTTTCTGTAGTATAGCCTCGCAATAACTCTTCTCGCGTGGGGTGAAGGTATCGTCTTTAGTTTCTTCTTCTCTCTCTTCTTCCTCCTCTTCTTGTACCGTGTTGATAAACGAGATATTTACATAACCCTCTGCTAAAGTGCTTTTTGGATAGTTTTGGGCAGCTGCTTTATAGAGTTTTTGGTATTCTTCTATGGTGAAAAGCTCTGCTACAAAAGGGAAAAATACATTGTTGAAGTCTATAATTTGCTTTAAACTGCGGTAGTTCTCAGCCAAATTGACAGTGTTGAGCGGGACTTTAAATGGGTCTTCATCACCGCTATACAGACTCATAAACTGTTCTGCTTTGCCTCCTCGCCAGCGGTAGATAGACTGTTTGGCATCGCCTACTAATAGCACTGAACCAGCTTGGTGGTTTACTTGGCTTTGCACTGCATTGAGGATAAGCGGTATAAAGTTCTGCCATTGCAGCACTGAGGTGTCTTGAAACTCATCGATGAAGTAATGGCGGAACTTCTCGCCTATACGTTCGTAGATAAAAGGCGCTGGCTGAGTACTCAGCTCTAAAGAAATTACGCCGTTGAACTCCCATATAGGCAAAATATTCTCTTCCTCTTTGATAAGGGCTATTTCTTTTTGGATACGATTTAGCAAAGCCAAAGGAGGAAGATACTTTAGGGCGTTTTGCATAAAGTTAAGCGTACCAAAAGCATTTCGTACATCTTCAAAATAAGTAGCAATCTGAGGTTGTAGGCTATCGATAAGAGCAGTATCGAGGTTTTTAGCAGCTGTTTTGCCATACATAGGCTCTCCACCTAATAGGTCTTTTTGCCAACCACTGCCCCACGAGGGCTCTTTAGGACTTTTCTTAGTAAGGTTGTCAAAGAAATTGTATAGGTACCCTCCTTTAAAAGCTCCCTTATCTAAGCCGTGCTGGTCTAAGAGTTGCATAAAAGATTGTGCAGTGGTTTGTATAAGCTGTGCCGCTTGTTCTTTATACTCACTTAGGGACTTCTTTAAGGTAGCGAAATCGCTTAACTCTTTGTCTTTTAGCGATTGCAGCTGACTATAATGATTTTCGTTCGTGAGCATTTTGGCGATTTCGAGTAGTTCTTTAGAGGTATCCCAATTCTTATCTTCGTCTATCTTTTCGTTAGAAAAAGCTATAAGCCACTGGGTGAGTTCCTTATCGCCCGCACCTGCTTGGCTCATTAGGTTGTCTACAGCACGTTCTAAGAGGGTTTGACTGTCCAACTGCACTTCAAAGAAAGGATTAAGGTGCAAATCGTGAGAGAAATGACGTATCAGCTGGTGATTGAAGCCGTCAATAGTGCTAATATTGAAGGCAGCGTAGTTGTGCAATATATATTCTAATGTCTTAGCCGAATGGTCTTGCAGCGCTTTGGGGGTGAGATGCAGACTTTTGCACAGTTCGGTAAACATACTGTGGGGGGTATGCAGCATTGTGTCTTCGCTAAACTTACCCAATAGCTCAATAATGCGGTTCTTCATCTCGAACACCGCCTTATTAGTAAAGGTAATAGCGAGCAACTGCCTAAACTGCTCTACATTGGGGGTACTAAGTACGATTTGCAAATAAGCCTTCACGAGGCTATAGGTCTTGCCTGATCCTGCTGAAGCGTTGTAAATGGTATAGCTCATTTTTTATCCTGCGAATTCATCAAGCATATCTAAAGAAGGCACAAAGAAAAGGGTTCCTGTTTCGGCAGTGCTGAAATCTAATAAGCGGTCGTAATTACCTACGGGGTTGCCTACAAACATATTCGTAAGCATCTTTTCTACCGTGCTGAATGTATTGGCGTAGCAGATAAAGTAAGTGCCCATTTGATGACTCACTGGGTCGTGGAAAGGCATATTATCTCTCACTACTTTCAGGTCATCACCTACATTGGCAAGTGCCGAATGAGCATTTGTAGGTTTGGTATCCTCATCCATTTCTATATCCATTTCTTTGCTGCGACCTATTACTTTTTCTTGTTCGCTAACGGGTAACGAACGCCAAGCGTTCATATCGTGCACATACTTTTGTACAAATAAGTAGCTTCCGCCTTGGTAGTTAGGGTCTTCATCGCCCACTACAGCAAACAGCTCGCGCTCTTCGCCTCGTGGGTTTTCAGTGCCGTCTACAAAACCGATGATAGCACGCCCGTCCCAATACCTAAAACCTTGTACATTCACTATACCATCGGCTATAGGTTGCAACACATCGCTGATAGCAGCTGCCATATCATAAGCTAAGCTAGGGTTATGCGCACGAATGTGAAAGTGCAAATCGCCTTCAGTAGCTACAGCTGTGTGTTTGCTACCTTTGATAGGCTGAAAATCCTTAAGCTCTTTGGGGAGCGGTTGGGGTAACCCTAAGGTAAGCCACGCCCTATGGCTAATACCTATGGTTACACTCGCACGTGCTTCGGGGAAGCGGTCGGCTACCGAGTTGTTGAGGTTTCCTACCAAGCCACATACTTTTGAAAAAGTATCTTTTAGTTGTGTTTTGTCTGTATTTTTCTTAAATGCCCATACCAAAAATACGGTATTATTATTAGGCAAATCGGTTACATTCTGATAATTCATTATTTCTATTTTTATTTTCAGTAGTTAGTTATTAGTCGTTAGAAAGTGACACTGTTCTAACGACTAGCGACTAATCTACTAACGACTAACTTAACGGCTAACTACTGCGGTTTGTCTGTTGATAGATTCTTGGTGAATCGCCTTAAATACCTGTATGATGAACTCTTCACTAAGTCCGTATTGTTCTCCTTCTAAGATTACCTTGCCGAGTATTTCGTGCCAGCGTTGATTCTGTAGGATAGCCACATTGTTAGCTTTCTTTAGAGTGCCAATTTCATCGGCAATATTCATACGTTTCTTAAGTAGGTCTAATAACTGGTCGTCTATGATGTCGATATGAGAGCGCAAGGTGCTTAGTTTGCTAACGTAATCTTCTTGGTTAGTAGAGACCTGCCTAATGCGCAAGTCGTTCATAATCTGCACTAAACGCTCTGGAGTGATTTGCTGAGCAGCATCGCTCCATGCTGCATCGGGGGTGCAGTGGGTCTCAATCATCAGTCCATCGAAATTGAGGTCAAGGGCAGTTTGCGATACATCGAAGATAAGTTCACGCTTACCGGTGATGTGCGAAGGGTCGCAGATGATAGGCAGCAACGGGAATTTATTCTGCAACTCTATCACTAATTGCCATTCGGGTATGTTGCGGTATTTGGTCTTTTCGTAAGTAGAAAACCCACGATGTATCACCCCTAACTTCTCTACTCCAGCACGCTGTAGGCGCTCAATAGCTCCTATCCAAAGAGCGAGGTCGGGGTTTACTGGGTTTTTCACCAATACTATCTTATCAGTGCCTTTCAGCTCATCGGCTATCTCTTGAATAATAAACGGACTAACGGTAGAGCGCGCCCCTATCCACAATAGGTCGATGTCGTGCTCTAAGGCGAGCTTTACGTGGTCTTTATTAGCTACTTCAGTCGCTATCTTAAGCCCTGTCTCTTCTTTTACACGTTGCAACCATTTCAGTCCTAAAGCTCCCACGCCCTCAAACATACCGGGGCGAGTACGAGGTTTCCAGATGCCTGCACGGAAGAATGACACATCAGTATCCTTAAGACTATGCGCTATGTTGAGTACCTGTTCTTCCGTTTCGGCACTGCAAGGGCCTGCTATTACTACGGGGTGGTCGAGGGCTAAATCATCTAACCACTGACGGTTCTTTTGTGTTATGTCCATTATATTTAGTCGTTAGTTATTAGTCGTTAGTGGCTAGTTAATTGCCAAATCTTTTTAGGCGAAGGGCGTTGCCAATAACGCTTACTGAACTGAAGCTCATTGCTAAAGCCCCTAACATAGGCGACAATAGAATGCCAAAAACGGGATAGAGTGCGCCGGCAGCTACAGGTATACCTATAACGTTATAAACAAGGGCAAAGAAGAGGTTTTCGCGTATGTTCTTTACTACCGCTTTGCTAAGTCTTTTTGCCTTTACGATACCGCTGAGGTCGCCTTTTACTAAGGTAATAGGGGCGCTTTCGATAGCTATATCAGTGCCTGTACCCATAGCTATACCTACATCGGCTTGGGCTAAAGCAGGGGCATCATTAATACCATCGCCTGCCATTGCTACTACCTTACCTTGTGCTTGTAGGCGTTTCACTTCTTCTTGTTTATCTTGAGGCAACATACCCGCACGGTAGTCGGTGAGCCCTATTTGGCGAGCTATAGCAGCAGCGGTAAGCTCATTGTCGCCCGTAAGCATTATTATATGTACGCCTACTTGCTGCAATGCACGCAATGCCTGAGCGGTGGTATCCTTTAGCTTATCGGCTATTGCCACTGCCCCTATCACTTCGCAGTCGGTAGCCAAGAGCGAAAGGGTATATCCTTCTGATTGACGGGCACGTAGGCTATGGCGAATCTCTTCGCTTATGGGTGCCCCTATCTCTTCTATCAATCGTTCATTGCCAAAATAGTACTGCACTCCGGCGTGGTTAGCTCGTACTCCTTTCCCTGTTAGAGCTTCAAAATCGGTGAAGGGTAAGGGAGTAACTCCTTGTGATTGGGCATAAGCACTAGTAGCTTTGGCTAAAGGGTGTTCGCTTTGCTGGTTGAGTCCGTAGAGTAAGGGTAACCATTCCTTTTCAGTAAGACTGCCAAAACTCATTATTTTAGCTACCGTAGGCTTGCCCTCAGTTAGGGTGCCGGTCTTATCAATGACTAAAGTATCTACCTTATTCATTCGCTCCAACGCTTCGGCATCTTTGATGAGGATACCGTTTTGCGCCCCCTTGCCTATCCCTACCATTACCGACATAGGAGTGGCTAAGCCTAAGGCACAAGGGCAAGCGATAATAAGCACGGCAATGGCGTTGAGCAGGGCATATACATAAGCATTCTCACCGCCGAAAACTGCCCATACCACAAAGGTAAGTACTGCAATGGCGATGACTATAGGCACAAAATAAGCGGCTATCTTATCGGCTAACTTCTGTATAGGGGCGCGGCTCTGGCTTGCCTCTTGCACGCGGGCTACTATCTGTGCGAGTAGCGTGTCGGCTCCGACCTTATCAGCACGCATCACAAAAGACTGTGTGCCGTTGAGGGTTCCTGCTGATACACGACTGCCCTCTTGCTTTTCTACCGGTATGGCTTCACCGGTAATCATACTCTCGTCTACAGTAGCATAACCCTCTGTCAGCACACCATCTACGGGGAGCTTTTCGCCTGGTTTCACTCTTAGCAGGTCGCCTATATGAACCTCTTCAATAGGGACTTCTATTTCGTTGCCTTCTACTATCTTAGTAGCTTTGCGAGGGGCTAAATCTAACAACAATCTGATAGCGGCTTGGGTGCGTGTGTGCGCATTGGCTTCGAGTACTTGCCCCAATAACACCAAGGTTAAGATGACGGTAGCCGCCTCGAAGTAGAGATGCACGCTGCCGTGCGCTTTGAAAGCCTCGGGGAAGAGGTTAGGGAAAAAGAGCCCTACCACACTAAAGCCCCACGCTACGCCTGCCCCTATACCGATTAGGGTGAACATATTGAAGTGCAGTGTTTTGAGGCTGCGCCACGCCCGCACGAACAAAAAGCCGCAAAAGTAGAACACTACCGGCAGCGAAAGGACAAACTGCACCCAGTTCCACGCACTGAGGGGCATTAGTTTGTAAAGCGGATTATTGTGCCACATACCGCTCATCGCTATCACAAAGATAGGCAGCGTAAAGGCAATAGCCCCCCAGAGCTTGCGCTGTAGGTTATCGTCTTTAGGAGCTTCTAAGCTCACCAAATCCATACCACAAACGGGACAGGCACCAGGGTGGTCGTACGTTTTATCGCCCTCGCAACGCATAGGGCAGTAATACACCACCTTAGCGTGAGGGTCTGTAGGTTTTATAGAGGGGGGAGTCGTCGGCTTATGCTGGTGCGCTTTGTCATCGCTCTCGCCTTCTTCGCCTTCTGCTGCAAGGCTGTAATGCGTGCCTTCTAAGGCTTTTTGCAAGGTTTGCAAGGGCACCTCAGCAGCGCTTTCTATTCTTGCTGTAGCCGAAGCCAAATCTACTTGTACCGCTGTAACGCCTGCCACTGCCGAAAGCCTATCGCTAACGGTAGTAACACAACCCATACAGCCCATTCCTTTTACTTTATAAGAGGTTGTCATAATATATTGAATTATTTAGAGCGACAAAGGTACAAAATAAATTTGAATTATAAAGTAGTAAACTTTTACGGGGTGAAGTTATGAAGTATATTTTTGAGCTCTTCTTTGCCTGTGCGCCCCTCATACTGCACTATGGCTCTATTCCACCACGCACTATTGGGGTGGGGTACGCTCTTGGCTTTGCTAAGTAAGGCAGTAGCCCCTTGTGCTTGGGCTACTATATTTCTTACATTGTTACATTAAGGATTATTACTTTTCCAAGTGTTTAAAAAAATCTCTAAATCAATCATAGCATTATGGCCTCTTTTATAGAAATTTGGTATTGATTTAGGAGTTAGTACAAATCTACAAGATATATGGTATTTCATAAAACTTTGATAAATACTTTCCCCTAAGAAAATAACCAAATCAGGTTTTAAGATTTCATACCAATACATCAGATTACAATATGCTATACCTTCATCTATATCTGTAGGTGATAATGATCTAGGAGGATTACTATAATTAGCAGGTCTTAAATAGTAATTAGTAAATGCTATATAGTTCAATGCATTAGCGTACCCTCCTAAACTAAAAACTCTTCCAAAAATATTTCCAATATCCTTATATCTTTCATAAGAATATTGTTGGCCTTGGTTATTAATAATAACATTAATTCTTGAATTAACATCAATATCCTTTAATTCTTGACGATTACCTATTAATCCTAAATCAGCATCTGTTTTACAGTACCATTCTGTCCCAACTGAAATACTTTGGGGGGCTGAAAAATAATTGCTAATTCCTACAAACAAAACTTTAGGAATTTTAACATTATTCACTGGGGAACTTCCATAATCTACCCCTTTAAAAATAGTAAGGGTTGGATGTAAAAAACTAAATATCATAACCTTTAAATTTAAAATGATTTTTCTGAAATATCTTGTATATCAATAACTGAATTATCCTTAGGATCTAGAATGTATTTTATAACCTTTGTTGTAAAAATATCCTTTTCCATTGATATTTTTTCAATAAATTCGCTATTTTTAGAATCATAAAAATAGTAAACATTTCTTCCTGCTTGATTTACATAAGCGTTTAGATTTTTGATTTCTTTAATTCTATTCTGGTTGTATGGAGTATTAGGAAGTATTTCGTCTACATTATCTCTAAAATTCTGAGCTAATTCTTTCATTTGATCTTGTGTCATATTCGTAAAATTTTAAATAATTATTAATTTCAGTATCTAACTCTTGGGCTCTCTTCTCGTAGATACTCATTACATACTCATGACGTTTTCTCTCTTTTTCGTTAGTTGTCCAACGCTTAAACTCTGAGAGACCATAACGCAAGGTCATTGCCCATAAATTAGGATTAAAAGCAAAAATATTTTGTGTTCCTATTGTTTTTATCGTATTACAGCTTGTTGTGATTAGGTAACTATAAAAAAGCATTTTATCAAGTTTAGTTTTGTTAATAGGGATAGACTCAGCAAATGTCTTCCCTTTATAAAGGTTGTAAACAAAATAGGAAATCCTAACGATAACCTCAATCATTAGGCAAGGGATACCCATTGCTATAAAATGACTAAAGTTATAACCTTTCTCATACATTGACATCAATAACTTAGGCATATCTCCTCCTAAACGCATTAACTGTCCCATAAAAGGCATTGGTAATCCCGTTTTGGTTGAAAAATCAGAACGCAGATGCCCAAACTGAATAGCTATTGCTTCAAATAGTGTATGAGAAGTGTTTGCATTGGGTCTTGCTTGAACTATAACTTCCCCTGCATTATTTATGGCTGTAAAAGTCCCATTCAGAATATCCTTAACCCCATAATAAAATCCCAAAATTGGGTCGTGCCCAAAAGAGTTAAGTCTGTGTGTTTTGGGATGTAATCCTAAAACTTCTATTGATAGTTTCTGATTTGTAGAAGGGTCATATGGAACTTTAAACCTTTTTTCTAACTCCTTAGTTTCCTTTATAGTATAGAAGTTCCTAATTCTTTTATCTACAAATCTATTTATGTAACCGCTACCTGTAACATGTATTGGCTTTCCATTAGCATCACGTATTGTATTACTTTCTGACTTCAATAGCAATCGTACATCTGTTAAAAAGAAAGCATCTACCGCACCTGCTAAAATACCAGCTATCCAAATAATCCATTTCTCTGTACTATCCAATTCATATTCGGAAAGTATTTTTTGAGAAAGTGTTTGGTTTTCTTTCCAAGCTTGTTCTTTATCCTCTGAAGTAAGAGATATGTTATATAAAGCATCTAACGCACTATCCATAACATCTTGTTTTATATTGAAAACTCTTTTTCCCACTTATCTAAAAAAGCTTCTTCAGCAGGATGTACAATTCCGTCGGCTGCAATTATATCTGTAATTAAGTTGTAAATATAAGAAATAACTTCTCTTTTATCTTCTTCATTACAGTATTTATTGAGAAAAGAATGAGTTTCAGTAACTAATTCATCAAAACTTAAATTCGTATTTTTGATTTCAAAAATTCTATTTTTTATTACTTCAGGAACAACTGGAGAAGCATTTAGTTGCCCTATATACCTATCTATTTCTTTATCTTCTTCAGGAGAAAAATCACCATCACATCTTGCAATATGAACAGCAATTTTTATGGCTAATAAAATAAATTCATCTCTTGAACGTACCATAGATAAAACATGCTCAAACTTTTGTTTGGTAGCTATGCCTCCTGCTGTAAAACCTTCTTCAAAGCCAGCCTTTCTACCTTCTTTAGTACCTTTATCTCGTCCTAAACTATTACCTACTACTCCTGCTACTCCTGCAGCTGCTATACTTCCTACTGCTATTTGTACATTCTTGTTTTTAGCAATATTGGTTACTGTTTTCACTGCATTTGAGGTAAAGTTTTTTCCTACATCTGTTTGTGCTAACTCAAAGAGTTGTGAAATAAAATTTATAAGATTCATATTACTAGTTTTTTATTAGTTAATAATTCATTTTCTATTTACATAAAAAACACTCTTTATCTCTCTTATAGCAATAGAGAAAAGTATTTTTCTCTTTTCAAGCGGCAAATGTAAAATATTTCTTAATAAAACCCTAATTTATTATCAATTTTAACACTAGAGAACAGCAATTTTTGTTATAATATTCCCTATTCAATTTTATTTCATTACTTTTGCCTTGTAAATCAGCAATTAATATGAAGTATATCCTTAGCTTTATAGCTCTTTGGTTGGTGGCTTGTCAGTCGGCTAACCCTTATGAGGACAAAACTCTTGCTTTAGTGCCTCTGAAAACTTTCCCGCTGCCCAAAATTAGCGTGCGCGCTATGCAGTTGCTCTCCGATAAAAACGTAGCTTTTGCAGGTTCCGACGCTTCTTTTGGCTTTATCAATACTCAAAACCATACTATTGCTCTCTCTAACCTCAAAAACAAAGGGGTTATCTCTGACTTTCGTTCGGTAGCCGCTACCTCCGACCGCTTTTTTATGCTTTCTATAGGTACTCCTGCCCTACTCTATAGGGCTGAACCCAGCGGTATGACTGAGGTGTATCGCGATGACCACCCTCTGGCTTTCTACGATAGTATGCTCTTCCTCAACGACCAGTTTGGCATAGCGGTAGGCGACCCTATAGACAGCCGTATGCAGGTGCTCGTCACCCACGACGGTGGTAAAACGTGGGCAAAACGCACTTGGTCGCAAACTCCTAAACTGGCAGAGGGCGAGGCTGTTTTTGCAGCCAGCAATTCGGCTATTGCCTATATCGACAAAAAACTATGGGTAGTAACAGGAGGCAGTGTGAGTCGTATTTTTTCTTCTGAAGACCAAGCGCATAGCTGGACAGAGGTTGCCCTGCCTTTAGCGCAGGGAGCTCCTACTAAAGGGGCTTTTAGCGTGGCTTTCTACGACTCTAAACACGGTATAGTAATGGGGGGCAACTACGAGCAGCCATCTGACCGCAATGGCACTGGGGCTATTACTGATGACGGTGGCAAAACGTGGCAACCGCTGACTGCTGATAGTTCTTTTGGCTATGTTAGCTGTGTGAAGTACGTGCCTAATAGCAAAGGCTATGCCTTAATAGCTTGCTCGCCTAACGGACTTTATTACTCTACTGACCGAGGCTATCATTGGCAGCGCCTCAACGCTGAGGTTTATCACGCTCTTTTATTTATCGATGAGCAAACCCTTATCGCCTCTGGCGACGAAAAGATTAGTATTTTTAGAGTGGTTAGTAATTAGTCGTTAGTCGCTAGTCGTTAGTCGCTAGTCGCTAGTCGTTAGTCGTTAGTCGCTAGTCGTTAGTCGTTAGAATAGATTATAAAAAAAACGTCTGTCTAAAAAGGCAGACGTTTTTTATTTATTGACAAATTTACTAATTTGCTAATCAGCTAATTATTATGTTGTGAGCATTGGTTATAAAGCTCGCGCCAAGCGGCTCCTCTTTTCTTCATTACATTTTCGAGGTATTCCTTCCACACGAGTTTATCTTTATCTTCATCTTTTACAATAGCTCCTTGCAAGCCCGATGCCAAATCTTCATCGGTAACTACTCCCGTACCAAAGCTACCTGCCAACGCCATACTGTTGGTGATGAGCGAAATAGCTTCGGCAGTAGAAATAACTCCACTAGGCGATTTCAGCTTCTGCTTCTCATCGAGGGTAGCCCCTTTGCGCAATTCGCGGAAGATGGTTACAATCTTCTCTATTGCCTCGGCTGACGGTTGTTGCGCCTTTAGTTTGTAGTTATTAGAGATTTCGGCTACCCGCTTGGTTACTATCGAAACTTCGGTTTCGAGAGTCGCAGGGGCAGGCAATACTATGATGTTAAAACGCCTTTTGAGGGCAGACGACATATCGTTTACACCACGGTCGCGGGTATTGGCAGTGGCAATAATTGAAAAACCGCGCTCGGCAGGTAGTTCTTGGCTAAGCTCTGGTATAGCGATAGTCTTTTCAGAAAGAATAGAGATAAGCGCATCTTGCACCTCAGAGGCACAACGCGAAATCTCCTCAAAACGCGCTACCGAACCTGTCTCCATCGCCCTATAAATAGGCGATTTGAGCAGTGCCTCATTAGAGGGACCATTAGCCAATAGCATAGCGTAGTTCCACGAATAGCGTATATGCTCTTCGCTTGTACCCGCTGTACCTTGAATCACCTTGCCTGAATCGCCACTGATAGCGGCTGTTAGGTTTTCTGACAACCACGATTTAGCGGTACCAGGTTCGCCAATAAGCAATAGCGAACGATCGGTTAGCAGGGTAGCGATAGCAATCTCTACCAAGCGGTTATGCCCTATATATTTAGGCGTAATAGTCACTCCGCTGGCAGTACCACCGGTTACAAACTTAAGCACCGCTTTAGGCGATAGCTGCCACCCTATGGGTTTTTCTTCTTTTTTGTCTTCTTCCTTAAGAGCTTCTAACTCATTAGCATAGAGTTTTTCAGCCGGAAGGCGTAATACATTTGACATAGTTTTTTGATTTGCCGATTTGTCAATTTGCTGATTTGTCAATTAAATCATTACAAATTGACTAATTAGCTAATTGATGTTTCGTTTTTATTGTTCCTATTATTTTGTTGATAATCCTAATAATACTTAATAATTCTGTTTTCTCATTTTCAGTATTAGGATAAGTTGGAGAGTACAAACATAAATCTAACCAATACATCGTTTCTTCTGCTTCTTTAGCCGCAATTTTGAGTTTATGAACAAAATCAGACTCACTTTCTGCATTTTGAGCTTCTCTCACATTTGCGCCAATAGAGGTAGCAGACCTTAGCAACTGATTAGATATGGCAAACTTCTTTCTCTCATCTAAAACATTACAAAGTTCAATTGTCATAAGTGAAAATTGAAATGTTTTATCCACAATCAAATTAGGTTTTTCCATAAAATTAATTGGTTAATTTGTTAATTTGGCAATTTGTCAATGAGTTAATCGACTAATTGACTAATCAGCAAAGGCGTGTTTGTAGCCTTTTTGCTTGTTCCACGCGCCACGAGTGAAGTCTGGGATTTGTACAGGAGCACTGCCATTCTCTAACGATAGCTTAGAAAGAGGCGATAAGCAGCACCATTCTGCAAGGTCATACACGTCCATATCGAGTGGCAAACCATTGCGCAAGCAGTAGATAAGACGGTAGTCCATTATAAAGTCCATACCTCCGTGTCCGCCTACTTCTTTAGCTTTAGCTTCTAACTCTTTAAGGATGCGTGGTTTGTATTTTTCCATTAAGGCTTTTTTAGCACTATCAGGCATAAAGCTGTGCGCTGATAGGTTTTCGTGGTCAGGCACTATGTCCTTATCTACATTTTCAGGTTGTAGCAAATAGCCTGATATAGGATATTTATTAGCAAACCCTTTAGTACCAGTAAGTTGGTACATACGAGAGTAAGGGCGTGGGGTTACCACATCGTGCTGTATTTGTATAGTTTTACCTTTTTCGGTCTTAATCATTGTGATAGTAAGGTCGCCGTTTTGGAAATCAGCACCGTCTTTGCCTGTTACGCGTTTCATCACTTCTCTGCCGCGAAAAGGGTCGGTATCAAACGATACTAAGTAGTTCATCTTATCGCCGCGGTGAATGTTAAGCGCTTGGCATACAGGACCTATACCGTGAGTAGGATACACATCGCCACGGTTTTTGAAGTTGTAGTCTAAACGCCAATTGTTCCAATAGTAAGACCAAAACTCATCGAGGTTGTGAATGTAAGAACCCTCACCGTGAATTACCTC
>ERZ773067.296-NODE-296-length-31567-cov-5.205636_pt1 | contig 31567 bp, 36 predicted proteins | sample MGYA00580622_ERZ773067 | MGnify/ENA primary metagenome ERZ773067 (study PRJEB29015, sample SAMEA2737998) | human oral metagenome | biome: human oral; feature: human-associated habitat; material: dental | place: China | collected 2113 ...
AAACGATACGCTCGGTCGTAACTTACTATTACTCTCTTGTCCAAAGTCTTGCTCTATCCATTTTATCAGAGGTACTTTTTCGCTGATAGTACGCTGTAAGTCGAGATAATATCTGGCAAAAAAATTATTCATATCTTGTCCTTTTTATTTATAGTCTACGTCCAGTTCTATACCGATATCTCCGATTTTGAGAGAGCTTATCCGTAGCCCCTCTTCGAAGAACTCACGGCGTATTTCACGCACCAGTCGCTCTGGTGTGTTTTCTTCCGTATACAGACTGATTCCTACTCCTTTCAGAGGCTTCTCCTTAAACTCCCCTTTGTTTGCCTCTATTATGAGTTTGGCGTTCTGCACCGCAATATCGCCTATTAACATTCGGTGGCTATTACCGTCAATTAGGATGTCACCTGTCTCGCTGTCCAACAAAATTCCTTTCATTACTCTTTAAATGATATTTATTCAATGCTTAAACCGCTCATCCTCGAAATTCGACTTTACAGGTTCTTTCGTGCTTAGCTTAATAGTCAGACCTAATGGAGCCCCATTACCGGTAACAGGGTGTGTTGAAAGCATACTGCTTAATTTCGACAAGTCGTTATATACGTGTTCCATCCACTCTATCATCTTGTCTATCTTTACCAGACCGCTATTATTGCCATTGTTAGCTACAATGCCGTCTTCATTGAGTATTAGCGTGGTATCGGCTATCTTTGCCGACAGACTGTCGTACTCGGATGCCGCTATAACATATAGGTCGCCTCCTTCTATTTTCGATGCCAATACAAATGCCCCAGCTTTGGGAGTGAGTACGACTCCGCTCTGTCCTTCGGTAATCGGTTGCAGGCGTACGCCGTAATACTTCGTTCCTTCGTCCGATATGGTACAAGTACGTTCTTTTATGTCTACGTCCACAACCTCGGCAAGCATCATCTCTCCTGTCTTTACCACTTTATTACAAAAGTCTGCGAACAAACTCCTCACCTCACTCTCTGTCATTGCCATAGTATATTAAACTTAATTTTTGTCGTCCTCCTTTATCGTCAAAACTACCGTCGATACTTTCCACGAAGTATTTGCCCCCTCTTTCGGGAAAGCGTTCGTCTATAATTTGGCATACGTCGCCCTTACCGAAAAAAGGCATAAGAAAGGCGGTAATTGTACCTTTATACCCCTTGTAATCCTCTTGCTTTTGTAGCTCTTCTCTTACAGACTTCAGGAAACTCTCGGGTAGTCCTGCTCGTACCTTTACCTCCTTTATATTATCATACTTGCGTTGCTCCGACTTAGTGCGTTTTACCTCTCCTTTGGGAGACTTCTGTAGTAGATTTATTGATAGCTTCGTTTCCGCATCGTCCTTCTTGAGCTCCTTGTCCTCTACCGTGTTCCACCCGATACGCAGCTTATGTGTTGGGTGCGGTATGGCATATCTCGATGCACCAACATATAGTATATCGGCATCAAAGTACACGGCACATAAGCATTCCCGCTGGAACCACTCTAATACATTGCGACCTGGCACGTTTTTAAAGGTTAAATTCTTCAGTTTGACATCAGGAATATACTCCGAGAGTTTTATATCCGTACCTGCGGTAAGGTCTTCGAGTACTCCCCTGATAGTCGTATCCCTGTAAGACTTCGTAAACATTACGTCCTTCAGACAGTACGAGTACCCCTCACACTCAAGTACCAGCGGCTGCGCGTAATTGATACGCCTTATAAAGCCTTTGAAAAAACAGTGCCTGTCGTAGTTATAGCCCAGCCAAACCTCTACACTGTCGCCCGTATGAAATACCGTATCGCTTGGTGGAGTAGCCGAAGACGAAAATATGGTCTTGTTTTTTCCTGTATTAGTAAGGTATGGGGTTAATGGTAAACTTATCGAACAGGTGTCGGCAAAGTTCTTTACACTCTGCGACCATTTGACGGCGGAAGGCTTTATCCCTCGAAAGTGAGTAGTAATACCCCCACTATTATTGACAACCTCTATGTCTGCGATCATTCTAAACACACCGTTCAACTCCTATCTACTATAAGGCTATCTACATAATCGCTCTCGAGCGTCATCGTAAAAGGACGGTGACGTATGCTACTGCCTTTTATCTCGGGCAGTTCGAGGCTCTCTACTACCACCTTGTTATTGCCCGGCATAAACATATCTGTCAATCCGCACCACAGTTCAAGAGGTTCGATATTTTTAGATATCTCTATCAGGCGTTCGGTCGCCTCTTTTGGAAACTTGCCGTCCTCGCCCAATAACACACCTTTTATCGTTATCACCCAGTCGCCCGCCGAGAATAGCTCTTTGACCGTACCCTCACGTTCGGCAACGGCAGTTCTTATTATCGTATTGCGTCTATTACAGCTGATTGTAGCACAAGGAATATGCAGCTCCTCGCCCCCCGACACAAGTGCAATAGGCATCATTACGTCTATCCCCCGGTATTTGGAAGAAAGCCATACGCCGTCTGTCGTTTCACCGTTACGATTACCGACATCGACCAAGTACTTTTCTCCTATATTGCTACCCAATTCGTTATTTTTTGGTACCACGTATGGTTTTGCAAAATATGTCCTATATATATCCCTTATGTCTATTACTATATTGCTCATTGTGCATATCCTCCCTGTACTACCACTCTACCGAACATCTCAAGTATACGCGACTCTATATCGCTCGTACCCTCTTGTAAGGTCTGAGGATAAATGTTGATGTTGTCCAAGAACTTGCCGAGTGTAATATTAACGACCTTGGGACCGCCCGAGGTGATCGAACCGGCTATCTCGGTAGAGCCACTTGTCCCTTGTAGCTGGTTTTCTATTATCTTAGAATTGGTGTCCTTCCCATCGGTAGTAGTACCCTTTGGCATAAGAGCTTTCATCTGCGACTCCAACGATATTATAGATTTCTGATATGCTTCGGCCGCACGTTTTGCCTCGGCAGCTTTTTCGCCCGTCATGAATGGGGTGTTGTACTTTGTCATATCGAGGAGAGCCTTTTGCTCTGCAGTCTTCGCCGCCCATTGCCTTTGAAGCTCGGGACTCCACCCGTTTGGAGAGTAGTCGGTGGGAACGCCATTTTTATAATAAAATACCGAACCATCGTCTCTTATATTGGCATTTTCAAGTCCGTATTGCTTCAGCATCGCAAGTTTTTCCTGCCCGATTCGTCTGTTTTCTCTATTTACATATTGCTGTGTCTCGTATGCGACAACATATTCCATTTTATCGGCATATCGTTTTTGGATACGCTCTACTATACCGCTAAGGATAGCCTTTTTCATTCTATCGTCGTACTCGGAGTTAACCTCCTTGAGCCTATCTCTAAGGTCTGCTACGGTCATCTTTTCGGTATCGAGGTTCTTTAATAACTCCGGATACCGCCTTTGGATTTCGTCTATGAGTTTTAGTCTTGTATCTTGCTCTCCGTTGTGCCGTATCAACTCATTCATGAGATGGTTTACCTCTACCTTCTCTGCAGCTATTTTTTGTATAGTGGGTATTGCCACCCACCGCTTTGTTATGTCGACTACGTTTGACAAAGAGGACACGAGTCTTTTGGTTAGTGGAAGCATCCGTTCGCCGACGGCAACTTTCAGTTGCGATATACCGTCTCGTAAATTAGAAATCTGCCCCTCTGTAGTTTTCGCTTGCTCCGCCATCATACCCATAAAATTCTTAGACTTCAATATCTTGGGTAGTGCCGTTATCATCTCCTCCGTACTTGCCAATAGCTCTCCATTCTTAGAGACCCCTTTGCCCGTTGCCTCTATCCAGTCTTTCTGCGATATAAGTAAGTCTCTAAACATCCGGGAGGCATCACCTTTTTGTCCCGTAGCAAGCTGCGAGTAGGCTGTCATCACTTGCTCTAAGGGCTTGCCCGCAGCGGCGGCAAGGTCTCCGAGCATTATCAGGTTTTCTCGGCTGTATCGACCCAACGACTGCAATTTGTTTCCGCCCTCTACGACAGATTCGAGAGAGAAGGGAGTTTTTTTGGCTATGTCGAAGTATTCATCCATACGTTCCGAAGCCCCCGAGCTACTCTGCAATAGGGTTTTTAGTGTTACGCCATAACGCTCTACCTGTGCGGCGGCCTTGACTATCGTATTAAGCTCGTCAAAAACTTGCCGTCCCAGAAGGGCAGCTCCCATACCAACAACTCCTACTGCTCCAACTCCCGTAGTTTCCTTCAACTTGGAAAAGAACCCTCTGGTTTTTGTAGTACAACTTGCCGTAGCCACCTCCAGTTCCTTGATACGAAGTTTTATTTGGTCTATCATACCAGCGTAGGCTTTTGCTCTGTTTATGTCGGTAGAGCTTGCATACATCCGTTGCGTACGGTTTAGTAAGGCACTAAGCTGTGCCATAGACCTACCGCTCTCGGAGAACTTACCATTGAGTCGCCCCAAGTCACGTATGGCAGAGTTGGTACCCGATGGATTATATTTGAATGAAATGAAATAATTTACACTATTGTCCGACATATTATTTTTTTTATTACCTTTGCTGCAAATATCACTCTTAACACACAGTGAGTATGAAGAATACTTTTAAGTTTCTATTTGGCATATTTGTGGCATTCGTAGTCTTAGGATTAATACTATCGTATATCCTCGAATCCGGCGTACCTCTTTGGAGCGGTATAATTATTGGGGCTTTTTTATGTTGTGGTACGCTATTCTTAATGTTGATTTTATATTGGCTTTTTAGATAATTCCACGACCAACACCCTGCTCCCAAAGCTTAAGAGCAATCCCTGTTCTGAAATAAAACAACTCCTCATTTTCTCTCAGCATTTCACTCCCGAAATACATGAGTCCAAATGTAGTTACCGTTTCATAGCTTCCCAAAGATTGCTCTTTGCCCCTGCCTACAGTTTGTAAAAAGTGCTTTTTTTTAAATTGATAACACTCTCAACCTGTAGCATTGCACTGATAAAATACTCCTCTTCGTCTCTAATTTCATTATCTCCGTCGATCCAAAGCTCCGACATTACGAACGAGCAAGCTTTATCCATACCTTCGGTTAGGTATAGATACGAATAGTTTGCCACTTCAGAGGCTCTAATAGGTCTCAATACAGCCAATTTTCCCTCTACCTCGATGACGTTCAACTTACGAGGGGCATACTCTTTTTGCCACTCCTCGACGCGTTCCTTTCCGAAACGCTTACAAAGCACCTCGAATCCTGCGTTCCCAACTTTTGTGGTTTCTTTTACCATTTTTTTTGTTTCCATCTTACCTCTTGATTTTACATTTGAATAATGTCCATAGCAAGGAACGGAAGAGTTACCTCCCGCATCTTTGCATTCTGCTCCATAGAGTTTACCGCCTCGGTAAAGGCTATACCTCTAACGTTGAATACCGTTTTCTGTTCAGCGACGCTCTTCTGCAACTTCACCGTCATCACGATAGCCTCGTGTGGCACTTCGGTGATGTCAGAGTAGCCTGCCATCATAGCGGCTCTATTCATTGCATCGAGCTCGAAGCCCAATACCTTGATGCTTCCCTCACATTTTATATTGCCCTCTTGTATATCGAGCGGGTTCTGCCCTGTGCCATACAAGTGCTCTTTCTCTACGGTCTTCTTCAGCTCAAAACCCCTAAGGCCGTTGATACGCCTACCCAGCAGGATAAGCTCACCGTGCTTCCAAGCACACTCACTGCTTCTGATATTTATGTTTGCCATGATTCTATTAGTTTTTCTTTATTGAAGCCGTTAGCCCAAGTCCGACAGTTATCCAAGTTAGGTATCCCAAAGGCAGAACTTTTATTTCTATCGGCAGGGTAGATGTGTTTACCAAATCTGCTTCAGCGTCTACCTTTACAGCCACGTCAGACACCTGTCCCTTAAGTCCCGTCAGTAGTGAGGCCTCTATCGTATTTTCTATATACGATGCCTCCGAATCGTTGATAGTGCCATTGCTTTTGAGCGTTACAAAGTTTTCGACGAATGGCTGAAAAGCAATCGACGCTATGCGTTGTGCTTTGTCGATCACCCTGCCGTGAGCAAGTGTTCTGAAGTCGTCGTCGGCGCACATTTTGTCAACTCCAAAGAAGTATCCTGCCACTCCTACGCGGTGATGGAATGTCAGGAAGCCTGCATCGTGCAGGGTTTCCATGTCGAGCCTATTCTCGATAGGCTTCGTACCAATATATATGCGTTCTGCAGACAAAGAGCCATTCTGCCCGCTGCCGAGCTTTACGTGTGCCGGGTACTTTACAGCGCGAGCCAAGGCAAGGCTAACCGCGGCCGAACCATCCGCCCTTGTGCTACCAAGCACCACTGCCGCATATCCGTTAGCCTGCTCACTCGGTTTGTAAGTATTCGTTGCGTCTTCAGTGGCAACTCGCCCTTCGATAAACACCCTCAAAGGATTGTTCTTTGCCTGCTGTGTCTGTCCCAGTACCTTGGCTCTGCTCACGGCATCGGCTACGTCGGTGTCCAGAAATTCTGTGCCCGCGTTATAGCCGGAAGCTGGCTTGCGTGCTACCGCCACAAGATTTATATCTCCGTTGCTTTCGGACAGAGCCTTGGCAAGGCCGTCCGCGTTGGTAACATTGAGCACATCGGCCATCGTAGCCGTTTCGGCGGTACCATAAATATAAAGCAACTGCTTACCGCCAAGCTCCTCGTAATACTCTTTTATCAAACCCCACATAAAAGGCTCTTTTGCCTCGGTATAACCCTTTTGCTCTGCGTCTTGCAGGCTGTAGACTTGTCGTAATACCTTTATATTACTTGTCTCTTTTACCGTAGCTGCAAGGCAAGGCACTGCGTCCAAAACAGCAATCTCCCGAAGGAGATTACCGCTCGATACTTTTATTTTTGCTCCTGGAAATGCCATAAACTTACTGTTCTTGTTTTAAGTTGTCTTTATACGCTGTCAAGGCATCTATTAGGTCGGCCTTCTTGCTGCCCGCCGGCTGCAGTTCGAGTTCTGCCACATAATACTTCAGTTGCTCGTACGACAGTGCGTTTATATCTACCTCCGCTATCGGTGGTAAACTCGATGGTGTATTATCCTCTTTGCTGCAAATATCCGCTCGGGTATACTTTGTAGTTTCGCCCTGCCCGTAGCTATCGGCAGCACCTCGGTCGTGGAACAACACTCCTCCGTTCTCATAGCACTCGTTTGAATTTGGATACCTACTGAAATAGTCTACAATAGCGGATTTGTCCACTACCGGTGCTACTACAAGGGCAGCCGCACATACGGCACTACCCGCCAACGAAGCAGTAGAACCTCTCTCGGCATAAACACAGCTAAGGGCTACGCCTCCTATCAACACACACATGAGCAAAATTGCTCTCTTAAAAAATCCTTTCATCTTTCTATATTTTAATTGGTTATTAATTACTATTTAAACATCGTTTTCAAAACAATGAGAGGGTAAAATTATACCCTCTCATCGAAGGTTAAGCTCCCTGAACGATAGCTATTATACCTTTCCAATCGGCTCTGCGACAACGTCCGCCCATCTTAACGAGAGCCGACAGAATGTCGCCGTAGTACGTCGCGTCGTCGACGTTTTGGAACGGCTTTATGTCGCCTTTTGCCTTTGCAACACTGCGTCTTTGCCAACAGAGCGATGCGAGGTTGTCTGTTGCTTGCAGTGCAGCGCCGGGTACGTTCAATACTCCCGCCTGGCTAAATGCCAACACAGTGGAACGCTCCATTATTTCGAAGCCTGCGAACTCACCACAAATGCCTTTCGACAGGTCAGCGGTCGCCTGGAACGCTGCCATCTGGTTCGCCGAGAGGCTGTCCAAGAACTGCTGATACATGTACGACTCGAGCATAGCGTAGCGTTCTTTTTTCGGCACGCCGTCTTTGTTCATCTTAGCTTGAGCCATTTGGAGCTCTTTGTAAGTAAACGCCTTACGGTTACCTGTCTGCCCGTCGGTAGGATTGACAGCAGTAGCTGCTCCTGTCGTTGTTATCTTTGCCGAAGCCGGTATCTCGTCGGCTACGAATGCCGTACCGTTATACTTAAGCCCCTTTACCCAAGTATACGGCAGGTTATCGCCGACAGCCTCTATCAAAGTTGCTACATGGTCGCCCAAAACGCTATCGGTCTTGTCGTAGCTGATTTCGTTTGCCTCGTGCCACGAAATGTGCGTCGGGTCTGTCGAATAGACATCGAGCGGATAGGTAACAAAACTGTCTCCGCGTTGCACTGCAGTGGCGGGGAACGTCTTACGATTTTTTACCACTGCAGGAGAGTTACCTGCCTGCGGTATGTGTACCACCGAGCCGCCGAGCACGAACGCACTCTCGTCGATAGCCGCCTCAAAGTGAGGGTTCTCTTTACGAAGTTTTTCGACAATATAAGATGCGAAAACTTCTACAGGAATGGCGCTTATTGCACCTGGATTAATTGCCATAATTGTTTATCTTTTTATTTATTATACAAATCGTTCATCTCCGACACGCCTATCTACAATGCCACTACCACCATCGAAGCAATAGCTGCTATCGTAGCCGGCTGTCGTACATTCATCTATTCTGCTTGAGTTGTTCATAATACTCAGGGTATTTAGTTTTTATCACCTCCAGCTCACCGCTACAATAGAGGTCTTGCCAAGTTTTACCTTCATATTGTGCGGGTACTTTGGCATCGCCAAGCTTGTCTGTTATCGTAGTCTGTGGCTGTATTGCATCTACAAGCATTTTCAATCCGGAAGGATTGCCTTCGTAGTCTTTGCCGAGTTTGTCGGCAAGTTCTTTTGTCAATTTCTTGTCTGCCATTCCTTTTTCGAGGATAGCGTCCACCTCTTTCTTGTTGGCTTCCGCTTTGAGGTCGGCAAGCTCCTTTTCCAATTTGTCCGCCCTGTCGGCTCTTGCCGCAAGGTCTCCAATTTTAGCATTGATTTGGTCTATGCTGAGGTCGGCGGTCGTGCCGGGCAATCTCAAATCCGCTACTTTAAATACTTTTTCGTCCATATTATCTTTATGTTTTAATGAAAAATTATCGCTCAAATCTCTAAGGACATTGTCTTTATCATCGTAGAGCTTGGCAATGGCGTTGTAATTGCCCGGAATATCTACGATAGAACACTCACGAGGAAACCACTTCGTTACAGTCGGTCCCGTTTGCCCTTCGAGTTTGTATTTCGGGTCGTCTGTAAGCTCCACCGCCACGATGTGACCCACAGAGGCTGCAGCGTAGAAGCCGTCCTCTATCTCTTGATAGAGATTTGGGAACTTTGTCGTGTTGACCACAGGCTTGGCAAAGACCTTTCCGCCTTCCGTACGTATATCTTCCCATCTTACCGCAATACCCGACTCGCGGTCGTGCATCAGGAAACCTATTGCTGGTTTGAATCTTTCGAGCAGAAGACCGCTTGTCAATAGACGGTAGCCATACACATTCACGCTGTCGTCCGACAGGCAGAACTCTTTTTCTATTTTCTTGTACGCCATTGATATCTTTGAATTTTTCGGCAAAAGTACTACCGCCATATACCCCCCGCCAAAAACTTATGCCATAATGGCAGTAGTTTTTTTCTACCCAGTCCATACGAGATAATTTTGCACCACAAAGAAAACAGCATATATATGGGGCAAAAGAAACAAACAAAACTTCGTGAGGTCGCCAAGACTTTATTTATGCAGGGGCTATCGCAAACAGAGATAGCCGACAAACTCGGCGTATCGAAGGTATCTGTCAGCCGTTGGGCTAAGGAGGAGAACTGGGATATCATCCGGAAGAACCTTGTAAACTCAAAATCGGAACGCCTGAGCGAGCTTTACGATGAGCTTGCCGCCATCGGTGCAGCCATAAAGAGCCGACCCGAGGGCGAACGCTTCCCAACATCAAAAGAGGCTGACATACGCCGCAAGATAATTAAAGATATCTCGGAGCTCGAAAGCAAGTACAACATAGCCGAAGCGTCGATAATAGCCCGCGACTTCACTATGTTCTGCCGCGACATAACGCAGGACGAAGACCCCGACCTTGCATTCGCCAAGCGTGTAAATGATATGCTTGAGCTGTTTATAGACCACTTAATTGAAAAACAGAAATGGCACAGCGTAAAATAGGCAAAGCATCCGATGTAGACATAGTAAAAGAGTACAAGGCATTCGTTGAGAGCTTTCGACGTGTAACTGTTGCCAACGTCAACGAGACCTCTATCGAGAAGGCAAAGCGTATAAAGCGACTCGAGGCATCGCCAGAGGAGTGGTTTCGGTACTACTTCCCGAACTACTGTACGTCCGAGCCTGCACCGTTTCATAAAGCGGCAACAAAGCGTATCCTATCCAATGCCGAATGGTTCGAGGTGCGTGCCTGGTCCCGAGAGCTTGCCAAGTCTGCACGCTCTATGATGGAGGTGATATACCTTGCTATGACGGGCAAGATTAAACTTGTCATACTTGCTTCGGCAAATCTCGATAGTGCCATCAAATTGATAATGCCATTCAAGGCTTGCTTCGAAAGCAACCAACGCCTGATAAACGACTACGGAGAGCAGCAGACCTTTGGACAGTGGGATACAAAGGCGTTCAAAATCAAAAAGGGCTGTGCCTTCTATATCTTCGGAGCTGGGCAGTCGCCGCGTGGTGTGCGTAACGAAAACATACGTCCGGACTTTATCCTGATAGACGATATCGACACCGACGAGGAGGTGCGTAACGAAGATATTCAAAAAAACAAATACAAGTGGATAATGGAGGCACTATATGCCACTCGTTCCATATCCAAGCCTCTCCGTGTGCTTGTCAACGGCAATATCATCGGCGAACACAGCACAGTTAAGATGCTCGAGGAAAACGCCGACCATTTCGAGATAGTCAATATCCGCGACGAGAAAGGCAAATCGACCTGGACTCAGAAGAACAGCGAGGAGTATATCGACCGCGTCTTATCCAAAATAAGCTATGAGTCAGCACAAAAGGAGTACTTCAACAACCCGATGGACGGCGGCGACACTTTTCGCAGTTTAAAAGACGGCAAGATACCCGACCTCCGCTCCTGTGCAGTCGTCATCTATGCCGACCCCTCTACGAGCAATAAAGACAAGACGAGCGGCTCCGATAAGGCTATCGGCGTTATACTCAAGAAAGGCATGGACTACTACGTCGCTCGCTGTGCCTGCGACACGATGAGCAATGCTAAGTTTATCGACTATCTTTTTGAGTTCTACTCGTGGGCAAAGGCAAACGGAGCCGATAATGTAAGGGTGTTTGTTGAGAACAATACCCTGCAAGATCCTTTTTATGAGCAAGTACTGCTACCTCTTATATACTCGCAGGCGGTGACAACCGGTGTGTTCCTACCTATTACGCCCGATACCCGCCAAAAGCCCGAGAAGTGGAGCCGTATAGAAGGTACACTCGAACCAATAAACAGGCTTGGGCACTTGATATTTAATATCGACGAAGCCGAAGATCCACACATGAAGCGACTCAAGGCACAGTTCCGTAATGCAAGCCGCAAGCAGAAGAAGCTCGACGGACCGGATATGGTAGAAGGTGGTGTCATCGTACTCCGCGAGATGGAGATAACCGATTCTGCCGACTCATACGAGATAATACAAACAAAAAGGAACAAAAGAGCATTCTAAAACCTAATACCTAATCAAATATGATAGTAACAGTAGAAGAACTTTCCACGACAAGCCTTTATCCCGAAATAATAAGGGCAATCACACGCGACAACACCCAGGCGGCAGAGCTACAAATACTCGCCGCCGAAAGCCTCACTCGTTCGTATATGAGTAAATACGACTGCGATGCCATATTCGGCACAGCCGACAAAGAACCAACCTACAAGGGAGCGTCGCTTGAACTCATCAAAAAGGTTATAAAAATAATAGCATCGTACTATCTCGTACGCCTGGCAAACCCCAACGTCGACCTCGAGCTGTTCCGTCTCGATTACCAAGACGCGCTCGACTGGCTCAAAGACCTGCAAAAGGGCGATGTCGCTCCCGACTTACCATATAAACCGGATGACCCCAATACGCCCAACGACGAAAGTGGCGACAGTGTCGCTTGGACTTCTAATATAAAACGCAACAACCACTTTTAACCATGAAAAAAGATAAAAAGACAGACAACACAATCGTAAAAAAAGCAACACATCCCGCCGTAGTAGTGCAGGATATGACCCTTGTCTCTCCCGACCGCAATACCGCCGATATTGGCAAACTCAAGGCAGCTATCCAGAGAGCCGAAAGTATTACTCTGCCTAAACGTGTACTGCTGTACGATATCTACAACCATATCACTACCATCGACGGACACCTTAGCGGTATCATTGAGAAGCGTGTTGCCGCAGTTCAAAACAAGTCGCTTTACTACAAGGATAAGAAGGGTAGACGAGTAGGCGCTTTCGAGACATTGATATCCTCTCAGAAATTCAACGACCTCATAAAGCTAATAATGGACAGCAAATTATGGGGTATTAGCGGAGTGGAGTTTATGGTCGGTAGCCAGTTCGACTTCAAAGAGGTGCCACGCAAGCACATAATCCCCGAAAGGAATATAATAGTACAGTCTCAGTACGCCAACGAGGGCACAGACATCGACAGCCTACCGTTCGTCTGGATCGTCGGCAAAAAAAGAGACCTGGGAAAGCTACTGACCTGTGCTATGTACTCTCTTTACAAGATTAACGGCTTCGGTGATTTCGGTCAGTTTGTGGAGATATTCGGGCAGCCGGTACGTATTATCTATTACGATGCCTACGACACGAAAACAAAGGAGCAGCTCTCGACTCTGCTCAAAACGTCCGGCTCGTCGTTGGCGATGATGATACCCAAGCAAGCTCAGTTCCAGATGCTCGACGGCAAGACAGCCAACAGCAATGGCGACCTGCAAATTAACTTTATCCGTGCCTGCAACGACGAGATGTCCATCGCCGTGCTTGGCAATACCGAGACAACCGCCGCAAGCCGTTCGAGCGGCTACGCCCAGGCGAAAGTGCAGGGCGAGCAACAGTTCGAGATAACAAAGAGCGACCTTGCATTCGTTCAAAATACGCTTAACGATGCGAAATTTCTACGGATACTGCAGAGCTATGGCTATCCCGTTACGGAAGGAGGTGGTTTTGAGTTCGAGCAGGAGGTAGATATTGAGAAGCTCAAGGCACGGCTCGACATCGACCGCGAGGTGTCGCTAAAAGTACCTCTGTCCGATGACTATTGGTACGATACATACGGACTGCCCAAACCCGACAATTACGACGAACTCATCGCCAAACGTGAAGAGGAGCGTCGAGCTATGCTCGCTCTTGCAAAAAAGGCGGAAGAGAGCAAGGACGGCAACGACAACGGTGACAACAAAAAAGATAAAGGTAAGAACCTTTTTGCCAACCTTTACGATTTTTTCGTAAAAGCCCCGCCGACAGCGAGCGGGGCAAACCCCGATACAGACTTCTAATCGATGATCTCTACTATGGTGAGCCTTGTCCCTGTTGTTCGTTGGCAGACACTCGCACATCGCATGGCATCACTTTCAGTCCTGAGGTGATAGCAGACGCTTTGATCGGCATCTACGAAAAACGCTATAATCCGCTCACGGAGCTCGACAGAGGACTGTTCAGAGAGACACTGCGGCATATTAACGCTGCCGTAGGCGAAGGTTTCGGGCGTGCTCACTTCGACCCCACAGGAGAGTTTGCCCGACAGATACGGAGCAATAACGAGATATGGAGTGCATTTAAGGTGCATCGTATGCAGCAAGACATCGCAAGCAAAATGCTCGACCAAGACGGCAATCTGAAACCCTTCTCAAAGTTCGCACGAGACGTACAGTCCATAACCGACCACCAGTGTAAGCAATGGCTGCGTACCGAGTACGATACTGCGGTACTGAGGGCACACCTTGCCGCCGAGTATAAGCAGTTCGAGGCAGAGCAAGACGTATTCCCCAATATCGAGTGGACACCGACTACATCGCATACACCTGGCGAGGATCACCGCCCGTTCTGGGGCGTGGTGCGTCCTGTAGGCGACAGTTTTTGGAGCCTACACCACCCGGGCGACCGGTGGAACTGCAAGTGCGGATGGGAGCAGACCGATCGTACGCCGACAAGCGTGCCGACGCTACCCGACCCGATAGCAAAGAAAAGCGCGCCACATACAGGGCTCGAGGGCAACCCCGCTCTTGACGGACAGATATTCGGCGACAATCATCCGTACTTTCCCAAGAGCTGTGCCTCTTGCCCGCTAAATAAAGGGCTCATAAAACGAAAGGTAAAAGACTGCTACGCCTGCTCCCACGCCGCCGAGCTACTCGGCACTGCCGACGACTTCAAAAAGGTAAAAGAGTTCAAGAACGGCGGAGTGTACCTCGAGCACGAACAGGTAGACCGGCAGAGCGGCGACTACAAGATGATAAAGCGTATCGGACTGGAGTTCGCACGCATGGGTACGATAGCCAAAGCCACGCCAAAACTACACTTCAAAGACCCCGAGTACAAGGCGATATACGGCTCGCTCATAGGCACCAAGTATGAGCGTAAGTGTCCCGACCTGCTCGTTGATGGCAAGTTCTATGAGCTGGAAAGCTATATACCACCATTTAAGAAGGATAAAATACTTGGTATGCTTAGTAGAGGATTAAAGCAATCGGATTGTATTGTTATAGACAATAATAAGGGTTGCTCCGACAGGTTTATCAAAAAAATAATCGCCAACAGGATAAGGCTCGGAAACAAGGTAAGAGAAGTTTGGGGCTACGAGAAGGGAAAGCTGAGGTTGCTTTATAAAAAGCAGTAGGGAGTAAAAAAACTCCCCCTACGATGTGCGAATCCGTAGAATCGCCTTCGGTTTTATTCAAACCGCATCACAAAGGTAATACTTCTTTTTTAAATACCAAACAAAAATCGATTAAATTCTATTTAAACGAAAAAAACAAGTTTGGGGCTACGAGAAGGGAAAGCTGAGGTTGCTTTATAAAAAGCAGTAGGAGAGTAAACTCTCCCCTGCAAGCGTACGCACCGTAGTGCAACTAAAAAGCATAACGCTTTCTGAGTACAAAGGTAATACTTGTTTTTTAAGCACCAAACAGAAATCGATTAAATTCTATTTAAACGAAAAAAAAACAAGTTTGGTTATACGAAAAAGGAAAGTTAAGACTGTTCTATAAAAACTACAGGAGGCTAAAAGCCTCCTGCGATACAACGTGCCGTAGCACATGCTAAAAACCATAACGGTTTCTGAGTACAAAGGTAATACATATTTTTGAAATATGGAGTGTTTTTTTTGAAGTGGGTTACTTTTTTATCACCTTTTCTACTTCTGTCTCTATCAAATTCTTTATCTTATCGCTTAGCTCTTTGCTCTCTCCGATAAATTGCCTTTGGGGTATAGTTACATTGCGGTTCCTGCCGGCTGTGGTCGTTCCCTCGTTGTGGGCGGCAGCGTAAGGCGTACGGTTCTCTATCTTTACACTACCTCTTTGTGGTATATCCTGTATGTTGTTGTACAGGTGGTTTCTCGACGACATAAGCGTCTTATTCTTCTTGTCGCCGTACTTCGACGATAGCCGTAGAGCCGGCTTCCATTCGTGCAGCCCGTCGTCGACAAAACCGCCCCTCTCGAAGTTCTCTCTAAAATGCTTTTTGGCTATCGCTCCGGCTTTTATCGGTAGTGTTCTGTCTATCAGCCCTCGTATCTCATCTGCCTGTCGCTCTATATTCTTTGTAAACTGTTCGGGTGTCATATTAAATTCCTACAAATCCAATTTCATTTGCCTGCTATCATCGCTATAAGGCTTGTCGTTTTCTCTCAGATAACGCCAAAAAGTGCGTTCGCTCATCGGGTAGCTCTTACGCACGATATGGCGGTAGACCCAGCGTTTACACCGGTCTTGCCTGCCTGCCTCGTAGTTGTCTGCTACAAGCTGCCGCACTATCTCCGACCTTCTTTTGATGTTATCGTTCATTTCTTTTCTCTTTTTCAAAAGGAGAGACAGGCTTCTCCTGCCCCTCCTCCGCTAAAAACATACAAATTTTTGAAAGCAATTCACAACACAACACAATGCAATACAACAACCTATCGATTTCACGCTTCTGTCATGCCAAGTGGTACGCTGACCCATTTGCCATTGTCGTCTTTGTACTCGGCGCGAACAAACGTTTTACTGATTTGCGGGCGGTATGCCTTTTCGATGATTTCGACACCATCTATCAGTTCGGCATTGCCGCTTTCCGCAGCGAGCTTACGGAGCTGCATTACACGACTTGCCTTGAGGTTGCCCATTGCGTCACGGCTCAGGAGCTTCATTATTGCATTTACTAACAGTCGACTATTGTCGTCGTTGGCAAACGACGATATCACCTCTTTTACCTTTGCGATCCCTTCGTTGACCGTATCGTCGTAGTCATCGGTCTGGTGGTTACCCAGCGTGATTCTGTACATGCCGTCGGAAGTACTGAAAGTATTGCTACGTTGGTCGGCTTTCGTGTTGAATATCTCCTCTTTCAGCTTCAATGCGTCGGCAAATCGTTCGTATACGCTTTGTTTGCTCCTCGCCAAGCTATTGCTTACCTCTTGTAGCGTCGGGAACACCTCCCTCACCGCTTCGTCCACAAGCTGCTTATAGGCATCTCGATTCTCTTTTTTGAGGAGTTCTCTTTCTTTTGCCTCCTTGTACAGACGAAACTCTTCGGCTTCGCTTCCTGTTAATCTGATTTCTTCCATATTATTTTGATTTATTACTGTTTATATTTAACGCCTTATTGAATTCGACACTTGTGATTTCGATAAAATCGGATGGTAGTTTCATTTTATCGTCAAAATAACAATACAAACCCTCATCTATACCTATCTCTATATATGGAAATATAAATCTACCATATACATTATCAACACCTCCATCAGCTAAAATATCCATAAGTAAGAAGTAACTACTTTCACCTAAACTGTTAAAAAAAGCTTTGCACTCTTTACCCTTTTTAGTTCTTAAATTTGGCTTGTATAAACCTTTATATTCTTTTGAGGGACTAAACTCTTTGAGGTCAACATCTTGTTCTGAGTTAAAACCAAGTCCTAAATATGTCGTTACTCTAATATAATTTTGTTGTCCCTTACGTCCTAAAAACTGGTCATTCCACTTAGGATATCGTTGTTTTATTCGCTCCACGTTATCTTTCTCGATTTGGAGCTCTTTGACTCTCATGTCATATAGCTTCTTATAGAGAGCACTTTCTTTGTCTATTAATTTGTAATACATAATTATAATCTTATTATTTTACCAATTCAAAATCATACACAAACAAGTAAGGATTGCTTTCCCAAGTACCGTAGCCGTTTATCTTGTCGATGAGGGCGGCAAAAGCTTCTTTAGGTGTTTTATAAAAGAAGAAAACGCAATTTGGTGCAACTTTTTCAGTTATACCATACGGCATAGCATATTTATCAGATTTTAATATGCCTTCTTTCAAACAATCCTCTTCACTTATATCTTGCAACTTTTCAAATCGTATCTTAGTTATCTTTACGGCATGAGGCATCAAATAAGTTCGTGTGTTGGTCTTATCATTCCATCTTATATTTTCGGTAATATCTCCTCCCAAAATACTCCAATATGTATTGCGAAGGGTATCAAGAAAGGACTCTTGCTTATCTTTGTCTAACTGATTGTAGATGTCCTTATAACTCTGTGCTACTGCCAGCTCCTCCCCAACGTAAAACCTCGGGAGCAACATAAAAGGCTCCTCGCCTATTCTGCCGAACTCCCAAAAGCCCAAGGAATTCCGACCTCTCGGATAGTCAAGGCGTTCGTCTCTCTCTTTGATTATCATCCTTATCTGTGTCTTTTCTCCAGATAGTACCATGTCCGTCAAGCCGAACCCATCGTCAAAATTAATTTTATCCATAATATTTTCTCCTATAGTTTTGAATCTTCCAATTCAAAACTATAACAAGCTTTATTTGTTACCTTTATTTTCAATAGATTATTGAAGGTTCTATTACTCCGCCGTACACCACAATATTGTATTATGCGACCTCCACCTTCACACTCCCACCTCTGCCTATGCTTGCACTGCCGACACGTATAGCCATTGATTTCTATCCACCTGTGTTTAGGTGTTAGCGGTGAGGGTGTGCCTTCGAATTCCCTTATATCAAACAGCGTTTGCATATTATATGTTATAAATACGTTACCTTTACTCCTGCTTTCCTGGCTACGGCGTGTTCTGCTGTCGCACCCTCCGACTTCTCCCAGCTGGGCAACATCGCTATCTCGTCGCATATAGCAACGATTTCAAGCTCTTTTATCAATATCTCTGCTTCCGACAAACGTCTGCCCGCCTGCCGCTCAAGCATCGTCACCAGACGCATCGGATTGATTACCGTGCACGTGTCCCAATCAAACTCATCTTCTGCGGCAGCAAAGCGTTTTGCCGCCTCCTCCGGGTGTAAGCCCGTTATCTGTCCCGATAAATACACTAATCTATACATATCTCTTTTTTTGCTTAAAAAGGCTTTCGTGCCGCTGCCACGGCACTACTCGCCGTCGTTATTAATTATGAGTATTCTTTCTATTTATCTCTACCAGCAACTCTTCGGCAAGCCGAACAGTCGAGTTCATATCCTTCACATTACGACGGAAGCCGTAATATATAGCCTGCAAACGTGTTTGCGGTATTTTGTTAAAGGAGGGATATTCGTTGCCTGTGGCACGCAATATCATCGCTTTTGCTCCGTCCATCGTAACGGCATAGCCAAGCTCAGAGGCAAGCCCAAAAGCTGCCGCTATTGCTCTCTTACGCCACTTGTCCATATCGATATGTTTATCCTCCGTTTTAGCGTCCATACGCCTGTTACCTTCGAGCGAACTACACGCTTGCTGCAATTGTTGTAGTGTAAGTTCATTGGTATGCTCCACGCCATAGCCGGCGAGTATTCCCTCCTTTGCCTCCTGACCGAGACCTTGCTGCCCGAGCAGCACGTGGAACTTCTTAATTAGCTGCTTGTGCAGCCTGTCGTGGTCAAAAATTTTTGTTGTTTTGGTTGTCATATCGTTTTGTATGTTTATTTGTTTCTATAATTGCATCTCAAACATAGCAGCTTTCTCTTCGCTCACCGTTATTGTCTTGCCTCCGCCGTATCTGCTTGTCGGGTAAGCACGGAAGCCTTCCACTTTGACGACCACATCGCTGTCACGCCATATTTTGAGGGCTGTTCTGCCTTCGGGGTAGTTGCCTGCGAGGTGCGTAACGTAGATAAACAGCTTCTCGGAGAAACGCTTTTTCCACCGTAGGTATGTCTCGGTATTCAGCCCCAAAAACTGTATCGAGTCTATTATGACTATCTTAGGGCTTTTCCTCTTCGATAGGCGACGTTCTATATCTTTTATATCCTCGTTGTTGAGTACTATGAAGCGACTCGCCTTCACCTCGTCCATTCGGCAACGCCTCAATGTCTCGGCAAATGATGCACTTATGCCCTCTTCAATGGAGTTATAGGCTACCAAGTGCCACTTCGTTAAGTACTTAGCCAACTGCATCGTAAAACTCGTTTTGCCATTCTTAGGCAGTCCTCCTATGCACCACGTCCCTTTTAGCTCGGGCTTGCCCACAGCCTCGAGCCATTTCCCGTCAAACTCGCAGAGTTCTCTCTCCATCGAGATCACGCTGTCCGCAGAGTACGCCCTTCTTACGCCATTATCTAACAATTCGCTATCACGCATAACTCTTAAATCTTCGACAACTCTTTGTAAATTCGTCTGAGAGACGGCACGTTATCCTCGCCCATAGTCTTGCGGAGTACCTTATTCACATCGACGCTTACGCCACGAGTTTCGGCATTGGCTTTTATTATCATAGCAGCACTCGCCTGAAGCATCTTTTCTTTCTCTTCCTTACCCGCCGGCACTACCTTACCATAACGCTTACCGAAGCGGCTGAACATCTCTGTATAGCCAACTTTCTTTACCGATATTGAGCGATTTATCTTTGCCTCCAATCCGTCGGCTCCCATCATATAGAACCCACAGGCATTTTCCACTGCGTTCCAGAGTGCTTTCAGTTCGAGGAAAGCTGTATAATCGAGGTCACCTGCCTCATCGAGGATAATCAAAGGGGTAGGTAGCGTTTTAAGATAAAACACCAAATCTTCGTAAACGTCTGAATATCGTCCGGTGCTACCTACCCCGAATGATTTGGCTATGTGTCTTATTAATCTCTGCTTCGACTTTACTTGCGAGCAATCGACGTACACAACTCCTTTGTTGTTGGCTGCGTAGTGCTTTGCAGAGTATGTCTTGCCGATATCTGCCATATCGCATAGTAATGCAGATAGGCTATCATCTTGGCACGCTTTAAGCTGTGCCGTCACAAATTGGAACACAGGTGTATTTGCAGTCTTCCAATCGGCTGTCTCGTTGAGGTTTACACCTATCTTGCGAGCAATGCTTATCCATTGTGCATCGCTGATGACACGGTCAAGTTCACCGTTTTTTGTCCGGCTGTACTGGCTTGCACTTATGCCCAAACTTACAGCAAACTTACTATCAGTGCCGGCAAAGTTACCTCTGCTAACCTCCAACGCTGCTAAAATCTTTTGTTTAATCTCTTTGGTAATCATTTCTTTTGGTGTTTTATTTGTGATTATTAAATTCTTATGTTATAGGCTTTCCATTGCCATTCTTGCATAGTCGATACTATTGTCCATTTCAGCCGTTACCTCATATCCTTTTGGTTGTTCGCTCACTACGATGTCTGTCTCTATATTGGCTATGTATGTGCTTGTCGTGGCTTTCATTTTGCCTACTTTACCTATCTCTGACTTGCGGTCGCGTATCATTTTATCGAATCTTGCCGCTCTTTTTTGCTGATGCAGCATATTCGCTCTGTCTTCATCGGTCTGCTCTATGGTATTCTCGTTGTAGCGATATTGCTCGCGGTTCACGGCCTCGCCTATGTATGTATCTCCCTGATATAGGTACACGCTCTTTACGCTACCGTCATCTTCGGGCAGCCAATAGGCTTCTACTTTATAGCTATTAGGTTTTAGCTGTTTTAGGCTTTCGAAATCAATGAGTTCAAATTCGCCGTTGGCAGCCTTTACGTAGTCATTGTTGTAGATGGTGCAGTTTTCCATATTGCCGATGTATCGGTACAATCTCCAACGCTCTGCACTAACTATATTAGGATTCATAAATTGAAGCAGTACATCTCTTCTTGTCATTCCTGGATAGGTCTTTTGGCGTGGGTGAAGCTGGTTATTGTATTCGTCAATGTCCGAAAGGTCGTCCGATACTATTGTTTGCGGTTGGTACTCAGGCTCCACATAATCGCCTTTGACCTTGTTACGCACACATCTAAAAGCCTCATGTTTAGAGTACCATCGTCCGCGTGAGTGCCCATTCTTTTTTGATACACCATATTTAAGTTGGCGGTTTGTATGCTCCGCTCGCTTACTCCATGCGGAAGGGTTGAAATAAATGAATGGAAACACTTCACTCAACCACTCCATATCCCGCACCAAGTGATGTTCGGCGTCAAGTTGCCCACCGATAGGCAGTCCAAGTTCGAGGGCTTCACAGAACATATTTCGTAAGCACTCCTCTACAGTCTCTATCGTGGGTTTACCTACAATATATGCAGGTCTGAATATATATCCGCTTACCACATCCGTTGCCTGATATTTATAGACCCAGCCACGCACGCTCTTACGGCTCAACGCCACGTCGTCTATCGTTATCTTAGACATAGAAAATTGTCCGGGCTTTCTGTTGTGTTTAGGACGCATCTTGTCGGTGTAGTCGAAGTTGCCGTTGCGGTCTTCATATATTGCGGTGAGGTTCACCACGTCCTTCAAATAGTTCCATATCGTTGCCTTCGATACTTCCAGAGGTCTGCCGACTTTATTACGAAAATCTTCCGGAGCAAAGACCTCCCCTGTTTCTACATCGTATATCTCATGACTTCCATTTACAAAATTGATATAATCGGAATGAACTTGCTCCACGAAGGGCTTATCCTGCATTCGATACAAGGCTAAAAATAGGTTTGCCATTTTTCGACTGACGATGCGTGTGCTGTCGTTGCCTATTTTGCCACTTAGCAACGACTTTGCTCCCTCATTGCAATACCTTTTAAACACTCTTTCCAAGTATCTTATATTGCCGAATTGCCGACAATTGTACTCCATAGCGGCTTTAGTATAGAGTTCGAACATCTGTTGCCACATCTCGCCCTTCGGCATTTTACGCACCCCGAAGCCCTTTCGATTGCTTTCGACATCGTCTTTTTGTTCTTTGAGACTCTTGAGTATAGAGGCACAGCTCGTATGTTCCAGTACATCTTCCAGACTCAAGGGTTGTCCATTGGGCTTACGGTAAGTATCAAAGAAGTCCCGTACATCAGGGTCAATCTCCACAAATATTTTCTCTTGTGATACTTTTGAGTCATCACTTATTTTTAGTCCGAGTTTTTTAAGGCGATCGTATTTTATCTTGTCCGTATCAAACTCTATTGCAGAGTCCTCGCCCCTACCACATATACGTAGCTTACCGCTCCTGCTATCGTTCCATAACTGTGTATTTGTAAGTCCTGCTTGTTCCCAAGCCCTACGACTGACTCTTACTACATTTCCTTCTACTTGATACATAATCTTGGTGTTTTTTTTGTGGTTATGTGCCTTTTTTTTATGCCTATCCGATTAAACTGCTGTAAGTAAATATATTGTGATAAAATAACTCAAAAAAAGAATTTGTATTTTCTCTGATTTTCAAACATTTAGGTTGTTATTCGAAACTTCGCCATTCCATAAAAAATTTTTCCAAATAAACAAATATCCGTTACCCCATTTTACCTTACGACTATCTCTTTATATCTCGCTTTATAATACTTACGCACCTTATCAGCTTTCTCGCCGGCAGCATTGTCGTATATAGCCCTCCGAACAGTATGCCTGCTACATCCGCACGCTCTTGCTATATCGTTTATAAAGCCGTGTCTGGGCGTTTTTTTTATACATTTGTCGGTTGTCATATTTCTTATTATCTTTGTTGCGAATTATACATTTGTATTTCGACTGCAAAGATACACAATATTGCGTATTCCGCCAAATATTTTACGCATTATTTCGTGTTAGATTGTAAAATATTTTACAACATATTAATTATGAGTGATATAAAGATTAGAGATTTGCGTAAAAAAATAGGAGTTTCACAGGAAGAATTATCAAAAATGCTTGGGGTTCACACTCGAACTGTACAAAATTGGGAGCATGGAGGAGTTATACCAGCATCAAAACACGCATTATTGCGTAAAATATTAGAAGCCTCCACATACACACCTGATGCTTCTGTTGGAGGTGCCAATCGCAAAAAGATACCACTATATAATACATATAGTGTAGGCGGCACCTCTATGATAGCCCCCAATGATCCCGTAACGGCTCCTACCGAATGGATCGACGCAGGAGACTGGTTCATAGATGCCACGGCGGCAATGCACCACTACGGAGACAGTATGATAGAATATCCTTCCGGGTGTATCCTTGCTCTTAAAGAGATAAGCGATAAAGAATTAATTATATGGGGCAAAAACTACGTAATTGAAACTGACGAATACCGTATTACCAAACGTCTGCAACGATCGAAGGACCCTAAGTATGTAATTGCATATAGTACCAACGAAGAAAAGTATCAAGACGGCACACTTATCCACCAACCGATAGACATACCCAAATCGGCAATCAGACGCTTGGCTCTCGTACTCGGATATGTCGTAAAAGAGCACTGTTCAGCTCGTTTTTACAGTATTAATCGGGGTTAGAGCAGCCTTTTTCATTAACTCCGAAAAAGACCCCAAAAATCGCACTTTTTACTACTTTTTGGGGCATTAAGACCTCCGAAACGGCTATTTTAATTGCAAAAAAATGTAAATTATTGCAGTATTGGTACAGTAAAGGTACAGTGAAGAGTCGTTTTTTTGCTTTTTTATCTCCACCCAAATCACACAAAAAAAGCCCCCGTTTTTGGGGCTTTTGGGCGGCGTTTTAATTGTGTTTGGCTATGGTATATAAGAAGGTCGTTTTGCTCTGTTTTAGGGCTATTTGCGGTGTTTTTTAGGCGGTATTAAAGCCTTTGTAAAGCGTCCTTCAAGCATAGTTAAAGTTATCGCTCATTTTCGCTCCAAAACTTCAAGTAAAATTAAAGCGAAATTAAACCTATTGTACTTTTCGTTTTTGTGTGGCTTTTTATAAGTAGCTATCATTTAGATATTTATTTATATGCGTTTTGTACTTGTCGTTTTTACCCCCTTATTTGCGTATCTATGTCGGTTACTTTACGGTAAAATGCGATATATGTTGTTAGTTCTGGCCATTTCCGCCGCTGTCGCCACCTGATTTGACGTCGTCGTTGGAGATGCCTCGTTCCGCTTTTTTGATTTGGGCTTTCATCTCGCCAAATCGCCACGATACGGAGATACTAAACGAACGAGCAGGCGACCTCGATACCGAATTCGACGTATATACGCCCTCTGCCCACGACATAGAGCGATAGTCTCTGTACTTCTCCAAGAAGTTATATGCCCCAATACTTACCGATAGCTTGTCGCCTTTGAGGAAACTACGCGATAATGAAGTGTAGTAGTAGTACCATCCGGTGCCCTTGTAACGGTACGAGGTAGAGACGGGATTACCGCCTATGCCTATATGTAATCGCATCTTCCAAGGCAGATGAAAATTGACACCTCCGTACCCGCTGAAAAACGCCCCCTCCGATATACTTGCTCTGTTTGTATAGCGTGAGTAGCCCGCCGAAAGCGACGTCCAGAAGCTAAACCACTTAATAGGATTGTAGTTTATGTAAAAACTACCACCTAAGTTACCGTTGCTACCGATATTGGCATAGGTATGATATCTAATGCCTTTGCTATCGACCGAGTCGTTGCTTTCTATCGAGTTATTGACGATAGAGGAGTATACCGATATGCTGAGGTTTAATTTCTGAGAAAACAGTCCGTAGCTTACCGAAAAGTTATGGCTGCGTTCCGATTTAAGATTAGGGTTGCCGTAAGAGATGCTGTATGGGTCTTTGTCGTCGATGTATGGGTTCAGAAACCAGATACTCGGACGAGAAATACCGTTGTTGTAGCTCACACGCAGGTTCGAGGCGTCTGTGAGTTTAAAGCTTGTAGATACGTATGGTATTAGGTCTAAAAACCGTACCTTGAAGTTCCTCGCTACCTCGTCTGCAAAACGTACGTCTTGGTACGTTCCCTCCAATCGTCCGCCCAGACGCAGTGAAAACTTTTTCAGTTTGAACGTATACGAGGCGTATGCTCCGACTATGTGTTGATAGTAGTCCATATCGTTCTCTTTGCGTATGTTACCTTTGTCGTCCAAGTCGTATTGGTCGTATTCGCCCGTAATGGGATTATAACGTCGATATTGGTTGTCGGAGGCGTTGTAACGCAATATATACTTTATTCCTGCTTCGACGACGTGCTTGCTACTGTCGAACGGCTCGGTGTAGTCTATCTGTAATGTATGCGAATTGCTTGTTTCCGCCTTGGTGTAGCGGACATCTCGCTCTTTGGTTGCCAAGGTGTTGGGCTGAGTCGTATCGAGTTTCAGTTTGGAAAACGTTATCGTATTTTCGGGCGGCGATACGCCGAAATTGTACGATACGGTCAGTAGTTGGTCGGGCTTGCGGAACGACCTCTGATAGTCTACATTACCATAATACGATAAGCTTGTGTTGTTCGACGACGACAACGTATTGTAAGCAGATACGATATTGCGGTTTTTATCGTAAAACTGTGAATAGCCATAGTTTTGAGAGTTGTAGATACTTCTGCTTGCTCCGAATGAAGCACTTACAAGATTTAGCGTATCGAACTCGTAGCTTATCTCTATATTGCCCTGATTACCATTGTTTTTATAGTCGCTACTACTACCGTTTTCGGAATATTTGTAGGGAGCGGCGTCGCTATGATTCTCGAAATCGCCTTGGCTGCTGTTGAGGTCGTTATGATATAATCTGTAATTGTAGTTACCCGATAGCCCGAGTTTACCTATTTTAGAGGATATGAATGCTCCCGTATTGAAACGTTTTTTCGTATCTGCCGATACTCTGACACTTCCCCGATAGCCCTGCAATGCACTCTGTGTAACGATATTGAGTATAGCTCCGATACCCTCGGCATCGTATTTTGCTCCCGGGTCGGTGATGACCTCTATCCTCTTTATCGAGGTAGCGGGCATACTCTTCAAGGCGTCTTTCGGGCTTTTGGCAACCATATTCGAAGGCTTGCCGTTGACGAACACGGTGAAAGACGATGAGCCTTTTACCTTTATATTCTCGTCTTGATCGAGCGTAACGAGCGGTACTTTACGCAGCATATCCATTACCGTGTTTGTTTTGCTTTCGGGGTCTGCCTCTACATCGTAGTTGATACGGTCTAATGTCTGTGTTACAAGCGGTTTGTATGCTGTTACCGATACGCCCGCAAGTTCTTCGCCCTCTTTTAGCACTATCTTGCCTAAGTCTATCAGCTTGTTGTCGTTAAGTACGATTGTCCTGTTGTACGATTTCTTAGCTGCCGCACTGACGGTTATGTATATGGTGTCGGCAGCTGACTTGTATTCTGCCTCGAACCGCCCGTTGCCGTCTCCCGAATAACGTGCCTTGTAATTGTTCGTCGTGCTGTCGGTTCGGATAGATAGTGTGGGGTAGGCGACAGCATTGCTTGCGGAGTCTACGGCAGCTCCTTTTATGGTGTACACTATCTGTTTGCCTGCCTCTTGCGACAGCATTGCACGGGGAATAATACAAACTACGGATAATACGAGTAGTGTTCTGAGGTACTTCATAGTAGTGATTTTTTTGTTGTTAACGTTTATACTACGGAATTTATTTTGCCCGAAAGTAAGATTTTGACGACGGAAAATATTTTTAGAAAAACACATTATATTTTATATATCAATGCTTTATGTTGAGAAAAAATATCAGTAGATTTTCATTATCACACAACCTATTGATATTTCGTTGACGACTCAACGAGCATTTACCTCTGCTAACAACTTTTCCCAGCGGGCTACGATGTTATCCACCGCAAATCGCTTTACGCTCACGAGCGATTCTTGGGCAAATGCCTTCCTCATTGCTTCGTCGCTCATCAGTTTGTCGAGAGCTTCGGCTAACTTGTCAGTATCGGCAGGCGGTACAAGTATGCCCGTTTTACCGTCTTCTACTATCTCGGCAGGTCCCGTATCGCAGTCGAAGCTCACTATCGGCAGCCCTGCCGCCATTGCCTCGATGAGTACGAGCGGCAACCCTTCGTATCGCGACGACATCGCCATAACGGACGCCTGCCTATACTGTGCCTTTATATCTTTGGTGGCGGGTATTATCTCGACGCTGTCGCCGATACCAAGCTCCGAGATTTGCCTTTCGAGCCGTCGCAGGTGGCTACCCGACCCTACGATACGCAGTTGCCAACCATTGTGGCGTTCGGTGGTCTTTGCCCACGCATCGAGCATCATATCGAAACCTTTCTGTCCTGCAAGTCGCCCGACGGCAAGCACTCGCTTCTCTGTCAACGGCGATGGCTCTATGTCGTTTATGGTGATGGGGTTGGGTATACAAACGGCATTGGTAGCACCGAAAAGCCTCTTGTAGTTGTCGGCGTCGCGTTGTGTGAGCGTAACTATACGTTGCGATGTACGAACGGCTATCTTACGCGATAGTTTATGCAGCGGATGCCAATTGATGTTGCTATTGAAGTGTTCCCACGTAATGGAGCGTAAGCCTTTCGCTGCGGGGGCATTCATAAAGAGTCGATGCGAGCCGAGGAAGACTACTACATCGGGTTTCTCGACTCGGTAAAGTTGTCGGAGTCGGCTTATACGAAGGGCTCTACCTTTTTTCAAATAATGTAGCTTTACCTCCGACCGTAGCGGGAAGAACGGTTTGCCTTGCTGCAAACATACGATACCTGTTTGGTAACCTCTTTTCGATAGCTCACTTGCGATGACCGAAGTAACTCTCTCTATACCTCCTTGGTCGTGCAATCCACGTATTACGAATAGTATTTTCATTGCCATATCAAACAGATACAGATTAAATTTTTATTCGTTTGAAACGTTCGGGCAATCGTACCACCAACTTCCAACGCCCCATACTCGGCTTGTTTAGTGCAAATATCGGACGACAAAGGGTTTGCACCGCTCTTGCTATGGGGAAGTATCTGTCGGCATCTTTGGCTTTTTTGTTTGTAACGAGGTGGATTACCTTCGAGCGTTTTTTCATGTGTCGCTCCCAGCCTGCCGCCATACGGTCTTTGTCCTGAAAACGAGCCTTCACCATTTCGTAGTCGAACACGCCGAAGTGAAGTAGGTAAAGGTTTCGGTCTATTCTGAAATCGTGTCCTTTGACACGATGAAATCCCGCTCCCCACCGCACAGGCTTCGATACCACTACCGGCTTGGTGTACCGCGACGATACCTGTCCGTAGCTACGCTGCGAAAGGAACGGTTTGCTTCCGTCTATGGTCTGCTCCTCGTTCAAATGTTGTCCTACGTCTACGCCAAGCCCCGATACCGAAGGGTTTATGTCGAGTTTACTAAGGTACGATACCAGCGACTCGTCGACGTTGGGGTCCAATACCAGAAATTCGTCGGCATCGGTGCCTATTACAAGGTCGTATTTTTTGAGCAGTTCGCTTGCCATGTTCGACAAGTGTGTCAGTCGACGTCGTTCGGCAGCTACCACCTGTCCCGGAATGCGCTCGCAGTGCACGACGGTAGCCTCGCCCGCTGTAGGGGGTATCGGCTGGTCGGTGCCGTCGAGGTATATGTATAAGTTCTCTTTTCCCAAAATTGCTCCGTAATATGCAATCCAATGCTCGAGAAAAAAGGCATCGTTGCGAGCCATAGTGATGGCACAAATCTTTTTGGTAGTCGTCATATTTTATGTATTTTATTTATTTATGGCAGCAAAGATAGTAAAAATTTATCACTTGGCAGCAGAAGTCAAAAGCTATCTTACACACACACAACTACCATCGCTATTTACACGTTGCCAAAGTCTATGAGTTTTTATATTTTTGCACTTTGAAAACAACAACTTTCTACACCGATTTCTTATAATCTATCACCCCCACCGAAAAAAGCAATGAGTATCGAAGAACGTATCGCCAATTTAAGGCAAGAAATAGAAGAATACAACCGCCAATATTATATCGAAAACAACCCTACGATATCGGACTTCGAGTTCGATATGAAACTCAAGCAGCTCGAAGAGATGGAGAGGGCATATCCACAGTTTTTCGACAAAAACTCTCCGACACAACACGTTGGCAGCGACCTTACGAAGACATTCGAGCAAGTCGTACACCGCTACCCTATGCTATCGCTGTCGAACACCTACTCCGAGAGTGAAGTGGAGGAGTTTTATACCCGACTCAGTCGGCAACTCGGCGAGGCATTCGAGATTGTATGCGAACTTAAGTTCGACGGCGCCTCCATATCGCTCATATATGAAGACGGAGAGTTATCTAAAGCCGTTACTCGAGGCGACGGTGTCAGAGGCGACAACGTTACGAACAACATACGTGCCATACGCTCCATACCTACCAAATTAGTAGGCAATTATCCTAGTCGGTTCGAGATAAGAGGCGAGATACTTATGCCTTTCGCCGTATTCGAAAGACTCAATGCCGAGAGAGCAGACAGAGGCGAACAACCCTTCGCCAACCCTCGCAATGCCACTTCGGGCACGCTCAAACTGCTCGACCCTTCCGAAGTTGCTCACCGAGAACTCGACTCGTATCTCTACTATCTGCTCGGAGAAGAGCTCCCTTTCGGTACTCACTACGACAATATGATGGAGGCTCGCCGATGGGGATTCAAGATATCCGAAGCTATGAAGCGGTGCGGCAGCATAGACGAGATACTCGACTTCATCAGATACTGGGATACAGAGCGTCGGAACTTGCCTGTAGCTACCGACGGTATAGTGCTAAAAGTAAACGACCTCAGACAACAGCAACGGCTGGGGCTTACCGCCAAATCGCCCCGATGGGCTATTGCTTATAAGTATCAGGCAGAGAAGGCACTCACAAAGCTACTATCGGTAAGCTATCAGGTCGGACGCACCGGAGCAATCACCCCCATAGCCAACCTCGACCCCGTACTGCTTTCGGGTACTACCGTCAAACGCGCATCGCTACACAATGCCGACAATATAGAGCGGCTCGACCTCCATATAGGCGATATGGTATACGTCGAAAAAGGCGGAGAGATAATACCGAAAATCACTGCCGTCGATACGAAGCAGCGTGCCAAAGACTCGCCGAGAGTAGTATTCCCCTCGCGATGCCCCGAATGCAATACCGAACTCGTACGAAACGACGACGAAGCCATATATTATTGCCCCAACGAAGACAATTGCCCCACACAGAGCAAAGAAAAAATCTCGCACTTCGTATCGCGTAAGGCTATGAACATCGCCGGACTCGGCGACGAGACCATTTCGCTGCTATTCGACAAAGGGCTGCTTAGAGACGTTGCCGACATATACGAGCTACAGCAGGCAGATATATCGCTCCTCGAGCGACTCGGCGATAAGTCTGCCCGTAATATCATCGAAGGTATAGCTGGCTCGAAAAATGTGCCCTATGCGAATCTGCTATTTGCTCTCGGCATACGATACGTCGGCGAGACGGTAGCAAAACGCTTGGCAAAAGCCTATCGCTCCATAGACGATTTGCAGCAGGCTACGGTAGAGGAGCTAATACAGGTCGACGATATCGGAGAGGTTATAGCCGAAAGCATAGTGAAATACTTCGCCAAAGCCGAACACCGACGGCTCATCGAACGTCTTAGGGCTGCGGGGCTACAGATGGCTGACACGAGCAGCAGCAAGCCCACATCCGACAAACTTGCCGAGAAGATTATAGTCATAAGCGGTGTATTTGCCTACCATTCGCGAGACGATTACAAGAGTATGATAGAAGCCCACGGCGGTAAGTGTGTAGGTAGCGTATCGAAAAACACATCTTTCTTACTTGCCGGAGACAACATAGGACCATCCAAGCTACAAAAAGCCGAACAACTTGGAGTAAGTATCGTATCCGAAGAGGAATTCCTCAATATGCTTAAATAGAGGGTGTTTTTACTAAAATCAAAACGTTTTTCTACAAAGAAACAAACGATTTTTCTCCCTCTCAAAACAAAAATCACTGCAGCCGATAAGCCTATGCTTTTATGGGTGTGCCGACTAACGATTGAGGCGGAGGCTATTCTTTAGCTGCCCGCAAGCGGCGGCAATATCTTCGCCTCGCGAACGTCGCACAGTCGCTATAATACCACGATTCGACAAATAGCGGGCAAACTCCTCGATACGCTCCTCCGACGGACTCGCAAAGTCGCTACCCTCTACCCTGTGAAACCGTATGATATTCACTCGGCAAGGCAGCCCTCGAAGTAGTTGCACGATACCTGCGGCATGCCGAGGCGTGTCGTTCAGCCCGTCGAAAAGGATATATTCAAACGATAGTCGCCGCTGGTGTGCGAAGTCGTATCGTCGGAGGAGAGCCACGAGGTCGGCAATGGGGTTAGTATCTTCGATGGGCATTATCTTTCGGCG
>ERZ773067.299-NODE-299-length-31497-cov-10.941098_pt1 | contig 31497 bp, 32 predicted proteins | sample MGYA00580622_ERZ773067 | MGnify/ENA primary metagenome ERZ773067 (study PRJEB29015, sample SAMEA2737998) | human oral metagenome | biome: human oral; feature: human-associated habitat; material: dental | place: China | collected 2113 ...
AGTACCTTTTGCCAAAAACGATAGTACTTTTTGATGAAAACGATAGTACTTTTTGGGTAAAACGATAGTACTTTTTTCAGCATTGATATAGTCTTTTTGTAATTAATTGTATATCAAGCGTTTAATAGCATCCTTTTGCGTGCCTTACCGGATGCTGATAAGCGCAGCTTTGTATGGTGGCTATTTCCATATAATTCTGTTGTTTTTATTTGTTCGATGCAAAGCTATCGTTCTGTGTCGGATGGCGTATCGTTCTGTGTCTTAGTGGCATCTTGTGGCGTCGATGCGCAGACAAAAGAGACACGAAAACTACAGGAAACAACTCGGACGGACAGTTCTTTCCGGTGAAAATATAACCGGAGGCAGATGGAGAACTCTACTTGGGCAATCGTTCAAGAATATCATATATTTTTCTTTCCTTTGCAAAGCATCAAAAAAATCAGTAACTAAACACATTAGCGATATGATGAACACCGAAGATAAGCAGTATTTATGTGGTTTGAAAAGAAAAGATTTTCAGACCACCATTCATGGTAGAACAACCGATTTGTTCATCCTCAAAAACAAACAAGGAGCCGAAATCGCACTCACAAACTATGGTGGAGCAATCGTGGCAATCATGATGCCCGACAGAAACGGACAAATGGCAAACATCATTCAGGGACACGACAATATCGATAACCTGATGAAATCGCCCGAACCCTATCTGTCGACCCTCATCGGGCGATACGGTAATCGAATTGCAAAAGGACGGTTCCAACTCAACGGAAAGGAATATAACATTGCAATAAACAACGGGCCCAACGCGCTCCACGGAGGAACAAAAGGATTCAATGCAAAGGTGTGGGATGCCACACAGGTGAACCAGCAAGCCGTGGTGCTGAAATACACATCGCCCTACGGCGAAGAAGGATTCACCGGCGAGCTCAAAGTGTGGGTGGCCTATACGCTCACCGACGAAAATGAACTTGTGATTAAATATTCAGCCAAAACAAATAAGAAAACAATCCTGAATCTCACCCATCATGGATTCTTCTCGCTCGCCGGAATAGCTAATCCCACACCGACAGTCGAGAATCAGATATGCCAGATAAACGCCGATTTCTATATCCCAATCGACGAAACCGGTATACCGACAGGCGAAATCCTCAAAGTGGAAAATACACCCATGGATTTCAGAACACCCAAAGCAATCGGGCAGGACATCGACTCCGACAATGAACAAACAAAACACGGCGCAGGATACGACCATTGCTTCGTACTCAACAAACGTGAAGAAGGCGAATTCGCTTTCGCTGCCCGACTGAAAGACCCCGATAGCGGACGAACAATGGAAGTCTACACAACCGAGCCGGGAATGCAATTCTACACCGACAACTGGGCCGATGGTTACACCGGTCAGCACGGCGCAACATTCCCCCGTCGCAGTGCCGTCTGCTTTGAATGTCAACATTTCCCGGACAGTCCGAATCACCCCTATTTCCCATCGGTTGTTCTGGAACCGAAAACAGAATATACACAGAAAACTATCTATCGATTTGGCATCGAATAAATAACAAAAGGCACGGAGTTGAACAACGCAACACCGTGCCTTTTCATTAGATGTTCAAGAATAAACATCAAAATAAAATAATTCAAAATGAGCAACACCAAACAAAACGGAAGCATCATCGCCATCATCACGATGATGTTTCTTTATGCAATGATTTCTTTTGTTACCAATCTTGCCGCTCCTATCGGCGTGATTTGGAAAAACGCTTTCGGAGGCGCCAGTGCCAATACTGTGGGTATGCTTGGCAACGCAATGAACTTCCTGGCCTATGCTTTCATGGGCATTCCGGCAGGAAAGATGCTCTCTAGAGTGGGTTACAAACGAACAGCTCTAATTGGAATAGCTGTGGGCTTCTTCGGCGTTCTCACTCAGTTCTGTTCTGGTTTTTTTGTCGAAGCAAAAACTGTAGGCTTTGTAATCTATCTGCTTGGCGCATTCATCTCAGGTTTCTGTGTATGCATGCTTAATACGGTTACTAACCCGATGCTCAATCTCATTGGCGGAGGTGGAAACCGTGGAAACCAACTCAACATGATTGGTGGAACGCTCAACTCATTAGCAGGAACTCTAACTCCGCTCTTTGTAGGCGCACTCATAGGACAGGTGACCAAGGAAACCTCAATGCTCGACGTGAATCCTGTGCTCTACATTGCAATGGGAGTGTTTGCAATGGCATTCATAATCCTAAGTTTCATACCAATCGAAGACCCCGCAATTGGTAAAACCGACTCCTCGACCGTTTTCGAACATTCGCCTTGGGCTTTCAGACACTTCGTGCTCGGCGTGATTGCAATATTTGTATATGTAGGCGTTGAAGTGGGAATTCCCGGAACGCTCATCTACTATTTATCCGACACCAAAGCCGATGGCGGGGGCTTGCCCATAATGACAGCCACAGCTATAGCCGGTTCGGTAGCCGCAACCTATTGGCTTCTGATGCTCGTGGGGCGATTCATAGCCGGATTTATAGCCGACAAAATCTCCAGTCGAACCATGATGCTCTGTACAACCATTATAGCAATTGCCTTGCTCACCACTGCTATGATTCTTGGTAAAAGCATAGCCGTGTCAATGCCTGTCTTTACTGGTAAAGCATTCGAAATGGTGACGGTTCCGATATGTGCTCTCCTTTTCGTGCTCTGCGGACTCTGCACGAGTGTGATGTGGTCGTGTATATTCAATCTTGCAACCGAAGGACTTGGAAAATATACCGCATCGGCCTCCGGAATATTCATGATGATGGTAGTAGGAGGCGGTTTGCTTCCACTTCTCCAGAACTTCGTTGCCGACAATGCCGGTTACATGTTATCTTACATCGTACCTCTTGCCGGTGTAGTTTATATGTGTTTCTACGCACTCATAGGCAGCCGTAACGTGAACAAGAATATACCAGTTAATTAAATAAAATAGAAAGGAACAACTATGGATATTGAATTTGTAAGAAGCCGATTCATTAAGCACTTCGATGGTCAGACGGGCAACATTTATTTCTCGCCCGGAAGAATAAACCTTATCGGCGAACATACCGACTACAATGGCGGATTCGTCTTCCCCGGAGCAATCGACAAAGGAATAATGGCCGAAGTTCGCCCAAACGGAACCGACACAATCATGTGCTATTCCATCGATATGAAAGACCGCGTCGAGTTCAAGGTTAACGACCCCGACGGTCCCCGCACCACCTGGGCACGCTTCATTTACGGTATGGTACAAGAATTCAAGCAACTCGGTGTTCAAGTTGGCGGATTCAACATAGCCTTCGCCGGCGATGTGCCCCTAGGTGCAGGCATGAGCTCATCGGCCGCCATGGAAAGCTGCTTTGGATGCGCACTTAACGACCTCTTCGCCAACAACGAAATATCAAAATGGGATATCGTGCTGGCCGGTCAAGCAACCGAACACAAATACATTGGAGTGAACTGTGGCATAATGGACCAATTCGCGAGCGTTTTTGGACAGGAAGGAAAACTTATGAGACTCGACTGCCGCAGTCGCGAGTTTGAATATTTCCCATTCGAACCGAAAGACCACACCCTCGTACTCATCAACTCCAAAGTGAAACACGAACTCGTAGGCAGTCCCTACAACGACCGCCGCCGGAGTTGTGAAAACGTTGTGTCGGCACTCGCCGAACACTTCCCCGGAAAACACTTTGAAACCCTTCGCGATGCTGAACCTGACGAACTGCTCGCTGTTGAAAACGAAGTGAGTACGGAAGACTATCGCCGCGCACATTTCGTCCTCGGTGAAAAAGAAAGAGTACTCGCCGTTTGCGATGCCCTAAACCGCGGCGACTACGAAACCGTGGGACGAATGATGTACGAAACTCACGAAGGCTTGAGCAAAGAGTACGAAGTGAGCTGCGAAGAACTCGACTATCTCAACCAGCTCGCCCGCGAAGCAGGCGTAACCGGCTCCCGCATTATGGGCGGCGGTTTTGGTGGATGTACTATCAACCTAGTCAGCAACGACGTTTACGATGACTTTATCTCTACAGCCATAGCCAAATTCAAATCCCGATATGGCCACGCTCCCGAAGTCTATCCCGTCGTAATCAGCGCAGGATCCCACAAAGTGTGCTAGCATCTGATAATCATTTAGGTCTATAACGAATCGTATAGGTTCCATAACTTCTCCTCTGCTTTCAGCAAACATTATTATACACTGAGAAAGAGCCATACAATTAGTTATAGACCTGTTTCAAGTCTTGCACCGAGTGCAACTCCCGGGACAGAGACTCTCTTTCCGACCGTTACCACCGGATGCAATCTTCGAAATCCCCGATTTCAATAGTAATTGCCGAGAGGAATTAAAAAAGATGTATTTTTGCCAAGGCAATTTCAATATAGCTTAAACCTGAATCTCCTTAATGTTAGGGATTACAAAGGCCGATAATATCACGAATAGCACAATCACTAAAAACAGTGCAAGTGCTTTATACTTACAACTAAGTATTGAGGGTCCAGGTTGAACTGATTACTTTTGCCGCGTGGAAAATCATCCGCTGCGACTCATACAAAAACGAGAAACAAAAGAGACGTAATTTTATTTATCAACTTATCAATTTTAAAAACAACAAATCATGAGAAAAGAATGGAGAGGCTTCACAGGCACAAAATGGCTTGATGAAGTAAACATGCGTGATTTTATTCAGAACAACTACACCGTCTACGATGGAGATGAGAAGTTCCTGGCCGGTCCAACCGCTTCGACCGAGAAACTTTGGGGAATGCTCAAAGAACTACAGAAGCAAGAAAGAGCAAAAGGCGGAGTGCTTGACATGGAAACCGAAATTGTTTCCAGTATGACAGCCTATGGCCCAGCTTACATCGGCGAGGGAACAAAAGAACTCGAAAAAGTTGTAGGCCTGCAAACCGACAAACCTCTCAAACGTGCATTCATGCCCTATGGAGGCATCAAGATGGCCGAACAGGCATGCACAACCTACGGATACAAACCGTCAGAAAAACTCCACGAAATATTCACGAAATATTGCAAAACACACAACGATGGAGTGTTCGATGCCTACACCGAGGAGATGAAGATTGTTCGTCACAACCACATTCTCACCGGACTGCCCGATACTTACGGACGCGGAAGAATCGTGGGCGACTATCGTCGTGTTGCGCTTTATGGCGTTGACTTCCTCATCGAAGAAAAGAAAAAAGACCTGCTCAACTGCGGTTGCGGTGAAATGACAGAATATGTAATTCGCCTACGCGAGGAAATCTCGATGCAGATTCGCGCTCTTGAGGAAATGAAAGAAATGGCCAAAATCTATGGCTACGACATCTCACAACCAGCCAACAATGCCCGCGAGGCTGTTCAGTGGCTTTACTTCGGCTATCTGGCAGCCATCAAAACACAAAACGGGGCAGCGATGTCGGTTGGGCGCGTATCTACATTCCTCGACATATATATTCAGCGCGATTTCGCCGAAGGCACACTTACCGAAGAAGAAGCTCAAGAACTCATCGACCATATCGTAATGAAGTTCCGCATGGTTAAGTTCGCTCGCATACCTTCGTACAACCAGCTGTTCTCGGGCGACCCCGTTTGGGCTACACTCGAAGTAGGCGGAATGGGAATGGACGGTCGCTCAATGGTTACAAAGAACGATTTTCGATTCCTGCACACGCTCGAAAACATGGGCCCATCGCCCGAACCTAACCTCACGGTTCTCTATAGTTCACGTCTGCCCGAAGCATTCAAGCACTACGCTGCTAAGATTTCGATTATCACAAGCTCCATCCAGTACGAAAACGACGACGTTATGCGTCCAATCTGGGGTGACGACTATTCGATTTGCTGCTGTGTTTCGGCCACTCAAACCGGTAAGGAAATGCAATTCTTCGGTGCCCGTGCCAACCTTGCAAAGTGCGTTCTCTACGCCATCAGCGGTGGTGTAGACGGCAAAACTCGCGAACAATGCGGCCCAGCTCTTCGTCCAATCGAAGGCGACGTTGTAACCTACGACGAGTTCATGCCGCGCTTCATGAACATGATGGAATGGCTGGCCGACATCTATGTGAACACGCTGAACCTGATTCACTACATGCACGATAAGTATTTCTACGAGGCTGCCGAACTTGCGCTTATCGACACCGACCTGCGTCGCACGTTCGCAACCGGTATCGCCGGATTCAGTCACGTTGTCGACTCTATCAGCGCAATCAAATACGCAAAGGTTAACATCGTTCGCGACGAAACCGGATTCCCGCTCGAGTTCAAAACCGAGGGCGATTTCCCACGCTACGGTAACGACGACGACCGTGCCGACGACATCGCAGTTTGGTTGCTCAAAACGTTCATGACAATGATTCGCAAGCACAACACATATCGCAACTCCGAGCCTACAACAAGTATTCTCACAATCACCTCGAACGTGGTTTACGGAAAATACACCGGCAATCTGCCCGACGGTCGCCCAGCCGCTACTCCACTCTCTCCTGGTGCCAACCCATCGTACGGCGCCGAGAAGAATGGCTTGCTGGCATCGCTCAACTCGGTTGCCAAGTTGCCTTACGAATATGCACTCGACGGAATTTCGAATACCCAAACCATCAGTCCCGACACCCTCGGTCATAACGACGAAGAACGTACGAAAACACTCGTTGGCGTGATGGACGGATATTTCGACCGCGGAGCACACCACCTCAACGTGAATGTGTTCGGTGTAGACAAGCTCGTTGACGCTATGGAGCATCCCGAGAAAGAGGAATATGCAAACTTTACCATCCGCGTAAGTGGATACGCAGTGAAGTTCATCGACCTTACTCGCGAACAGCAGCTCGACGTTATCGCCCGTCAGTCGCACGAAAAGATGTAATCCATCTTAAATCGAGATAATAATCATACCATAGGGACGCCCCCACAACACGGCGTCCCTATTTTCATACCCACAAAAACATTAATGGAAAAAAAAGAAATACTCGGCCGAATACATTCCTTCGAATCGTTCGGTTCTGTCGACGGCCCCGGCATACGCTTCATCATCTTCCTTAAAGGATGTACCATGCGATGCCGCTACTGTCACAACCCCGACACATGGGATACACAATCCGATGACCTCTGCACACCTGATGAAGTGCTCGCCAAAGCCCTGAACTATCGAAGCTATTGGGGAAAAGACGGCGGCATAACCGTTAGCGGAGGCGAAGCTCTCATACAAATCGATTTTGTCATCGAACTCTTCCGCAAAGCCAAAGCACTCGGCGTAAACACCTGTCTTGACACAGCTGCCCAACCATTCACCCGTCGCGAACCATTCTTCTCGAAATTCGAAGAACTCATGCGCTACACCGACTTAATACTTTTCGATATAAAACACATCGACTCACACGAACACAAACAACTCACCGGCTGGGGAAATGAAAATATATTAGATTGTGCACGCTATCTTTCCGACATCAATAAACCCGTGTGGATTCGTCACGTTCTCGTTCCCGGTTTAACCGACAACGACGATGCCCTCCTCCGCCTGCACGAATTTCTAACAACCCTTCGCAACGTGAAACGCATCGAAGTACTACCATATCATTCACTAGGCGTATTCAAATGGAAAAAACTCGGAATCCCTTACACACTTGACGGCGTCTCACCACCCACGAAAGAACGAATCCAAAATGCCCAGCGCATCTTGAATTGCCAGGACCTTGAAAACTAAAAGGAGAAATAAATCCTCTCCCATCAATTAATAGGATTATATCAACGGCGTCGCAGAACTTATATCATCGTTTGTGACGTCGTACTACCATATATCTTGGAATCTAAGCCGTGAATATTTCAAGAACAAGAGTTTCGCTCCGGCGCGAAACAGTGAAAATCGAAAAAATAGCCTGTCGCTCCAGCGCGAAAGCCGGAAAATCAAAAAAACACAGCTTCGCTCCGGCGCGAAACAGTAAAAATTGAAAAAGTAGCCTGTCGCTCCAGCGCGAAAGCCAGGAAATCAAAAAAATACAGCTTCGCTCCAGCGCGAAACAGTAAAAATTAAAAAATCACTTCGTCGCTCCAGCGCGAATCTTAGATTTTTATTGTTTCATGGCATAGAGTCTAGAATTTTTAGAGATAGGAAGCCTGATATTAGAAAAGATATTCTGTAAGATTTTGCAGAAGGTTCTTCTTACTTCTTAATGATATTTTTAACACCTTCGTATAGCCACCTTTTTGTATGTTCCCATAGCCGGCAAAAAGTAATAGTAACCTTTGGCAGAAGAAAAAAATAAATTATCTTTGCATTCGCAATTTTGAAATAGAGTTAATCTGTTGAGAAATTAGCGGGGTGTAGCGCAGCCCGGTAGCGCTCCTGGTTTGGGACCAGGCGGTCGCAGGTTCGAATCCTGTCGCCCCGACGATAAGACTTAGTGGAGTTTTCAATGCGGCAATAGCTCAGTTGGTAGAGCGCGACCTTGCCAAGGTCGAGGTCGCGGGTTCGAGCCCCGTTTGCCGCTCTTTTTGTTTGACATTCTGTAATAAGTAAGCTCTAGGAAATCTTTCCGATAAATCTAGGTTTGCCCAGGTGGCGGAATTGGTAGACGCGCACGTTTCAGGTGCGTGTGTTTCACGACGTGCAGGTTCGAGTCCTGTTCTGGGCACAAGCTTATTCAGAGACAATAATTTTTTGTTGGAGAGGTGGCGGAATTGGTAGACGCGCTACTTTGAGGGGGTAGTGAAAATTGTTTCGTGGGAGTTCGAGTCTCCTCCTCTTCACAATTAATTATAGAGTTTTTCTTATGCGGCAATAGCTCAGTTGGTAGAGCGCGACCTTGCCAAGGTCGAGGTCGCGGGTTCGAGCCCCGTTTGCCGCTCTTTTTTAGAGAAACATATTAACGCATCCAAATGAATTTATATTTAAGATTCTTCGACCACGAGATATTAGCTCATAGCGTCGACGAAGCCATTGACTTTTTAGTTTCTATTCCCGATATCCAGATGACACAAGATTTGGAGGCAGATATTAGGGAATATGTAGAAAGTGATGTCTTCTATCCGAAGCGATATAAAGTGCGTCCACGTATTTATTTCATTATAATTAAAACCGAGGCTGCAACAATGCTTGATTTCAAACAGAAAAAAGCATTGCGTAGTGGAAATGATTTCGTTCAACGCAAAGAAAACCCCTCTATTATGCATCTAAACCAAGAAAGAGAAGGATGGTATGAAGGAACATTGAATTTCAAACGAGTTGTTCTGATTCCATCAACCGGCAAGCACGAATATCGAGATACTCTTTTTGTTGCAAACTGCAAGGCTTTATCCGGCGCCGATTGCTATAGTCGAATTGTAGATTATCTGCGAGAAAGAGTCGATAGCCGTAGCCAATTCCCATCAGCAAAGGGAAAAAACTTCAATTTTAGATATCTTGGGATGTGGAGATAATCACATTCAGTGAGTCTTTTTTTGATGTTTGAGCAATGAACAAAGTAATGCTGATTGGGAATGTCGGCAAAGAGCCTGAGATTAGATATTTCGAATCCGACCAATGCGTTGCCTCCTTCAGTTTAGCCACAACAGAACGAGGTTATGTTCTACCGAATGGCACTCAAGTACCCGACCATACCGATTGGCATAATATAGTCCTGTTTAAAGGACTGGCTAAATACACTGAGAAATACATTCATAAAGGTGATAAGTTATATATCGAGGGACGTTTGCGTTATCGTAATTACGACGATAAGAAAGGTATTCGACACGCAGTGACCGAGATATATGCCGACAATTTAGAATGGTTAGCCCAATCCAGACGTACGGAAAGCACCACTGCAAATACTGCACAAACAGAAACAACCGGAGAAGAAATCGACGCTAAATTGCCATTCTAAAAATGCACGAACTACTACTTGACCTTTCATCCTACATTGAATTTCAACAGCCAACAATTGGTGTTATAATATCGGCATTGCTATCGGCCGTATTGTTATTCCTGTCAGGATTCGCAAGCGGGTCGGAGATAGCATTCTTTAGTCTATCGCCTAACGACCTCGACCAACTCGACCCAAGCAAAAGGGTGGCCGACAAAAACATACAGCTTCTCCGTGAAGACAGTGAACGCACCCTTGCAACAATTCTCATAACAAACAATCTTGTCAACGTCACGATAATAATGCTCTCGAACTATGTGCTCACAAACCTAGTTCGATTCAAGGCTGAATGGCTCGAGTTTCTCTGTATAACCGTTCTGTTAACATTTCTTTTGTTGCTTTTCGGCGAAATTATGCCTAAAGTTTACAGTCGACAAAACCCGCTCAAATTCTGCCGAGGCGCTGCAAAAAGCATAATATTCCTCAGACGTCTCTTTTGGTATCTCGAAAATATTCTTCTCAAAAGCGGGGCATTTGCCGAGCGAGTGGTTCAAAAAGAAAATCGGCAACTATCTGTCGACGATCTCGAACAGGCCCTCGAACTCACCAATCAAAACGAAATTAAGGATGAACAGAAAATGCTCCGAGGAATAATCAGATTCAGCGACGAAACGGCAAGAGAAATCATGACCTCCAGGCAGGATATAGTGGACCTCGACATAAAAAGCAAATATGAAGATGTGCTTCAATGCATTGTTGAAAACAACTATTCGCGCATCCCAATTTATCAAGACAACCAAGACAACATCCGTGGCATACTCTACATTAAAGACCTGTTGCCTTACCTTTCGAAAACAACCAATTTTAGGTGGCAAAGTCTCATACGTCCACCATATTTCGTACCGGAAACAAAAAAAATCGACGACCTCCTGCGCGAATTTCAAAACAACAGAGTGCACATTGCAGTCGTTGTTGACGAATTTGGAGGGACAAGTGGAATTGTGACCATGGAAGATATACTTGAAGAAATCGTTGGAGAAATAAACGATGAATACGACGAGGAAGAAAAATACTACTCCAAACTAAACTACAACACCTACCTCTTCGAAGGCAAAACACTCCTGAGTGACTTCACAAGAATCATCGGAACGCCCGACGATGAATTTATCGACATTGAAGGTGACGCTGATTCACTCGCCGGACTGATTCTTGAAATAAAAGGCGACTTCCCAAGCATACACGAAAAAATAAACTACCGAAACTACACCTTTGAAATTATCGCCATCGAAGAAAGAAGAATAAGTAAAATAAAAGTCACCATAAATGAGCCGAATCATCATAAAACAGATAACTGATAACGGAACAAAACTCGGAATAATTAAAATCTCGAACGGCCGACAAGCCGAACAACAAGCCGAGAAACAACTCCTCCATGTAATGCTCGGCAAAGACGTTGAGTTAACCCACGGCCCCGACGGCGAACCCATCATTCCCGGTAATAACATAAGCATTTCGCACACTAAAGGGCACCTAGCCATAATTCTCTCTCCGACACATCATGTGGGAATCGACATTGAATATCGCTCTGAACGCATCCGTCGCATCGCCCACCGATTTCTGCGCATAGACGAACCTTTCAAAACAATCAACGACCTCCTTGCAGCATGGTGTGCCAAGGAAGCGTTATTTAAACTACACCATAAAGCCAAATTAACTTATCAAGAAATGAAAATTGTCCCCTCCGAGCGCATTGCTATCGACACACGTCATAAAACCGTGACCCCCTACACTATCAAAACAACCCGAGAATACACACTCCTCTACATGCTTGAGTAACATAAAAGCCGATTCTGGACCGGAATATAGGGTAGGAGGAGAATTAATCTAGAAAACCTTGATGCTTGAGGGCAGAGATGAGTGTAGCAGAAATATGCTCGTTGTCGGCTCGGGTGTAGCGAATGTCGGTGAAAACTTGCGCTAGAGTTTCCTTGTTGTTTATCTCGACAAACTGGCGGTTGGCGGGTAAGGATTCCTTTTCGGCATAGAACCGGTCGATGAGCTCGGGAGTGTAATCGCAATAGGTTTCGGAGTGTATGATACTTTCAATCGGCAAACGTTCAGACTGGCCGGGAGATTCGGCAGGCCAGCCGAGGGTTATTGTTCCTACGGGCATAACGAGTCGGGGCAGAGCAAGGGTTTCAACAATCGAGAGCGGATTGTAGAATGTTGTGCCGAGGAAGCAGGTGCCTAGACCCTTTTCTTCGGCCAGATTGCAGAATGTTTGGCAATAGAGTAGGGCGTCGGCGGCAGCGTTGACAAATGATAGGAAATTGTTGTAGCCCGGATTTCCTTTGCGCTGACGGGCCCAAAGTGTTGTACGGCGAGAGTCGGCGCAAAAAGTGAGCACAACCGGTGCCGATTCAACCATGGGTTGGTTGAAATGAGCCGGGGCAAGGCGACGTTTCATCTCCGAATTTCGGCTAATTACAACCGAATAGAGTTGTAAATTTCCCATTGTGGGTGTACGTTCGGCTTCAGTGAGAAGTTGGGTGAGAAATGTTTCTGAGATATCTTCGGATGAATATTTTCGAATGGTTCGGCGTTGTTTCAAGTTGTTCATATAAGCATATTTTTGTTTATTGACGAAAGTCTATTAAGAAAGAAGAGGATGTGTCTGGCTTTTTGCGGACACACCCTCTTTTTATTATGCCAGGGAAGGGATTTATTCTTGCGAATTGAGTTCATCTTGCTTAGGCATAAAAATTTCTTCGAAATCGGTTATACCAGCCGAGATGAGGATGTTATACCATTGAATTAGCTTTTTGATGTCGCTGTTGTGAACGCGGTCGCGGTCGTAGTTCGGGACTATTTCGGCAAAATAGTTGTGCAGTTGGGTGGCCGATGCTTTGCGCCAGTTGAGCGATGCTGGTTGGGATGATTCTTTGTTGCGTAGCTTGATGAGCACTTCTCCGAGTCGTATATCGTCGTCGGTGGTGAACATGGTGATGTCGCCAAGACTGGTTACACGGTCGGTTGCGAAGGCCGGTTGCCTACGGTGTGTTTCGTCGAGTGCTTCAACGATTAGGTTTGCTTTTCCTCGGCTGACGAGTTTAAATAGCCCGGGCTTTCCGGCAATTGAAAGGATGGTTTCTGACATGTTGTGTTTATTTTTTATTTAATAATTCATTTTCTTCGAGTGTTTGGAGTAGTTGGTCGAGCTGTCGGTTGATATCGTACTGGCCGTCGTTTATGATTTCATAATTACTTCGGCTTATGATTTCGGCTTGAGACATTTGTCTATCGACCCATTTCTTTGCTTGCTCGGGGGTAATGTTGTCGCGTTTAACTATGCGCTCTATGCGCAGTGGGGTGGGGGCGGTGACGCAGACAACGAAATGGATTGGGGTGCGACTGATGAAGTTGCTGTCGAAGAGGATTGCGCTTTCGAGCCAATCGAACCCGGATGTTTCGAAATCGCGGGCTACGGCGGGGTGGATGATGTCGTTTACGGCGCGGGCGTACCTGCTGTTTTCGAGAATGAAGCTGGCAAGAATCTTCTTTTGCAATTGGTTGTTTCGGTAAAGTTCCGGTCCCACGAGCTTGCTTAGCTGTAGTTGCATTTGGGGCGATGTGCGTAGAAGTTGTTTGGCAGCTTCGTCGCAGTTGTAGACCTTTATTCCTCGCTTGGCGAGATGTTGGCAAATGAAGCTTTTTCCGCTTCCGATTCCTCCTGTTATGGCTATTTTCATCTTTGTTCGATGATGTAGTCTATGTAGTTTGTTGCTAGTCGGGCATTTCGTACTCCGTTTGGTGTGGCGAGTAGATATAAGCGGCATTTTTCGGTATGTCGGGTCATGACTTCATTGTAGTCGACAACGACTTTGAATCCGGTTGGTAGGAGTTCTTTTGTTGTGAGGTCTTTCGGGAGGGTTCTCAACCTCTGTGCTCCTACAACGAAGCTTACTGTTATTTTCCCGGGGAATGTTCGCAACACTTTATTTTCGGGTACGTTTGTTGGTTCTATGGGCACTTCTACTTTTTCTTCGGTGAGCACGTCGGGGAAGAGTTTTATTTTCACTTGTGCCGGAACGAATTTAGCCTTGGCTATCTTGGCCAGATTTACGGTTATTTCCTTGGGTTCTGTGAAGTTACCGACATTGAGTTTCTCTGTTTGTGCTTTATGGATGCTGTCGAGAACTTTTTTGGTGGCGTAGACAACGACACTATCGGGCGTGAACTCGGTATGCGCCAGATAGTAGCTGTTGCCGGGGTCTATATTGCCAAGCATCTGTACGGGTACTTTCTTGCACTGTCCGAAGTTAAATGTAAACACTAGGTCGTCTGACTTTACGCTTGTAATCTTCGAGCTTTTGAATAGTTGTTGGTTGATTTGGCGTTGCACATCGGCAATGGGAATTGTTCCTGCGCCTTTATTGTCGCTGTAGGTATTGTAGTCGAAGAATATTGGATGGTTGAGTTGTTGTCCGAGTTGATAGAGGATAACCATGTAGCCTTTGTCGCGCACGGTGAAGTGTATTGTGGAATCTATTTCGCTTGTGATGACTACGTTTTTCGGCACTCCGATGAGGCGAATGTCAATTGAGAATTCTTTCTCGTATGTTTCGTCTAGGGTCATCGTGAGCCAGAAGAGTCCGCTGAGAACGAGGAAGAACAAAAAAATCAGAAACTCCTTGTTGATAATTTTCGACAAGAAGTTTCTGAATTGTTTGGGTGTTTGCAACACGTTGCGAACCATCATCGATTTTCTTTTCTTACTTGGCTTGCTGTTGTTGTGCTGATGATTGTGCATCGGCAAAAACGGTGTTCTTGTCTACCGTGATAACAACGCCGCGTGCTATTTCAACTTCTACTTTGTTTGTTGTGAGGTCTATTCGTTTCACGGTTCCGAATATTCCGCCTCCTGTTACAACGGACGAGCCTTCTTGGAGTGAGTTCTGGAAAGCGCGAATTTGTTTTTGTTTCTTTTGTTGCGGACGAATCATGAAGAGCCACATAACAACGAATATGGCTACCATCATGAATATCATCGGAAGCGGACTTCCTTGTCCTGCGGCCTGTGCGGCCAGAAAAATTGCTGTGTTCATTTCTTTTATATGTTTGTTTTGTTATTTTTTTCTTCTTGGTGTTCTGGGTGTTTTTTGTCTTGCTTTTTGCGTGTGTTGGGTTCTGGAAGTTGCTTAAACAGTTTGCTGGTTTCGATGAGATAGCGTGCAATAGAGTCGAGCATTCCGTTGATGTAGTTTCCGCTTCGAGGTGTACTGTAGAGTTTTGCCAGGTCGACATATTCGTTGATTGTCACCATGATTGGAATGTTGGGGAAATTGAGCATTTCGGCGATTGCAATCTGCATGATGATTACGTCCATATAAGCAAGTCGGGAGAAATCCCAGTTACGACTCGTATCGCGCATGTAGCGTTGATAGGTTTCGGAGTTGAGGATGCTTGAGCGGAATAGTTTTATTGCGAAGTCGCGGTCTTCCTCGTCTCTGTATTCGGGCAGAAGTTCCTGATCGGCTTTGTTTGCCGGGTCGAACCGTTTTATGGTTTTGAGCACGAATGTATCTACTACTTCTTTGTCGTCGTTCCAATAGAGACTTTTTTCTTCGAGCAGCAAGTCGAGGTCTTCGTTTTCTTGAATGAGTGTGCGATAGATTTTGCGCCATAGTTCGCGGTCGGCGTTGTAGGAATCTTCTGTGCTTTCCATGTAATCCTTGTAGATTGTGCTTTGTTCTATTTGGTTGCACAGTTTTCGAACGGTTTCGATGTCGTCGGCCCAATGTTGTTTTTGATTTTCGAGGAAGGTATTGAGTTGTTTGTTTTCTTCGAGTTGTGCGGCAAATTTGTTGTTCACGAATTTCGATGATGGGGCTTCGGTTGCTTCGCGTTCGGCCTTTGCTGTGAGAATTTCGACACGTCTTTGCTCCTCTTGTGTTATTGCTGGAATAAGCGCGAGAAGATAATTATAAAGTGCATATGCTTTCGACAGACTATAGAGGAGTTCTTTTTCTGCGTTATCCATATTTCGGTTGCCGTTTTGATAGTATGCGTAGGTTAACTGTAGAACCTTTATCCGAATTAAATCTCTATTTATCATAGCGTGTCTTAATGTTGTTTTTCTTTCTAAATCTTTGATGTGCAAATGTAAATAAATTCCCTCGGGCGTACAAAGCACCCGTTTGTTTTTAGGGTTTTCGAGGATGTCGGAGCTTTCCCTCGTGGGGGAAGAGCATATTTTCCTCAGATGGCATTTCCCTCATGAGGGAAGAATAGCTTTTTCCTCAGGTAGTGTTTCCCTCGTAGGAGAAGAGTATCTTTTTCCTCAGATGGTGTTTCCCTCATGAGGGAAGAATAGCTTTTTCCTCAGATGGAGTTTCCCTCGTGGGGGAAGAGCATATTTTTTCTCAGGTAGCGTTTCCCTCGCGGGGGAAGAAGCATACTAGGATTTGAACATCGATTTGATAGTATGATTTAGCTCGACGGATGAAATGGGATGCAGTTTTCCTTTCTTTATTTCGAAGAGTTTATCGGCGAAACGGGCAGCGAGTTCGAGGTCGTGGGTTGAGAGGATTATTAGTTTATTGTTTTGGGAGGTTAATGTGCTGAGCAATCTGAAAAGTTCTATTCGCGAGTGATAGTCGAGGAAAGCCGTTGGTTCGTCAAGCAATATTATGGGCGTTTGCTGTGCGAGTGTTCGGGCTATCATTGTTTTTTGCAGTTCGCCGTCGGAAAGGGTGCTCAAACGACGTGATGCCAGATTTTCGATGCCCGTAATTGTCAAGGCTTGGTCTATGATTCGAGTGTCGTGAGAGGTGAGTTTTCCGAAGAATCCGGTGTAAGGCGTTCTACCTAGTCCAACGGTTTCGTGTACGGTTAGATGTTCAATATCGGTTCGTCCGGTGAGCACTATCCCGATGAGACGGGCTCGTTGATGTTGTGAAAGTTGAGCGATGTCGTGCCCGTTTATTGAGAGTTCTCCGCTCTGTCGCGGCACGAATCCGGCAATGGTTTTCAGTAGGGTTGATTTACCGGCGCCGTTCTGTCCGACGAGGCATGCGAACTGGCCTTGACTAATAGTTGCGTTGATGCCCGACAGGATTGGCTGATGACCGCGATAACCTATCGACAGGTTGGAGAGGGTTATGTTCATTGGTTAATCGTTGAACTGTTTTACCCAGCTTAGGAAATTGTATTTCCACAGTTGACATTCCTCTGTGCGAGCGTTTTCCATAACGCCGAAACCGTGGCCGCCGGTGGTGAAACGAATGTACAGGTGGTTTATGCCTCGGGCACTGAGGGCTTGTTCAAGTAGCTCGGAGTTCATGGGATGAACAACACGGTCGTCAAGGCAGTTGGAGATGAACATTGGCGGACAATCGGCCGGTACGTGGAGTTCGAGCGACAAGGAATCGCGCATCGCCTTGTTGTTCTTCCCCCATTCCCCCAGTAAACCTTTCCGCGAACGCTTATGAACATATCGCTTGTCGGTGAGTGTCACGACTGGATAAATTGCTGCCACAAAGTCGGGCCGCAGCGACACTCGGGGCTGTATGCCCAGCGGAGCGAGGAAGTTTGTTGCATGGAATTCGGCAGCGGCAACAGCCAAATGTCCACCAGCCGAAAAGCCCATCACGCCAACCTTTGAAGGTGAGATGTTAAATTGTTCGGCCTGCTCGCGCACAATTTGTAATGCACGCTGGATGTCGCGAAACATGTCGGGTTGCCGAACGCCTCGGAATAGTAGCCGCGAGTGGGTTATAAAAGGCCATACGCCTACCGTACGATATTCCAGCACAAAGGCTGCGATGCCGTTAGATTGGAGCCATCGGGCCACATCGTGTCCTTCGATTTTCCGGTCGAGCCAGTGATAGCTTCCGCCCGGGCACACAATTACAGCCATGTTTTTCCGTCCTTCAGAAGGCAGATAAGGCGTGAGTAGCACACGTGAAGCACGTTCGGCAGTCCCGTCCCATATCCTGATTTGTGCTTGGGCTGAAAGGGTCAGAGTCGCTATAAAAAGCAAGCATAGAACTTTCTTCATGGTTGCATCTGATTGACAATTTTGTTTGCACCTACGATGGCTTCGGCTGTGGTGATGGCCGAAAGCGGAACTCCGCAAATACCGTGTAAGCCTACGTTTTGTCCTGTTAGTAGGAGATTAGGAATCTTGGTTACCACGGGTACTTGGGTGAGAATGATGTTGTGGCAATCCTTGGCGTAGCCGTAGAGCGAGCCGTTCGGGGTATGGAAATAGTCGCGTACGGTTAGCGGACTGGCGGCGTGTACTCGTTTCAGTGCTAGGCGGAAATTGGGGTAACATTTTTCCATAAGGCAAATAATGTCCTCACATCGGGCTGCTTTCCATGTCTCATATTCTACTCCGCGCCGCCCTGTTCTTGTATCGGCCCATTGCTCTACGGCTTGATAAGACATTATGCAGTTTATAATCATGTGTGAAGCGAAGGAACCTTGCTTGGCTGTAGCGGGAGTCATATACATGAATCCGGCCGGCCAGCTGGCCTCGTCATACTGAGTGAGATTCCAGATATTGTCGTAATCGCGTTCGTAGTAGCACGTGTGGTTTATGTAGGGGAACGTTTCGTCGCGGAATTCGATGAAGAGTGTGAATGCCGAGTAGGTATTCGGAATGTTTTTAAGGCGGTTCTGATAGGCCTTGGGGAATGCGCCGGGAGTAATGATTCTAAAGAGTTCGGAGGGGTGTATGGCGGCAATGTATTTCTGGGCTGTATGGACGGTACCGTCAATGGTTACGACTCTCTGCACTTTGTGCTCGGCAACCTCGATACTCTCCACAGGAGCATTACCAACTACTTCGCCGCCGGCTCGAATGATTACGTCCTTGAGAGCCTCGGCCAGCTGCAAACTTCCACCCTCGAATCGTGATGGCCCGTCGATGTAGAGCACGTTGATTAGAGCGTGGATATAGGCTGGCGTCTTACCTTTTACACCGCCGTACATAGGGTTCATGTAGGCCAGCAGATTGCGCAACCTGGAGTCGGAGATGTAGTGGGAAATAAGTTCGTCGGCCGACCAAAGGAAATGCTCGCTGTGTTGCGGCAGACCGGTGCTGGAAGGCCTAAGATAGAATGCATCCACCTCGTTGGCTATATTGTAGAGTGCGTCAACATATTCATGAAGCTTACTCTGCTGATGCGGAAAGTGTTCAGCCAGACTCTGCACGAAGGCGTTGCGTCCTGAAGCTATGCGATATGTGTTGCCGTCACTGGCACAGGTTATTTCATCCATACAATCGGCATCAATGTGACGTATGGCTAAGTTCTCCATGATTCCCAGATGGGAACATATCCTCCGTAGCGTTCCTCCCTCGCGGAATCCTCCGAGTATGTGCATGCCTGTCTCAAACTCTACGTTGCCGCGACGAAAAGTTTGCAGTCCACCGCCAATCGTTGCGTTCTTTTCGAGCACTTTGACGACAAGTCCTTCGTGTGCCAGCAAAGCTCCGGTGAAGAGTCCGCCAAGTCCGCCGCCGATGATGATTATGTCTTGATTCATTCGTTGATTTGCCTGTAGATGGTTTCGGCCGAGAGTAGTTCGCTGCACGTAACGATGGTGCCGACGAGTACTCCGAGCATACCGTGTGAATTGATATTCTGCCCGGTGAGCAGTAGATTCGGAATCTTCGTTTTGTGCTGCACATGACATGCGGCTGCTTTATTGATGTCTTTGCCCACGCCATACATCGAGCCACCTTCGGTTCCGGTGTAATCGAGATAGGTTAGAGGCGTGGAAGTCCAATAGTTTTCGATTGCGTCCTTCAGTCCCGGGCACTGTTTGTCGGCCTCTGCGATTAGGCGTTCTGCTTTCTCACGTTTAAAAGTCTCATAGGCTTCACCACGCTGACCGATACAAGTGCCGGCCCATTGAGCTACATCTTCAAAGCGCATGTAGCTCAACAGTTCGCCACACTCGGCGTAAATCGGTGACTTTTCTGTAACAATACGTGGACACATGTGCATGTATAGAAATCCACGTGGCCAGTCGGCGTCGGTGTATCGTTCGCAATCCCATGGCGAAGAGGTGCGATAGCCGTAGAAGTTATGGTTGATATATGGCATTTTTTCGGGACGAAACTTCATGTAGACAGCGAATCCGCCGGTTGTGTTCGGCAAATTTAGCAAGCGTGCTTTGTAGGCTGGGCGAATGAGGGGCGTATCTCCCAGCAGTTCCATGAGTCGGGCGGGATGAACGGAGGATATGATGATATCGGACGTAATAAGTTCCTCATCGGCTGTGACGACTCCCGTTGTCCGACAATTATTGCAGATGATGCGGCTCACTTTCTTGTGCGTCTTCACATTGCCACCGTATTTGCGCAGGGTTTTCGCCAGTGAGAAGGCTATTGCATCGCTTCCACCTGGGATGCGGAATGAACTTTGGTTATAGAAGTCGGTTATAAAGGCGTGGGTTGCGAAGGGTGTTCGCCCACGTTCGGCGGCATAGAGTGGCAGGTTGCCAACGAGCACATTTCGCAGCATGGTATCAGCAGTGAGCGAACTGATAACGTCGTCGATACTGCGTATTTGGTATTCAGTGTTCAGGGTGTCGTTGCCGTCGGTTTGTTTTAGTGAGTGAAGCGATGAGGCCGAGGCGATGCTTTCAACGAGGTCGAAATATCGGGCAAGATTATCTTTCTCGGCCGGGAAGCTGCGTGCCAGCTCTTCGATAAAAGGCTCGCGACCGTTGGCAAAACGAAACTGTTCACCGGCCAGAGAAATAACATCATATCCATGGAGGTCGAGTCTGCTAAGGGGCAAACCGTCGAGTTCAAGATAATGCATTAGTCTATGGAGCGTTTGTCCTTTGTCGGCACTTCCGATGAAATGCATCCCAGTTTCAAACTTAGCTCCATCGCGATGAAAACATTGTAGGCAACCACCAATCTGCGCACCTTGTTCGAGTACAGTAACACGATAGCCGTTCTTAGCGAGAATTACTCCGCAGGAGAGTCCACCCAGTCCGCTGCCAATAATTACACAATGCTTCATAAAGAGTCTTGATTCGTTTGAGTCCACTCCCGATATTTCCGACGGAAGAACTTAGCCATTTCCATGGGCGTATTGCCACATTGACCGTTATCAACCGAGATGCGGGGTTTTATTTCGATGGTTATGTTGCCCGGCGTCACAGTTCGGGCGCGCTTGTTGAGCACAACTCCCGTGCCATGCAGAACTACGGGTACGATGTCGAGCTTGAACTTCCGTGCTAAACTGAACGCGCCTTGGTGGAAACGTAGCACGTCGAGACTGGCCGAGCGGGTACCTTCGGGAAAGATCATGATGGAATAGCCTCGGCCGATGAGCGATTCTATCTGGGCTTCGTTCTTCGTGATGTCGTTGGTAATGGTGAGAAACTCGGCATAGCGGATGGCGAGTGCGTAGAGTGGATTCATCCACACCCACCTTTTAGTTACTATTACCAGACGCGGTGTGAGCATCATTATGCACAGCAGGTCGAGGTGACTCTGATGGTTGCTGATGACCACCGCGGGACGGATGAAGTCTTCACCATCGGGGTTGTCTATCCGGGTATTAACGCCGGGAACGAGCTGCATGAGCCAGTACGACATTCGTTGGATTATACCGTGATAAGTCAGTCGCTCATCCTCGGAAACCTTGTGTGAGCTGAAGTAAACGAACAGTCCTGCCTGCACGAACATCATCACAACAAACAACAGCAACAAAACGCTAAGTACGAGTGTGAAACTTAGTAGACGTTTCGGCCAGGCATACACTGCGGCTAATATGCAAAGTACGGTGTTGAGTACGGATATACGGGCAAAGTCGCGGCCGGGGCGGAAGTGGCTCACGCGTTCGTCTCGGGGCGGATAGTAAACATGGATGGGAATGCTATGCAGACCTACTCCGTGCCATGCAGCATAGACCATGAGTTGGAGTTCGGCTTCATAGCGCGAGGTAACGAATCGCAATCCGCGAAGGCGGTGCAGCGGATAGGCGCGGAAGCCGGTTTGAGTGTCGGGTAGGCGCTTGCCGGTTTGAATGGCGAACCAGAAGTTGCTGAATTTGTTTGCAAACCTACTTTCGGAGTCCATGTTGCGCTCTGCGTCTTGGGTGAACAACGAAGGGTCGAAGCGGTTGCCAACAATGATGTAGCCGGGGTAACGATTGATGGCTGCGAGGAAGGCCGGTAGGTCGGTTGGAAGATGTTGTCCATCGCTGTCGATGGTGATGGCGTAGCTGAATCCCTGTTTCTTGGCTTCCCTGAACCCGCTGCAGAGTGCGCGACCCTTACCGCGGTTGCGTTCCATGGTGAGCACAGTGATTGGCAGTTCGCATTCAGTTAACAGACGGGGCGTTGAATCGGTTGAGCCATCGTCCACCACAATTATGTGGGGTATGAACTTGCTCACGCCTCGAATCACCTCCATCAACGTTCGTGAGTTGTTGTAGGTGGGGATAATAACGCACACCTTTTCATTCATATATCAGGGAGAGTTTGGCATAGGTTTGATTCTCGTCCGATATGTCGGCCTTGACGGTATATTGCCGTACTCCGTTTTCTCCGAGATTGGTTTTATAGCCGAACGAGAACATGGGTTCGTTTTCGGGTGTGAGTAGCGATAGAAATTTAATGTTCTTAGCTCCTCGCAGCAATAGCTTCCGTTCGAGTCGTTTCTCCACAAGTTCGGTGAGCATCTGAACCATGCATACTCCCGGCGTTACGGGTTGCCCGGGGAAGTGGGCACGATAGATTTCATGCTCGCCGTTGAGTTTTAGTCGAACAACGGCTCCTTCAGGGCGTTCGTCGTAGGCCAGGATGCTGTAGAAATTACTCTCCAGTTTCATTGTCATATTGTTTCAAGGGTTTGAACACATATTCTATGCCACGTTTCGTGTTGTTGTATTCGCATTCGCCCGCTTCTATGAGGATGGGTACAATGTACCGCATGTCGTGCCGAAGTACACGTCGGATGTACCATTTGTCGAGTGCGGGCGTAACGTTCTCGAGCTTCAGTTTGTTTCGCTGTTTGTTGTAGACGAAGTCGAATGCTTTCAATCCGAACTCGTTTATCACCGAGCCAACGGTTTCATGTTTGTCGCTCGTTATCATGAGGCACAGACCGGTGACCACGGCTTTTCTGAACGTGAGCTGCACTGACAGTCTGAGCGTGTCCGATTGTGCCGATGCACCAAGTGAAATGGCGAGTAGACATACGGCGAACAGGCTTGACTTAATTAATCTTATATTCATTCTGGCTAACTGTGACGTTCTTTGTCGGGTTTAGCAGTTCGATGGTTGTTGTGTCACCTCCGCGTTCGAACATTTCCACGCGTGTGGCTATCATTCGTTTCGTGTCGAAGGTTATGACGAGCTGCGTGAAGATTTGTTTCAGTTCTTTTTTCAGGGGAATGAGTCTGGCAATCCAGTTGGTGCCGCTCACGAGCATTTCGGTTTTAAAGTTCTGGCAGTCGGTTAGGCTCTTTCCGGTTACGCTGCTCATCATGATTTGTGTTATCTGCCTGAAAACTTTGTTTTTGTTAGCGTCTACCACGTTGGTTTGTCTGCCGCTTTTCATGTAGACCTTGCTACCGTTGACGATAAATATATATTGGTATGGACTGGTGTATTCCCACCTCAGTTGTGATGGTTGCGTGTAGCACATTCGCCCTTTTGACACCATTTTGCTTTTCATCATTCGTAGTGTTTTGGTTTGCTTGAACGTGCATTGCATTGTTTTCATGGCCTGTGCTGCATGGCCTATTTGTTCCATCATTTGTCGTGCTTGCTGTTCTTTCACAGGTGTTTGGGCCGTTGCCTCCGCAGTCAGGAGGATTACGATGAGCAGGGAGAGTAGTTTTTTCATATTTCCAAATGTTTTATGTGTTCGTGAAGTGTGTGCATATAATATATAATGTATTCAGAATGCCGAAGGAAGTTGGGTATCCAATTATCTCGTGCAGTTGAGTCTCGAATAGGGTTGATGTCCCTGTTAACCGAGTATGCAATCATAATCATCCCTTTATCCCTTCTGAACGATTAACACAACTCCGGTCATAATCAACGCCAGTCCTATCCAGCGAACTATCGGAACGTGTTCGTGGAAGATGAGCACGGCAGCTAACATGCCCATGACATAGCTCAAACTTATCATCGGATAGGCCATACTCATCGGATAGTGGCGAACGATGTACATCCACAACAGCGACGAAGCACCGAAGCATATCCCGCACACGGCAAACCACAGATTGGTGAACGCGCCGGCAAAGAAACGCCACGTCCAACTGAATGTGCCCATCTGTTGGAGGGAAATTTTCAGTGTTACTTGCCCCAGGGTGAGCAGGGCCGATTGCAACAGGGCTAATGGCAGTAATCCCCACATAATGTTTTTATTTTCTCGTCGTTGAGCAGCTCGCTGACCGTGCCTTTGTAGCTGAGAAACATCACCGTGCAGATTTCGTTTTGTTCGTCGTGCAAGCCAACGATGGCGTTCTTGGCGTGCCCCATTTCGATTTGCATACGGGCATCGACGAGGGCGCTTGCAAGCGACTCGGCACCATGCGAAAAGGTGTTATTGTAGCCGTGCGAGTGTGTATGAATGGCTATCAAACTGCCTATGGTGTTGTGCGTAGATTGCATGAAGTGGGTGGGTTTGAGCAGCTGCTCGCCGTTGAGCGAGATATCGTCAAGGAAAGAGAGCGTGTCGGCCACGCATCCCTTAGCTGTGGCGGTTATGATAGCGTCGGGTGAGCTCACCCCTGTACGCTTGAGTACAACGAGCGAGGTGAGTAGGGCGCGCTTGAGAATCGCACTGAGCCGTCGGGCGATCATGGGTGGAATCTTTGGCATTTCGTTGGGCTGTATGTCGGCGTATCTTACTACCGTTTTGAGATAAACCTGTCTGGCAGCGGATGGTTCGCCTTGTCTACCGGAATTGTTGAACTCGGAGAAAACGAGCGACGTGTTGTTGCCTCCGAAACCGAATGAATTACATAGCACATGTTTGAGCCGGCGGTTGGTTTGAAGCTTGCTCACCGGCTCCAGACCATCTTCCATCGGTGCCGACCAATGCAGCGTTGGCGGAATGAACCGTCCTTGAATTGCGAGCAGGCATATTGCGGCCTCGATACTGCCCGATGCACTCGTAGTGTGACCTGTCATAGCCTTGGTAGACGACACAGGCGGCATGAACTTGCCGAACACGCGACGTAGCGCCTCACTTTCACTTGCATCGTTATTGGGCGTACCGGTGCCATGGGCGTTCACGTAGTCTATGGCATCGGGCTTCAATCCGGCTACCGACAGAGCTTTCGTCATCGACAAACAGGCGCCATCACCATTGGCCGACGAGGCCGTTTGATGGAACGCGTCGCAGGCATTGCCCCAGCCCGAGAGTACTGCCAAGGGCTTTACACCGCGCCGGCGAGCGCTCTCCAGGGTTTCCATAACGAGGAACGCGGCGCCTTCGCCTAAGTTGAGTCCGACGCGCGAAGCATCGAACGGGCGACACGGTTCTTTGTCGAGAATCATGAGCGTGCGGAATCCGTTGAAATGGAATCGCGATAGGCATTCGCTTCCGCCTGCAACCACCCGCTCGAATCGGCCGCTGCTGATGAGGTTCGCACCTACAAGAATACTGTTGGCGGCCGACGAGCAGGCGGTTGAACATGTGGTGGTAGCACCCCACAAACCGAAATAATCGGCCATACGCTGGGTGGTTTCTCCGCAGTCGCCCGTCTCAGTATCGCCCACCTTGTGTTGCAGTTCGACGATGTCCATGTCGGCCACCGTCGTACCCGAAATCAAAGCAGCTGTTTGGATGTCGTGTTTGGTGAGACCGGCATGGTTGATGGCCTCGCCGAGAGCGAGTATACCGAGCAGAACGGTGCGCGATGTCTCTTTGTTTTCGATTCCCAGCATGGCTTTCATCTGCTCGTTGCTCATGTCGACTTCGCCTGCGGGATAGTCTTTGTGAATGGTGCGGAGATGGCGCACGGAGGCGATGCCCTCGCGTTCTTCGAGCAGAGCTTGGCGAACCTCATGACAACCGGTGCCGATGGAGGAAACGATGCCGATGCCGGTGATGACTATCATTTTTTTCGGTTCTTTTCGATGTAGTCGGCCATGGAGTCGATCGAGGCGAAGATGGCTTTGCCTTCGGTGGGATTGTTGAGACGAATGCCGTATTCCTTTTCCATGAGCACAATCAATTCGAGTGCGTCGATGGAGTCGAGCCCAAGTCCTTCGCCGAAAAGCGGAGCCGAATTGTCGATGTCGGCCGGCGCCATCTCTTCGAGCGACAGTGCTTCGATGATTTGTGCCTTAAGTGTTTCTTTTAATGTATTCATATTGTTTGTTTTGATTAAATGTGACGTTTGTACAGGCCGAGGGTGGCCTCGAAGCGGTCGGACGATTCGTATTCTATCCATCCGCCCAACACCATGCGCGTTTCGCTATCGGCGAAGGCCGAACGGATGAGCTCATCCACGAGCGTGGGTTCTTTGTTTTCGAGGATGAAGAATGAGGTTTCGCCGTGCATCTTGTTGCGTATGGCTATTTCGCCGGTGACGATGTTTGAAAGGGTGTAGACGAAGGTGGCCGGACTGGGATAGAATTGCTCCGTGTGCTGAATGGTGGCTTGATATTTCTGGTCGGTTAGCAGGCAGCCGGTGCGTCCGACGAGCATCACGGCGCAATCGTCGAGCGTCGCGCGGTCGATGTCTGACAGGAGCAGTTCGGAGGCGATGAAGCCGAGGCGGCTAAGAGCATCCATTTTGTAAAACTTGGGATAGTTGACAGCCACCTGTTTGTAAAGTTCTGCGAGTAGTGCGCTGCCTTTGGCGGAGGTGATTACGGGGCGGCCGTTGAGTTCTACGCTTTCAGAGCAGAGGTGTACTCGTCTGATGATATCATCCTTTGGGATGATGGGGGCGGATGATGCCTCGTCGGAGCCTTTCACCCAGCGAACGGCGGCATTGCAGCCTCCGAATCCCGAGAGGAGTTTTATGAATTCGCGTTCGTGGGTGCTCGTGGGACGGCTGATGATGTTTAGCTTGTTGCTCACTCCGAGGGTGCCGAATCCGCGTGTGGGAATGATGGTACCGGCCTCGACGGCTCGCATCGAGAGGATTGTTTCGAGCACACCGGCCGCTCCCATCGTATGTCCGTAGTAGCCTTTGAGTGCGTTGACGGGCGTATGGAGCAGTCCGGCTCGGGCGATGGCAAACGATTCCATTTCGTCGTTGTAGGGTGTGGCGGTGCCGTGGAGATTCACGAAGGCCAGACGGGCTGTATCGTCTGGCAGCACGCGTCGTAGGGCTCGGAAGCTGCCCTCGCCTGTTCGCGACGGACCGGAGATGTGGTTCGCGTCGTTGCGTATGGCGATGTGGCCGGATGTCCATCCGTCGGCGGCCGATTCGTCGGCACGGAGTATCATGGTGGCGGCTGCCTCGCCCAGATTCAGGCCTGTGCGGTGGGCGTCGAATGGCCGGCACGGCTCGCTCGAGAGGGCTTTGAATGATTGGAAACCTGATACGATGAACTTCGATTGGACATCGCATCCGCAGACTACGGCGTGGGTGTAGCGGCCTGATTGCATCAGGCGATGGGCTGTGGCTTGGGCGCATACGCCGGAGATACAGGCGTTTGACACCACGACGGGCTGGTTGGGATTGCCGAAGAAGCGGGCGATGACGGCGGCCGACTTACCGAGCCGGATGCGCTCGCGCGATATGCTGGGTTGGTTCTTGTCGTCGAGCAGCTCCACGTTTCCTTTTGTGGTTGAGAGTACGAAGAGCACTCGTTTGTCGGCTGCATCGATGTGTGTTTGGGCGAGTGCGTAGCTGATGGAGAGGATGGCCAGCTGCTCGAACCGAGTGTATCTTCCGGCGTCGGTGCTGATGGTGGAGAAGCGTTCGGCGATGGCGCCGTCGGGAAAGAGCGAGGCCACGAACGGTCGTGGGAGGTTCCATTTGCCGTCATGGCGCGTGAGCTTGCTTTCGCCGTGCATCACGCGGGCGAAGTTTTCGTTGGTTGTCCAGCCCAGTGGCGAACAAATATTATCGGCTATACATTCCATTGTTATCGGTTTTTACCGGAAGCTTATTAGCTTTTTTCGGATTGCTTATTAGCTTCTCTCAAAAAGCTCTTAAGCTTTCCCTGAAAAGCTCTTAAGCTTTTTCCGAAAAGCTCTTAAGCTTTCCCGAGACTGCTTATTAGCTTTCTTCGGATAGCTCATTATGTATTTTTAGATTACTCATTAGCTCCTTCCAACTGAAATACTTTCCATCGCTTTTGCCACGCGGTGTAGAAGTCGGGACGGTACCACAGGAGGCGGTATTCTCTGTCCATGAAGGCTTGCACGCTGTGGCCGGTGGCGATGAGTACGTTGGTTTGGGTGTCGCGAATCTCGTAGTCGAACACTATCTTGGCGGCTTCGGTGGGGCGATAGAAGATGTCGACGCGGCAGGGCATGCCGTATACGATGGGGCGCAGATAGCGGAAGGAGAGGTCGACGAGCGGGGCGAAGCAACCGGCGGCGGCAATGGTCATGTATTCCAGTCCGTATTTGGCGCCGAACGCCTCGCGGGCATCTTCGAAGTAGAGGGCATAGGAGCCGTGCCACACAACGTTCATCGAATCGACTTCGCTGAATCGTACGTCTATCTGTTTCGAGGCTTGCAGGGTTGTCATTCGTTTGGTGTTTGTGGGGTTGGGGCGGTTTGTTCGGCCAGCGCAATTTTTATCTGCGTCTCGGCTATCAGTTCGTCGGCCGCTTCAACTCGGGCCGATGCGAGGGTCATTCCCATCACGCTTTCTTCGATGACGACGGTGGTTCGGAGTGTTTCGCCGACTCGTGGCTCGCGATATATCGTGAGGTTGCGCACGGCTCCGATGTAGCCCACCTGAACGGCCTGACGAAGAATGTACTTGTTGACAAAGCCTAAACGGGCGGCGCACGATTGGGCGATGTTCTCAATCACGCCGGCGGCTTTCAGTACGCCTTGCTCGCAGAAGAGGTTATCTCGTTGCGGGGTGAAGCTGCACACGGTTCGGGTGTCGTCGCAAGCAAGCAGTCGGTCGACCATCACGAATGGCGGTTGCTGGGGCAAGAGCGTGAGTACGTCGATGTTTTCGAAGGGCGGGATGCTATTTCTTTCCATCTGTTTCGTTGTTTGTTTCTGCCCAAAAGTCGAAGAAGTTGAACCATTGCGTGGGGTATTTTCTGACGGTTTCCTCGACCAGCGCGGCGTATTGCTGGGACAGCTGGTGAATGAACTCTTTCTTCGGAAGTGACTCATCGGGCAATGCCAACCGACGAACGAAAATGCGATAACCCGTCACCGATTCTTTCATTACGAAGATGGCCAGCGCGGGCGTTCGGCGTTGTTGGATGGTTGCAAAAGGTCCCATCGGAAAGTGAGCCGTCTGTCCGAAGAACGTACACGCCACGGTACGCTCCGAGCCATCGCAACGGTCGGCCGGCAGGCTTACAATCTCGCCGTCGCGCAGTGCTCGGTTGATGGCGAAGAGGTGGCTCATGTCCGGGCGGATGGGAATCATGCGGATGTTTGTTCGTCCGAACTGAATCGTTCGATTCTCCATCACCGTTTCGGTTTCGCCGGCAAAGATGATGGCGTTGATGGTTTTTTGCTCGGAAACTAAGTTGTAACCGCCCATCTCGTAGTTGCCAACATGCGCGCTGAGCATCATAAACGAGCCTGGTGCAGAGGCCAGCTCGGCGAAGGCTTCGTAGTTGTCGATGGCGATGCTAAACTTCTTTCCCGCATAAGCGGCAAAGCGGTCGATGATGACCTGACCGAACCGGAAGAAGTTGGCATATGCCAGAAAGACGGAACGCAGCCTGCCGCGCCCTATCCGGCGACGGAAGAATGAATAGGATGTTTTGAATCCTCGACCGAAAAGCATATAGAATGGCACGACTACCGCCACCCCTGCGTAGTAGATGCGGAGGTTGAGAAAGCGGAAACAGTTGATGAGTTGCTGTTGCATCCACTTGTTTCCGTCGGTTGAGCCTTGCCATTCGCGTTGCATGGAGCCTATGCGTTTACCTTGCGTTCGATGTAGTCGCAGAAGTCTTTAAGGGTGACGACGTCGGCCATTTCTTCGGGTTTGATTTTAAAGCCGAAGTTGTTTTCAACAATCACCACAATGTCTACGAAGTCGAGACTATCGATGCCGAGGTCGTCTTTGAGTTTACCCTCGGGCTTGAGCTTTTCTTCGTCGATTTCCAAATCTTCGATGAGGAAGTGCCTCACCTTTTCTTCAATTTCTGTTCGTGTCATGAGTTTTATATGTGTTTTAATGTAACATCTAAGATGGTGTGCCCCTGTCCGAGTCCGTCGTGTATGGATTCCACCTCCAGACCGGCGCGACTAATGAGGCGAATGAGGTCGTCGCTGTGATACATTTTCGAGTTGCCGTTGGCCATGGTTGTGAAATAAACGCTCGTCATCGTTAGGCAGAGCGTGGCGGGTTCGAAGCGTTGCCTGTCCCAAAATGTTTCCATGATGTAGAGGTGGGTATGGGCCGACATGACTTGGGCGGCGCGCCGGAGAATGCTTTCGATTTCTTTCTCGGCGAAGCAGTCGAGAAATTGGCTCATCCATATCGCGTCCCACTCGCCTGAGGGCAGGCTGTTCGACGCATCGAGCAGATTGGTTGCGAAGCTCGATATGCGGTCGGCTCCGGGTTTGTTGGCCACGTTGCGACGCATCATGTCGATTTGTCCGGGCAGGTCTACAATCGTCACTTCCACCTGCGGGTCGTACTCCACGCATCGCAGTGCGAATCGTCCGGTGTTTCCGCCCACGTCCATCAAACGCTTGGGTTTGCGGGCGAAGACAACGGGCAAAGCCTCGTCGAATGAGTGGTCGCTATAGAAGTGGTCGAATCCGAACCAGCTTTTCTGCACTTGTTCGGGCAGTTGGGCGAGTCCTTCGTATATGGTTGGCCACGTGCCGAGTGTTTTCAGTCCTTCCGGTCGTTTGTTTACGAGCGATTCTTCGAGATGGAAGAGCCCGCGATAGTTTACGTCGTGGTTGAAGTCGATGTTTACTCGTGTGGCGGGGTCGGTGAGCAGGAACCATCCGGTTTTCGAGAGTGTGAAGCGGTCGGTTTCGGCATCTACGAGAATGGTGCCTGCGCTGAGCGATGCGTCGGTGAGTATCTTCACGGCATAGACGGATAGTTTTGTGTGTTGGGCGATTTGGTCGACGGTTAGTCCGTCGGCGTTGTCACGCAGCAGGTCGAGTATGCCGAACTTCACCATCAGTCGCGAGACCTGAAACACCACAGGCGCCCACGCTATGAATTCGGCCAGCCGCTGTGCCTCGCGTGCCGAAAGTTGCTCGCGGGTGTAGCGCTCGGTGAGGGAGGGGAATAAGTTCATCGTTGTGTTTTGTATTTTAAGTTCTGTTTCTTGCTTGCAGGGGTGTTGCAAAGCCCAAACCATTCGGTTTCTTGTTTGCAACATTGTTGCAAGGCTCAAACTATTTGGTTTCTTGTTTGCAACGTTGTTGCAAGGCCCAAACTATTTGGTTTCTTGTTTGCAACGTTGTTGCAAGGCCCAAACTATTTGGTTTCTTGTTTGCAACGTTGTTGCAAGGC
>ERZ773067.307-NODE-307-length-31093-cov-10.779593_pt1 | contig 31093 bp, 28 predicted proteins | sample MGYA00580622_ERZ773067 | MGnify/ENA primary metagenome ERZ773067 (study PRJEB29015, sample SAMEA2737998) | human oral metagenome | biome: human oral; feature: human-associated habitat; material: dental | place: China | collected 2113 ...
CGTTGGGGTGATGCACGGCGGTCACCTGTCCCACGGCATCGTAGTCGTACTTCACCGTGATGCCGTCGCCCGAGGCATGTTGCACCGTCTCGCGGTTGCGCCCTTTCTCGTCGGTATAGCTCTCGGCATGGCGACCGAGCGCATCGGTCACCCTTGTTTCGAGCATCGGCTCGCCGTCGTGGGAGACGATGCCGTAGGCCGTCGTGGTCATAGTCCCATCGGGCAGCGTAACCTTCGTCGTGCGGTCGTAGGCGTCGTATTCGGTGGTTGCCTGCGGGTCGCCCACACCTTTATTATATAGGCCGATGTTGCCGTAGCTCTCCGTGGTGGGATAGAACGCCTTTACGGTGCGCCCGAAGGCATCGACAACGGCACGGCCGCTGACGATGGACACCTTTTGGTTGCTTCCGCCCGTCCATACCACGCCCGTCTGCTTGGTCTGCACGGCGCGCATCAGGCTGTCGGCAAAGGTGTAGGTCTCGATGTCGCCCTCGGGTGCGTAATGCACCGTGCGGGCATAACGACCGGCAGGGTGATATTCGAACTTAATGGTATAGGGCTTGCCTGCGGCAATCTCTTTCGGACCGAGAATCGTGTTTGGGCGTCCCATGTCGTCGTAGGCATAGCGCATCTTGTTACCGTTAAGGTCGGAAGTCTCCACGGGTACTGCCCACTTGTAGTCGTAGACGGTAGAAGAGGTGTAGCCGTAGGCATCTTCTACGCTCGTCACCAACGCATGGAGCACGTCGTCATAAGTGTAGTCATAGTGCATGCGCTGTCCCTTATGGTTCTCGGGCTTGGTGAGACTTGCAAGATTACCATAGGCATCGTAGGTCATATCGTAGACCGACGGCTTTGTGCCGTTGTGCATAGTGATGCTAGTGATGTCACCAAGACTGTTGATGTCCGCAGAGCGTTCGCGGTAAACTTTTCCTCCTTTATCCTTTACGGCGATGTGCTTGGGAACAGAGACAATGTATTTCGCCTGCAAGTCGTGATAGGCGATGTCGGCATCCAGCTCGTAGTTCGTTGCCGTTTCCTTATAGGAAGCGAGGTTACCGTAAGCATCATAAGTATTGTGCACGGTGTTGCTCATGCTGCCCGAGCCGGTATCGGCGAAAATATGACATTCACCATCAATGAATGCCGTAATTGCATTATTTATACCGACCGGATGCTTCATGTTCTTGATATCTGGAAGAGAAATTATTGCAAAAATAATAAATATATCTTATTGAGATGTCAATTTAATGTATAAGATATGGGTATAACTAAAAATCCACTGCAAGTACTACCTATAGCTTGCAGTGGATTCTTCAATGTTCAATTAAGAGGAACAATATTCTACGGTTTCGGTGGCTTTGGCTTAGCGGCTTTTTTCTCCTCGCCTTTCCATTCCTCCCATTCTATTTCCACGTCGGAGAGACCACGAGTGGCATGCTTGGCACTACCGCCGCCATTCTTACTGAACCGAGTTTCGGGGATAAAGCGCACGCGAACACCGGTGATTTGATTGGCCGTCACTTCCTTCTCCGTTGCCACGCCACCTTTAGCGGCTACGGCGGTGAAATAGAACGTACCGATGCCGTCGAGTTTCACCGAACGGCCTTGCGCCATATAGTCGGCCATAATCGGAGCCAGCGCGGTGAGCACGGCGCGCACGTCGGCCGGACTGGCCGTCGATTCTGCGGCGATGCGCTTACACAGTTGCTCGGTACTCACGGGGCTACCCACAAGAACTGATTTGGGGTACCACCGGTTGTTGATTTTCATCAACATTTTCTTCCAAAAAGCCATAATTTAATGTGTTTTGTGCTTACGGTTGAATTCGACACGCAGGCGGAGGTTTGTCTGAAGTAGGACTACATCGTGTCTAAAGTAGGAGTAGATGCCATCTAAAGTAGGACTACATCTCATCTGTAGTAGGAGTAGACATCGCCCTCTTTGCGACCGCATATCAATCCTATTCGGAAAGCCGTCTGTCTTTGCTTCTTTTTCAGCCATAAGCGGGTTAATAAATATGTTAACTAAAAATAATCTTTCTCTGTCCTCTCGGCCAGTTCTCGCATACCTGTAGACCTTTCAATCCTCCCAAGGCGAGTAATCAACCATCGTTTGTTCGCCTGCTCCGGCATCCTCGTCTTCGTCGAAGATGCCGGGCTTGGCCAGTCCTTCGTTCTCGCCAACGGAGTGCGAACTCACAACAAATTGGGCGATGTTATCGTCGATCAAGAGTTGGATAACCTTGATTGTCGGGGTGATATATCTTTGTTTCATTGTTTACTACTTATTACTTAATACTTTTTTCCTTACTCCCTCACTACTTTCTTGCCGTTGACGATGTAGATGCCGCGGCCGGGATTTGTTACGCGCCGCCCTTGGAGGTCGTAGACGACATCTTCGCGTGACTGCACTGTTGGGCGAACGTCTCGTATGCCTGTCGTTTCGGCCTCCTTGCGGGCGGATTCGAAATCGATTGTAAATCCTTTGGCGGGCGCAATGGCTTCGGGCAGACGCAGACCCGCGCGATGAGCCGCCAGCTTGATGGAAGCACCATTCCGAGTGCCCTGCTTATAAAAGCCCAGGCCCTCGTCGCCGTTATTGGAGAAGATATAATATTTGTAACCACTTGCGTTGAACTCTTGCTCGGTGGCGGTGCCGATGAGCAGGTTGCCCGCCACGCTCTCCTCCGTTCCCGTAACGTTGGCTTGATAAACGACCGTACTGTTTGCCGCGCCTTGCAGAATAAATCCCGTTTGCTTGGGGATAATCTTGCCTGCGGTGAACGCTGTTACTTGGGCTTGGTCGGGAGTCATAATACTTCCGCTCGGAGTTATGCCCGTGATGATATACGCCGTGCAGCCCGCGGGAATCTTGAAGTTCTCGTTCTCCAAGTAATAGGATGTGTAGCCGGCAGAGCCGACCTTAACTTCCTCACGAAACTTATCGCTATAAGCCGACCAATTGGTGGCAGCCTTGTATGCGGTACTACAATCTACGGGAACAAAGATTTCGAGGGTAGATTGGGTGCCGAACGTGTTCTCGCCGAGGATGAAAGGCGTATTGTGCAGAACGTCCACTCGCTGCTTGATGTCGTAAACTTCCTTACCCATCTGCTCGATTGTGGGCGGAACGCTAAAATTATCAAGCGGCAATCCTTGCCCACCTTCTCTTATACTGAAAGGCTCGTCGCCGATGATGCGTATCGTCGGAGGTAAAACGCTCACTTCTTTGATATAATTCACGGGATCGGTGGCATATTGGTGCGCAATAAACGACCAACTTCCAATCTCCTCAATCTTCGACTGTGCTAAACCGTGAATGCGTTTTCGTGTAAATGCCTCTCCTGACAATCCTAACCACTCTACTTTCTTCACATTGGGCGAAATCCATACTTCTTCTATTGTAGCGTGGTTTAACCAGGATTGTGGGATAACTTCTAAGTTTTCTGGCGTGCAAAGGTGCCTTACTGTTCCGCCATAGATAAAATTTCCTTCAGACTTCCTAATCGATGCGGGGAAGTTAATCGAGTCTACTTGAGTATTATTAAATGCACTACCCAAGAAAGTTACTTGATAGGTCTTGCCACCATATTCAACGGCTGAGGGAATTACGATAGGCTTGTCAGAGGGGTACTTTATTCCGTCTGCTGGATAAATAAATGCAACTTCATCAACAGAAGCATCATAGGACTTTTGATAGGAGGAAGAGCCTTCTAAGATCTCGAACCAAAGCTTAACGTTATGTTCACCGGTAACGCTGAACTTAGTCTGTGCCTTACTTGCCACAAGTGCGAAAAAGCAAACAAAGAGTAATAGAAATCTTTTCATACTGATTGTTATTTTATTTACTGAATACATACATAAAAATCATCGTTATTTCCCTCTTGCGCGGCTTGGCAAAAGGGCACGAAAAAGCGAACAAAGGGAACCCTTACGAGCCCTTTGTTGATGGGGGTTACGACACGCTCCGCGCGCGCGTAAGAGGAAGTGGAAAATGTGTAGTTAGACGCTAGGTGCGAATGTGTGTGTGTGTGTTAGCAAATTATTTGGAACAACCAAATAATCGGGCACAAAAATAACAGAAAAGTTCTCGCCTTTCTGCCTCGGCATTGCACCATGTCTATTGCTCATTATGCCTTGTATCATCTTGCTATTTATAACACTCTTATGTTTCACGGCGGCAAAGATATAACAGAGTATTGAAACTGCCAAATATTGTGAAAAGAAATATTAAGAAAATGAATGAAAATGTATCTATAAATTAATGACTTTTGGGCTATGTGAGAAAGTGGAATATTATTAAGGTTGATGCCCGCACCGGCACGGATACCAATACTGGGTTGGTTGAGGTGTCGGCAATTCTTCCTCGTCATGTTTGCAAAGCCGTATTATCCAAAAAAATATTTCATAAAGTAGGACTACTTCGCATTTATACCTTATTCTAAAGTAAAAAGCGGGAGAATATGACTTCTCACTGCTTCATTATGCCATCTATTTATACCTTATTGTATTGCCAAATGCAGGAATGTGTTATGCCCGATAAAGAGACTCACGAAGAGAGAGCATAACCTGTTTATGACGAATATGGGGAGGATTTCAGCAAAATAATTAAACTACTGATGCAACATCTAACAAACATCTCTACCGATAAAAAACAAGTATTTTCTTTAGCTGAACGGCACATTTTTTATCTTTGCATTGACAACAATCCTTGTTTAAAAGGACAGCAGATCAAGGAAGTTCAGGGAATTTGAGTAGTAACAAAATCGTAACCCTTTTCCTTTCTTCAATTTTATAAGTGTTTATAATAAAAAGTCACAAAGAACCGACTCTTTTGAGTTGCTAAAATGTAGAAGACAATAACTGATATATAAAATGTATAAGGTTGATATAACCTTGAAGACTTTTCATTTCAAACGACCGGCAATAACGTCGCGCGGCGTATATAAAACTAGGCAGAGCTTTTTTGTGACTCTACGAGATACTGATAACCCACTCGTTGTGGGGATGGGCGAATGTGCGACATTGCCTGATTTATCATGTGATGCTATGCCGGCGGCCGATTATGAGCGTAAGTTGCACGAGTTCTGTAACCGACTGGAAGAGACTGGGCAAATCGATATAGATTCGATGAGAGATTTTCCTTCTATGCTATTCGGATTAGAGTCGGCCATGGCTCAACTGAAGGCGGGAGGAAATATAGACTTCTTCAACACCCCATTTGGAAAAGGACAGGTGGGAATCCCAATTAACGGCCTTGTATGGATGGGGACATTCGACGAAATGTTGCAGCGGTTAGACGAGAAAATCAAACAAGGCTTCAAGTGCATAAAATTGAAAATTGGAGCTATTGATTTCGAGCGTGAGTTAGAGCTAATTCATTGTGTTCGCAGTTCGTTCTCGAGGGATAAAATAGAACTAAGAGTAGATGCTAACGGAGCATTTACCCCTAAAGAAGCCATGGCACGACTGGAATACTTGGCAATGCAGAATGTTCATTCCATAGAACAACCAATAGCGAAAGGACAATGGAAAGAGTTATCCGAATTATGCACCAAATCACCCGTGCCTATTGCTCTCGACGAGGAATTAATCGGATTGAATCATAGCGACGAAAAAAAGAGACTGCTCGATACTGTGAGACCACGGTTCGTTGTTTTGAAACCTAGTTTGCACGGAGGAATGAGTGGCACAACAGAATGGGTACAACTAGCTGAGGAGCGCGGAATCCGGTCGTGGATAACTTCGGCTCTTGAGAGCAATATAGGACTCAATGCTGTATCTCAACTGGCGGCTCGGTTATATCCCAATACCTCGATGGCGCAGGGATTAGGAACAGGTCAACTATTCGAGGATAATATTTCCTTTCCAATCGAAATACGAGGAGAAAAACTTTGGGTCAAACTATGAATCTTGAAGAATTTTTTGAAGAATGGTACAGCGAGGATGCAGAACTGTTGGTTCGGACAAGTGGTTCAACTGGGAAACCACGCCCAATATGGATTGAGAAAAAACGTATGCTATCATCGGCGCGAACAACGTGCAACTTCCTGGGGTTACATCCTGGTAACACGGCTTTATTGTGTATGCCTCTTGACTATATAGCAGGCAAAATGATGGTTGTTCGAAGTATTGAACGTGGATTGAAGCTGATTGATGTTCGGCCTTCGGGACATCCACTAGCCGATGACTCCCTACCTCGCGAAATTGACTTTGCGGCTATGGTTCCGATACAGGTTCTAAATTCGCTAGAGAACCGAGAAGAACGAAATAGACTACGAAATATTCGACACTTAATCATAGGTGGTGGTGTGATAGACAATCAATTGGCCGAGGACTTGAAAGATTTTCCGAACGCCATCTGGAGTACGTATGGAATGACTGAAACATTGTCACACATAGCCTTTCAAAGGTTGAACGGCTCGCAAGCAAGTCAGTGGTATGAACCTTTGGACGGAGTCGATATTTCGTTCGCCAGAGACGGGTGTCTAACCATCTACGCTCCAGAAGTAAATCCAAATATCTTGAAAACAAATGACCTAGTCGAGATTAAAATCAATCCATCCGGCAAAACTCTCTTCAAAATAAAAGGTCGTAAAGACAACGTCATCAATTCTGGTGGTCTTAAAATCCAGATTGAAGAAATAGAGTGTCTTCTACGTCCCTACATCTCGCTTCCATTCATGATAACCAAATGTTACGACCAAAAGCTCGGCGAAGCTGTGGTTTTACTAACCGAACACGACAAACCAGAAGAACTTGCAGAAACAGCTCACTATATTCTACCGAAATATCAATACCCACGCCACTATCTCCACATAGACCATCTTCCCACAACAGTCACTGGCAAGCCGGCCCGTCACCAAGCTGAAGAAATTGCCTCACGGTTGAAAAAATAGCTCTTTCCAAATCCATTTTTATCTCTTGGATATAAAGATAAGGTGTCATTCAATTGTAAAAAAACATCATCAAAATAGCCTCTTAAAGCCATAAAACAAACTCGAAAAATCAAAGAGAACACTTGAGAGTACAGAAGAAAAGATATACATTTGCAACAAATAGGAGAATTGGTATTAATTTTTTAATCTCACTGTCTTATGGCAAAATATAATATCATAGAGAAAAAAGACAAGGTAGCAGCTTATCGTAGTCTTATCAGTCCTGAATTAATGGACGAATTGAAAGAGCGAATCCTAGAGATTATTCTTATACAACAGAAATACAAAGACAAGAAATATTCTGCAAAAAAATTGGCTGAGGAATTAGGAACCAACACGCGATATATTTCTGCAGTGGTGAATGTGAGGTTCCACATGAACTACACCTCTTTTGTTAATAAATTTCGTATCGAAGAGGCCATGACACTTCTTGTTGACAAACGGTATAAAGACCTAAATATGGAGGATGTTAGCGATATGGTTGGCTTTGCAAACAGACAATCGTTCTATGCCTCTTTCTACAAAATCAACGGGTTAACTCCAAGAGACTACAGACGTCGCCATATGGCAAAATATCCTGCAGTGAATCCTAGCACAAAGAAGTCTGCTAACAAAAAGTGAGATAAGCTAGTACTTGTTCCTAAAGCAACAAATTTATCGATAGGAACTATTAAACTTATGAGTGAACATCTTTTTAATTTCTCAGACGAACAGTTTGCTGATATTCAGATGCTCCGCTATCGTCTGGAAAATTTTGATTCCCTTCCCTTAAGACAGAAGAAGTTTATTTTTTGTTTGTCACAAGCAACGCTTTTCGGGAGAGATATAACTTTCGATCAGTTCGGAAAATATAATCTTCAAATCAGACGAATATTAGAAGCAATCCACGAACACTACAAAGGAAATCGAAATAGCGACGATTTCCGTGCCCTAGAGGTTTATTTGAAGCGTGTATGGTTCTCGAACGGAATATATCATCACTACGGATATGACAAGCTAGAGCCAGGATTTTCTAAAGAATTCTTTCGTGAAGCGTTGTACAAACTAGAAAACACGTCACATCTACAACTAAGAGAAGGGCTAAGTCTTGAAAGTTTAATAAAAGAAATAATTCCTGTCATTTTCGACCCAAACATTCTTCCCAAACGAGTTAATAAAAAAGATGGCGACGATCTCATCACAACCTCAGCTTGCAACTATTATGAAGGGGTTACACAGGCTGAAGTCGAAGATTTTTATAATTCAAAGAAAAACAATTGTGACAAACAACATCCGGTTTCCCACGGTCTGAATTCTACGCTTGCAAAAAAGGACAGAGAAATAAAAGAAATAATCTGGAAAATCGGCGGTCGCTACAGTAAAGCCATTGAAAAAATAGTTCACTGGCTGAATGAAGCGGGCAAATATGTAGAGAACAAACGCCAAGAAGAAATTATAAATCTTCTCGTTGAATACTATAAAACTGGCGACCTCGCAACTTTCGATAAATATTCCATCGCATGGCTCAACGAAAAAGAAGGACTAATTGACTTCATTAACGGATTCATCGAGGTCTATAGTGACCCCCTGGGCTTAAAAGCCTCCTGGGAGGGTATCGTCCAATATAAAGATACCAAAGCCACAGAGCGAACACAGCTAATTTCACAAAATGCCCAATGGTTTGAAGACCACTCACCCATCAATCCACAATTCCGTAAGCCGATTGTTAAAGGTATAACTGCTAGTGTTGTTTGTGCTGCTATGCTGGGTGGTGATGAATATCCTTCATCAGCTATCGGAATAAATCTTCCTAATTCTAATTGGATAAGGGCCGAATATGGTTCAAAGAGTGTCACAATCTCCAATCTAACCCATGCCTATAATATGGCAGCTAAGGGCAACGGGCTCAAAGAAGAGTTCGTGATAAACAAGGAAACTATAAACATCATCAACCAATACAGCGACAAAACCGACACTCTGCACACCGATTTGCACGAATGTCTCGGACACGGTAGTGGACGACTCATGCCAGGTATAGATCCAGACGCCCTAAAGAACTACGGTAACACTATCGAAGAAGCCAGAGCCGACCTCTTCGGACTTTATTACATTGCCGACCCTAAACTACTAGAACTCGAATTACTCGATAATCCCGAAGCCTACAAAGCACAATATTATTGCTACATGATGAATGGTCTCCTAACCCAGCTAGCCCGCATAGAACAAGGAAAACAAATTGAAGAATCGCACATGCAGAATCGAGCACTAATTACTAGATGGGCGCTCGAACTCGGACAACTGAAAAATGTCGCTGAAATGATCAGACTCAACGGTAAAACCTATCTGCAAATAAATAACTATGAAGAACTTCGTAATATCTTTGCCCATGAACTTTCCGAAATACAACGTATCAAAAGCCAAGGCGATTTCTACGCAGCACGTAGCCTAGTGGAGAAATACGCTATAAAAATAGACCCTGAGCTCCACCAGGAAATCATCACCCGATACACAAAGCTTAACATTGCTCCCTACAAAGGATTTATCAACCCAATCCTATGCCCCATCTATAATAAGGAAGGTGATATTATCGACATATGTCCTGACTACACTGAAAGCTATTCAGAACAGATGATGCGATACTCTAAAGAATACGCAACTCTATGAATACCGAAACTCACGAGAAACTCAAGACTATCAAACAATCGTTTCGTCTCAGCATGAACGGAACAATATCACACTCTATGCGTACCAAGGGGCTCAACTACAAAATAAACTGGGGTGTTCCTTTGCACGAATTAAAAGTCATGGCTCAGTCCTATGGCAAAGACCCTATATTAGCTGCTGAGCTATGGAAAGAAGACATTCGCGAATGCAAAATCCTCGCTACCTATATCATGCCACCAGAAATAATGACTCCCAAAATCACCCGTAACTGGATGCAACAAACGTCCACACAAGAGATAGCCGAACTTCTAGCTTTCAATCTTTTTCGTTATCTACCATTCGCTAACAAGATAGCTCACGAATTCATATCCTCCCCCCAGACTATAACCCAGATATGTGGATATCAAATCCTCTCGAGCCTTTTCGCAGATGGTCAAACACCTTCACCGCAAAACATTGATTCTTTCCTGAACCAGGCGAAAGTAACAATGGAAGACACAGAGATTAAGACAAAGCACGCTGCCTATAACTGTATACTACGTTTTTGTGGATTAGGAGAATCCTACACGAAAGCTGCCCGCAAAAACCTTTCTCATCTTGACATTTTTGATGATTAAACGATGTTTCTACACTCGTAGAAACATGGAATATAGGTTTGAATGATTATGGGGAAGTATTTTCGCAGGTGCTTGACTTATATCAACAAACACTTGATAATAGGAAAACTAGCTGCTTTAGGCTTGCAACATATTAATTTTGGATTTATCTTTGCAACGTGTTTTTCATAGTATTAGATTTAAGGTTAACAAAGATTGGACTACAGCGGTAGTCCTTTTTTTATACCCTTAAATTTCTTCAAGCTTAAACTTTGATATAATCGATAAAGGCGTATCCGGGTATATCTTCGGATGGCGCATAGCGTTCCTCATGCACTTTCTTCCACTCATCTGCAGGGATTAGAGGAAAGAAAGCATCGGCCTGAGCCGGCATATCATCTATCTGCGTTATGTAAAGGCGGTGGGCTTGAGGTAGAGTTTCTGCGTAGAGGGTTGCGCCACCAATGATAAACACATCCTCCTCATGACTACAACTTTCGAGGGCATGCTCCAGCGAGGAGAATATCTCGCAGTCAGAAAGACTTGGCTGGGTTCTACTGAGCACGATATTACGACGGTTAGGCAAGGCGCCGCCAGGCAGAGATTCGAATGTACGTCGGCCCATAATGATAGTGTGGCCGGTTGTGAGTTTCTTGAAGCGTTTCAGGTCGTCACTGATGTGATAGATGAGTTTATTTTCGAAGCCTATGGCTCTGTTTGCGGCTATTGCCACGATGATATTTATTTTCATATCAACGGATTTGTGAGGGTTATACAGACACTGGGGCCGGAATGTGCGGATGAGGATTATAGTTCTCAAGCGTGAAATCGGAGTAATGGAAGTCGAAAATCTTTTTTATGTCCGGATTAAGTTTCATTATTGGCAATTGACGAGGCGTTCTTTCCAATTGCGTTTTGGCCTGCTCGAGATGGTTGGTGTAGAGGTGGGTGTCGCCTGTTGTATGGATGAACTCGCCGGCTTTCAGTCCGCTAACCTGTGCTATCATCATCAGCAACAGGGCATAGGAAGCGATGTTGAACGGAACTCCCAAGAAAGTGTCGGCCGAACGTTGATAGAGTTGCAGCGACAGTCGTCCATCGGCTACATAGAACTGGAACAGACAATGACATGGTGGAAGAGCCATGCGTTCTATTTCGGCCGGATTCCACGCCGTGACAATCATCCTGCGAGAGTCGGGATGATTACGAATCAGTTCAATCACGTTACTAATCTGGTCTATCGTTCCGCCGTTTTCATCCGGCCATGAGCGCCATTGATACCCGTAAACCGGCCCGAGATTACCATTTTCATCGGCCCATTCATTCCATATCGTCACGTTGTGGCGTTGTAGATATTTCACGTTCGTATCGCCTTTGAGAAACCACAGCAGTTCGTAGATGATACTTTTGAGATGCAGTTTCTTAGTTGTGAGCAGCGGGAAGCCGTCTTCGAGATTAAACCGCATTTGATGTCCGAAAACCGAAAGAGTTCCGGTTCCGGTGCGGTCGGTTTTCCGCGTTCCTTCGGTGAGGATTTTCCTAAGCAGATCTTGATATTGTTTCATTACTAATATGTTTTTATACGTTGACTATCGGATTATATGGCGGAACGTGCGTGCTTTTTATGCGCCATTCTGCAGGATAGAGATTGTTAGCTCGGCTTCCGAGATTCTTTACGAAGCCAATCGGGACACCCTTAAATGTGAGCACGAGTATGCCCGTTGGCGTTTCAGCATGGAGGACAATGGCTTCGTGTCGGAGATAGTTTATAGCCGTACCGTAGTCGATTTCTACAGCTGGATACGCCTCCCTCTCCCGCGGGTCTATGGATAGGGCCATGCTGTGATGGTGCAACTTGTCGTCGCCAAGTATTTTCAACTTCCGCAATCCGGCAGGAATTTTCTTCCTAAAGTCAGTCGATCTGTGCTCGCCATCCTTTCTTAGAACAGCAACGAAGAGCCCCTCGCTCTGAGTTTTTCCCGGGATGAAACGATAAACCGGCAAAGAATTCTCGCCGTTCAGCGAACCGGTGATATTCCATTCGGGCCGAACATCAACAGGCATAACCTTCGCTCCCAGTTCGCCGACTATCCACTCAATATTCTCCTCGTTCTCGTGAACATTCAGCGTGCACGTTGAATAAATGAGCAGTCCGCCGGGTTTCAAACAGCCCCATATCTCCTCGATTATCGACCGTTGCAGGTCGCGACATTTCCTCACGTTCAGCGCGCTCCATTCGTCAATAGCCTTGGCGTCTTTCCTGAACATTCCCTCGCCCGAACATGGCACATCGGCCAGAATGAGGTCGAATTGCAGAGCGGTTTGCCGATAGTCCTTGGGGTAGTTGTTGGTTACGACGACATCCTGACAGCCGAACTTTATGATGTTTTCGTTTAGGATTTGCGCTCGCTTGCTTATCGGCTCATTGGCCACAAGCATGCTTCCCGAGGGCAGGGCGCCAAGTGCGCAGGTTGATTTCCCTCCGGGTGCGGCGCATAGGTCGAGCACAGCTACGGGTTCGTTTATATATTGCTTCAGAATATGGTGAACGAACATCGAGGCAGCTTCCTGAACGTAATATACTCCGGCATGAAAAAGTGGGTCGAACGTAAAGTTGGGGCGTTCGGTGAGATACACCCCATCGTTGCACCACGGCACGTTACTTTTCTTCATCCCATCTGCAACCGCCGACGGTTTGAATCTATTGAGTCGCAGGCTCACAGGCGGTTCATCGTCCAATGCCTCAATGAACATGCTAAACAGGTCGTCGCCCATAAGCGTGCGTGTGCTGGATTCGAATTCTTCGGAAAGTTGCATTTGTTTTGTTTTCTGGCGCGAGTGGTATATGAGCCCATGCTCGCGATTATTTCATTTTATCGTTAGGGGCGATCCGGCAGATTTATCCAAATAGAACAAATAGACTGATGGGGGAACTTTACGAAGTCCGTCACCCCTTCGGGGTTCTCTTCCATGGATAATGCGCATTACAGTGGTTTTGCTATCGCCTCACCCCTGCCTGTGGTCTTCTCACCCCTACAGGGTTCTGTCGATTCGACGGGAGGGCAATCGTCGTTCCTAAGGACGGGAAATCGCTGTTCCTAGCGGAAGGCAAATGTCGCTCTCAAGGGAGGACAATCGCCGTTCCTAAGGGTGGGCAAATGTCGTTCCTAAGGGAGGACAATCGTCGTTCCCAAGGACGGGCAAATGTCGTTCCTAAGGGTGGGCAATCGCCGTTCCTAGGGGTAGGCAATTATCATTCCCGGGGGAGCAGTTGTCGTTCCTAAGGACGGGCAATTGCCGTTCCTAGCGGATGGTAACCCTAGAGTCAGAGGAGTCCCGGAGGGGCGGCAGACCACAGGCAGGCGGTGGAGCCCGGCAGGGCGGAACCCCTGCACAAATAGTCGACCTCAAGTGGGGAGCCCCAAAGGGGCGACGGAATACTATTCAAAGATAATTTCGTCATCGCCGGCTGTCTGGACTTTCGGCGTGGGTTTGGGAACGTTCTTGAGATTGCCCTTTTCGTCGAACATTCCGTAGGTGGTGCGGAGTACGATGAACTCGGTGCGACGGTTTATTTGATTGGCTATTTCCTGCTTGTCCTTGTCGAGCTTCTTAATGAAATCCTCGGTTAGCACGTCGCCTTCCTTGAGCCAGGGATATTTCTCGGTGAGCTTCCGACGAACGATTTTCGGCTTATCCTTGCCATATCCTACGGGCGTAAGACGGTCGGACGCGATGCCGTGCGAAATGAGATAGGCCACTACCGACTTAGCGCGGTTTTCCGACAGGCGTTTGTTGTAGTTGGCCGAACCTTTATAGTCGGTGTGGGCCGATAGCTCGATGGTTACGTTGGGGTTTTCGTTGAGCAGCTTGACCAATCCGTTGAGTGCCTCCTGCGATTCGGGGCGGAGGGTGGCCTTATCGAAGTCGTAGAAGATATTGTCAATCATCACCGGGATGCTGATGCCGGCCAGTGGAAACTGGAGTGTGTATTCGCGGGACTCGCTAACGGGTTCGACGCGCAATTCTTCCTTGTGATTGAGGAATCCTTTGCAGGTTGCCAAGAGAATGTAGTTTGTGTTGGGCTTGATTTCATATTCGAATGAGCCGTCGCCCTTCACGGCAACCTTTCGGTTCGTGCCATCGTCGCCCACAATGAATACTTGTGCCGCCGGAAGTTCGTAGCCCTCCATCTCATAGACCCATCCCTTGACGGTTTGCACTATTTCGGGGAGTTCGAAGCTGTAGATGTGATCCCAACCGCGCCCGTCGCCACGGTTCGATGAGAAGAATCCGCGATTGTGAATGCCTTCGAAGGTCATTCCGAAGTCGTCGCCTTGTGAATTGAGCGGGTAGCCTGGATATTCGAGATGATAGCGATGGTCGGCACCAACTTTGGCGATAATGATGTCTAGACCTCCCAAACCTCCGTGCCCATTCGACGAGAAATATAGGTCGCCGTTAGGTCTGAAAGTTGGGAATTGCTCGTCGCCTGGAGTGTTTATCGGTTCGCCGAGATTCTCGACTCCACCCATGACGTTGTTTCCGTAGATTCGTACACGCCAGATGTCGAATCCGCCACGCCCACCCGGTATGTCGCTCGTGAAATAGAGCCAGTTTCCATCGGGCGAAATGGCTGGATGCGCAAAGTTCGAAAGAGTATCCTTACTTATCTCGAGCTTGGAAGGCTTACCCCATGCCGCATCCGAACGACTGCTCACGGCAATCTGTGCATAACGCGGATAGGATGCATCGATGAGACATTGGGTTATGTACATCTCGCGACCGTCGGCCGAGAACGCCGGAGTTCCCTCGTCGGCAGCCGAGTTAAGACCCGACTCGATAGCCCTCGGTGCGCCCCATTTACCTTTGACATCCTTTTCGCTGACGAAGATGTCGCCAGGCTTAACGCCGGTGATTCCGCTGAGCTCGTCGCCCGCAGCTTCGTTGCGTGTCGATGTGAAATAGAGTTGCTCGAAATGATCGCCAAAGAGCATCGGAGAATAATCCTGCCGGCGCGAGTTGAACACGTCCATCTTCTTCACGATATATCTTGACTTCATCGCCTTCACGGCCGATGCTTTCTTGGCCGCCGTGAGTCCGGTGGAAGCCATCTTGTCGCCGGGCATGGAGTCGAGTGCAATCTGATATTCCTTGGCGGCGTCGGTATAACTTCCGTTGCGCATGAGGTTGTCGGCCAGCAAACGGTGAGTCTCTCCGTCGTCGAGCTTATATCTCACCACGTTGCGATAGGCCGCAATAGCACGCTGCGAAGCTGACAAACGATTGTAGCATAGCGCCATCTTTCTGGCAATCTCTCCACGGCGTGTGCGTTCTTTCGGAGACGTATTCTGATAGGCTTTCTTGAACTGAACCGAAGCGTCGTGATACTCGCCCAGCGCCAGGAACTTCTCGCCTTTTCTTATGTTTCTCTCAGCTCCGCATCCGAAAATGGCGAACACGGTACATAGAAAAGCGAAAACAAGCCCCGCCTTGGGGAGCTTGTTCTTTAACAATGAGTAGGAAAAAGATGTGCAAGTCGTCATTACTCTGTCCTTTCAAAACAAGTAGAGGAGGGGATAGCTCTAGGCTAATTGCAGAGATACTTTATGCTCTCTCACCATCTTTCTTAGATTCAGCAAAGCATAACGCATTCGCCCAAGACTAGTGTTGATGCTTACTCCTGTTGTTTGGGCAATCTCCTTGAACGACATCTCCTGATAGAATCGCATGAAAACAACCTCGCGCTGCGACGGCGGCAAAAGATTCATCATTCGCTTGATGTCTGAAAGAGTTTGGGAAGTGATGAACTGATTCTCGATATTTCCAATCTGCATATCGTCACCTCCAATGTTCGATAGGTCGTTATTTCTGGTAGCCTCGACTATCTTGTCGGCCTTCTGCGAACGATACCAATCCATAATCACATTGTGAGCGATACGCATAATCCATGCTCCAAACTTTCCGCTCGGGACATATTTTCCCTCTTGTAATCGAGTAATAATCTTCACAAACGTTTCTTGGAAGATATCGTTAGCCACATCCTCGTTTCGTACCACGAAGAGAATATAAGAAAAGAGTTTGGACTGATTACGAGCCAACAACAGATCGAAAGCCCTATTGTTTCCATTAATATAAAATATGGCCAATTCTTCATCGGTCATCTCTCTAAACTGCTTCATTCTTTAAAATAATTTTTATTCTTAAAGTAATGCTGTTTCTATAGGCTTTTCGGTTTGTATTGGTTTGTATATTAAGTTATGTGATGCAAATGTAATTACTTTTCATTTCTTACCAAAACTTTTATATCGGCGAGGTGAGGGTTACGGGATAAGATAACCGGGTTGAGAACAGTGCAAAATAGTTTCTCAACGATGCTTTATTTGTTATTATGATTCACTTCAATCTGAGCTCACTTTCCAGTCTGATAAGTTCGTCGCGATATTGTGAAGCTTGTAGGAAATCCATTCTTACGGCTGCCTCTCGCATCAGTTCTTTAGTTGCTTCGATACTGCGCTCGAGCTGACTGCGTGTCATACTGCGAATAATCGGATCGGCAGCAAACGACACCCTGTCTTCGAAATAAGGATATTCGAAGAGGGTATTCTTATCGACTTTGGGGATGGTTGAGAGAGGCATATCGCTATCGGCAGTGCGTTTGCGTGGGCATTTGCGACTAGGAATAAAGCTTCCGCTTGATAGAGTGCCCTTAATCGTAGTGGACAGCGGCATAGGCTTGATGTTATGCTCAGCATTATATTTCAATTGCTTTGCGCGTCGGCGGGCTGTTTCGTTTATGGTCTGCTCCATGCTTTCTGTGATTGTGTCGGCATACATGATGACCTTCCCGTTGATATTTCGGGCTGCTCGCCCAGCTGTTTGAGTCAGACTGCGATGACTACGAAGAAACCCCTCTTTATCAGCATCGAGAATCGCAACGAGTGAGACTTCGGGCAGGTCGAGTCCCTCACGAAGAAGGTTAACTCCAACTAGAACATCATAGATTCCGGAGCGTAAATTATTTATAATCTTAACGCGGTCAAGATTAGCCACATCGCTATGAATATAAGCCGTGCTGATGTTTCTCTCGGTAAGGAACTTAGTTATTTCTTCGGCCATTCGCTTAGTGAGTGTTGTTACAAGCGTACGTTCTTTACACTTAACTCGCTTGACGATCTCGATTAACAGATCGTCTATTTGATTCTCCGACGGGCGCACTTCTATCTCCGGTTCGAGCAATCCGGTGGGTCTAACCACCTGTTCAACTACAATTCCACCGGATTCCTCAAGCTCGAAGTTAGCTGGAGTGGCCGAAACGTAAATCACCTGATTGAGCATACTATAGAATTCGTCGAACTTGAGCGGGCGATTATCAGCAGCAGCTGGTAATCGAAATCCGAACTCTATGAGATTATGTTTACGGGCATGGTCGCCGCCATACATTGCCGAAATCTGCGGTACGCTTACATGACTCTCGTCAACAATCATAAGGAAGTCTTTAGGGAAGAAGTCCAACAAACAATACGGTCGGTCACCTTCTACACGCCCATCAAAATATCTCGAATAGTTCTCGATTCCTCCACAATAACCCAGTTCCTCAAGCATTTCGGCGTCATATTCCACCCTATTCCTAAGTCGTGTTGCATATTCATGCTGTCCTTTTTGTTCAAAATAGTCCAATCGTTGGGCTAGGTCTTCGCGAATCTGTCGTATGGCAATTTGTGTTTGTTCTTTGGAGGTAACAAAGATGTTGGCAGGATATATGGCATATTCTTCGAACTGCGCTAGTCGATGCAAGGTGACTGCATTGAGTTCCTCGATTGATTCGATTTCATCGTCCCACCAAGTGATACGTAACACGTCGTCGCTATAGGCCATAGCCACATCCACTGTGTCGCCTTTCACTCTGAAGCATCCTCTCTTAAATTCCAGGTCGTTACGAACGTAGAGTGCGCCTACAAGACGACGTAAGAATTCGTTTCGATTCATTGTTTGTCCTTTGGCAAGTTTAATCACGTTCGACTGTATCGCCATCGGTCCCCCCATGCCATATATGCACGAAACAGATGAAACAACCACAACATCATTCCTTCCAGAGAGAAGCGCCGACACAGTTGAGAGCCGCAGCTTATCAATTTCATCATTTATATCGAGCTCTTTTTCTATATAGGTATCTGTTGCCGGAAGATAGGCTTCAGGCTGATAATAGTCATAATACGACACATAATATTCCACTGCATTATTCGGAAAGAAGGATTTCATCTCCTCATAGAGCTGTGCTGCCAGTGTTTTGTTGTGTGACAGAATCAGCGTGGGCTTATTCACATTAGCGACGACATTGGCCACGGTGAATGTTTTTCCGGAGCCGGTTACGCCTAGGAGTACCTGACTTTTCTCGCCCCTTCTCAGCCCGTCAGTAAGCTCTTTGATGGCTTCCGGCTGGTCGCCCATAGGCTTATATTCCGATGTTAGTTGAAATTTTCTCATTGCGCGCAAAGATAGTGCAAGTTGAATGCAATAAAGACAAGTATCTCGCGGATTATCCCTCTATCTCAATGACGGATTAACCCCAAATCGGTCATTAGGAAATCAAAGGGAATAATAGTCTTTAAACCTAATGACCAATTTGGGGTTAATAAATCGAGTACAACACCCTTTATCAAAGGTGTAGTACACCTTTGATAAAGGGTACAGTACACCTTTAGTGAAGAGTGTTTAATACCCTTGGCGAAGAGTATTCATTCGTAACACTTCGCTTGCAAAATCTCTAATGATCGATTGGAGATTAAGCATCTCTCTTTTTCTCGGGCAGTGTTTCAGCTGTGGATGAAGAGTCGATTCTTTTTCGGGCTACGTTTCAGAGGTCTCAGAAGAGAGAGATAAGGCTCATGGAAAACGAAAGCATCCGGCGTAAGGACCTAGCCTCGCCGGATGCTTATCAAAGTAATCTTTGGTGCGAAAAGAGCTATTATTACATGCTCAAACCGCGATTATTTAAAGTGACATTAAGTAGCTTAACATACTCGCGATATTGGTCCTGATTCAGAACATAGAACATATATGACAAGTCGCGCTTGATAGCCTTCTTAATCTTTTCGTCGCGCTCCGACTTGTCACTTGTTGCAGCATTCATCATCTCGGCCGCGAAAGTTTTGTTGATATCCTCAACAACAGCTATTTGGTCCTGACTGAGGTTCAGTGCACGGCTCAGAGCGTAGGTGCTCATATTGAATCTGTACTTTTCAATGCTAGCTGCATTCTCGTCCTTCTCGTTTGCAGCAAAAGTCATTGTCATGCTTACTAATGCTATCAGTGTAAAAACAATCTTCTTCATAATTATCTTTTCTAATTTTATTTTTCCTGTTGTGTTGTTTATTTCTTTTTGCGATGCAAAGGTAGACTTGTAACTGCCATGAAATGAACTTCTACAAGAATAAGGTCCGAATCAAGGCCTATTTTTGACAGCGGTCAAACGGTTTGATTTATGTCAGTCGATAGATTTACCTTTGCACACATCACCACCTTTTATATATAGATATGCGCAACACTTTCGGAACCCTTTTCACCCTCACAACCTTCGGCGAAAGCCATGGGGCGGCAGTAGGCGGAATAGTTGATGGAATGCCTTCGGGCGTAACCGTGAACGTAGACGATATTCAGCACGAACTCAACAGACGAAAACCCGGACAAAGTAATCTCACAACATCGCGGTGTGAAGCTGACCAGGTAGAACTGCTAAGCGGAGTCTTCGACGGTCGGACAACAGGCACACCTATAGGCTTCCTAGTCAGAAATACCGACCAAAACTCGGCCGACTACGAAAGCATTCGCGAAGTATTCCGTCCATCACATGCCGACTATACATATCAAATAAAATATGGCGTGCGCGACTATCGTGGCGGCGGAAGAGCGTCGGCCCGTATAACCTTATCGCGAATCGTAGCCGGCGCGCTCGCAAAATGTGTACTACGCAGCGAGGGAATAAGCATAAAAGCCTACACATCGCAAGTTGGCGAGGTAAAAGTCGACGAAGACTATCGGAAGTTCAATCTCGCATCCGCCGAACTCAACGCCATTAGATGTCCCGACGAATTGAAAGCCCAAGAAATGGAACAACTCATCAAACGAGTGAAAGCCGAGGGCGACACTGTAGGCGGCGTAATAACCTGTGTCATTAAAGGATGTCCGATAGGATTAGGCGAACCCGAGTTCGGCAAACTCCATGCACAACTCGGACACGCAATGCTGAGCATAAACGCCGCCAAAGGATTCGAATATGGTACCGGATTCGAAGGCTGTATCAAACGAGGCAGCCAACAAAACGACTCCTTCGTCCCTGGTGTAGCAAATAACATATCCACTCTAACCAACCGAAGCGGAGGAATACAAGGAGGCATAAGCAACGGCGAAGACATCTACTTTCGCGTAGCATTCAAACCCGTAGCAACCATACTAACAACACAAAACACAGTGAACAAAGAAGGCCGGCCGGTAAGTGTCAACCCGAAAGGCCGACACGACCCCTGTGTGCTTCCCAGAGCCGTGCCGATTGTCGAGGCAATGGCCGCAATGACACTTCTGGACGCACTACTAGCACTGAAATCCGAACAGTTTTAGCGAATTTATTGGGAGTTTTAAAAAAGCAGTACTTTTGCCACTGCTGATTTCGAAACACTGAAATTATATAAACAACACATTTTTTATATATACACTTATGAGTTTAAAAATAGTAGTACTCGCAAAGCAAGTGCCCGACACTCGAAATGTCGGGAAAGATGCCATGACAGCCGAAGGAACGGTGAATCGTGCCGCGCTACCCGCTATCTTCAATCCTGAAGATCTGAATGCTCTCGAGCAAGCCCTCCGACTGAAAGACCAACACAAAGGTTCTACCGTGGGAGTTTTGACAATGGGTCCACCACGTGCAGGTGAAATAATTCGTCAAGGACTCTATCGAGGGGCTGACACCGGATGGTTGCTAACCGACCGTAAATTTGCCGGCGCCGATACACTTGCAACATCCTATGCACTCGCAACGGCCATAAAGAAAATTGGCAATGTCGATATTATAATAGGCGGGCGCCAAGCTATCGATGGTGACACAGCACAAGTTGGTCCGCAAGTAGCTCAGAAGCTCGGGCTCAACCAAGTAACCTATGCCGAAGAGATTCTCAAAGTAGAGAATGGTAAAGCAACCATACGCCGTCATATCGACGGAGGAGTCGAAACAGTCGAAGCTCCATTACCTGTGGTAATAACCGTCAATGGAAGTGCAGCCCCCGCTCGCCCATGCAATGCCAAACTGGTTATGAAATATAAATATGCCAGCTGCCACATGGAACGTAAAGGCGACGAACCATGGGCCGAACTATATAACGAGCGTCCTTATCTTACACTCAATCAATGGTCGGTGGCCGATGTCGATGGCGACGATGCACAGTGCGGTTTATCAGGTTCTCCCACCAAAGTGAAAACCGTTCAGAACATTGTTTTCCAAGCTAAAGAAAGTAAAACGCTCACCGGCTCCGACGAAGATATGCAAAGCTTGATTAAGGAACTCATCGAAGAGAAAATAATAGGATAATACTCATGAATAACGTATTTGTATATTGCGAAATAGAACAGACAACCGTTCAGGAAGTCTCGCAAGAATTGCTTACCAAAGGGCGTAAGCTGGCAAACCAATTAGGTGTAGAGCTGCACGCAGTTATTGCAGGAACTGGAATAAAAGGTAAAGTCGAAGAACAGATTCTCCCCTACGGAGTAGACAAGCTCTTTGTGTTCGATGATGATGGGCTTTTCCCTTATACATCGGCACCTCATACTGATATCCTCGTTAATCTCTTCAAGGAAGAAAAACCGCAAATAGCACTCATGGGAGCAACGGTAATCGGCCGCGACCTAGGTCCGCGTGTATCGTCGTCTCTAACTTCGGGGCTCACAGCCGACTGTACTCAGCTCGAAATCGGTGACTACGAAGACAAAAAAGCCGGCAAGCACTACGACAACCTACTCTATCAGATTCGCCCCGCGTTCGGTGGAAATATCGTTGCAACAATCGTGAACCCCGACCATCGCCCACAGATGGCAACCGTTCGCTCGGGTGTTATGCAAAAAGCCCTCTACGAAGGTAATGCCAAAGGTGAGGTGGTTTATCCCGACGTCAAGAAATATGTTTCACCCGAAGCTTTCGTTGTGAAAGTGCTTGAGCGTCATGTGGAAGCCGCCAAAAATAACCTCAAAGGAGCCCCGATAGTTGTGGCCGGCGGATATGGTGTAGGTTCCAAGGAAGGATTCGACCAGCTATTCCAACTTGCTAAGGAACTCCATGGCGAAGTAGGCGCGTCGCGTGCAGCAGTCGACGCAGGATGGGTTGAACACGACCGCCAAGTTGGACAAACGGGTGTCACCGTTCATCCGAAAGTTTACATTGCCTGTGGAATCTCCGGACAGATTCAGCACATCGCTGGAATGCAAGATGCTGGCATAATCATCTCGGTAAACAACGACCCCGACGCACCCATAAATCAGATTGCCGACTACATCATCACCGGCACCGTTGAAGAGGTCGTGCCCAAATTGATAAAGTATTACAAACAGAACGATAAGTAAGCAAACATCATGGCCAATTACTATACAGACCAACCCGAGATTCAATTCCATCTCAACCACCCCCTAATGAAGCGCATAGTCGACCTCAAGGAGCGAAACTATGCTGACAAAGACAAGTTCGACGAAGCCCCTGTAAACTATCAAGATGCTATCGAGAACTATAAAAGAGTGCTCGATATTGCAGGCGACATTGCCGCAAACATCATCGAACCGAACTCTGAAGCAGTAGACCAGGAAGGCCCGCATCTCATCGACGGCCGAATGCACTACGCTAGTAAAACTCTCGAAAATATTGAAGCTACACGACAGGCTGGACTATGGGGAATAAGCATGCCTCGCCAGTATGGCGGTCTCAACCTGCCGAACGTCGTGTTCTCCATGCTATCGGAAATGATTTCGTCGGCCGACGCCGGATTCCAAAACATCTGGTCGCTACAATCATGTATTGACACCCTCTACGAATTCGGAAACGACGAGCAACGCGCCAAATATATCCCCCGCATCTGCCAAGGCGAAACTATGTCGATGGACCTCACCGAACCTGATGCCGGCTCCGACCTCCAACGAGTAATGCTAAAAGCAACCTTCGACGAAAAAGAAAACTGCTGGCGGCTCAACGGCGTGAAGAGATTCATAACCAACGGCGACTCCGACATACACCTAGTGCTCGCACGCTCGGAAGAAGGAACACGCGACGGGCGAGGCCTCTCCATGTTCATCTACGATAAGCGAAATGGCGGAGTCGACGTGCGCCACATCGAAAACAAACTCGGTATACACGGCTCACCAACCTGCGAGCTGGTCTACAAGAACGCCAAGGCCGAACTTTGTGGAAGTACCCGAATGGGGCTCATAAAATATGTCATGGCCCTAATGAATGGCGCTCGGCTCGGAATAGCCGCACAAAGCGTAGGCCTCTCGCGCGAAGCCTACACCGAAGCACTCAACTATGCACGCGACCGCGCACAGTTCGGAAAGAAAATCATAACCTTCCCTGCCGTCTACGACATGCTCTCACGCATGAAAGCCAAACTAGACGCAGGCCGAACCCTACTCTATCAAACAGCAAGATATGTAGATATCTACAAAGCTCTTGAAGACATATCGCGCGACCGCAAACTCACACCCGAAGAGCGACAGGAGATGAAACAATACACCCGTCTTGCAGACGCTTTCACACCTCTAGCAAAAGGAATAAACTCCGAATACGCCAATCAAAACGCCTACGACGCTATATCCGTACACGGCGGCTCGGGCTTCATCATGGAATACAAAAGTCAGAGACTCTATCGCGATGCACGTATCTTCTCCATCTACGAAGGCACCACCCAGCTTCAGGTTGTAGCCGCAATACGCTACATCACCAACGGAACCTACCTCTCGATAATGAAGGAAATGATACAAGCCGAACTCGAATGCGATTGCATGAAAGCCCTCCGCGAACGCGTTGCCAAGCTAGTTGAACTCTACGAAGAATCCATTGAACGCATCAATGCAGAGAACAACCAAGACTTGCATGACTTCCTTGGCCGTCGACTTTACAACATGACAGCCTCGATTGTAGAATCGCTTCTCCTCATCGAAGATGCCTCCAAAGCTCCCGAGCTATTCGCAAAGTCGGCCAACGTGTTCGTTCGTCATGCCGAGGAAGAAGTCATCTCGCACGCAGCCTACATAAAAGCCTTCCGTGCCGACGACCTCAAAAACTTCCAAGCAGAGTAAAACCCTCTCCATCGTAATTTAAAAAAACAGGGATTTAAGCAGATGTGGCTTAAATCCCTGTTCTATTTTCATCACCTGCAAATAATTCAAGACCTCTGCAAAAGACGAGCACCATAGTTTTTACTATTCGTTGACGCTTTTGACCAAATCTTCATCCCTATCCTATCTTCAACAATATCATAATCCTTACTACTACGAGGGCGACGGAGACTGTCTAAGTTAGTCAACATTTACCTTCCGCTAGGAACGACATTTACCTTCCGCTGGGGGCGGCACTTGCCATCCGCTAGGAACAGCATTCGTCCTCCGCTAGGAACGGCATTTGCCTTCCGCTAGGAACGGCACTTGTCCTCCGCTAGGAACGACACTTGCCATCCGCTAGGAACGACATTTGTCCTCCGCTAGGAACGACACTTGCCATCCGCTAGGGGCGACGGTTGCCGATTAAGTTAGACGACGATTGCCGATTAAAAATCCTGCCGAGAGACAGCTTCACCAGACATCTTTACACCCATAACATTACCAGCGAATAGATTTTCATCTACCCCCATTAGTCTTTGCCTCCATCTACTTACCTTTGCACACATAACAATTAAGAGACAGGCAGATTGATCGAAAAACATATAGTTCTCGAAGACATAGATCCAGTTATTTTCTATGGGGTGAACAACGTGCATATGCAAATGATTAAAGCCCTTTTTCCAAAGCTCCGTATCGTGGCGCGCGACAATGTTATTCGCGTCCTCGGAGATGAAGAAGAGATGGCCAAGTTTGAAGAATGCACAGAACGAATCAGAAAACACGTCGAGAAATATAACACACTTGGCGAGGAAGACATCATCGACATAGTGAACGGACGAAGAACAAAAGCCGACGCGGTGAAAGATGTACTCGTTTATTCAACCTCAGGAAAACCCATCAAGGGCCGCTCCGAAAATCAACAAAAGCTCATCGACGCCTTCGAAAAGAACGATATGATTTTTGCCGTGGGGCCCGCTGGAACAGGTAAGACCTACCTCAGTATTGCCCTCGCAGTAAAAGCTCTGAAAGACAAAACGGCAAAGAAAATAATCCTATCACGACCGGCCGTCGAAGCTGGAGAGAAATTGGGATTCCTGCCCGGCGACATGAAAGAGAAAATCGACCCCTATCTGCAACCGCTCTACGACGCGCTCGAGGATATGATTCCGGTCGTAAAACTGCAAGACATGATGGATAAGAACATCATTCAAATTGCACCACTGGCCTTTATGCGCGGTCGAACACTAAACGACGCTATCGTGATTCTCGACGAAGCACAGAACACAACACCCGCACAAATCAGAATGTTTCTCACCCGAATGGGCTGGAACTCGAAGATGATTATAACAGGCGACATGACACAGATAGACCTTCCAGGCAACCAGCTTAGCGGACTGCGCGAAGCACTCGGAATACTGTCCGGAATGCAAGGAATAGCAATGATTAATCTCGACGGAAAAGATATCGTCCGGCATAAACTGGTAACACGAATAGTGAAAGCCTACGAAACATACGACAAAACAAAACTGAAAGAAAAATGAAAGCACTCACAACAACAAACTTCAACTTCAACAAACAGCGAAACGTTTATCATGGAAAGGTGCGCGACGTCTACGACATCAATAACGACCTTATCGTCATGGTAGCAACCGACCGCATATCAGCTTTCGACGTGGTTCTGCCAAAAGGCATACCATTCAAAGGACAGGTGCTGAACCAAATTGCAGCCAAGTTCCTCGACCAGACAGCCGATATATGCCCGAACTGGAAACTTGCAACGCCCGACCCAATGGTCACCGTAGGTCTGAAATGCGAAGGATTCAAAGTAGAAATGATAATCCGTTCCATTCTCACCGGTTCGGCATGGCGGGCTTATAAAGAAGGATGTCGCGAACTTTGCGGCGTTAAGCTGCCTGATGGAATGCACGAAAATGAACGCTTTCCCGAACCAATCATAACTCCAACCACCAAGGCCGACGAAGGACACGACATGAATATATCGAAAGAGGAAATAATCAGTCAGAACATTGTATCGGCCGAAGATTATGCCATAATCGAAGACTGGACTCGCAAGCTCTTTGCCCGCGGACAAGAAATCGCCTCCAGACAAGGATTGATTCTCGTCGACACAAAATACGAGTTCGGTAAACGCGACGGCAAATGCTATCTCATCGACGAAATTCATACTCCCGACTCTAGCCGATACTTCTATGCCGAAGGCTACGAAGAACGACTCGCCAAAGGCGAACCGCAACGCCAACTGTCGAAAGAGTTCGTTCGGCAATGGCTCATAGAACACAACTTCATGAACGAGCCAGGACAAACAATGCCCGAAATTACAGATGAATATGCCGAAAGCGTGAGCAACCGTTATATAGAACTCTACGAGCACATAACCGGCGAATCTTTCGACCGAACCATTGAGCAAGGCGATATCGCAGCACGGATTGAACAGAACGTGAACCGCTATCTGGCAGAAAGAACCAAAGAATAAACCTACGTGTACGGACAAGAGAAAATAAAACCCTACGACACTGCAGGCGAAAAAGGTGAGCAGGTGGAGCTGATGTTCGATAACATCGCACCAAGTTACGACATCCTGAATCATCGGTTGTCGTGGGATATCGACCGTTCATGGCGTCGAAAAGCTATCGACGCTCTTGCTCCGTTCAAACCGCAACATATACTCGACGTGGCTACCGGAACCGGCGACTTTGCCATCCTAGCAGCTCGGATGCTACATCCGCGAAGCCTCATTGGTATCGATATTTCAGAGGGAATGATGAACATCGGCAGAAACAAGGTTGAGCACGAACAATTGGCCGACGTAATCTCTTTCAAAAAAGACGACTGCCTGAATCTTTCGTTCGACGACAACAGTTTCGACGCTGTCACAGCCGCTTTCGGCATACGCAACTTTCAAAATCTCGACAGCGGACTGAGCGAAATGCACCGCGTTCTCAAACCGGGTGCTCACCTAAGTATTGTTGAACTTACAACGCCCATTTCTTTCCCTATGAAACAGCTCTTCGCCATTTATTCACGTATAGTGCTTCCGCTCTACGGACGACTAGTTTCAAACGACCGCAGCGCCTACGACTATCTCAACCGAACGATTGCCGCCTTCCCGCAAGGTGAGGAAATGATGACGATTCTCGCTAAGGCCGGCTTCAAACGAACATCATTCAAACGACTAACTTTCGGTATCTGCACTATGTATTTCGCCGAAAAATAAACAGACACGATTATGGACAAATACGGACTCATAGGCTACCCACTCGGTCATTCGTTCTCGATTGGATATTTCAATGAGAAATTCGCAAACGAAAACATCGATGCGCAATACATCAACTTCGAGATTCCTTCGATCGACAATCTCGTGGAGGTGCTAAGTTCCAACCCTCAACTGCGCGGACTCAACGTAACCATTCCTTACAAGGAACAGGTGATTCGTTATCTCGATTCTATTAGTCCGGAAGCCCAGGCCATCGGTGCCGTGAATGTTATTCGTGTGAGTCAGAAAGGCAATCAAACCTTCCTCCGAGGTTTCAATAGCGATGTGATTGGTTTCACTAAAAGCATCGAACCTCTGCTCGAGCGCTATCACCGTAAAGCCTTGATTCTCGGAACCGGTGGAGCTGCCAAAGCCGTGGACTACGGGTTGAAATCGCTCGGACTGGAAACGCAAATGGTTTCGCGAAGTAGGAAAACAGGCGCCATAACATACGATGACGTAAAAGCCGAGACAATCGAGGAATATAATGTTCTGGTGAACTGCACTCCGCTCGGACTGTATCCAAATGTGGACCTCTGCCCCACCCTACCCTACAATGCCATGAACTCGCGCACGCTGCTCTACGACCTACTTTACAACCCCGACGAAACGCTTTTCATGCGGAAAGGTCGTGAGCAAGGAGCTACCGTGAAAAACGGACTCGAAATGCTGCTTCTCCAAGCGTTTGCCAGCTGGGAATTTTGGAACGGAAAAGAATAACTACAAACAAAACATGGACAACAGATACATGATGCGCGGCGTGAGTGCTGCAAAAGAAGATGTGCACAACGCCATTAAAAACATCGACAAGGGAATATTTCCGCAGGCCTTCTGTAAGATTATTCCCGATATTCTCGGCGGCGACCCTGATTATTGTAACATCATGCACGCCGACGGGGCCGGAACAAAATCGTCGTTGGCCTATATGTATTGGCGCGAAACCGGCGACCTCAACGTATGGCGAGGCATTGCACAAGACGCCATCGTGATGAATACCGACGATCTGCTATGCGTTGGCGCTGTAGACAATATTCTCGTGTCGTCAACCATCGGCAGAAACAAAATGCTCATCCCGGGCGAAGTAATTTCGGCCATTATCAACGGCACCGACGAACTGCTTGCCGAACTGCGCGAAATGGGCATCGGAATATATCCCACCGGAGGAGAAACCGCCGACGTGGGCGACTTGGTTCGCACGATTATCGTAGACTCTACAGTTACCTGCCGAATGAAACGCGCAGATGTAATTAACAATGCCAACATACGCCCAGGAGACGTCATTGTGGGACTAAGCTCAACCGGACAAGCAACCTACGAAAAAAACTATAACGGTGGAATGGGTAGCAACGGATTAACCAGTGCGCGACATGATGTTTTCGCCAAATATCTGGCAGAGCAATACCCCGAAAGCTACGACCACGCCGTGCCAGAAGAGCTTGTCTATAGCGGTAGATATCGTCTTACCGACACCATTGACGGTTCGCCCATTGATGCTGGGCGGCTTGTGCTTTCGCCCACCCGAACCTATGCTCCCGTCATCAAGAAAATGCTCGACAGTCATCGCCGCGATATTCACGGTATGGTTCATTGCACGGGTGGAGCACAAACCAAGGTGCTACATTTTGTCAGTAACGATTGTCACGTAGTTAAAGACAATCTTTTCCCACTGCCACCCCTGTTCAAAACCATCAAAGAATGCAGCGGGGCCGACTGGCGCGAAATGTATCAGGTGTTCAACATGGGCCATCGAATGGAAATATATGTCGGCCCCGAAATCGCCCCACGGATAATCGAAATCAGTCGTTCGTTCGGTATCGACGCACAGATAATCGGCCGAATCGAAGAGGGTGAACACAGTCTAACCATCCAATCAGAATACGGAACATTCAATTATGATAGAAAATAACAGCATATTATCGAAGCTCGACGGACTCGAAGCACGCTACGAAGAGGTGTCGACGCTCATCACAGACCCAAACGTGATTGCCGATCAATCACGCTACGTTAAGCTCACAAAAGAATATAAAGACCTTGGCGATATCATGGATGCTCGCAAACGCTACATTGCATGCCTAACCACAATTGCCGAGGCAAAAGATATAATTGCAAACGAAAGCGACGCCGATATGCGCGACATGGCACGCGAGGAACTCTCCGAAAACGAAACTATACAGCCTCGGCTCGAGGAAGAAATCAAACTGCTCCTCGTGCCCAAAGACCCCGAAGATGCCAAAAACGTGCAGATGGAAATCAGAGCCGGAACCGGAGGTGACGAGGCCGCACTTTTTGCGGGAGACCTCTTCAGCATGTACAAAAAATACTGCGATAAAAAAGGCTGGACGCTCTCCATAACCGCCGTTTCGGAAGGCGCCGTGGGCGGATTCAAGGAGATTGATTTTGCCGTTTCGGGCGACAGCGTTTACGGCACACTCAAATACGAGTCGGGCGTGCATCGCGTTCAGCGCGTACCGGCGACCGAGACACAAGGTCGAATGCACACATCGGCAGCAACAGTGGCCGTTCTGCCCGAAGCCGACCGCTTCGAGGTGAACATCAACGAAGGCGATATAAAATGGGATACATTCCGCTCAAGCGGTGCCGGCGGACAGAATGTAAACAAAGTGGAATCGGGCGTGCGGTTGCGCTATCCGTGGCGAAATCCGAACACTGGTGAGGTTGAAGAGATACTCATAGAATGTACCGAAACACGCGACCAGCCGAAGAACAAAGAGCGCGCCCTGTCACGTCTGCGTACTTTCATATACGACCGCGAGCATCAGAAATACATCGACGACATCGCTAATCGCCGTAAAAGTTTGGTATCAACGGGCGACCGCTCGGCTAAAATTCGAACCTACAACTTTCCGCAGGGCCGCGTAACCGACCATCGCATCGGATTCACCACCCACGATCTCCAGGGGTTCATGAACGGCGAGATTCAGGAGATGATCGACGCCCTCACCGTTGCCGAAAACGCCGAAAAACTCAAAGAAACAGAACTCTGATGCACAATCATCACCCCTCCACAAAAAATTTAGGCCACCAACGTCAATAGCGTTGATGGCCTAAATATTAATCCGGATTTGATTGCGCCATATGTATGCGAACCCACGTAGTTGTTACAACGCCGAAATCATCGATTTTGAGTGTCGCATCAGGTGTAAATCGGAAAAATAGTCTCTGCCGGCACTTAAAAGCAGTGTAAAACGAAAAAATAGTCTCTGCCGAGCACTTACAAGCAGTGCAAAACGAAAAAATAGTCTCTGCCGGCACTTACAAGCAGTG
>ERZ773067.312-NODE-312-length-30813-cov-5.043371_pt1 | contig 30813 bp, 25 predicted proteins | sample MGYA00580622_ERZ773067 | MGnify/ENA primary metagenome ERZ773067 (study PRJEB29015, sample SAMEA2737998) | human oral metagenome | biome: human oral; feature: human-associated habitat; material: dental | place: China | collected 2113 ...
AAGCCCGTAAAGACTCGTTTTTCAATCTTTATTTTACATCGACCATAAGTATTGCCGTGGCTCTGTTTATGCTCGGTCTGGTGGCTATGCTGCTACTCTGGGGCAATCATGTGACCCGATTTGCGAAAGAGAATCTAGTCGTATCGCTCATACTGAGCGACGCGACTACCGACGACGACCTTACAAGAATCGAGAAGTACCTCGCATCTACCGACTTTGTAAAGCATTACCAATATATCTCAAAAGATGCCGCTCTCGAAGAGCATATCGCCGACGTGGGCGACAATCCGGTGGAGCTACTCGGCTACAACCCCATAAAAGCGTCGATAGAGGTCAATCTCAAAGCTGAGTTTATCAGCGAAGCGTTTTTGCAAAAACTCTCGAAAGATATTGAGATATACCCTTTTGTGGAGAATGTGGCTTATCAGCAGATAATGATTTCAGACCTCAATACCAACGTCAAACGTATCTCGCTCGTATTGTTGCTCATATCGCTCATACTTGTGCTTATCACCGTGATACTTATCAATAATACAATACGTATATCCATCTACTCCAAACGTTTTGTCATCAACACGATGAAACTCGTCGGAGCTAAGGCGTGGTTTATACGTCGTCCGTTCCTGTGGCGGTTCGTCAAGAACGGGCTGATAGCTTCGTTTCTGGCTTGCTTCGGCTTGTTCGGAGTGGGGTATTATATACAAAGAATGGATTTCTCGCTGTCGTTGTACGACTATCGTTTCTTTGTGCCGATTATAGTTGTAGTATTTGCCGTAGGCTTCTTGGTAAGCTTCCTTGCGGCACTTTTCTGTATCAATCGTTACATTCGTATGAAGTCGGGCGACTTGTATTTTATTTGAAAAACGAATTATAATTACAAAACACACAAAATACTGTTTATGAACAAAATAAATTATATCCTGATAGCTGTTGCTGTGGCGGTAATAATTATCGGTTTCGTGCTTATGACAGGCTCGCCATCGACGGCAACCGAATACAATCCAGACATATTCTCGTTTCGTAGGATAACACTTGCTCCGATAGTATGTCTTATCGGTTTCCTCCTTGTGATAGTGGGCATTATGTACAGACCGAAAGAAAAAGAATAATCCGCCTTGGGGCTAAAGCGATACCAACGAGACTATTATGACGTGGTTCGAAGCAATTATAATTGCCATAGTCGAAGGACTGACAGAGTTCTTGCCCGTATCTTCGACAGGACACATGATTATCACACAGGGGCTGCTCGGAATGCACTCCGACGAATTTATCAAGGCATTTACCGTAATCATTCAGTTTGGAGCGATACTGTCGGTCATAGTCTTGTACTTCAAGAGATTCGTGCAGGTTGCCCCGATTAGTGTATTTCGGCTGCCTGCAGACAGTAATTTCGGCACATGGCAGAAGTTGCGTTATTTTGCGGGGCAGCTTATCCGTAAGTACGATTTTTACTGGAAACTACTGATTGCCTTCGCTCCCGCAGCCGTCTTGGGATTTCTGTTTTCGGACGCGATAGACCGCCTGCTCGAACGCGTAGAGGTAGTGGCTGTTATGCTTATCGTTGGCGGTGTGTTTATGATTTTTGTAGATAAAATTTTCGATAAAACCGACGCAGACCAAACGATAGGTTGGCGTAAGGCTCTCTTTATCGGCTTTTGCCAATGTGTGGCTATGATACCGGGCGTAAGTCGCTCGATGGCAACGATTGTAGGCGGTATGTCGCAGAGGCTGACACGCAAGAATGCTGCCGAATTTTCGTTTTTCCTTGCTGTACCTACTATGTTTGCAGCCTCGGCTTGGAAGTTTTACAAACTGTTTGCCGACCCCGCCTCACGTCAGTTGCTCGGGCAAAATATCGATACGCTGATAATAGGCAATGTGGTTGCTTTTGTCGTTGCTATGCTGGCGATTAAGTTTTTTATCGGCTTCCTCACCAAATACGGCTTCAAGGCATTCGGTTATTATCGTATAGCAGTAGGAGCCATACTACTGATATTGCTTCTGGCAAATGTCAATCTTAGCGTAATCTGAATCGTTTTATCAAAATAGAATATAATCAAAATATTATGGAACAAAAGATAGCGAAGGCACTGTTGGAGATAGGAGCGGTTTTTCTCCGTCCCGACGAGCCTTTTACTTGGGCAAGCGGCATAAAAAGCCCTATTTACTGCGACAATCGCCTTATACTTACCGCCCCCGACGTACGAGACGAGGTAGAGAAGGCTCTGGCTCAGACGATAAAAACACACTACGCCGATGTAGAGGTGCTTATGGGTACTGCTACGGCAGGCATTGCACACGCTGCCATAGCTGCTTCTATAATGGGGTTGCCGATGGGATATGTAAGAGGAGGCTCCAAAGACCACGGCAGACAGAACCGTATCGAAGGACGTCTACAAGCGGGTCAGAAGGTCGTAGTCGTCGAAGACCTGATATCGACGGCAGGCAGCAGCATAGAGGCGGTAGAGGCGTTGCGTGAGGCAGGAGCCGATGTGCTCGGTATAGCGAGCATATTTACCTACGGTATGCAACGCGGCATAGACAATCTGGCAAAAGCGGGCATCAAGAACGTCAGCCTGTCGAACTTCGACGTATTGATACGAGTGGCTGCCTCCTGCGGATATATCAAAGACAGCGACGTAGAGCGACTACTCCGCTTCCGCAACAATCCGAGCGACGAGAGTTGGGCGGTGCACTAGCTTATCTATTAATTATTTACACTATAATTATAGTTTTTCGGCGAAGCGTAGGCGGGCACTGCGTGCTCTGCCGTTGACGGTGATTTCGTCGACTGTGCTTACGATTGCTTTCGATACGTTCACGAAAGGCGATACGACGTTGCCGTAAAAATCCTTTTGGAGCGTCCCCTCGAAGTTTCCGCTTCGAAGGAAGTTTTTCACTATGCGGTCTTCTATCGAATGGTAGGCTATGACGGCGATTCTGCCTCCTTTAGCCAGCAAATCGACAGACTGTAGTAACATCATTTTCAGAGCGTCCATCTCGGCATTGACTTCGATACGGATAGCCTGAAATATGGGTGCAAGGTCTTTGTTTTCTTTCCCTTTTGTGCAAAAAGGCTTTAGCACTTCGAGCAGTTCGGCGATAGTACGAATTGGCGCCGCCTGCCTCCGACGCACTATAGCCGCCGCAATACGTCGAGCGGCACGCACTTCGCCGTAGCGATAGAGTAGGTCGGCGAGGTCGTCTTCGGAGTAATTATTTATTAGTTTGTCGGCTGTAAAGTCGGCGTTGCGGTTCATCCTCATATCGAGAGCTCCGTCGAAACGGTACGAAAAGCCTCGCTCGGCTTCGTCGAAGTGGTGCGACGACACCCCTAGGTCTGCTATAATGCCGTCGACGTGGGTGATACCGTAGTATCTGAGGAAATTGCCGATATGTTTGAAGTTGCCTCTGACGAAGGTAAAACGTTCGTCGTGAGGTACGTTTTCGCGAGCATCTTTGTCGCGGTCGAATCCGTAGAGTCTGCCCTTGTGGTCGAGGTGGTCGAGGATTGCCCTCGAATGCCCGCCTCCGCCGAAAGTGCAGTCGACGTAGATGCCGTCGGGCTTTATGGCTAAGGCTTCTATACTCTCAGGCAGCAATACGGGGATATGGTACATTATTGTATGAATGAATATTAATTCTTAAAAAAAACGTGACTATTAATCTATCGCTAAATGTGTATTACGCAAATAAGAATTACTTTTGCAAAAGTATAACATTTTTCTCATACTAACCTTACCGATTAATATAATGAAAAGAATAGTATTTGCAGCCTTATATATTTTACTGCCATTGTCTTTGTGGTCGCAGATAACGGGTATTGTAACGACAGCCGACAACCATCCGATAGCAGGAGCTTATGTCTCTTGGCAAGGTACCGATACGGGTACTATCACCAACGTCGACGGACGGTTCGAGATAGCTCTCTCGGAAGAGTCCGATACGCTAAACATAAGCTCTGTAGAGTATGCCGAAATACGACGTAAGGTAGAAAAAGGCGAACGGGATATAGTCGTTGTTCTCAGCCAACGCAACAACAATCTGGAAGGCGTAACCGTCGTATCGGAGCGAAAAAGCACTGTCAACGACCGTCTGTCGACGATGAACGTACAGAAGATAAACTCATCGGAGCTACGTAGAGCTGCTTGCTGCAACCTGTCGGAGAGTTTCGAGACCAATCCTTCCGTCGATGTCAGCTACAGCGATGCTGCCACAGGAGCAAAGCAGATAAAGCTACTCGGACTCAGCGGACTCTACGTGCAGCTTATGACCGAACAAGTGCCTAACCTCAAAGGCATAGCCACTCCCTATGGACTCGGATACATACCGGGTCCTTTTATGGAGAGCATACAGATTACCAAAGGGGCGGGTTCGGTCGTCAACGGATACGAAGCTATTACGGGGCAGATAAACGTCGAATATAAGAAACCTCAGAACGCCGATAAACTCTCGGCAAATCTATTTCTAAGCGATGCGGGCAAGGTCGAGCTCAATGCCGACGCCGCTATAAAACTCAATGAGTCGCTACATACGGGCATACTGCTACATGCCTCCGATGAACTGTTAAAACAAGACCGCAACAACGACAATTTCTACGATATGCCTATGATACGGCAATTCAACGGCATCAATCGCTGGTATTACCGCAAAGGAGGACTCATATCGCAGCTACTCCTGCACGGAATATACGAAAGACGTATGGGCGGACAGCTTGAGGGTAGCTACAATATCGATATCGAGACTAAACGCTACGATACTTTCTGGAAAAACGGCTATATCTTCGACAACGACAGAGATATGAGCGTCGGACTTATACTGAAAGGATCGCTGCAAGAGCTCGAATCTACATACGGTAGTCGCAAATACGATGGTAGCCAACTTTCATTTTACTCAAACCTTATTTTCCAAACACAGATAACCCGGAACAATAAAATATCCGTCGGCTGGAGTACCTCGTACGACCGTTTTGCCGAAGACCTCCAAAACGTTTTGGCTATGCCTCTGAACAAAAGTACGGGCAAAAAGGAGTTTGTCTCGGGTGTATTTGCCGAATACACTTACAATCTTGCCGATAAGTTCGTCGTTCAGGCAGGGCTTCGCAACGACTACAACGCTTATTTCGAGAGAATGATACTTACGCCGCGTCTGCACATAAAATATTCGCCTATACACAACATAAACATACGTGCCGCCGTGGGCAAAGGTTATCGGTCGGCTAACATATTTGCAGAAAACAACTTTATGCTCGCAAGCAGTCGACATTTCAATGTCGCCGACGATTATATCCTCGAGAGTGCATGGAACGGTGGACTAAGCAGTTCGTTTTACATCCCAATAAAAGACAAAGAACTCTCCGTGAATGCTGAGTATTTCTATACACACTTCGAGAGCCAAGCGGTGATAGACATCGACAAAGATGCTCACGAGGTAAACGTGTATAGTCTGCAAGGCTTGTCGTATGCACACAATCTGCAGATAGAAGCGACGATGGAGCTATTCAAAGGGTTCAGCTTCACTGCTGCACACCGTATCACCGACGTTAAGCAGAATATCGGCGGTACTCTTCGCACGAAACCCTTTACAAATCGCTGGAAGAGTTTCCTTACTCTTTCGTATTATACTAAGTTCAAGAAGTGGCAGTTCGACTACACCATTCAGGCTAACGGCGGCGGACGCCTTGCCGACCCCGATCCTGCCAATCCTCGATGGGAGCGAGAATTTAGTACGTTTTTTCTGAGCAATGCTCAGGCGACACGCAATTTCGGAGTGTGGAGTATATATATGGGAGCCGAAAACATCTTCGACTATACTCAAGCGAATCCTATCGTCGACGTTGGCAACCCGTTTTCTGCCGATTTCGATGCCACAATGATATACGCTCCTACTCATGGACGCAAGATATACGTCGGCTTACGCTGGAATTTGTAAGTCGTTTTTAGACAATACTTTTTAATGTTTTGCTGTGGGCTTATCAATTTGTTATTAGATAAAAAGTATGTATGAAATATAATTGCTTTGGGGTAAATTCAGGTACAATTGCAGGAATCAAATTTTATACCTAATTTTGCTTGAAATTTTTGGAGCTTTGCCCATTGAAGTTATCCTAAGTCTTTTTCTATCTAATATAATAAAAATAATCAAGCATATATGAACACATTACAGGAATTGAACAGAGCAGCCGACAACATACGTATACTCTCTGCTGCTATGGTAGAAAAAGCCAAGTCCGGACACCCGGGTGGCGCAATGGGCGGTGCAGACTTTATAAACGTACTATATTCGGAGTTTCTGGAGTACGACCCCGAGAATCCCGCTTGGGAGTTTCGCGACAGGTTTTTCCTCGACCCCGGGCACATGTCGCCTATGTTGTACTCGGTATTAGCCTGCACGGATAAGTTCTCGATGGCAGACTTGCAGCACTTCCGCCAATGGGGCAGCCCCACTCCGGGACATCCCGAGCTCGACCTCACCCACGGCATAGAGAACACGTCGGGACCACTCGGACAAGGACATACCTACGCCGTGGGTGCCGCTATTGCCGAGCGATTCTTGCAGGCGAGGTTCGACCGTCTGTTCGACCACACCATATATGCCTATATCTCCGATGGCGGCATACAGGAAGAGGTGTCGCAGGGAGCGGGCAGGATAGCAGGCCATCTTGGGCTAAGCAACCTGATAATGTTCTACGACTCGAACAACATACAACTCTCTACAAAAGTATCGGATGTAAGCTCTGAAAACGTACGTCAGAAGTACGAGGCTTGGGGCTGGCGCGTAATAGAGATAGACGGCAACGACGCCGAGCAGATACGCACGGCTCTCCGTGAGGCAAAAGCAGAAACACACAAACCGACGCTTATCATCGGCAATACCGTTATGGGTAAAGGAGCACGACGTGCCGACAACACCTCGTACGAGAACTGCTGCGAGACACACGGTGCACCTCTCGGTGGCGATGCTTACGCAAATACCGTAAAAAATCTCGGTGGCAACGTAGACAATCCTTTTGTACTGTTCGAAGAGACAAAAAACATATATGCCCGCCGCAAAGCCGAGCTGACCGATATTGTAGCTAAAAAACACAAAGCCGTAAGCGAATGGAAGAAGCAAAACCCCGTCTTGGCAGAGAAACTCGGCAAGTTCTTCTCGAACGAACCGCCCCAAGTCGATTGGTCGAAGATAACCCAAAAGCCCAATCAGGCAACGCGTGCCGCATCTGCCACAGTACTCGGCGAACTCGCCGTACAATTGGGAAATATGATAGTAAGCAGTGCCGACCTGTCGAACTCCGATAAGACCGACGGCTTCCTGAAAAAGACAAGAGCCATCACCCGAGACGACTTCGGAGGAGCCTTCCTGCAAGCAGGCGTATCGGAACTTACTATGGCGTGTCTGGCTATCGGTATCGCTCTTCACGGAGGCGTTATCGGGGCTTGTGCTACATTCTTCGTATTCTCCGACTATATGAAACCCGCTATGCGTATGGCTGCACTGATGGAGCTGCCCGTCAAGTTCATATTCTCGCACGATGCCTTCCGTGTGGGCGAAGACGGACCTACTCACGAACCCGTCGAACAAGAGGCACAAATACGTTTACTCGAGAAACTAAAGAACCACAGCGGACGCAACTCTATGCTCGTGCTTCGCCCTGCCGATGTCGAAGAGACCACCGTCTGCTGGCGTCTGGCGATGGAGAATATAGAGACGCCGACGGCTATCATACTCTCGAGGCAGAATATCACCGACCTACCCACCGACAAACACAATGCGCAGTGCGGTGCATACGTCGTATATTCCGACGAGAACCCCGACGTAGTGCTGCTTGCCAGTGGCTCGGAGGTGTCCACTCTCAACGAGGCAGCCGCTCTACTACGCAACGACGGCATAAGGGTACGTCTCGTATCGGTGCCTTCCGAAGGACTTTTCGCAGAACAGCCTCGTGAATACCGACAAAGCGTATTGCCCGACAACATAAAACGCTTCGGACTAACGGCAGGACTGCCCGTAAACCTCGAAGGGCTCGTCGGTAGCAACGGCGCTGTATTCGGTCTCGATCACTTCGGCTACTCGGCACCATACACCGTACTCGACGAGAAATTCGGTTTCACGGCAGATAATATCTACCGCGAGGTAAAAAAGATATTGTAATAATATACTCTTGTATCAATTATCTATTTTTGCATACTAATAGCTTATTTAATACTATCAACTCAATATGTATAAAAAACGCTATTATAAATTATATTAAATCTATGATTATAAGCAAATTATAGAAATAATGAATTAAATAGCGGTAAAGGATATAGATGGGAAGGAGAAGAAATAAATCAAGTGAAAAATGGATGTAAATCATGGAAAGCTGCAGAAGTGAACCATTGAAGTTTGATTGCAATAAAAAAATAGATATCAACCCTAAAGAATATTGGGAAGAAATCATGCAACTAACATTCTTGAATGACAAGTCTGAATACTTGTCATTGACACGATTGAGCTATGAAGAAGAGGTCTATATTGAATATAACGACCAAATCTATTTCTTGTATTCCAATGTCAACAATATAAGGTTCAGATTAGACAATTCTATTTTGACAATTGAAGTAGACAATCCAACAAGGGGAAATCTACCCAATACATTCACGATAAACATTTTTCAGCCATTTGACAACTTGGAGTATCTATTGAATTTGTTATTTCAAAAGTGATGCTTATGCTCTTATGATGCCGGAGTGAGAGAAATGGCATATATTCAGGATATACCACCGACGGACGTATTTTTTATATGAAGACTATATTATATCCCTCCGGCGACCCTAATTTTGTAGGCGGTATGGGAACACTTACCGTTATCTACCCAAAGAGCTATCAACAGAGTGTAGAGCCTATTATAGATATTGTACAACATTGGAAACCGAAAAAATTGCGGACAGACTAACCAAACAACTCACAGTGGCAGATACATACACGGAGCGTAGCAGGCTGCTTGTCGGCGACGAGGTTATGGAGCGGCTTGCACGGAAAAAAGTAATCGTCTTCGGTATAGGCGGCGTAGGCAGTTGGTGTGCCGAGAGCCTTGTCCGCAGCGGAGTGAAGCGACTCACCATCGTCGATTACGACAAGGTGGCACAGAGCAACATCAACCGTCAGGCGATGGCGACACACTCGACCGTAGGCGAACACAAGGTGTATGCCCTCAGGCAACGACTCCTCGATATAGCTCCCGATGCCGAAATAACTGCCGTGCCAAAACTCTTCAACGAGACTACCAAAGACGACTTCGCTCTCGGAGAGTACGATTATATCATCGACTGTATCGACAGCCTGAAAGACAAGATACTTCTGGCAGTGGAGGCAACACGCTACCGTGCCGTGTTTTTCTCATCGATGGGCAGCGCTCTGAAGCTCGACTTCACCCGAATCCGCATAGCAGAGTTTTGGCAAGTCGACGGCTGCCCTCTGGCGTCGGCTATGCGGAAGCGTATGCGGCAGCAAAAGACATTCCCCGCCAAGAAGTACCTCTGCGTCTTCTCTCCCGAAGTACTCGACAACAAGGGCAATACCGCAGTCAGCGACGCCGACGAAGACCCTGCCCTACCCCGCAAGGCTCAGACCAACGGCACGATGGTTCATATAACGGCTATCTTCGGTTTCGCCCTGGCAGGACTCGTGGTACAGGATATCGTCCGAGAGAGGTGAGGAGAGTGAATTTCCTGATTTTTATAAGAAAAGAAGAGACTGCCTGCATATCTTGCAAACAGTCTCTACCTTTTTTATATAGTATCACCTAAAAAAACATTATTTCTGCTTTTTAGTAAGAGACCAACCTGTCTTTAGTCCAATGATAAAATATACCAATAACAACTCTCCTGAGGCTAATAGTACATCACCAGGCATACGTAGCCATCTGATAGTCTGCATAAGGTCTGTTCGCATGAAAGTTTCGGAGCGAGCCGACCAATAACCGTTTTGAATGGATTCTATTGCTTGTAAAATACCAATAGGTAGTAGACTAATTACTAACATTGTAAGCAATCCGATATTAATCAGCCAGAAAGCCCATCCGAGTATTTTATAGTTCCATTGGCGCTCGGGATATAGACCACGTAAGACAAACAATATAAGTCCGATACCAAGTATACCATACACTCCGAATAGAGCGGCATGTCCGTGAACGGCAGTGGTATTAAGTCCCTGAACATAATATAATGCAATAGGAGGATTGATAGCAAAACCAAAAATACCTGCTCCTAAGAAATTCCAAAAACACATTGCAATAAAGCAGTAAATAGGCCATTTATATGCTTTTATCCATTCCGTAGTCTTCGATATTTTATAATTGTGATAAGCCTCATAACCGATAAGTACCAGAGGTACTATCTCTAAAGCACTGAAAGTTGCTCCCAGAGCTAATACTGCCGTAGGAGTAGCACTGAAATACAAGTGGTGGAATGTACCAAGGATACCTCCTGCTAAAAAAACAATAGTAGAGAATAATACGGAAGTACTTGCCACTTTTATACGTAACAATCCCATACGTGAGAATAAGAAAGCAGCTACTACTGTGGCAAAAACTTCAAAGAAACCTTCTACCCAAAGATGAACTACCCACCAACGCCAGTATTCGGCTATAGCCATATGTGTCTGGCGTCCATACATCAATCCTGCTCCATAGAAACCCGCAATAGCTATGGAAGCCAATACAAACAACAACAAGAGGTGGCGATTTTCGTCTTTTCTACGAAGAGCAGGTAGTAGAGCTCTTACCATTAAAAACAACCATAAGAATAGTCCCACAAGTAAAAGTATTTGCCAGAAACGACCTAATTCTAAGTACTCATATCCTTGATGTCCAAAGTAAAAGTTTTCTATCAAGCCCAACTTTTGCATTACACCCAACCACTGACCTATTAATGAACCTACTACAACTATAAGTAAGGCAGAAAAAAGTATATTTACGCCGAGTTTTTGATATTTAGGTTCGTGCCCCGATACTGCCGGAGCAATGTATAGCCCTGTAGCTAACCAAGATGTAGCAATCCAGAAAATAGCGAGCTGTACATGCCAGCTACGCGAAACGGCTTGCGGAAGTATCAGATCAAGAGGTATGCCAAAGAAACCGGAACCTTCTACTCCGTAGTGTGCAGTAATGACTCCCGATACCATTTGAACTAAAATAAGTAGAGCTACAACCCATATGTATTTTAGAGTTGCCTTCATAGATGGTGTTGGAATCAGACCTCGCATAGGATCTTCTGTGGGAAGATTCTCATTTTTCTCATCTTCTTTATTACTTGCATAATAATAAACTAATAACCCTACCCCAAAGAGAAGTAACAAGATACTGAATCCTGACCATACCTGTAACGATGTAGACGGGCGGTTGCCTACTACCGGGTAGTAAGGCCAATTGTTTGTATAGGTAACATCGCTATTGGGACGATTGGTGCTACATACCCAAGTTGTCCAAGTAAAGAAAGCATTCATTTTCTCCATACGATTAGGATCTTTGATAGCATTCTTGGGAATGGCATAATTGTTACGAGTAGCATCCATAGATGGATCGCCCATAAAAAGTTTAGTATAATACGAACCTAATTCTCGAGTTACCTGAGCCCGCTCTGGAGAGAAAGTAATCACTCCCGTAGCTTGGTCGAAAGTATTTTTACGAAGTTCTTCGCGAAGTTTTACTTCATACTTTGCTTTTTCTTCATTGCTAAGGCTTGCATAGTCTTTATGACCGTCTTTTTTAGCAAATAGGTCTAAAAGCAATTCAGACTCACGGTGTAGATAATCGGCATTCCAGTCAGGAGCAATATATGCTCCATGTCCCCAAATACTACCGACGGTTTGTCCGCCCATTGATTGCCATACATTCTGACCGTCTTTGATATCTTGTCCGTCGTAGAGTACTTCTCCACTGCTGACTACAATTTTCGATGGCCAAGGTGGTGTGGTGCGGTATATTTCTACTCCGAATATAATAAGCACCAAAAATGAGGCTGCAACTGTTGCCCCAAGTAAAAGCCATAATTTTTTAGCTGTCATGAAAATAACGTTTTATTTTTATTTGTTTAAAATGCAAAGATACATTAAATATATATACGATAGGATTCAAGTGAAAAAAAATGCGTTTCTCTGATATTTCTATTCTACTTGCTGGTGAAATTATTATAGGTTCAAGGTTAGTTAAGTTTATGTCTTTCTGAAATTTATGATTAAAATTTAGTGTGAATTTCGATTGATGTAATAATATAAGAAATGACCCGCAAAGAGCATCTCTCTGGTAAAGTCGTATTGGTTTCCCCAAAAGATTTATGTCGCTTTAGCCTCATTATTGTCTATAGTCACACTTAATTTCATAATTAAATATTACCTTTGGAACCTCATTATTGCACCTCGTTTTTACAACAGAAAAATGAATGTAGACCAACTAAAAGAGGCTATCGATACCCTGCGGGCAGGCGGCGTAATACTCTATCCGACCGATACTATCTGGGGAATAGGGTGCGATGCTACCAATAGCGAAGCAGTAAGGCGGATATTCGATATAAAGAGGCGTCCGCAAGATAAGTCGATAATAATATTACTCGACGACGCATCAAAGATATCTCGTTACGTCGAAGATATCCCCGATATCGCTTGGGACTTAATAGAGTGCGCCTCCCGACCGCTAACCGTGATATTCGAAAAAGCTAAAAATCTCCCTACAAACGTCGTAAATTCAGATGGTAGTATTGCTATTCGCATTACAGGCGAGGAGGTATCTGCTACGTTGTGTCGTCTTATGGGGCGACCGATAGTATCTACTTCGGCAAATATTAGCGGAGAGCCGTCGGCAAAGAGTTTCTACGATATATCCGACGAGATAAAATCGGCTGTAGATTATATTGTACCTCTACGACAGTCGGACTCGACGGAGACTACTCCTTCACAGATAATAAAACTCTACAACGACGGGAGATTCAATATCATACGACAATAAAAGTATTGAAATAGTATTTCCTGCGTATTCTTTGGTTCATAGGGAGATAGTAGCGTTAAGCAATATATCGAATTGTAATCATAATTTTTTTAATAAAAATGACAACTTTCGGATAAAACTCTTGAGAAAGTAAATGTTGTATTGCCTCTATGGGTAATAAAGTAATAAACAGAGTATTATTTCTATCTTCGCTGCGTTTTGCTTTTGTTTTGGTTGTCTACTGCAATAGTCGATTTAAGCTACTATTCTATCGTATATTTACGGGAAAAGTAAGTAATGTTTATTACCTTAAAAAAATAATAAATGCACTTTTTTACTGCTATGATATTATTATCTTTGTCTGCGTTATTATAACATTTATAATATTACTGAGCAATGGATACGGTAAATAATATTCTTAAAAGAAGAAGTATACGACGTTACAAAAGCGAGCAGATACCTGCCGATACGCTGAAAGAGATAATAAACTGCGGTATAAATGCTCCGAGTGCCCTCAATATGCAGCCTTGGCAAATACGAGTGATACGCTCCAAAGATATGTTGCAACGGCTCAATGGCTCGTTCGTAGATTGGGCTCGAGGCAAGTCGTTGCCGGGAAGTGCTTCGCGTGCAGGCGAAGAGGGTTTCTCCGTGTTTCACAACGCACCCACTTTACTAATAGTAGCCGCCGATACATCGAACCATTATGCAGAGGGCGATTGCGGTATGTTTACGCAAAACGTATTGCTCGCAGCCAATAGCTTAGGTGTAGGCACTTGTGTGATAGGCAGTATGGCTGCTTCAATAAACGAATCGCCTGATATTCGTAGAGATATGCTCCACCTTACGGACAAATACAAGGTACTTTTCGGTATAGCTATGGGCTATGCCGACGAATGCCCCGACGCCAAGCAGAGAGAGAGCAGCAAAGTGGAGTGGATATAAACCAAACGATTTTTATTAACATAATCAATACATTTCGACCAATGAAAAAATTAAGTCTTTTACTTGTCTTGCTATTGTTTGCCGTACTTGGAGTACGGTCGCAGACAAATGTGGTATTACCATATACGCAAGACTTTTCGTCGCTTTCGTCGGGGAATACTACCGCTGCAAACGGTAGCCCGACAGCAGTAACAACAATGCCTCTCGGTATAGACTCCGTCTACTTTGCCTACGAAGCCGGAGGAGCTATTCGTATCGGCGATACCGCAAATATAGAGGGTGGATTCCTTACTCGTCCGATTAATACGGGCTCAGCGGTATTAATCAAGGTAACTCTAAAGTACGTAGTGCTTCCTGAAGCTGTGGCAAGTAGTAACCGCACGGCATATTTGGTGGTCACTTATGGTGGAGACAATGGTTTCTTTCCATTGAAAAAGATAAGACACTCTTGGCCTGTAACAGCTGCAGACTTTAAGACTCTTACGTTTTATCTATCTACCTCTAGCACACCATCTCCTTTGAAGATAATGACATCGTCGGATAATAATTTACAGACAAGCGTCTTTATCGACGACTTGTCGATAGAATATATGTGTAAAGTGCCCGATTCGCTCAAGATCACCGATATTACCACCAATTCTGCAAAGTTGTCGTTCCACGAATACGACAACAGCGTAACCTCTTGGCAGTATGTAATCGATACCGTAACTAAGCTGCATACTCCCGACCCATCGACACTTACTCCCGATACAATATCGTCGAATAGTAATATAATTCTGAGCGGATTACAAGAAAACATGGGATATCAGGTATTTGTTAGAAGCATGTGCCCCACCGGCGCTCCTACCGATTGGAGCGAAGCGATAGAATTTAAGACCGAATGTAGCCCCGTATCTACCATCATAGAAGACTTCAACTCTTACCAAACAGCCCTAGAAGAAGGAGGAAGTTTCGCTCGCATAATCCCCGATTGCTGGAAAACTATAACGCCTAAAAACAATGGCATATATCCGAAATTATATAAACCATCAACTTCTTACTACGGATACAATTCTGTGGCAATGGTATTTAGTGGAAAATCGCCTTTATACGCTATTTTACCGAAGATAGATACCCCTCTGAACGGTATAATGCTGAGATTCAAATTGAACAAAACCGACCAAAGAGGAGGTATCTTCCAAGTAGGCTATATGTCTGACCCCCAAGATGCATCTACATTCACTGCGGTAGCAAATCTCAACAATACCGAATACCGCAAGATGATAGAAAAGTATGTAATATTTACCAATGTAGACGACAATAGCGGCGCCAATAGATATATAGCTTTCCGTTACGGAGACGTAGGAGGAGTGTTACAGCCAAGTAATTACGACTATGTGGTCGACGATATAGAGGTATCGCCAGCACCTTCGTGTATGCCTATATCGAAGCTTGCTATTTCGAACATAACATCGAACTCGGCAGAAGCAACCTTCGAGTCGTCGGCATCGTCTTGGGAATATATCTTATCGACCAATAAAGATATAAACCCCGATACTGTATCTGCTTCGAATCGTATAGCAATAACTACCAAAAACATAGCTCTATCGAACCTCAATATGAATACCCAATACAATATCTGGGTAAGAGCTACATGCGATAGCAACGACAATAGTTTCTGGTCGTCTGTAGCATTTAGGACAGAGTGCTCTGCTGCTAAAAAGGGTTGGTCCGACGATTTTTCGTCTGCTAATGAAGATACTAGTATACCATACTGCTGGACAAGAGTATTGGAAAAAAGCAACTATACCTCCACTTACCCAGAAGTAACCTCAACATCTGCATACGGCACGGGTAAAGGCTTGCAATTCTATGCTAGGGGGAAATCGGTGCTTATGATGGCTACTCCTATCTTCGACGAAGACCTTAGCAGAATGCAGGTAAGTTTTTGGCTCAAAAACAGTGAAAACACTAACCCTGCAAAATTCGAAGTGGGAGTGCTCAGCGACCTTGCTGACACAAGCACCTTCGTCGCTATCGAACGTATCGAAAGAGACAACAGACTCTGGGAATACTACGACATACCTCTGACTACTGCTCCGTCGACACACAAGTATATCGCTTTGCGTATGACGAACGATAATAACAAGTCGGCAGACTACTATGTAGACGAAATAAAGGTAGACTCCATTCCGTCGTGCCGTCGTGTGAAAAATGCGAAAGCTTTCTTTATCGGCAAAGACACGGTAAAGATAACCTTCGACTCGCCGGCTACGGCTTGGCAATACGCTATGACCGATAATATCAATATAAATTCGGTCGAAGGACTCACAGCCGTAGACATCGCAAACGATACTATTGTCGTCGGCAATCTGCAGCCGGGCAAACTCTATAAAGTATGGCTCAGAAGCCGCTGCGATAGTAATACATATAGTCTGTGGTCGATGCAACCGATAACATTCATCACCGCCTGCGGTGAGGTATCGAAAGGTTGGAAAGAGTCGTTCGATATATCGGATGCAAACAGCAATCCGTATTGCTGGACGAAAGTAAAATCATACAGCTCTTACCCCGAAGTATCTGTTAGAGAAGGATATCTAAATAAGGGAAGCCTTATGTTTAAAATAGAAGGGGACAACAATCAGGGAGCTACGACTCTTATGGCTTCGCCCAAATTCTTCGACGCCGATACGCTTAGCAATATGGTAGTTTCGTTCTGGCTTCGATTCACAAACGTATCTGACTTATCGAAGTTTGAAATCGGTGTAATGTCTGATATAACCGACGAAAATTCGTTTATGTCGCTCAAAGACGTTACTCCTACTACGACCAATTGGACTATGTTCGAAGAGGCGCTTGCGAACGTTCCCAGCAATTATCATTATATTGCATTCCGTATGACTAAGGCAGCTCAGACCGGAAGCCCCGAATATTATCTCGACGATATCGAGGTAAATAAAAATGTATCTTGCGCCCGTCCGAAAGATGTAGCCGCTCACAATATCGGTACCAATACCGCCGATATTTCGTGGCTCATCGGCGGCTCAGAGGTACGATGGAGCTTGGAATACAAGAAAGCCTCCTCGAGTCGTTGGACAAGGATAGACAACGTAACTACTTCTTCGTACACCATATCGGGATTAGAGTCAGATACTTGGTACAATGCGAGAGTCAGAGCCGTATGCTCACCTCTCGATAGCAGCTTGTGGACATATTATACCACATTCAAAACACTTTGTAACATAGAGTCGCTACCATTTGTAGAGGATTTCTCCTCGTCGTCGTCGTACGTATTTCCGCCTAGCGAATGCTGGGGTGTGTATAGTGCAAAAGCATCAGACATATTCGCAGGAGGTACTATGAGCGAGACAAGCAAACAATGGACATTCTCAGCCAACAACCGAGGTATTGATTCGAAGAAAGCTATCGTAAATATACACGGTACGGCAGTGCATAGTTGGCTTGTAACGCCTGTTTTTGCAATAGATACCAATAGCAATTTGGAGTTTGACGTAGCATATACCAAAAACAACTCTGCCGAAGTAGCCGATACATCGGGCATAGACGATAAGTTTATGGTAGTAATATCGGACGATGCGGGAGCTACTTGGGAGAGCGAAAATGCTATCGTATGGAGCAACGATGGACAGCCTACGGGTGCATTTTCACTAAACGGAATTCCAAATATTCCTACGCCGATAAGCATACCTCTGTCGCAATATATAGGCAAAAATATCAAGATAGGCTTTTATGTAGAATCTACTCGGAAGAATGCCGACAACGACCTGCATCTCGACAATATTAAGGTACTGAAAATGTCTATTGTACCGCCTACGGTAGAGACACTTGACGCAACGGATATTACCGACCATTCGGCAACTCTCAATAAAAACGTAATACAAGGTACATACCCCATCGACGACCAAGACCAAGGCTTCGTATATCAGAAGGTCGAAGTCACAGGTGCCCTTATGACTCGGATACAAAATGCCCATATCACGGGACTCACTTCGGGAACGAAATATAAGTTCTGGGCTTATGCTATTGTGGAAGGAGTAGAATATGTCGGTGAGGTCAAGACCTTCACTACTCTCGGAGTAGCTCCGCCGAAGCCTACAGTTACTACAGGCGAGGCTACCAACGTCGGATATACTACGGCAACTCTCAATAGCACTATCGTAGCCGACCCGTCGGAACCCACCACTCAGAGAGGTTGGAAGTACCGTAAATCGTCGGATACGACTTGGCTCATCTCTTTTGTTCCCAATCTTACCGATCTCACTCACGACACCGAGTATAGCTTCCGTGCCTTTGCGTCTACCGCCAACTATCCGATAGTCGAAGGTAGCACGCTTACATTCAAGACAAAGCGTCACAGCGCTCCTACCGTAAAAACGAAAGAAGCTGTAATTATCAATTGCAACGAGGCTAAACTCGGTATGACTATCGCTATGGGCTCGGAAACCGATATTATCGAGAAAGGTTGGTGGTACAGAAAGGTTGGCGAAGTCGATTGGATAAATACGAAGGTCGATCACGTCAAAGGACTTTTCCAGAATACTAATTATGAGTTCTATGCTTATGTAGTAACTCAAAATTATCCTCACAACTATGGCGATACGCTAAGATTCACTACCCCTGTATGCACCAATATAGATGGAGTCGAATATCGACTGAACCTATATCCAAATCCGGCTAAGGAGAAGGTATCGGTATATGTCGATAATCTCCAAAACGGAGCCGAAGTCCGTATCGTCGATATGCTCGGTAAGACTGTGGGTAGTTATATTATTGGCAGAGGCGACAACAAAGTAGATATCGACATATCTGCATTTGCAGAAGGTGTCTACCTCGTTCGTATCGTTTCCGATAATAATATCGCTACCGAAAGGTTGATAATAAACAGATAAGATAAGTATCTTTTTTATAGAGAAAGAGGTTATCCGTCTCAGGGTAACCTCTTTTCTTTATCCAATAGCAGAGCTATTTAAAAATATCGTTTCCATAGGATACGGATATATTATCGACACATTGATATATTTTCGCAAATAAATTTGGTTTGTTTATGGAGTTTTACTAATTTTGAAAGCAATTATCAAGCGACGTTTAACAAGGAATAGGCAGTTACAAATGAGTAGATTAACAATAGTAGGCGTACAGTGGGGCGACGAGGGTAAAGGTAAGATGACAGACTATCTCGCACAAAAATCGGATGTCGTCGTGCGCTATCAGGGAGGCAACAATGCCGGCCATACGATTACTTTCGGCGGTCAGCGATATGCCTTGCAGAGTATACCGTCGGGGATATTCAGCCCTAAGATAAAAAACGTAATGGCAAACGGTATGGTCATTAATCCCAAAGCAGTACTCGATGAGCTTCAAAAACTCAGAGAGATGGGTATCACCGACTACCAACTATTCATATCTGACCGCGCCAGTGTGGTAATGCCTTACCATATCGAGCTCGACGGAGCATACGAGAGCCTCAAGAAAGGCAGCGTCATAGGCACTACAAACAAAGGAATAGGACCGGCGTATGCCGATAAATACAATAGAACAGGTATCCGTATCGGCGACCTACTCCACAAAGAGTATCTCAGAGAACGCCTCGACGACGCTATAAGTATGGTAAACATACAGATGCGAGTACTTCGTCGCAAGAGATACAACCTGCATACACTATGCGAAGAGTATGCCGAGTACGGAAGGCTATTGAGCCCATATATTTGCGATACGTCGCGGCTACTGTACGATGAGGTAAAGAAAGACTCTCGTATACTATTCGAGGGCGCACAGGGCGTAATGCTCTGTATCGAACACGGCACATATCCGTTCGTTACTTCATCTTCGCCTGCTACCATAAGCGTACCGCTCGGTACGGGTATCCCACCGAAATATATCGACCATTCGCTCGGAATATGCAAAGCCTATAATACACGAGTAGGTTCGGGTGTATTCCCTACCGAAATTACGAATTCGACAGCCTACTACATCAGAGACAGAGGCAATGAGTACGGCACTGTCACCGGACGCCCCCGACGTATCGGGTTCCTCGATACCGTCGCTCTCAGACACGCTTGCCGTATCTCTGGCATAGACTCGCTGGCAGTGATGCTCTTCGACGTACTGTCGGGGATATCGGAGTTGAGAATTTGCACTCACTACGAGCTAAACAATAAGCAAATCGACTACGTACCATCTACCATATACGAGTACGAAAAGTGTAAACCCATATATATGAATATGCCCCTATGGAGCGAAGATATTTCGGCGTGTCACTCGTTCGACGAACTGCCCGAGAACGCAAAGTATTATCTAAAAAAAATAGAAGAACTAACCGATACACCTATCTCTTACGTATCGGTTGGTCCCGATAGAGAACAGACTATCGAGGTAAAAAAACTGAATTTATAACTTCCTGATGAATACAGACTCTATCGTCAGAAAAAAATAATTAAACCACATAAATTTAATAACTAAAATGGACAATAAAAGCAATCTGATTTTAGGTGCTTGCATAGCACTCGGTCTCATAGTGTTGGGTATATTTATCAACAAGGGACTACAAAGTTTCTCAAACAAAGAGAGAGTAGTGACAGTCAAAGGTCTTGCCGAACAAGACGTAAAAGCCGACAACGCTACCATCGTCATCGACATTCGCTTCACAAGCGACGACCCAAAGAGTATAGTATCGGCTATCGACAGCCGTGTGTCGAAGATATCGGAATATCTCAGGAGAAAGGGATATGGCGATATCAAGGTGTCGAACCTCAATCTGTTCGACTCGAAGAGTTACTACGAGCAGAAATGGAACGGCGAACGATACGTCGATGTAAAAAAAGACCGTTACAGCGGCTCCAAAGATATACGTATCGATATCAAGGACGTAGAGACTGCCGGCGAGATATCAAACACTATCAATATCGACCTGATAAACAACAACCTGTCGAGCGATGTAAACTGTTCGTACCAATTTCCCGAACTGAACTCCATCAAGCCTAAACTCATCGAAGAGAGTACCAAGAACGCTCGTATAGCAGGCGAACAGTTCGCAAAAGACTCGAAGTCGAAGCTCGGAAAAATCAAAACGGCATCGCAAGGACAAATATCTCTGGCAGGGGAGTTTTATTCGGAAGAAGATGCCGTATCGGATACTCCCACCGAACCGTATATACAGAAAGCTCGGGTAGTATCGACTATAGTATTCTTCCTCGAAGACTAAGAAATTTTATACTATAATTATAAATCAGCAAAGGACTGCCGTTTTCGGTAGTCCTTTATTGATTTAAAACCAATACGTTTTGAAACGATATGAGCCTATCAATGCCCCAGAAGTCCTCGGGTAACATTGCGGCGGAAAGCAAATATCTTAGCCGCCTTCTCGGGCGATAGCCTCAGCGTAAGACCAATGCCGAGTATTATGGTAGCTATCCACTTTATACCTTCTGCCACAAGCCTTTTACCAAACATAGCCTTCGATACCGACAGCGTCCGCAGTCTTTCGCTCCTACCGATAGAGAGAGTAAGGTTATCGAAATATTGCTTCGTCAGTTTACTCTGCGGTATGATATGATACAATATCATCGACGGAAGGTAATATATAGGCATATCGAGCCTTTTCATACTATAAAAAATAGCCTTCTCTTCACCACTGATAAGCAGATTGCCTCGCCTACCGAGAGCAGGGTCGAAGCGACCGACACGGTCGAACACCTCTCGGCGATACGCGGCATTGCCACCGCTCGGAAAACGGCTACCGGTCATACGTATCACACGTCGCCCCTCGTCTTTGTAGGCAGTGATGAGCTCACGCGTGTATTTCGACATCCACTTCGGCTCTTCGGTCTCGTATACGGGATATATAGCGCCGCCGGCAGCCATAGCATCGGGGTATCGGTCGAAAAACTGTGCGATGGTGCTCAAGTACTCTCTATTGACCGTAGCATCGTCGTCGACATAGACCAAAATATCGCCTTTTGCCTCTTCGATACCGCGATTACGGGCGTAGGAGAGTCCTTGCGACGTCTCGCAGCATACACTGAAATTTATCTGCGGATAGTCGCTCCCAAAGCGTCGGCATTCGCCCTCGGTATCGTCGGTAGAGTTGTTGTTTACTACTAATATCTCATACTTCGATGCGTCGAAATCGTTTTCGGCGATGCTTTTGAGGCAGTTGAAAATGTATTTCTGACGATTGTAGGTACAAATTATTACTGATAGCATTTTTTATATCGTTTTTATAGGTGATTAAAAATCTTGTATACAACGGCAACGTCCCATCCTCTGATGCCCCCATAGCAGAGTGAGCCGCACGCCGAACGATAGAGAGAGCCACCTCTTTCCATCTGCCGATGGGTCGAAAAAGAATGTCGACAAAGCGGGCACAAACTCTTCTGTGGTAGATATATCTTTTATAAGGCTGCCGTCTACGGTCTTTTGGCTCTTTTCGAGCTTGGTATAGCCAACGTCTAAAAACAGAGCTATTCGTGGCACTGCTGCCAAAAAGGTCTTGTCTGCCAATTGCCGCCCCACCTCGACGGAGCCGTATACCGAAGGCTCGAGACTCAAATTATTGCCGTAAAGACGCTTAGCCGTAGCGTATCCGTGGTTTGGCATATCGGACAGTAATCCGCCGTCGTCTTCGCCTATGATATGGTCGTATCGTCCGCGCGAGGTTACACTTGTCGATGTCAGAGAGTATCCGTAGAAGTTGTAGCCATACTTTGCCCCAAACAACACATATACATCACTGTACGAGACGAAACCCAGTTTCGCTACGATAGCCACACTACCCACACGCTGCCTGTCGACATTGTGTCTGAAATCGAATAGTCCGTCGTATGGCTTACCTTCGGTGTTTATCATCGGTATCGTTTCGCTGAAGTTTCTCAGCCGTGCGTTTGAGGTCTGATATCGTACTTCGCCTCCTATCTGGAATATGGTGTTTCCACTTCGCAGGTCGTAGCCGAGCCCAAAGTCTGTGGCAAGCCCACCAAGGTATGCCACCTTGTCTCTTGAGGCAATAAGATTATTGTATCCGCCCGATAGCCACACGGCAAAACTGTTTACTGTCTGCGGATATAGTGTGTTTGCAAACAGAAACACGATGAAAGACAAAGAGACTCTCCTCAGACTATCGGCAGGTATTGTCTTCATACCAACTTATACGAGTGGCTAAGGCGGTTGCAACTATTTATCACGGTGACAGTCGCCGTTGGTGGTTTATTTTGCTACATTTCTGAGATAACACTCAATGGTATTCTCCATCAAGCAGCAGATAGTCATCGGACCCACCCCACCCGGTACTTTGGTGATATACGAAGTCTTCTCGGCACAAGCATCGAAATCGACGTCGCCACAGAGTTTGCCGGTAGCCTCGTTGCGATTAACTCCGACGTCGATTACTACGGCTCCCTGTTTTACGAAGTCGGCAGTAACGAACTTCGCCTTACCGATAGCTACTACCAGAATATCGGCTTTGGCACACACCTGAGGCAAGTTTTCGGTCTTGCTATGGGTGATAGTAACGGTGGCATTCTCGTTGAGCAGGAGCTTGCTTACGGGCAGCCCCACGATATTGCTACGCCCTATTACTACTACATTTTTGCCTTTCATCTCTATGTTTTGGCTTTTCAGAAGTTTTATTACTCCTTTGGGAGTGCAGGGTACTACGCAGTCGGTGTTGCTCCAAAGCCCGGCCACATTGAGCGGATGGAATCCGTCGACGTCTTTCTCGCGTCTGATAGCCGATATCACTTTTTTCTCGTCGATATGCTTTGGTAGCGGCAGCTGCACGAGAATACCGTCGACCGAAGAGTCGGCGTTGAGTTCGTCTATTTTACGGAGCAGTTCGGCTTCGGTAGTCGAAGCGTCGAGACGTATGGTCTCGTTGAGTATTCCTACCTCTTCCGAAGCTTTGGCTTTGCCCGTAACGTACGAAACGCTACCGGGGTCGTTGCCCACGAGGATTACCGATAGTTTCGGCAGCCGTCCGTATCTCTCTTTGTAGGTTGCCACTTGCTTTGCCATATCGGCTTTCAGACGTGTCGATAGGTCTTTTCCTGATATTACTTGCATATTATTACTTTTTTAATTACCGCACAAAGTTAGAACTTTTTTCTATCTTAATTATAAAGAAAAATAGTAATTTTGCAACCCAAGTGATTATTAGATACAAAAGACTGCCGACGGCTACAACAACATATTCTTTAGGGTGGTATAAACGACGAGTTTCGACTATAGATGAATTTAGCAGACAAGATAGACAGTAAGATATTTCGTACCATAGGCGACGTAGCCGACTCCGAAGGCATAGAGTGCTACCTTATAGGTGGTTATGTAAGAGACTTGCTGCTCTGCCGCCCCTCGAAAGACATAGACGTAGTAGTGGTGGGCAACGGCATACGATTTGCCGAGACGCTTCGGCGGCATCTGGGGCGAGGAGCTCACCTTGCAGTATTCAAGACCTACGGCACGGCACAGATAAAACATCGCGACACGGAGATAGAGATAGTAGGAGCCCGCCGCGAGTCGTACCGACACGACAGCCGCAATCCCGTCGTAGAGGAAGGTACGCTCGAAGACGACCAAAACCGCCGCGATTTCACCATCAACGCTATGGCTATCTGCCTCAACAAAGAACGTTTCGGCTCGCTCGTCGACCCGTTTGGAGGGCTTGCCGACCTGAGCAAACATATCATCCGCACGCCGCTCGACGCCGATATCACATTCTCCGACGACCCGCTGCGTATGATGCGTGCCATAAGATTCTCGGCTCAGCTCGGATTCGATATCAAAGACGAAACACTCGTGGCTATCTGGCGAAACAGGGAGCGTATCGCCATCATCACCAAAGAGCGTATCGCCGACGAACTGAATAAGATAATGCTCTCGCCGAAACCTTCGGTCGGCTTCCGCCTACTCGACACCACAGGGCTGCTGCCGCTGATAATGCCCGAACTCTCGGCTATGAAAGGGGTGGAGTCTGTCGAGGGACGGGCACACAAAGACAACTTCCTGCATTCGCTGCAGGTGCTCGACAACTTGGCAAAAGTATCCGACTACCTCTGGCTTCGGTGGGCTGCTCTGCTACACGATATCGGCAAGCCAAAGACGAAACGCTGGGAAGAGGCACGTGGCTGGACATTCCACAACCACAACTATGTAGGCTCGAAAATGGTAAAACGTATCTTCGAAAATCTCAAGCTGCCACTCGGCGAGCAGATGAAGTTCGTTCAAAAAATGGTATTGCTCCACATGCGCCCTATAGTACTGAGCGAAGACATAGTAACCGACTCGGCGGTAAGACGGCTGCTATTCGATGCGGGCGACGATATCGACCATCTGATGATGCTATGCCAATGCGATATCACGTCGAACAACCTGAAAAAAGTGAAACGTTTCTCCGAAAACTTCGAACTCGTGCGTCGCAAACTCGTGGAACTCGAAGAGAAAGACCGCATACGAAACTTCCAACCACCTGTAGACGGTACGGAGATAATGTCGGTATTCGGGCTGCCACCGTGCAGCTTGGTAGGAGAGCTCAAGACACAGATAAAAGATGCCATTCTCGATGGTATCATACCTAATTCGCACGACGAGGCATTTCGGTTTTTACTCGAAATAGCCGAAAAGAAAGGCATCAAACCGTCAAGAAATTAAGAATGTAGAGGGTTACTATGTGTGGTAGCTCCTATATCTCGACTATCAAGACTTAATAGAATCGTAATTTTCCCATTTTCTTTATTCTTACGTCGTTAATGATGTTGATGACAATACCTTTTTTGATGAATAAAGCATTTATAAGAATAATAAAAAGCATCTAAAGGGTGATTTTTTTGTATGTTGTGTGATTTTTTTGAGAACGCAAATGTCGCATTTTTTTTCGGTTACTCCCGCCGTACGGCGAGAGTAACTTTTTCCCCATAATCTTATAACTTTATAAGTTTAGCTTTCGTAGCTTGTTATATCGGGGTATCGCAAGCTACTGTCAGCAAAGAACTTAACAGAAAAGCCGATATGATGAAAGAGTGAAGTTGTCATCCGTATAAATTCAATGACAGGATGAGGGCGTTAATATCGGATAAACTTGAAAAGTACCAATGGTCTCCAGAGCAGATAAGGGGCTATTGCCAAGCCAATGACATCGAGATGGTCTCCGTAGAGTGAAATATATAGATTCATACGAGAATACAAACGCAACGGAGACTCATACGAGGAAAGAACGCAGAGGAGGTAGCAAAAACGGTCATCAGACTGTTTAAGTCTTTAAAAAAAACACGTCAAGTCCATAACAACTGATAACGGAGGTGAATTTGCCAAACATAAGCTGATTTCAAAAAAGTTACATACTTCGGTGTACTTTACTGACCCCTTATTCTTCTTGGCAGAAAGCTTGTGTTTGTACATAGTAACATTACAAGCACAAAAAAACAGAAACACAAATACAAATAACAGATTTATAAAGAGATTTCGTTTCATGATTCAAAATAATTTTAGCGGTATTGTCTGAAATTTCCGAGCAAAATGAGGTATAAATTTGATTCTTGCAGTTGCATCTAAACGAACTATCTTATGCCATTAATCTCTAAAAACAGCTCTTCGAGAAGGCGTTTGTCTTCCATCCACGAGAAATGACATTCATTTCTATTTTCCTCGTCATTCGTATAGATCATAACGATATGGTGAGACAATAACTATGGAATCTAAGGTTCTGTTTTTATTGAAATAGTAAAATTGTGATGTAAGCCCCACTATTCTTTCTACCTTAATAATCAAAGACTTCTCCACACATTTCTTATATTTGTCCGACAATTTATAATCAAACTTACATAAAAAATCCTCTTGACATATACCTATGCTAATATTTCTATTTAGGGATATTTTGGCGTTTACTATCTTAGCATACATCACACCCACATATTTAGATTCTATATCGTCTTCACCATCATTTGTCTTCGCAAATACTATCAGATTATTTTCACAATAAACAGAGTCTAACGTAAATAGCCCTTTACCTCGAGAGACGATTCTACTCTTTCCATGAAACACCTTATTAACATCGGATATTGTTTCATACTTTCCTAATGGGAAATCTATAAATGGGTCAATAGTCAAGATAATCATAGTATCTTCATTGAAAACGATCTCCTCCACAGAAATCTTTGGCGTAATAGTATCTTTTACTATACCATAAGATGATGGTGTAGTATCGTTAGCATTGAGGTCTTTTTTACTCGAAGAACTACCTGTACCACAAGAGACTAGCATAATAGTCAAACTCAAAATGGACAAATTTAATAGAAATTTCATATTCAAATAATAGATGTACATGATATTTTTATCTACAAGTAAGAGTTATGTTAATAATTTATATATTTACGATTAAATATGGAACAATTGCTATCTCTATTCACAGGTATTGTAACGATATTTGTCTAAAATAACAATTGAATCTAATATATTTTCCAAGTTGAAATAATAATTCTGTTCAGGACCTGCAAGAGATCTTGACAACTTAACAACATTATATTTTTTCAAATCACTTTCCGATGGTTTATAGTTGAACTTACTAAGCAATTCTTTTTTAGACATCTTTAAAGATATGCCATTAGTTAGTTTCAGGCTACCATCGGTGATTTTCAGATACTTTATACTGAAATATTCTGAGTAATCGTAATATTTATCATCGTAATCACTAAATTTTGCAAATACAATCAAGTGATTCTTATAATAAACAGAATCAAGCGTAAACACATTACATTTTAAAACAGTCGTTACATTATTACCAAATGCCTTACGAATATCAGACGACGTCTTATATTTACCTAAAGGAGTATTTATAAATTCATCCATAGTCCACAGAATAAGAGAATCTGATACTTTTGTAACATCATCAATACTAATCAAATGATATGTTTTTACAGTTTCTACAAAACTCTCTTGGGAGTCTTTTTCGTGCGATATGTTAGCATCATAATCATTTTGTAGCACAGTGTCTTTGTTACATTTTTTATTACTACCTCTACTTCCACAAGCAGTTAGCAGAATAATACCACCCAAAACGCAGAAAAAACGATATTTCATACCTCTATACAATGCTAGTTAGCCAAAAATCATTTTTTTACACATTATTTTAACACCAAAACAATTATCAATCACTGAATACATAATCCGTTTTCATTATAATAGAGTCTAATCGTTTGTTTTGGTCGAAATAGTAATACTGCCAAACACCCATAACTATACGCTCTAAAACAATAGTATTTGTTTTTGCTATTTTTTCACTAGAGATATCGAATTTATTCAAGAATTCTTCTTGCGACATTCCTACCCTTATACCATTCATTAACGATACTCCATTATTCAGAATATGTGCAAATACTATTTTCACTCTATCGTCCATCGAACTCTCGTCATTCAACTTTACAAACACAAATGTGTTACCTTTAATGAAAACCGAATCGAGCCAAACATCATCTTCTAACGGAGTAATTTTTTTCTTACCCGAAATATTCCTATTTAATTCCCCAATTGTATTATAAGCTCCCAAAGGATAATCTATAAATGTATCTATAGATAAAATAGTTAAAGTATCAACCCCTATTCTGATTTCCTCCACAGAAATCTTTGGCGTAATAGTATCTTTTACTATATCATAAGAAGATGGTGTAGTATCGTTAGCATTGAGGTCTTTTTTACTCGAAGAAGTACCTGTACCACAAGAGACTAGTATAATAGTCAAACTCAAAACGGACAAATTTAATAGCGATTTCATATTTCTATTTATTTATATGTTCAAGATTATTTGTGTTTGTGTTTTTTTTATGGTTTTTTTGAGCAAAATTAGATATAAATTTTGATTTTTGCAATTAGGTAGAAGCAAACATTATTAATATTTTTAACACGATAATACTATGTCTGACAGCTACGGATAAATTGGATACCCAAATTGAACAGGTATTGTAAAATCGCAATCATTCGTTTGTCTTACTCGACTCACTAAAAACTGTACTTCGCCTTTATCCATACTTCGGAGTTATTTCGGTAGGTGCCGAAGATGCCTTTGTCGCCACCGAACCAGTCGAAGCCTGCCAGCAGATGTATCTGGTCGCTCAGCGCATAGTCGGCGGCAAAGCGGCTGAACCAGCCTTTGTTGTCGATGTCGAAATAGGTGAAGTCGGAGAGCTGCAGCGTGCTGTTGAACAGCTTCTTCGATACGTTGAGAGTCGCCAGTGTGCCGTTGGGTTGCTGTGAGATAATGTCTTCGTACCCGAAGATATGCTCCGAAGAGCACTGCACCGACAACGTCCACTCGTGCGGAGCATACCAATCGACGCCTACCAGCCAGTTGAGGGAGTTGAAGCCTCGTTGCGGAACATCGGCTGACTCCATCGTGTAGCTGAAATGCTTGTCGATGTTGTACGCCGCCTCGCCCCGCAGCACGAACTGCCCGAGCGGCTTCGACACATCGCCGCCGACAAAACCCATACGGTAGTATTGCGGCGAGACGGTGATTTCGGTCATCGAGGGTTTATATTGCAACACAGGCATCTTGTTCCACGTATACAGCCATGCCAGAGCGAAGTCAATTCCCGGCAGAGTGAAGCTCAAACGACCGCCGTATTCGAAGTTCGAGAGGCGGAATGCAGGACGACTGCCCTTGTCGTCCCACACGACCGGCAGCGGTGAGTCCGTCGGCAACACACTCCACGGATTGGAGGCGTCTACAGGCAACACATATCCCTCGAAGGTGGGCACGGCTACGGCTTCGAGCTTTATCTTGTCGTTGAAGACAAAGAATCGCAAGGCATTGACAGGCATACGGATGTCGTCGTAGTCTTGTGCCAGAAACTCGGTCATATCCATCGGCGAGACAAGGTCGGTGATACGTACGCCATCGGCTGCTCCCCAGATGACGAGTTGCCGTCCGGCACGCAGTCCCCAGTGGTCGCCGCGGTGGTCGAGGTACGCCTCACGCAGCTCGAAGCCGGTACGGGCTTTCAGCAGAGCATTGTACGTTGCGTTGAACGAGACGAAGAGCGACGATCGCCCGAAGTCGCGTCCTATCTCGCCGCGTACACGAGTGCGTGAGCTCATCAGGTTGTTAGGTTCGTCGGTACGCATAGCGTGATACGTATCTACAAAACCTTTGATACGCCAGATACTTTCTTCGTCGGTCTGTGCGTGTGTCGATACTGTCGCATACAGCAGGGCAAACAGAAGGATGATTGTATGATGTTTCATTTTGGTTGGGTATATAGTTTATCGTTATTCCAATGAATCGGATTATTAATAATGTAGTGTTGTATGTTCACAAACGATTTTTTATTGCGGATGATATGCTCGTAATAGTTTGGTTGCCATGCAAAAAGCGGGTTGTTTTTTCGGGCTTCAAATGTTGTACGCCCTTTGAACCAGCGGACAATACGTGACAGATTGTTGTTTAACAAAGGGTTTTTGTTCCCTGCAAAGCCACCCGGTTGGGTATGGTTTGGCATTTCCTGCGTCGTCGATGGTAGAGACGCAATTAATTGCGTCTCTACGACCAATTGCGTCCCCCCAGCGGTTTGCACGACATTGTATCCCGCACCCTCTTTGTCGATGACAATGATTCCGTGGATATGATTGGGCATAATCACAAAGACATCCAACAGGACGAAAGGGAAACGATTCGGGATTTCCTTCCAATATTTTTTGGCAATGATTCCCAAATCCGAACAAATCATTTCTTGATTTTTTATTTCGCCGAATAAATGTTCCTTGTTTTTAGTGCAAATAGTTACAAAATAGGCTGAATCCCAACCATAATCCCAATACGGTAGACGAACCGTTTCCGAACGATATTTATTTTTAAACCGAGTCATCGTTGTTGTGTTATTTACAGGTATCTCGATGTTGTACCACGTTGTTTGCGGAATGACAAAACA
>ERZ773067.313-NODE-313-length-30798-cov-9.375956_pt1 | contig 30798 bp, 36 predicted proteins | sample MGYA00580622_ERZ773067 | MGnify/ENA primary metagenome ERZ773067 (study PRJEB29015, sample SAMEA2737998) | human oral metagenome | biome: human oral; feature: human-associated habitat; material: dental | place: China | collected 2113 ...
CTGAAAGTTCAAACGGAAAGCTCTTCATTACATTCGCGGGATTGGACAGATGCATACGTGCAAGCATATCCTGTGCCTGCGCAGCTGCCTCCTTCGCACCAATGGACTCATGAGTCTGAATATACTCCACAAACTGCTCGCCAATGGTACGAATCGGATCCATCATGCTGCCGCTGTCCTGGAAGATCATCGCAGCGGTCTTGCCGCTCACGTGACGCCACTCCTCAGCGCTGCACTTTGTCATATCCTTCCCGTCATAGAGGATCTCGCCCGCTGTTACTCTGCCGACATGCGGCAGGCAGCCGAGCATCGCCCGAATGACGGTGGTCTTTCCGCTGCCGCTTTCGCCGACAATGGTCAGCACTTCCCCGTCCTTGAGGGTGAAGTCCACACCGTGCACCATTTCCGTGCCTTCGTATGCGATTTTTAGCCCTCGCACCTCAATCAACATTCGGGCTTCTCCTCCTTATTACTTCACAGGTTTGATCTTGCTCGTGATCCAGTAGTAATCCGCCGGATGCATAATCGCACCCGTGATCTTTGTCGAACTGACGATGTTTGTCTCGGGGTAGCCGAGGAACAATGCAGCTCCATCATTCAGCAGAATCTGTTGCATATTGATCATCAGTTGACGGCGCTTTGCACGGTCAAACTCAACAGCAAGCTGTGCGCAAAGTGCATCATATTCTGGGTTGCTGTATCCTGAGCCGTTCTGCGGGTTGTTGCCGTTCACGTTTGTGCGCCAGTACCAATTGAGATAGATCTCAGGATCGCCTGTATTCGCTGTGGTGATGTTGGAAATCAGAAGATCGTACTCGCCATTGATCCCAATTTTGTCGAGCAAATTGTAATCGACAGACTTTACCTTTACGTCGATACCGACCTTCTTGGCATCTGCCTGTACTGCCTCTGCATAGATCGGCAGCTCTGCACGGCTGTTGTAGATGATAAAGTCCACAGACAGCGGTTTGCCGTCCTTATCACGGATGCCATCGCCATCCGTATCCTTCCAGCCTGCCTCGTCGAGAAGCTGCTTTGCACGGTCGACATTGTATGCATTCGGGTCGGTGAGCTGATCGAAGCCATAGTCGAGAGAGGGCGGGACAGGAGCCTTGCCCGGGATGAACGTTCCCTTCAGGATTACCTCATTGTATGCCTTGCGATCTGTCATTGAGATAAATGCAGCGCGTACCTTCGGATCGCCGAGAATCCCCTTCTGATTAATGCGTGCGAGAACCGTACGCAGCGATGCGATACGATCTACATGGAACTTCGACGTATCATTAAAGAGGCCAAGATCACCTGCAGCGATGTTGACCGCCATATCGACTTCTCCCGACTGGAGTGCCATTGCGCGCGTGTTCGGATCGTCGATCGACGGGATCTCGACCGTCTCATAAGGCACTTCGCCACCCCAATAGTTCGGGTTCTTCTTCATGACGGCCTTTTCCTTCACGAAGGACTCGCACACATAGGGACCCGTGCAGATGGGACCCTGTGTTGCGAAGTTGCGCTCCTTCTCACTCTCAACGTCGACAATGAGAAAAAGCGGATCTGCAAGGTAGCCGAGCATGCTCGGTGCAGGTTTATCCGTTGTAATTTTGAGTATCTGCCCGTCTGCAGTCATATTTGTATACGTGAAGAATGTTGCTGCGCGTGTATTCTTTGCAAACGCACGCTCAAGTGATGCTTTGACCGCCTCTGCCGTAAGTGGGCGCCCGTTCGAGAATTTGACATCGCGAATCTTAAATGTCCACGTCAGCTTGTCATCGCTGATTTCCCAGCTCTCAGCAAGCCACGGCTGGATATTCATTTTCTCATCAAACTGAGTTAGTGTCTCGCCCATGCCGTAGCGCATGACGACCCATCCGAAGGCATTTTCCGTCGGTTCGAGCGAGTCTGCAAAGTTCGTTACGCCAACCTTCAGCGTCGTCTTGTCCTCTGCCGACTGACCGCCGCCGCATCCCGTCAGCAGTGCAGCTGCCATACAGCCTGTCAGCAGTGCTGTCAGCCATCGTTTTTTCTTTCCCATATGTTCCTCCTTTAATTTGCCTTGCGCGGGTCCATAATATCCCGCAGACTATCTCCCCATAGATTAAAGATTGCAACCACAGAAGCAATTGCAAGTCCTGGGAAAATCATAAGCCAGGGTGCCGTCTGAATCAGCTGACGTCCCTCATTCAGCATGAGTCCCCATTCCGGTGTCGGCGGCTGTGCGCCAAATCCGAGGAAGGAGAGCCCAGCAAGCTCCATCATGAGTGCGCCGATGTCGAGTGCGGCAGTCACAATGATAATCGGTATAATATTCGGCAGGATATGCCGACGAATCATCGCAATCGGTCGTGTACCATTTGTAATTGCAGCAGCTAGGAAATCCTGCTGCTTAACCTTCAGCGTCATACTGCGTGCAAGACGCGCATACTTTGTCCAGCCTACAATAACAACGGCAAGAACTGCGTTGACTGCACTCCCGCCGAGTACGCCTGCAATCGCAATGGCAAGCACGATGCCCGGAAATGCAAGGAACACGTCGGTCAGACGCATGATGGCATTGTCGACCTTGCCGCCAATATAGGCGGAGATGACACCAATCAGTGTGCCAAGTCCTGACGAGATGATGACAACTGTGAGCGCCATCGTAATCGAGATGCGCGCACCGTAGAGAATACGCGTAAAGATATCGCGCCCGAGCTTATCTGTACCAAAGTAATGCTCAGCGGATGGCGGCAGGAGCGAATTCTGAATCTGCGACTCATACGGATCGTATGACGAGATCAGCGGCGCACAGATGGCGACAAGCACAATCAACAGGATGATGCCTGTATAGATACGAAACAGCAGTTGATCCCGCATCATGCTTTCGCCCCCTTCCTGAGTCTTGGATCAAGATACGCATAGGATATATCAACGATGAGGTTCACAAACATATAGAGCGTTGCAATCCAGAGGACAAAGCCCTGCAGGAGCGGATAGTCGCGCGCTTCGATCGCACGCACCGCAACACGTCCGATGCCCGGCCACGAGAATACGATCTCGATAACGGCGACACCGCCGAGCAGCCAGCCAATGGAAAGCCCAAGCAGTGTGATGAGCGGCAGGAACGCATTCGGCAGAACGTGACGAAGGAGGATGCGTGTCATCGACATGCCGCGTGCCTTGAGACCCGTGACGTAGTCCTGCCCGAGCTCCTCAAGTACCGCTGTACGTACCTGACGCGTATACTTCGACGACAGCAGGATGGCAAGTGTAAAGGCAGGGAGAATCATACGATCAAGGCTGACCTCGCCGCCTGCAATCGGGAAAAGTCCAAGCTTCAGACCAAATACATAGAGCAGAATAAGTCCCACCCAGAAGCTCGGCATGGAGACACCGAGAAAGGTGAAGAATCGTATGACTTGATCCGGCCACCGATTACGATAGAGTGCTGAGATAACTCCTGCCGGAAGTGAGATGATCAGCATCATCACGATTGCCGTTCCCGCAAGAAAAAGTGTTCCCGGCAGATTCTGCAAGAGTTTATCCTGTACCGGAATTTTTGCCGAGTAGGAACGCCCCATATCTCCGTGTACCACACCGTTCAGCCAACTGAGATACTGTTCGTGGAATGGTCGATCCAGCCCCAACTCGTGGCGTGTACGCTCGATGGTCTCTTGTGATACAATCGTATCGCCGGTTTCGAGAATCGCATCCACAGGATCGCCCGGCGCAATGAATGTCAGACTGAACGTCAGAAAACTGACCCCCAGCAGGGTAATGATCATCTGCCCCAGACGCATCAGGATTGCTTTTGCACTCAACTCCCCAACTCCTTTGTTGTCATTTACAAAATAAAAATGCCTGTCTCTTTTAAGACAGGCAGAAGAATGCACACAAAAAACAACGATCTTACAGCACTCCCCTAGTGCTGTAAGTCGCGCATCCATCTCCCCATCTCTCGTGAGTCCATCAATGAATCTTATTGCGAGCAGGCTTTCCGGCTCATAGATCACTGCATTCTTCCGCCTTCCCGGGGTTATCCCAGTGACTTTACAGGCACAGGCTCTGCGCCTGTGGAAGAACACTCCCTATTTACGGCTGCGGGACAGCATGGGCATTCCACCCATTTTCCTCTCATCGCTCAACGGAATGCGTATAAAGCTATATTCATCCATCGACACTCGCAACGTCATATATTCAGTTTTCAACATAAGTCCAAACATAGTATATCCATATTAGATATACTTGTCAAGACACCTATTTCAGATTATTGTATTTGGATAGTCAGAAAGTCCCTTGTACTTTATCTTGATTCTTTCTTAACATGGATTCAATGCATGCTTGGAATTTCTTTCATGATATACCTTGCGCAGGAGTATGGCTGCACAGATGGCGCGCATACTCTGATCGAGTGCCAGTGAAAGCCATGCCCCCTCAAGTCCCATATTGTACTTATAGAGGAAAATATAGGTGATAATTGGCCGCAGTACCGTTATGCTGATAAAGGAATAGGCTGCTACCTGTGTTGTCTTTCCGCTTGCGCGCAGAATACCGGCACAGACCATCTGGTACGCCTCGGGAAAACTGACCGCTGCGACGTATGCGATAATCAGGCTGCCAAGAGGAAGGAGAGCTGCATCACGTGCATAGACGGCAAAGATTTCCTCGCGCAGTAAGAAGGTTATGAGGAATACAATGATGGAGAAAATCAGACTCCAACGCATCCCTGTCCAGAGATAGCGGCGCCATTCATTCTGCTTGTGCCTGTCTCTGTTGTGTCCGGCGAGAACCGTGCTTGCCTTTCCCATCCCATTGCAGAAGCTGTAATAGAAATCACAGAAGTTCATTGCAATTGCATGGATGGCATACGGAATCGTTCCCAGTTCCGCGACCATGCGGGTATAGACGACCATGCCGATGCGTTCAAATCCCTGCTCACTGAAGATACCACCAAATACGCTGAGGAATTCACGCAGATAGGCGCGCGTCAGGCAATAATTTCCCTGGGCAAAGATGCCCCATGCATAGAGTACACGCAGGGTGAGGTAGAATGACCAAAGTGTTCCGCCGATTGTTCCAAGTGCAGCACCAAGAACACCGAGCTGTGGGAATGGTCCAAGACCAAAGATCAGGAGTGCATTGAGGATGACGTTGACGACATTCCCCTGTATGTTGATTGAGAGGACACGCATGGACTCCCCGCGTCCAAACATGACCGCCTGCATGAGCGTCGTCATGGAGGTGATGAAGACAGCTGGCAGCGTCCAGAGACCGTAGATCATCGCGTCGGCGAGATAGTCTTGCTGTGCTCCCATCCACAGGAGAATTGCATCGAGATAGATGAAGAACCCGATATGTGCGAGTCCAAGGAAAACAAAAACAAGAACGATTGTTTTTTTGAGAATGTCACCATAGGCATCGTGCTGATCGCGGCCAAATCGCTCCGCAATCAGTATGGTGACGGCTGCCGCGACCGAACGTGCAACCGTCAGGAGCATCATGCGTGGCTGTGAAAAGATGCTGACGGCAGCAATGGCACCCGTTCCCAGACTGCCAACCATAATGATGTCCGCGTTGCTCAGAAAGATCATCAGGACACCTTCCAGTGCGGCAGGAAGGCCTATTCTCAGATAATTTTTGTCATAGGATGTCAGCACGCTACCATCTCCCTGTTTATCCCCATATTCCAATTCAACAAAACTATCACAGAATGATAATACTTGTCAACACAGACAGGGCGAAAAAGATGCGCTAAGATGGTGGTGCAGAATTTATCAGTGCTTCCCTAGGAAGGGCTGATAAATTTTGCATAAAAATAAGGGGCGCCGAAAGATAACGGCGACCCCAACTTTTTTATAACTAGCGATTTAATGCACGATGTGCAATGTCCTTACGATAATAGGCATCCTTAAAGGATATTTTCTCGACTGCGGCATAGGATTTTTTCACCGCAGATGCGATGTCTTCCCCCATACCGACAACCCCAAGTACGCGCCCACCGTTCGTGATGATTTTGCCGTTCTGCTCCGCCGTTCCTGCATGGAACACAAGCGCACCCGTGTCCTCTGCGGCTCTGATGCCACGAATCTCATGCCCCTTTTCATAGGATGCAGGATATCCACCTGCCGCCAAGACGACACAGACGGCTGCCCCGCTTTTCCAATGTATAGGCACATCCGCGAGTGTTCCATCAGAACAGGCGCACATGATCTGGACGAGATCATCATCGAGTAAAGGCAGAACCACTTGTGTCTCGGGATCACCAAAGCGTGCGTTGAACTCGACGACCTTTGGTCCGTCCTTTGTAATCATCAGGCCGAGATAAAGACAGCCGCGATAGACTCTGCCCTCTTTTGCCATGGCGGCAATTGTAGGTTTCAGAATCTCCTCTGTTGCACGTTCCGTCATCTCCGGTGTCATGACAGGGGCTGGCGCATAGGTACCCATTCCGCCCGTGTTTGGCCCCTTGTCTCCGTCAAGAGCACGCTTATGATCCTGCGCGCTAATCATGGGACGGATGATCTTCCCGTCGGTGAAGGCAAGCAGCGACGCTTCCTCCCCCTCCATAAACTCTTCGATAACGACGCGTGTTCCCGCCTTGCCGAAGGTATTATCCTCCATGATTGTATCTATGGCATCGAGTGCCTCTTGCTCCGACATGGCAACAATGACGCCCTTCCCTGCGGCAAGGCCGTCTGCCTTGACGACGATTGGCGCGCCCTCTTTGCGAATATATGCGCGCGCAGGTTCTGCCTCAGTAAAGACTTCGTAACGTGCCGTTGGAATCCCATACTTCTTCATGAGATCCTTTGCGAAGGATTTTGAACCCTCAAGCTCTGCCGCATTTGCGCGCGGACCAAATGCACGAATCCCTGTACTCTCGAGCTCGTCCACAAGCCCATTTGTGAGAGGAATCTCGGGACCGACGACCACAAGTCCGATCTCTTTCTCCTTGGCAAATTTCAGGATTGCCTCGTTGTCCGTCGCAGAGATGTCAATCTGCTCCCCCATTCCCGGGTTTCCGGGCAGGGCATAGATGCTATCCGTCAACGGACTCTCTTTGAGTTTCCAGAAAAGCGCGTGCTCGCGACCGCCTGATCCGACTACAAGAATGTTCACGTCGTCTTCCTCATTTTTCCAACTGCCCGGCAAGATATGCGTTGATCGCGCTGTCATAGTCAGCAGTATGGGCAAACGCCTCATGTGCAAGCCGCATCCGTGTCATGCCGTCGACCGCGCCGTCTTTCTCGATTTTCTCCGCAATCTCCGCATAGCACGCGGGATTTGTAATCACGGTGACAAATTTGAAGTTTTTCGCTGCAGCGCGAATCATTGCAGGACCACCGATGTCAATCTGCTCAACTGCCTCAGCAAGTGTGACATTTGGATTTGCAACCGTTTCCTTAAAGGGATAGAGATTGACTGCAACGAGATCGATCGGCGTAATTTTCAGCTCACGCAATGCCTTTTCATGTGTCTGATTGCCGCGCACAGCAAGAATACCGCCATGTACGAATGGATGCAGCGTCTTGACGCGTCCGTCCATGATCTCGGGGAAGCCTGTCACATCGCTGACATAGATGACAGGGATACCCGCCTCACGGAGTGCCTTCATTGTTCCGCCCGTGGAGACAATCTCGACTCCTGCTTTATGCAGTACGCGTGCAAATTCCACCACACCCGTCTTGTCGGATACACTGATCAGAGCACGTTTTATCTTCATAATGATCCTCCTTCAGCGACGGGCAGGATGTGAACCCTTCGCCCATCCGTACGCAGTCTGTCTTCCACATAGAGTTTGATTGCCTCCGGGAATATCCGATGTTCCTGTTCCAGAACACGTGCCGCAAGTGTTTCCTCGGTATCGTCCTCCGTCACAGGAACAGACGCCTGTAGAATGATGGGGCCGGAGTCCATTCCTTCATCCACGAAGTGAACGGTGCAGCCGCTGACCTTCACGCCGTAAGCAAGTGCGTCACGATGGGCATGTGCCCCCGGAAAGCTCGGCAGGAGTGCAGGGTGGATGTTCAAGATACGGCCCGTATACGCATGGACGAAAACGGGAGAGAGAATCCGCATGAATCCTGCAAGAACTACGAGGGTTACACCGTGGGCATGCAGTTCATCCAGCATGGCGCGCTCGAAGTCTGCACGCTCCGTAAAGTCCCGATGGACGACTGCAACGGCGGGAATCCCCTTCGCCCGCGCGCGTTCGAGTGCATAGGCATCACGTTTGTCTGCGATAACGACGGCAATTTCAGCAGGGATCTCTCCACGCTCAATTGCCTCGATAATCGATGCTAGATTGGAACCGCGTCCTGAGCAAAGTATGCCAAGCTTTTCCTCACGCATCAAAGACACCGCCCTTGATAACGACCTCATGCGCCCCTTCTGTTACATGACCGATGTGGTACACTGTCTCATTCTGCGCATTCAACTGAGCCGTGATACGATCCGCTTCGTCCGATGAAACAATGAGTACCATACCGATGCCCATGTTGAATGTGCGGTACATCTCCGTCCAGTCAACATTCCCCCACTCCTGCAGCAGGCGGAAAACCGGCGGGATCGTCCATGCCGCACCGTTTACCTCTGCCCCCATATGCTCTGGCAGAGCGCGTGGAATATTTTCGTAGAAACCGCCGCCTGTGATATGCACCATGCCGTGAATATCAAACGCCCGAATGAGCGGCAGACAGGTGTGCGGATAGAGACGTGTCGGAGTCAGCAGTTCCTCGCCAATGGTTTGGCCGAGTTCCTCTATATACTCATCGCCTTTGAAGCCCTTGCGCTCAAAGACAATTTTGCGTACGAGAGAGTATCCGTTTGAGTGTACCCCTGACGACGGCAAACCGAGCAGGATATCACCTGCTTTTACACGGGCGGGGGTAATGAGTTTGGAGCGTTCTGCGACGCCCACGGAGAACCCTGCAATATCGTATTCTCCTATGGGATAAAACCCCGCCATCTCCGCTGTTTCGCCGCCGATCAGGGCACAGCCGGACTCCTTGCAGGCACGCGCAACACCTGTAACAACCTCGGCAACCTGGATCGGCTCGAGTTTGCCGACGGCAAGATAGTCGAGGAAGAAAAGAGGTTCTGCCCCCTGCACCAGAATATCGTTGACGCACATCGCGACTGCGTCCTGCCCAATCGTATCGTGTTTGTTCAGTAGGAAAGCAAGACGCAGCTTCGTTCCGACACCGTCCGTTCCCGATACGAGAACCGGCTCTTTATAGTCCTTGGTATTCAGGGCAAACAGCCCGCCAAAGCCGCCGAGATCACCCATCACCTCCGAGCGATAAGTCGCACGGACGGCATCCTTAATCAGAGATACAGACTCGTTTCCTGCATCAATGTCAACACCCGCATCACGGTAGGTCATTCTCTCCATCGGCTCTCAAAGCCCCCTTTCACGCTGTGCAATCCGCCTCCGCTCGAGTATGAGCTTATCGTCCTCGTCGAGCGTCGCATCCTCTTCGGGAACAGGATAGTTGTTGTTAAAGCAGGCGTAGCACATGTGATCCGGATTGAGTGCCGGAACACATTGTTGCAGCCCTTCTATTGAGATAAAATGCAGGGAATCGGCCCCGATAAAGGAGCAAATCTCCTCAACACTCTTTGTTGCCGAGATCAGTTCCTTGCGGATGGAGGTATCAATACCATAGTAACAAGGGTCTGTGATCGGCGGACTGCTGATACAGACATGGATCTCACGTGCCCCCGCATTGCGCAGGAGACGCACAATTTTGCCGCTCGTCGTCCCGCGCACGATGGAGTCATCAACCATGATCACAGATTTCCCCGCTACAACCGAGCGCACTGGACTCAGTTTCAGCTTGACTGCAGCATCGCGCTGTTTCTGCGTCGGCTGGATGAATGTGCGTCCAATGTAGCGGTTCTTGATCAGCCCTTCGGCAAATGGAATGCCTGCCTCATAGGCGAAACCGGTCGCTGCAGTTGTGCCGGAGTCCGGGACAGAGATGACGACATCGCCGCGAAAACCGGATTCGCGTGCGAGAACGCGTCCCATCTCAAAGCGTGCTGCATGGACGGACTGCCCATCAATGATGGAATCTGGGCGCGCAAAATAGATGTATTCAAAGATGCAGGAAGCGACGTCTTCCCCATTGGAAAAGCGATAGGACTTGAGCCCGTCGCTGTCAATGACGACCATTTCACCCGGCAATACATCGCGCACGAATGCAGCACCGTTGACATCAAGGGCGCAGGTCTCTGAGGACAGAACCCATCCGCCCTCCGATGTCCGTCCGATGCAGAGTGGTCGGAATCCCTGTGGGTCACGCACGCCGATCAGCTTATCCTCTGTCATGATCGAAAGACAGAAAGCACCGCGTACCACACTGACTGCCTCGAGGATGCGCTCCTCGATGGAAGTCTTCTGTGAGCGTGCGATGAGATGAACAAACACCTCGGAATCAATTGTTGTCTGAAAGACCGTCCCTTTGCTTTCAAGGTCGCGGCGAATCAGCGCAGCATTCGTAAGGTCGCCGTTGTGGGCAAGGGCAAGGGCTCCACCTGCGTAGTTGACACGCAGAGGTTGCGCGTTTGCAGCAAGACTGAAGCCTGTTGTCGCGTAGCGGACGTGCCCGATGGCAATCTTGGCATTATCAAGATGCGGAAGCTGTTCGCGAAATACCTCGCTGACCAGCCCCATACCTTTTTTCACATCAATCCAATAGCCATCCGTGAGTGCAATGCCTGCACTCTCTTGTCCGCGGTGCTGGAGTGCAAAGAGTCCAAGATACGTCATCTCGGAAACGTCCTCTGCATGGGAATAGACCCCGTAGATGCCGCACTCTTCTTTCCACTTTGGCACTTTTTCGTACATGTCTCTTACGATTCTCCCGTCAGCCTGTGGAGCATTTCCTTGTAGGCATCCTCTACATTGCCAAGGTCACGGCGGAAACGATCCTTATCCAATTTTTCTTTCGTGTCACTGTCCCAGAAGCGGCAGTTATCCGGAGAGATCTCATCAGCAAGAATGATATTTCCATTGGTATCTTTGCCAAATTCAAGTTTGAAGTCAATAAGGTCAACGCGTTTTGTCTTTAGGAATTTGGTCAGTACATCGTTGATCTTCAGGGACATCCGCTCAATCTCATCCAGTTCCGTATCCGTTGCTATTTTCATCGCGCGAATATGATAGCGGTTGAGCATGGGATCACCGAGATCATCATTCTTGTAGCAGTACTCAATGACAGGGAACGGCATTGGTATCCCCTCTTCGAGTCCCAAACGCTGGGCAAGTGAGCCCGCCGCAACATTGCGAATGATGACCTCGAGCGGAATAATCGTCAGTTTTTTGACAAGCATTTCACGGTCACTTGGCATGGAAATATAGTGATGTGGAATTCCCTCCTTGGCAAGAAGGTCGAAGAAGAATGCCGTCATCTTGTTATTCATGACACCCTTGTCCGCAATTGTCCCTTTTTTCGCTCCGTTCCCTGCCGTTGCGTCGTCCTTGTAATAGACAAGATATTCATCCGGACGATCCGTTGCATAGATAATCTTTGCCTTTCCCTCGTAAAGAGCCTCTTTACGCTCCATCATAGGCCTGCCTTTCCTTTTTATCCAATCACTGGAAATCTATCATATACCGCAGTACAGATTAAAGCTGAGCCGCAACCCGATCTGCTTTCGCTTCGACTTCAAGTACCATCTTTTCTCGATAGTCCATCAGGGCTTCCGCAATGGAAGAATCATGGACAGCGAGAATTTCAGCCGCAAAGATGGCGGCATTCTTTGCTCCGTTGATTGCCATAGAGGCAACCGGAACGCCGGACGGCATCTGCACCGTGCTGAGAAGGGCATCCATACCGTTTAATGGGGTTGCATTGACCGGTATGCCAATGACAGGCTTGATCGTATAGCTTGCCACGACTCCTGCAAGATGCGCCGCAGCTCCTGCTGCAACAATGAATGCTGCAAACTCTTTGCGGTGATCTGCTTCCATGACAAAATCACGCACGTTTGACGGGGTGCGATGTGCTGAAGCAACCTTGACTACAGGCTCAATGCCGAATTGCTTAAGGAGCTCCACTGCAGGCTTTAAGATTGGCCAGTCAGAGTCGCTTCCCATGAGGATTGCTACCTTCATTTTACCATCTCCTTGATCTCTATGATAACGAGATTTTAGAGTCATGTCAATAGAACGAAAAGGACTGCCATACAGAAGTACAGCAGTCCTTATATTATCCAAACTTAGTGTTCGTCGGTGGTATCATGAAGCGGCTCGCCGAAGATGAGCGTATCCAGCAGATCGATGAGCTGATTGATCTCCGGCTTCGACACCTGTCCGGATGCGCCGAGGCTTTCACCCTTGCGCTTCATTTCCTCACTGATGAGGGAGGAGAAAAGAACGAGCGGAACCTCGCCCAGACGGTTATCTTCGCGCACGAGCTTGAGCAGACGATGTCCATCCATTTTCGGCATCTCAACATCGGAGATAATGATGCGCACATGGTTTTCGATGGGACCATTCTTGCGTGCAAGATCCTGCAAGTAATCCCATGCATCCTGCCCATTGCCGAAGTCACGGATGAACTTGTACCCCGCCTCGTGTAATGTGTTCACAAGGAGGTCACGCAGCATCTTGGAGTCCTCTGCGACCACGATATGCGCTGTTCCGCGGCGGGTCTTGGCATCCTGTGTTGCCTCTGTGACCGTTGTGAGCTTCTGGTTGATCTCCGGGTTGATCTCGGCAATGATGGTTTCAAAGTCAAGCAGGAGAACGATGCGATCCTCCATCTTGATGATACCGACAACGCGCGATCCCTCACCGACGTTCGGTGCCGGCTCCATGTTCTTCCACGAGATACGGTGAATGCGGTAGACACTCCCGACAAGGAAGCCGATATCGTAGTTATTGATCTCCGTAACAATGATGTTCTGGAGCTCATCTGCCGTCTGGAGATTCAGGCAGCGTGCCATATTGACGAGCGGGATTGCCTTGCCGCGGAGCGTAAACAGTCCGTCGACATAGGGATGTGCTTCGGGCATTGCTGTGACCGGGGTGCGTGTAATGACCTCACGGACCTTTGCGACGTTGATGCCGTAGTTCACCTTCCCAATGCTGAACTCGACAATCTCAAATTCGTTTGTTCCTGTCTCAAGCAGGATACCTTTTCTCTCTTCTGCAACCGTCTCTGCCATTTATCTCTCTCCCCCATGCTTGTAAACATTGTTTGCTATGCTCTCTATTCGCCCTTCAGAAAAAAAATCCTGCCTGTTTAAAAAAAAACTAGGGCTTTTTGTTGCCTGTGGATAAATATGTCCATCCATCACGCTGCTCAATGAGCCCTTCCTTCAGCAAGCGACCAAGCGCACGCTTGAATGCAGCCTTACTGATGTGAAAGCGATCCTGAATGACCTCCGGCGATGTTGCATCGGTGTATGGCATCCTGCCGTTATGGTCGTTCAGGAGCGCGAGGAGCCGATCTGCGTCCTCCTGTTGTGCCGTTTCCTTTGGTGGTCGCAGTGAGGCATTCAGTCGCCCGTCCTCACGCAGGTAGGTCACGCGCATTTCGACGGTTTCGCCGACACGCGGCCGTTTGGGAATCTCGCGGTGGTCGATAAAGACAATATAGCGTTCTTCGGTAAAGAGAAATGCACCGCGTTCCGTAATATTGTAGACGGAACCTCTCAGGCGGTCTCCTACGCGTACGCCTTCGGCGGGACGTGAGGCGCGGCGCAGCTCGTCCTCGACCTCCATGGTTACGGCAAGGCGTCCGGATTTATCGGTATAGAGCTTTGCCCAGACGGTCTCACCGACCTGGGGGCGGCCTCGCATCCCTGCGTAGGGTAGAAAGATACCGCGCTCAGCCCCGACATCGAGAAACGCGCCTTCCTTTGTGACGTTGATGATGCGCAGACGAGCGACCTGCCCCTCCTTCATGCGGGGCGTCCGCATGCTCGCAGTGAGGCGGCGTTTTGGATCGAGGTAAAGAAAGACGCGAACGCGATCACCAATCTTGACGGGGGCTGTCTGCTGAATATGGTGCAGCAGGATGTCGTCACTGGTGTTCCCGGTCTCTGCATCCAAAAATACGCCAAGTTCACTCTCGCGTACGGCGGTGAGTTCGGCGACCTGACTCGGACCGTATTTGGATGGGCGTTGGTTATGCCCCGTTTTTCGCGTTCTTTCCTGCATCTTTCCTATTCCTCGTATGGCGTCAGCTTGGCATCGCCCCACAGGCGTTCCAGCGCGTAGTATTCGCGTGCGTCCTGCTGGAAGATGTGCGCGACGGTATCACCGTAGTCGAGCAGAACCCACTCTCCTTCACGATAGCCTTCCTTGTGGAGAAATGAAATCCCCGCTTCCTCCATTTTTTCCTCAATGTTATCTGTAATTGCGCGCACCTGTGTTGCGGTATTCGCCGAGCAGATGACAAAATAGTCATTCGTTGACATCAGACCGATCATGTCCATCTGCACAATATCGCGTGCTTTTTTTTCATCTGCCGCCGCGCAAATCACACGGCATTTTTCCTGCTCTGTCAAGCTGTTCCCTCCTGTTACTCCGTACCCGCTGTCTCTGGCGGGAAAAGTTCATGAATAATTTCATCCGTTGCCGCGCGATCCATGATCCAGACGGTATCATCGCTCCGTGAGAAATCACCGGGCAGCATGATTGTGCGCGGCGGATCGCTGCTCAGTTTCCGAATGACATTGCCAATGTGCACGGAGTCAAAGAGCTCCGCACTGGTTGTGACATTTTGTTTCAGGATATCTGCGATGGTCGGGATCTTTGGCAGTGTATCGACGCGCAGGAGCTTGGCATAGAATGCCTTGACAAATTTCTGCTGCCGCTGTGTCCGCCCGAGATCGCCGAGGTCGTCGCTCCGATAGCGCAGATAGTGCTCTGCGCTCTTTCCGTCCAGATGGCGATACCCCTGCCGCATATGGATCGAAAGCTGCGCCTCTGGATCGTCATAGTCCATGTTCTGCTCGATATAGAGGTCGATACCGCCGACCGTGTCCACAATCTGTGCAAATGTCGCAAGATCGATGATAACGTACTGATGAATGGAGATGTCAAACATTTGGTTGATCGTCCGCACCATCAGGGGAGCTCCGCCGACGGCGTAGACATTGGATAGTCTGGTTTCGCCTTTGTCCTGCGCCATGACCACCCATGTATCGCGCGGGATGTTGAGGATACGCACTTTGCCCGTTGCATTTTCCATGCTGATGAGGAGAATGGCATCGGCTCGTTTTTCCTCGTCGTTATCCATATTGACCGCATCATCCAGACCAAGTACCAGTACATTCGTATAGCCATCAAAACGAACGTCAACCTCTCCGCGATTTGCTTCCTGACGGATCAGGTATGCCTCATACATATCCCGCACGTCACGGTACGCCTGTACCCCCCATCCGATGACATAGTATCCTCCGATACTGAGTGCTGCAAGGAGGAAAATGGTGCAGATGAGGCGAATGATGCCGCGCAGAAATGCCATACGGCGTTTGCGTTTTCGCTGACTGCGGCGCTTGTTGATATTTTCACGTGAGTTTTCACTTTGTAATTGAGCAGCAAGTTCCTCTGCGTCGTATTCCGACATCATCCCCCCCTCTCTGTCCATGCAATAGAATCATTCAGCGTCGATCAAGAAGAAGTTCATTTCGTGCCGTAACGGTATCCGGATGAATGAGCCCACCCTTCTGTGCAACAAAGAGAATGGACTCCGTCAGTCCGACCAGCATCATTTCATCCAGCGAGGCCGTACGCGCGAGTTCGCGCAAATGCTCCACTTTGGGATAGGCGCGCGATGGCTCGATCATATCGGCATAGTAGATGATCTTATCCAGTGCCGTCATGTTCGTGCCGCCGACGGTATGTCGCCAGACCGCTTGTGCAATCACGGCATCGTTAATTCCATAGACCTCGTAAATCAGATATGCCCCCACATAGGCGTGGAGCAAAAGCGGCGTGGCGGATTCGATTTTTCCGATAGGAATCCCGCGACGACGTGCCTCTTTTGGCAGTTCAGATGTCTCATAGACACGACCGCAGTCATGCAGGAGGCCCGCCACGCGTGCGCGTTCTTCATTCATGCCAAAACGGCGCGCCATTGTCGCCGCTGTCTCGGCAACCCCCAGAGAGTGCTTGTAACGGCTTGGGGTGAGCTGCTGCTCAAGAATGGCACGCATCTCCTCATAGCTCTTTGTCATGCTCACGATACAACCCCCTGTCTTCAATATATTCCTCTACCGCACGCGGCACCAGATGTCGAATGGAAAGCCCCGCACGGATGCGTGTGCGAATCGCACTTGAGGAGATTTCCAAATGCGGCGTTGGCAGCACCTGAATGTGACTGCGCTCCTCTGCTGTAAATTTTTCTGCGAGCAGGAGCTCATCGAGTGGAACTCCCTGCCGCGTCGCCACGATGAACTGACAGGAACACAGCAGGCGTTTCGGCTCATGCCAACGATAGAGATCGTTCATTGCGTCCGCCCCGGTGATAAAGAACAGCTCTGCGCCGTCCAGTCGATGTTGGAGCTCCGCAATGGTATCCACCGTATAGGAAGGCCCTTCACGGCGCAGTTCGATATCCGATACCGAAAAACGCGGGTTTTCCTGTATGGCACACTCTGCCATGGCAAGTCGATCTTCGGGAGACGCTGCGCGCGTTCCATCCTTATGCGGCGGACGCGCAGACGGGATAAAGAGAACCCTGTCCAGGCAGGCTGCCGAGCGCACCATCTCTGCTGTGATGAGATGTCCCATATGAATGGGGTCAAATGTTCCGCCCATAATTCCAATGCGGCTTCCCATCTCTGCTCACCTCACAAATTGAAGAATCACGAGTACCAAAGCGGTGATGATGAAAAACGTGACAACCGCATACAGATAGTCGAGAATATCATGTCGTCCCTTTGCCGTTGCCGTATATTGACATAGTGTCCTAAGATATCCAATCAGACGGTGCATTTGTGGCACGTCCTCGTTGTCGCAGCAAACATCGTCAGCGTACCTGTCCCTCGCCGTAGACAAGATACTTTGTACTCGTCAGGGCTTCAAGTCCCATCGGACCACGCACATGGAGCTTTTGCGTACTGATGCCGATCTCTGCGCCAAAGCCGAATTCAAAGCCATCCGTAAAGCGTGTGGAGGCATTCACATAGACCGTTGAAGCGTCGACGCGCTGCTGGAAATCATGTGCCGCACGAATGTCATTGGTGACGATGGTCTCGGAGTGCCCCGTATTGTATTGATTGATATGTGCGATTGCCTCCTCCATATCTGTGACCATACGAATCGACAGGATGAGATCGCCGTATTCCGTAGACCAATCCTCCTCGCTTGCCGGCGCAATGTCCGAGAGAATTGCACACGTTTTCGGGCAGCCGCGCAGTTCTACACCATTCGCATGGAGGAGCTGCGCCATTTGCGGAAGGAAATCCTCCGCAATCTTTTCGTGTACCAGAAGGGTCTCTGCGGCATTGCAGACAGAGGGACGCGAAACCTTTGCGTTTTCCACAATGCGGAGTGCCATCGGGATATCTGCCGCACAATCCACATAGATATGACAGACGCCGGCTCCCGTCTCTATGACAGGGACGGTACTGCTCTCGACAATGCGGCGAATCAGACCAGCCCCGCCGCGCGGAATGATGACATCGAGCAGTCCTGTCAGATGTGTCATGACATCGACGGCGGCGCGTTCCTTCATCGCAAGCAGCTGAATTGCTCCCTGCGGAATCCCCGCCGCATAGGCGGCGCGCGAAAGCACCTCTGCGATGGCAAGATTCGAGCGCAGCGCATCGGAACCACCGCGCAGGAGAACGGCGTTCCCGGATTTCAGACAGAGGCCGATTGCATCTGCCGTCACGTTTGGACGAGCTTCGTAGATCATACCGACGACACCAAGCGGCACGCGCATACGACGGATCTCAAGCCCGTTCGGTCGGCGCACCGAGTAGTCCTCTCTCCCCAGCGGGTCAGGGAGGGCGGCGGTCAAACGAAGCCCTTCTGCCATAGAGGCGATACGCGCCTCGTCAAGACGCAGACGATCCAGATAGGAAGCACGCATCTCGGATGTTTTGGCATCCTCCACATCTGCTGCGTTTTCATGGAGGATTTTGTCTCTGTGTGCCATCAGGGCATCTGCCATGGCACAGAGTGCTTTGTTGCGTGCGTCCGTCCGAAGTGCTGCGAGGCGATAGGATGCTGCCTTTGCTGCCTCTGCCTGTGTGCGAATCTCCTGCTCCATCACCATGAACACTCCTTATACCATCAGAACCATATTGTCCCGATGAATGATCTCCTCATGTGCACCGTCCGCTACGAGCTCATGAAAGTCCGTTGTTCTGTGTCCCATCAGACGCATCACATCTGCGGCATCATATGCTGCAATGCCACGTGCGATCTCCTGTCCTGCGGGACTGAGGACGCGCACTGTCTCACCTGCTGAGAAGTCGCCGTATACCGCTGTCACACCGACCGCCAGCAGGCTTGCCCCGCGCCGCATGGCGGCAATACAGCCCTCATCCACGAGAATCTCACCTGTGAGACGCTTTCCGAATGCGAGCCAGCTCTTGCGGGTCTTGAGGTGCGCTTCGCGTGCGGGAAACAGAGTGCCAATTTCTTCCCCGCGCAGGATGGAACGGATGATACCGTCCTCATCGCCGCGTGCAATCACCATTGTCACACCGGCATTCTGGGCAATCTTTGCAGCTTCGATCTTGGTCTGCATGCCGCCCGTTCCCTGCGCAGAGCCGGCACCGCCGGCAATCCGCTCGATCTCCGGCGTGATCTCCGGAATCTCGGAGATGAGCCGTGCCGACGCATCTGTGCGAGGGTTTGCCGTATAGACACCGTCAATATCCGAAAGAATGATGAGCGCATCCGCATCAACAAGCGCGGCAACGACAGCCGACAGATTATCATTGTCCCCGATCTTGATTTCGTCGACGGCAACAGCATCGTTTTCGTTGATGACGGGGATGACATTCATCCCGAGGAGTGCGAGGAGCGCATTGCGTGAGTTCATATACTGGTGATGGCGTGCGGCATTCTCCTTTGTGAGGAGGATCTGTGCCATCGTTCGTCCGTATTCGTGAAAGAACTTCTCATAGATGTGCAGAAGTGCCCCCTGCCCAATTGCGGCAAGTGCCTGCCGCGCAGGAATGTTCGCAGGACGCTCCTTGAGCCCGAGTGTGTTCATTCCTGCGGCAATCGCGCCGGAGGAAACGAGCAGGATGTCCTTCCCTTGATTTGCTTCATCGATGAGTTCGCGTACGAGATGCTCCATGCGATGAAGATTCATCCCGCCCGATGGATGTGTGAGGGTACTCGTCCCCACCTTGACAACAATGCGTTTTGCCTCGCGCAGACGTGCTCTTGCATTCATAGTTCGATCCTTGGTTTATCAAAGTTGCGTCGGAAGAGGAGACCATTTCTGCCGATGACCTGCACGAGGTTTGCGTCTGCCCGCTCTGCGAGCATGGTGATCGCTTCCTCCGGCTCGTCCGGTGCATTTTGCAGGACACGAACCTTGATGAGCTCGCGTTTCTTGATGGCATCACGCGCCGAGGCGACGACCGTCGGTGTCACACCTTCCTTGCCGATCATGACGATAGCTTCCTCCGCCATGCCGAGTGAGCGCAGTTTCCGAATCTGCTTACTGGTCAGCGTGTTTCGCAGCAAATCCTTTCCTCCATTTCTCAGTCTTGATAGTCGAATTCCATATCCCCGATACGAACAGTCATGCCCTCTTTGATACCGCGTGCGCGCAGTTTTTCGTCCAACCCTTTGAGACGCCAGATATACTGAAAGCGACGAACAGCTTCATCGTTGTTGAAGTTTGTCATGGCAACGAGCTTTTCGAGTGCCTTGCCGGATACGATGAAGTCTCCCGCATCATTGCGTGAGATCGTTACCTTCTCGTCATCTTCGGCATTTTGATCGAATACGGCAACATCATCTTCCTCTGCTTCGGGTTCGGGCACATAGGCATCCAGCCATGTACCAACGTGATCAATGAGTTCCTGCACTCCTGTGCGTGTTGCGGCGGAAATTGCAAAGAACTCTATCCCCTCGCGCTCGGCAAGATCCTTCAGACGAGGCAAATGCTCCTCGGCAGACGGAAGGTCAATCTTATTCGCGACAAGGATCTGTGTACGTTTTGCAATCTTCTCACTATAGCGCGCGAGTTCCTTATTGATCTTGTAATAATCCTCGACGGGATCGCGCCCCTCGATGCCAGATGCATCCACGATATGCAGAATGAGACGCGTGCGTTCCACATGGCGGAGGAAGTCATGTCCGAGCCCTACGCCATCGGCAGCACCCTCAATGAGCCCTGGGATGTCTGCCATGACGAAACTCTTTTCATAGTCCGTCTGTACAACGCCGAGCACGGGCGTCAATGTCGTAAAATGGTAGTCTGCAATCTCAGGGCGTGCTGCAGAGCAGGATGCAACGAGGCTCGACTTGCCGACGCTCGGATAGCCGACAAGACCGACATCGGCGAGCAGTTTCAGTTCCAGCCGCAGCTTACGGCTTTCGCCCGGCTCGCCGAACTCGGCAAAGGACGGTGCACGGTTTGCGGAATTTGCAAACTTTGCATTGCCGCGTCCACCACGTCCACCACGTGCAATTACAGCCTCCATGCCGACCTCGATGAGATCGGCAAGTACCTCCCCCGTCGTTTCATCCATCACAATCGTACCAGGCGGGACATCGACATAGAGATTCTGTGCGTTTCTGCCAAACTGGTTCTTATGTTCGCCGTTCTCACCGTTCTTCGCGTTAAACTTACGATGAAAACGAAACGAGAGCAGTGTATTCAAATTGCGGTCGGCGCGGAAGATGACATCTCCACCGCGTCCACCGTCTCCGCCCGACGGACCACCCTTTGGCATAAACTTTTCATGTCGGAACGCGGATTTTCCATGTCCGCCGTCTCCTGCCTTTACCGTGATCTGTGCGCGGTCTATGAACTGCATACGTCCCCCTATAGAAAAGAGCCTGCACCACCAAGGTACAGGCATCCGCATAGAACAAAATTAAACAGCGGCCTCCGCAAGCGGATACACACTGATCTGGCGCTGATGACGCCCCTTGCGCTCAAAGGCAACCTTGCCGTCAATCTTCGCAAAGATCGTGTCATCTTTGCCAATACCAACATTGTGCCCCGGATGGAAATGCGTGCCGCGCTGACGGACAATGATGCTGCCTGCCGTCACGTGCGTGCCTGCCTGCTCCTTCACGCCAAGACGCTTGGAATGGCTGTCGCGGCCATTGCGGGTCGAGCTGACACCCTTCTTATGTGCAAAAAGCTGCAAATCAAACGAGAACAATCTGTTCACCCCTTTACTTCCTGGATTTGAATGCCCTTTGGGCTGATTTTCTCAATTTCTGCGAGTCCAATATACATAGTGCGCAGAATCGCTTCGGTACGATCATCCGGCGGCTCGGAGAGCCACATTTCGAGATTCCCGCTCGCAATGTCATAGTCGACGGTACGATGCAGGTGCTCTATGATCCCAAGCAGTGCGGACTGAGTCAGAGCCGATACACCTGCACAGACAATATCCTGTCCTCGTTTTGCTGTACCGCTGTGTCCTTTGACACAATACCCTGCAATCATCCCGTCCGCATTGGTGAAAATCTCAACCGAGATCACGAATTATGCCTCAATCTTCTCGATGACGACCTTCGTGAACGGCTGACGATGACCCTGACGCTTGCGGTAATTGGACTTCGCCTTGTACTTGAAGACCAGGATCTTCTTGCCCTTGCCATGCGCCATAACCTTGCCAGTCACCTTCGCGCCGTCCACCATTGGACGACCGACTTTGACGCTGGCATCGTTGACTACGGTCAGAACCTGATCGAATACGACGGTCTCACCCTCGCCCGCCTCGAGCTTCTCCACGAAGATGGTATCGCCCTCAGCGACCTTGTACTGTTTGCCGCCCGTCTTTACGATTGCATACATGAAAACACCTCCCTATATCGTTACTCGCCGACTACGGTTCGGCAGAGCCGATTCGATGACCTCGTCGTGCGGTTGGGGATGGGCTTACGCCCAAACAGGCTATACGCCTACGTTACAGGATGATAGCATATTCGTGTGGTGCTGTCAACCCTTGATCCATGGTGGTTTCATGCGAATTGATTAATATGAGATCACCGCTCGTTAACTCGTGCAGCAGTCCCTTTTATTTACGTCAATGAATTGATTCTATCCGCGTACAGCCTTTATAACCACTGAGAGTAGTTTGTCCTCTGAGGGAACTTCGGAAAAGGAAAGGCCTGCCCCAGTTTGCGGCACACTCCGACTGCGTCGGTTGAACCAGACCGCGTTCCATCCGGCTTCTACAGCACCTGCGACATCAAGATCAAAAGCGTCGCCGACATGGAGAAGCTGTGCTCCATCCAACTCCAGACGCTCCGCCATCAGCTGAAAAATACGCTGGTCCGGCTTATGGAATTTATGATCCCCTGAGATAATGATCGCCTCCTCCTTTATCCATTTGGAGATGCCGAGGGATTCGATTTTTTTTCGCTGATGGACAGACTCGCCATTTGTGATGATGCCGAGCTTCACACGTGTACGGAGATCATTCAACAGCCGCACCATGGTTGGTGACAGTTTAATCTGATACTGAAGCCCCATGTAGACACGTTGAAAGGCCAGTGCCTGTGCATCCGTTGCCTGAACGCCGGCCTCCTTGAGTGTCATACGTATGCGATAGATGTAGAACTCATCCATACTGATTTTTCCGGTCTGCGACTCTTCAAACCGCTCATCACTGTATTTGCGAAACGCCAGAAAAAGTGCAGGCAGGTCGAACTCGGCGCGCTCCCCAAAAAGCTTTCTCAAAGCCGCATAGAAAGGCTGCGCCATATCGTACAGCGTGTCATCAACATCAAATACTACACCTCGTATGCTCATAATACCCTCGTTTCATAATACATATAATATTCATAACGATGGAGGTGAGACAGGCTTCTAAGTTATTCGAGTTCTATGGTTGCAGGAGGTTTTCCTGTGCAGTCATAGAGGACGCGGTTGACTCCATGTACCTCGTTAACAATGCGCGTAGTCACCTTTGACAGAACTTCCCACGGAAGCTGTGCTGCCTCTGCTGTCATAAAATCACTGGTTTCGACTGCACGCAGAACAACAGCGTAGTCATAGGTTCTCCCATCGCCCATGACACCGACAGAGCGCATATTGGTGAGGGCGGCAAAATACTGCCCGAGATTTTTTTGGATGCCCGCCTTCGCAATCTCCTCACGGTAGATGGCATCCGCGTCCTGCACGATCTGAACCTTCTCTGATGTCACCTCGCCGATAATGCGGATGCCGAGACCGGGGCCGGGGAACGGCTGACGATCAACGAGATAGTTCGGAATCCCAAGCTCACGCCCGGCAGCACGCACCTCGTCCTTGAAGAGCAGGCGGAGCGGCTCAACAATCTCCCTGAAGTCAACGTGGTCCGGAAGCCCGCCGACATTGTGATGCGACTTTATGACGGCAGATTTTCCAAGTCCGCTCTCAATGACATCGGGGTAAATCGTTCCCTGCACGAGAAAGTCCACAGCACCGATCTCATGTGCTGCCTCCTCGAATACACGGATAAACTCCTCACCGATGATCTTGCGTTTCTGCTCTGGCTCCGTTACGCCCTTGAGCTTTGCATAGAAGCGGTCACGTGCGTTAATGCGGATGAAGTTGACATCGTAGGTTCCGGATGTTCCGAAAACCGCTTCGACTTCATCCCCCTCGTTCTTTCGAAGAAGACCATGATCGACAAATACACAGGTGAGCTGGCTGCCGATTGCCTTGGAGAGCAGTACGGCGGCAACGGAAGAGTCAACACCACCAGAGAGTGCGCAGAGGGCACGTCCTACGCCGATTTTTTCGCGCAGTTCATCTATCGTCTTTTGTACAAAGGAATCCATGCGCCACGTTCCTGTACATTTACAGACGTTGTAGACAAAGTTGCGAAGAATCTTTGTACCGTTCTCCGTATGCATGACTTCGGGATGGAACTGCACAGCATAGAGCCGTTCCTCAGGATTCTCCATCGCCGCAATCGGACAGACGGGGGTGCTTGCCGTTGTATGGAAGCCTGCAGGGAGCTCGCTGATATAGTCCGTGTGGCTCATCCAGCAGATGTTTTTTTCGGGAATTCCGTCAAACAAAAGGGAGGTTCTGTCAGTGACATCGACCTCAGTCTTTCCATATTCGCTTGTGGGAGCAGTCTCGACGCGTCCACCACAGAGATGCGCTATGAGCTGAGCACCGTAGCAGATGCCAAGCACTGGGATTCCGAGTGAAAACAGCTCCTTCGGTGCGGTAATCGCTTCCTCTCCATAGACGCTGTTCGGACCACCCGTCAGAATGATACCGCTTGGAGCAAGATCTTGAATGCGATCAAGTGACAACGTATGCGGATGCACCTCACAATAGACATGGTTTTCCCGCACACGGCGTGCAATGAGCTGGTTGTACTGTCCACCGAAATCCAGTACCAAAATCATTTCCGAGGGCTCGGGTCTGTTCATCATGGATGTCCCTTTCTCTCTAGTCTCCTGCTTCTGTAAAATTTTGCACGGCTGCGTGTGATACGTCGACGGAAAACCCCTTCTGATAGAGATTTGCCATCATCTTTTGATACTTGTCCGTTGGCTTGAACTTCATTGCAAGCACGCGCTCGGCAGCTGCTGTTTCCCGTTCGTAGGTATCCTCGGGGACAACGCTCCATACAAGGTCGTGATCAAACCCGCGCTGCATGAGTTTTGCACAGATTTGACGAACGGAACTCCGAGTTTCGTTATAGAGATACATAAACTGCTGCATACAGAGATCGGCATCGTCGAGATAGCGACATGCGATGAGATGCGCGATGGCTGTGTCGATTTCATCTGACGGAAACCCTTTGCGCTCCAGTTTCTCGCGCAGCTTCTTTTCACTGTGTGCCTGTCGTGCAAGGTAGTCAACAGCGGTCATGAGAGCAGTTTTATCCGCTGCTTTTCGGGAGTGCTTAGACACGTCATCGTTGGTATCGATCATTCATACATCTCCGGGACAATATCCTCATCTGGTGCATCCTGATCAGAATCCGCAGAAGCTTTTTTTGAGAATGATTTCTTTGGGGAGGTTACTCCCTCCACGAGAAGTTTGGTACGAATCTTTTCTTCGATCTCAGCGATCAGTTCAGGTTTTTCTTCCAATGTTGCCTTGGCGTTTTCTTTGCCCTGGCCGAGACGCGCACCCTCATAGGCATACCACGCCCCGCTTTTGTTCACAATGTCTAGTTCTACAGCCATATCAATAATACTGCCCAAACGTGAGACGCCTTCGCCGTATATAATGTCGAATTCAGCCGTTTTAAAAGGGGGGGCGACCTTGTTTTTGACAATTTTTGCACGTGTGCGGTTGCCAAGAGATTCAGTTCCCTGTTTGATCGAATCTGCACGACGTACATCGATGCGTACAGACGCATAGAATTTCAGGGCCCGACCGCCTGTCGTTGTTTCGGGGTTGCCATAGGTCACACCGATCTTCTCGCGCAGCTGATTGATAAAGACTGCTACAGTGCGCGTCTTGCTGATAATACCGGTAAGTTTTCGCATTGCCTGGCTCATAAGCCGCGCTTGAAGTCCGACAACGGAAGATCCCATATCTCCATCTATTTCGGATTTCGGCACAAGAGCTGCAACAGAGTCCACAACGATGATATCAATAGCACCACTGTGTACAAGCGCGTCCACAATTTCAAGTGCCTGTTCTCCCGTGTCTGGTTGAGAGATCAGAAGCTCCTCGGTATTGACTCCGAGTTTACGTGCATATTCAGGATCGAGCGCGTGCTCTGCATCGATGAATGCAGCGAGCCCTCCTGCCTTTTGCGCTTCAGCAATCATGTGGAGTGTGACGGTTGTCTTACCGGAGGATTCGGGACCATATACCTCGATGATACGCCCTCGTGGGATACCGCCGACACCGAGAGCAATGTCAAGGGGCAGAATGCCAGTCGAAATGACCTCAATATTCATATTTGCCTTAGCTTCACCGAGGCGCATGATAGCACCCTTGCCATGTGCCTTTTCAATTTGCCTGAGTGCATTCTCCAATGCTTCTTTGCGTGTCATCACTTTATCCCGCTTGTTATCCTTTTTATCCTTCTCTGCCATATCATGTACTCCTTTGATGTTCTATTCTCTTTCCAATTATACGAAAATCCCCACACTTTTGTCAAAAGGAATGTGTGGGGATTTTGATATGATTCGAACACCTATTTCAGAAGAGAGCGAACAATTTCATTCACGAGTTTCCCATCTGCACGCCCTTTTACACGCGGCATAAGAATACCCATGACCTTGCCCATATCCTTCGCTGTCGTTGCACCAACCTCGGCAACGGCGTTTTCGACAATCTTTTTGACCTCATCAACGCTGAGCTGTTCTGGGAGATATGGAATCAGAATAGCGATCTCTGATTTAGTCTTATCTACAAGATCAGTACGACCGCCCCGTTCGAACTCCTCAATTGAGTCTCGGCGCATCTTTACTTCCTTTGTGAGAACATCAATAATTTCATCGTCACTTAGTGTCTTTTTTCCGTCAATTTCTGCCTGGCGAATGGCGCCGCGCACCAAACGGATCACAGAGAGCCGCTCCTTCTCGCCTTGTTTCATAGCATCCTTCATATCCGCAGTAAGTTGTTCCATCAACGGCATGTGTTTCATCCTTTCTGGTAAGACATAATAGAAAAAACATCCGTGGCACAGCGTCCACGGATGCCTTTTGCAATCAGCCCCTGTATTTGCGTTTACGCGCTGCCTCAGACTTCTTTTTACGGCGAACGCTCGGTTTCTCGTAATGTTCACGCTTTCGAACTTCGGCAAGAGTGCCGGCCTTCTGTGACATACGCTTAAAGCGGCGGAGAGCACTATCGATCGACTCATTCTTGCCGACCTTGATTTCATTTGCCATGCATTTCCCCTCCCTCCACGCGCGGAGTAATTTGGCACCGATAAATGATGCAAGCACATTATAACCTATGGGGATAATCTGTGTCAATCGCGTAATGAAATTTTCACAAAACAGAGGCTGATATAATCATTTAATCGCTTGAACATCTATTTATACATAGTATGCAATAATAAAAATTTTTTATGTTTTATATTGACAATCCATCTCATTTTGGGATATGATTTTATTTGTGAGACTTAACCCAATATTCAACTGTTAAGGAGATCTGTTACCCATGCGTACAACAACTAAAATGCTGTCTCTCCTGCTCCTTGTCCTTTCCGTTGCCCTTGTCGGCTGCGGCGGCGCGGACAAGCCCGCAGAAAAGAAAACGGCAGAGCCGTTCCGCATTGTTACCTCGTTCTATCCCATGTATGTTGCGACAATCAACATTACAGACGGTGTGGACGGTGTCGAAGTGTATAATATGACGAAGCCGCAGACGGGCTGCCTGCATGACTATCAGCTCATGACGGAGGATATGAAGACGCTTGAGAAAGCGGATGCCTTTGTCATCAATGGAGCCGGTATGGAGGACTTCATGGACAAGGTGACCGAGCAGCAGAACAAGCTGAAGGTCATCGATGCCTCGCGCGGCATCGAACTCATTCACGATGACGAGGAGGGGGACAATCCCCATGTCTGGCTGAGTGTTACGGATGCAATTGCGCAGACACGAAACATTGCAGATCAGCTGAAGGAGGCTGATCCCGCTCATGCGGCACAGTATGAGAAGAATGCTGCAGCATACATCGAAAAACTCACGTCGCTCAAGAGCGAAATGCATGCGGCACTTGACAATGTTCCGCACAAGGATATTGTCACATTCCACGAGGCATTCCCCTACTTTGCAAAGGAATTCAACCTAAACATCATTGGTGTAGTGGAGCGTGAGCCTGGCACAGAGCCAACGCCGACAGAATTACAGGAGACGATTGAACAGGTCAATGCTCTCCCCTCGAAGGTGCTTTTTACAGAGCCGCAGTACTCTCCTGCTGCTGCTGAGACCATCGCACGTGAGACGGGCGCAAAGATCTACACGCTCGATCCAGTTGTGACAGGTGAGGCAACACCGCAGGCAAAGAACGCCTATATCGATACCATGAAAAAGAATATGAAGATACTGCAGGAAGCTCTGCAATAATCTTCGTATACGGGAAAGACCTTCACTGCTTTTGCGGTGAAGGTCTTTTGTCATACAATGGGATATACCTCATATTATGGAGGATTCTGGTTATGTTGAAGCGAATTTATCTTTTCTTCGTTCGCGGAAAAAGCGCTTGATGATCTCTGAACACTCGTCTGCCAATACACCCGCACGCATTTCCGGCTGATGATTTAGGGCTGGGCAATTTGTGATGTTAAATAGTGACTCACAGGCACCCGCTTTTGCATCCGTACTGCCATAGACAACACGACTAATGCGGCTCATGACAATTGCACCGGCACACATTGGACATGGCTCAATCGTAACATAGAGTGTCATCCCCGTGAGACGCCACCGTCCAAGCTCTTGACAAGCACGTTGAATTGCAATCAATTCTGCGTGTGCCGTTGCATCATGCCGTGTTTCGCGAAGATTGTATCCGCTGGCAATGAGTTCACCGGCATCACTTAGGATAACCGCGCCAATTGGAACTTCTCCCAATGCATATGCATACTCTGCTTCTCTTAGTGCAAGCCGCATTCCATGGTCATCATCCTGCATGGGGCAGTTTCCCTTTTACGTCTGAGATATCAGCCTTTCCCTGATAAAAGAGGGATTGCGTCGGACGACCAACTTCGAGTTGATATGCTCGATTCGAAGAGGATTCTTCTGCCTGGCGCTTTTTCTTCTTCTCTATCTCATCTTCGAAAATAGAGGCAAAGGTTTCACCTTGCTCCTTCTCTTCAAAGCCTTTCCTGCGCTCAAAAAGTTCGTCGTTGTTGAACCGCAGCCGCTTGATTCGCATGACTCGTTCAATACGCTCTACCATCGCTGACACCTCCCATCAATATTGACACACTATTCTATCTTATATTAATAATATCGTTTGCTTGTGATGGAACTTAAACAAAAAAAGCAGTATTTATCACAATATAACGTGACATAACACTGCCCTAATGAGATGCAATATTATCCTTTAGCCGGGCGGCCATGTAAGTGAGCGCCCCCCAAGAAGGTGAAAGTGCAGATGTTCGACGGTCTGCCCACCGTCTGCTCCTGTGTTTGTCACAAGACGGAAGCCCCCGACATCAACGCCGAGACTGTGGGCAATCCCCGGTACAACCTCCGTAAGGATATGTGCGGCCAGTTCCCGATCTTCTCTTCCTAATGCCATAACACTCGCAAGATGCTTCTTTGGGATGATAAGAACGTGTTCGGGTGCTTGTGGATCAAGGTCACGAAATGCAAGCACTTGATCATCCTCATAGACCTTTTTTGATGGGATTTCTCCCTGTGCAATCTTGCAAAAGATACAATCTCCCATGTAATTCACTTCCTTTATATTATATTTATTGGAATAATTCGACGAGAAGAAAATTATTCCTGCTTACATCGAATCAATTCGATTTTCATGTGTATGGTGTTCTTCACATCTTTACCTCCATGCCTGTATCAAGCAGGAAGAGATAGGATTCTTTTACTGATTTTCCAAGAATGGTCTCCACGGCGTCGCAGTAAAGATCAATCTGGAACTGATAGCGGGCTCGCGCAGTTGCGGCGGAGATTTTACGGTCGGTCTTGTAGTCGAGCAGGATGTAGTCACCGTTTTCCTCCTCAAAGAGAACGTCGATGATGCCCTGCAAAAAAATCTGATCGTCCTCATCCGTTGCCTCTTTGTAGTAGGCATGTGCTGGAAGGAGACGTCCAAAGGGGAGTTCACGATAGACTGCCTTTGCCGCACGCATACGCCGCCCCAGTTTTGAGGAGACGAATGTCCATATGTTCCCGACATCGATGATGCCGCGCTCCGCCTTCGTGAGAATCCCCTTTTCGACGAGTTGGTCGAGCTGACGCTCAATTGCGGAGATATTTGCGATATCCGACAGGTCGAGCTGCTGCATGACGGTATGCATTGCCGTGCCGCGCTCCATCGGGGTCAGATGCTCTTGTTCCGATGAGCGCAGGAAGCGCGGAACTTCCCATTCCTGCGGTGTATCTGCCGAGACAGGAACAGCCGGCAGGAATGGAGCGATCGACTCCTCCTCAGCTGCCTGCTGCCTCTTGAGCTCCGTGACACTGGTCTTTGCGTGGATCTGCGCTGTTCCGCGCAAATCATAGACCCAGCCCAGAACCGCCGCGACACGGTCAGCATTCTTACCCGCCGGGAGCGGTTCATCGGCACGGACGGCAGAAAGAATGTTGTCTTCCCTTTCCTCTGACAGATCCTGCGGAACGCTCACATCCTCATGCGGGAGACGCAGATCAAAGCGCGCCTTTTCATTGGTTGGCGGGCGGTGAGCAATCTCGTCCGCATCGTCGAAGAGGACAGCTCCGTCGGGATGGCGCATCAGGGCAAGTGCAATCCAGTCGAGATAGCATTTCGCGCCGAGAATAGCCTCCTTTGGAAATACAGTGTCTTCCGTCTGTGCATATTTGAGACAGCTCTCGCGCAGCTGCTCCAATGCGTCCTTGCCCGTACGCGTGATGTTCAGCGTGCCCGTCAGGATGAGCTTTTCCTGTGCGCGTGTCATGGCGACGTAGAGAATGCGCATCTCCTCCGCCATCGTCTCGCGCTGAATGACGGCTTTGATCTTCCTTCGCGACATGGTATCGTATTTCTGCCGTCCGGTCATGCTGTTCTCATAGACACGCAGAC